>Ga0134124_10003136_pt1 | contig 13280 bp, 7 predicted proteins | sample KB304_FD_96880 | JGI IMG/M metagenome (GOLD analysis project Ga0134124, IMG submission 96880) | Terrestrial soil microbial communities without Nitrogen fertilizer from Kellogg Biological Station, Michigan, USA - KB3-0-4 | ecosystem: Environmental > Terrestrial > Soil > Unclassified ... | reverse complement strand
GGGATCTTCAGCGATGCTGCCATGCGCACCAGGTCGGCCAGCGATTCCGCCTTCATCTTTCTCATGACCTTGCCGCGATGGATCTGCAGCGTCACTTCGCTGATGCCGAGCTTGGCCGCGGCCTGCTTGTTGAGCAGTCCGCTGACCACAAGCGACATGACCTCCCGCTCGCGCGGTGTGAGCGAATTCATCCGAGCCTCCAGCGCTGCCTGCTCGGACCGGATGCGGCGCATCTCACGATCCTTCTCGATGGCCAGACGGATCGCGCCCAGCAGGTCGCGCTCGCTGAACGGCTTGGTGAGAAAGTCAATCGCTCCGGCCTTCATCGCACGAACCGAACTCGGCACGTCGCCATGACCGGTGATGAAGATGATGGGTGGGTGACCCTCGTTCGCAATCTGATCCTGAAGGTCCAGGCCGTTGATGTCACCTAGGCCGATGTCGACCACCAGGCAGGCCGGCGTATCAACCTTACGGGAATTGATGTATTCGCTGGCCGACGCGAAAAGCACCGCGCTCATGCCAGCCGCCAACAAAAGGTCCGATAGGGCCTCGCGCACGCGGTAGTCGTCATCGATGATGATGACCAACCCGTTGGTCGAATCGGTCAAGAGACCTCCTGTCGCCTGCACCACCGCGGATTTATAGCGTCTCAAGCGATCGCCTCACTGCGTGAAGGCTGCGGTCCATGGCGCCGGCAGGGCAATGGCGGCCGCGCTCGCCAGTGTGGGTCATCCGGCGGATGCTTTGCTCCTTGCGACTGCCCGGAGGGCGTCCATGGTCGAGCTGTCGGACTATCGGTTCACGAGACTTTGGGAGGACAACGAGTTTGTCATGGCCCGCGGCCGTCGGTCGGACGGCGCGGCCCCGATCCTCGTGCGGATGACCGTATCCCCGCTGCCCGCCCCGGCCGCACTTGCGCAGCTCGAGCACGAGCTCGCGCTGTCGGACGACCTGGACATAGCCTGGGCTGTGCAGCCACTCACGCTCGAACGCAGCAACGGGCGCTCGACGCTAGTGCTGTCGGACCCGGGTGGCGAATGCCTCGACCGGCTGCTGGGTCGCCCCCTCGACGTGCCGCGCTTCCTGACGCTTGCGCACGAGCTCGCATCGGCGCTGGGGGCCGTGCACCGACAAGGGCTCATCCACAAGAACATCCGCCCGCGCAACATCTTCGTCGACGGCCTGGGCCGCGTTCGGTTCACCGGCTTCGGTCGGGCCTCTCGCGCGTCTCAGGAGCGCACCCTTGTATCGTCGCCCGATCTAGTCTCGGGCCACTTGTCACACATGGCCCCCGAGCAGAGCGGCCGTATGAACCGCTCGATCGACGCGCGCAGCGATCTCTATTCTCTGGGCGTCGTGCTATACGAGATGCTCACCGGCGCGCTTCCCTTCGCGGCGACCGAGCCCATGGAATGGATTCACTGCCACATTGCTCAGAGGCCGAGTCCGCCCTCCGACCGTGTGGCCGGGCACTTGCCGGGGACCATCGAGGCCATCGTACTGAAGCTACTGTCGAAGGCAGCCGAGGAAAGGTACCAGACGGCCACGGGCCTCGATGCAGATCTGCAGGCCTGCCTGGAGGCCTGGATGGTGCATGGAGACATTCCCGTCTTTCCGCTGGCCGCGCGCGACTTACCCGATCGCCTGCTGATACCCGAGAAGCTTTACGGGCGCGATTCCGAGTTCAACGGCCTTGTCGGTGCCTTCGAACGTGTCGTGGCGCACGGGACGGCGGAAGTGGTGTGGATCACCGGGGAGGCGGGCGCCGGTAAGTCGTCGCTGGTGAACGAACTGCTCAAGGTTCTCGTGCGTGCGCAGGGCCTGTTCGCGACGGGCAAGTTCGACCAGTACAACCGCAATGTTCCGTACTCGACGCTGGCCCAATCGATTCAGAGCCTTGTCCGGCAGATCCTCGGCGAAAACGACCAGAGCCTGGCCCGCTGGCGACGGGACCTGCAGCAGGCGCTCGAGCCGCACGGTCGGCTGATGACACAGCTGATTCCGGGATTGGCGCTGATCGTCGGCGAGCAGCCAGCCGTGCCCGATGTCCCGCCGTTGGACGCACAAGCCCGCTTCTATTCGGTGTTCCGCAAGTTGCTTGGCGTGTTCGCCAAGCCGGAGCACCCGCTGGTGCTCTTCCTCGACGATCTTCAATGGCTGGACGTGGCAACGCTCGATCTGCTGGGTCGCTTGCTCGCCGAGCCGAACCTGTCGAACCTGCTACTCGTCTGCGCCTACCGCGAAGAGCAGGGGGTGGCAACGCAGGCGCTGTGTCAAACGCTGGAGCGCAATCGCGCGTCGACAATCAAGACGCAAGAGATCGTCGTGCGCCCGCTGGGCCAGCACGACCTCGTGCAACTGCTCGGCGACACGCTACGGGTGAGCGCCGCAGACGCGCAGCCGCTGGCCAAACTGGTTCTGGAGAAGACCGGCGGCAATCCGTTCTTCGCGATCCAGTACATCACACCGCTGGCCGAAGCAGGTCTGCTCACGTTGGACCGGGAGGCGCTGGCCTGGCGGTGGGATATCGCGCAGATCCGTGCAAACGGCGTGACAGAGAACGTTGCCGACCTCATCACCGAGCGGCTCGGACGCGTCACCCCCGATGCGCAGGACGCGCTCAAGCACTTGGCCTGCCTGGGGGCCAAGGCGGGCTCCGCCACTATTGCCGCGATCCTCGATGTGTCCGAGGACGCGACGATCGCCACCCTCGACGAAGTGGCCCGTGCGGGGCTCGTCTTGCGCATGGGGGGCACCTACGCCTTCGTCCACGACCGAGTCCAGGAAGCGGCCTATGCCCTGATCCCGACTGTCGAGCGCGCTGCGATGCACTTGGCGATCGGTCGCGCACTGGCATCGCGCAGCGAGCCGGGCGCTCGGGAGGAGCACGTCTTCGAGATCGTCAACCAGCTCAACCGCGGCACGTCGCTGCTCGCGTCGGAAGAAGAGCGCGTGAGCGTTGCCGCGCTCAACCTGAAGGCTGGCCTGCGCGCGAAATCGGCGACTGCCCACGCTTCGGCTGTGACCTACCTCGCAGCGGGCTGCGCCCTGCTGCGAGGCGACGACTGGTTGCATCACAACCGCTTGGCTGTGGACCTGGAGCTGCACAGGGCCGAATGCGAATTCCTCGTCGGCGAGTCGGCGCTCGCCGGCGACCACCTGGCCGCGCTGGCGCTGCGCGCCGTGGAGTTGGTCGATCGCGTCAGGATCGTTCGCCTGCGCATGGCGCTGTACACGACTCTGGACCAGACCGACCGCGCAATCGACGTGGGACTGGACTTCCTGCGCAGCTTTCGCGACGACTGGTCTGCCCGTCCTGCAGACGCGCTAGTGACCCAGGAACTGGCCAAGCTGCGAGGTCTGCTGGGCGATCGCCCCGTCGAGACCCTCATCGATTTACCCCTGATGGACGATCCCGAGTGCCTGGCCGTCATGGATGTGCTGGCCGAGTTGCAGGCGCCTGCAAGCTTCACTGACAAGAACCTCTTTCACCTGACCTTCCTGCGCATGGCGACGCTGAGCATGGAGCACGGGAACTGCGACGCCTCGGCCTGCGCCTATGCCCTGCTCAACATCGTGCTCGGCCTGGAGTACGGCGACTACCCTACCGCCCTGCGGTTCGGTCAGCTCGGTTGCGACCTGGTGGACAAGCGTGGCCTCGTTCGCTTCAAGGCGAGGGTGCACATGTTCTTCGCCACCTTCGTGCTGCCCTGGACGCGGCACCTGAGCTTCGCCCGTGCACTGCTGCGCCGCGCGATCGCGGATGCCGCGACCGCAGGCGATCCGACCTACGGCACCTACAGCCGCCGCAGCCTCCTGTCCAATCTCATGACCTCCGGGGAGCCGCTGGCAGAGGTGCAGCGCGAAGGCGAGATGGCGCTCGCCTTCGCCCGCCAGGCCCACTTCGGGCTTCTCGCCAATTCATTCCTCGCTCTGCTCATCCTCGTCCATGGCCTGCGCGGCCGCGCCGACGCCGAGTTGTTCCAGGACGGATGGCAGGACGAGCAAGGTTTCCAGCGACATCTCGAGCAAGGCGGTGCGCGCCTGAAGCTGGCTGCGGCCCGCTACTGGATGCAGAAGATGCAGGGCGCCTTCTTTGCGCAGGACTATCACGAAGCCTTGCACGCAACGCAGAAGGCCGAAACCATCATTGCAGTCACCGCCACCTTCATTGAAGTGGTGGACTTTCACGCGTTTGCCGCCCTCACTCGGGCTCGGCTGTGCGACGACGCCCCGGCCGACCGACGGGCAGGCATTCTGCAATCCATCGCGGACCACCACCGACATCTCGAAGGCTGGGCGATGGCCTGCCCCGAGAACTTCGCGTCGCGGGCGGCTCTGGTCTCGGCGGAGGTGGCGCGCCTTGCGGACCGGATGCGGGATGCCGAGCGGCTGTACGAGGCCGCTATCCAGGCATCGGCCCGGCAAGGCTTCGTCCACTACGAGGGGCTGGCCAATGAGCTAGCCGCTCGCTTCTACGAGGGCCGCGGCCTGCAGAGCGTGGCCCGCATCCATCTCGCGAATGCGCGCGTCTGCTACCTGCGCTGGGGCGCGGATGCGCTCGTGCAGCGCCTCGACGAGCGCTGCCCGGACCTTCGCGGCGATCGGGGGCAGCCGCCGCCGGCGTTCAGCGCCGGTGGGCCTCTAGGGCAGCTGGACGTGGGCACGATGCTGAGGGCGTCGCAGGCGCTGGCCATCGTGGTCGATCTGGGAGCGCTGATCGAGACGCTGATGCGCATTACGCTGGAGCACGCGGGCGCGGAGCGCGGCCTGCTTATCCTGCAGCGCGATGGTGCGTCGCGCGTCGCCGCCAGGGCGCAGACCTCGCGCGGCAAGGTCGAAGTCTCGCGGACCGAGACGGTGCCATCGGACACAGATCTGCCCGCCTCGGCGCTGCGCTACGTGCTGCGCACGCGCGAGAGCCTGGTGTTCGACGACGCATCCAACAGCGAACTGCTCGCCGGCGACGAATACGTGCACGCACGCGCGCCCAGGTCCGTCCTGTGTCTGCCCATCCTCAAGCAGGCGCAGATCTTGGGGGCCCTCTACCTTGAGAACAACCTGACGCCGCACGCCTTCAAGCCCGAGACGATCGCGGTGCTCGAGTTCATCGCGGCTCAGGCGGCGATCTCGCTGGAGAACGCCCACCTCTATTCCGATCTCCGGCGCAGCGAAGCATTCCTGGCCGAGGGACAGCGGCTGAGCAACACCGGCAGCTGGAGCCGAAATCTGGGCACCGGCAAGCTGATCTGGTCGGAGCAGAACTACCGCATCTTCGGCCGCGATCCACGGCATGACAACGCGCCGGACATCGAGGAGTTCATGACCCTGATCCATCCGGACGACCTACCCGCCTGGAGCCGCGCGATCGAGACGGCGATTCGCGATGGCAGACGCTTCTCTCACGAATTCCGCATCCTCCTGCGCACGGGCGAGGTCAAGCACCTGCACTCGGTGGGCAGGCCGGTGCAGGACGAAGCAGGTCGGGTCTGCGACTACGTCGGCACGACCATGGACATCACCGACCGCAAGATCAAGGAAGAGGCACTGCGTGACTTGCAGGCGGAGGTGGCCCACGTCACCCGCCTCACGACCATGGGCGAGCTTGCAGCATCCATCGCCCACGAAGTGAACCAACCCCTCGCGGCCATCGTGACCAACGCAGAGACCTCGCTGATGCTGCTGCAGAAGAAGCCGCCCGACCTGACCGGCGTGCGAAAGGCGGCACAACGCATCGTGCGCGACGGCGTCCAGGCCAGCGACGTCATCAAGAACATCCGCGCGATGCTTCAGCGCACCACGCCCGAAGTCGCGCCGCTAAGCGTCAACGCTCTGATCAAGGACGTGCTCGACCTCATGCGCGGCGAGCTGCGCCGTCACGCGATCGCGACCGAGACCGACCTCGCCGAGAACCTGGGGGCGATGATCGGCGACCGGGTTCAGCTACAGCAAGTGATGATCAACCTTATCAAGAACAGCCTCGAGGCGATGATGGAAGTTCCGCAGGGGCGGCGCTACCTGCTCGTGCGCACAGCCAGCGATGGCGAGAGACGCTTGCGTGTGGCCGTCGAAGACACGGGCACGGGCATCGATGCCGAAGCCGCCCAACGCATCTTCGAGCCCTTCTTCTCCACCAAGCCCCAGGGCATGGGCATGGGCTTGTCGATCTGCCGCACGATCGTCGAAACGCACGGCGGCCACCTTCATGCGCGCGCGCGCGAGCCTTTCGGCTGCTGCTTCGAATTTACCCTCGCTGCCGCACCGCCCTGGGCGCGACGCAACACCCGTCTCACGCGAACTTGATGACGCCCCTGCGCACTGCGAGGTTCACGGCCTCGGTGCGGCTGGCAGCGCCCAGCTTGGACAGGATGCGGTTCACGTGAGACTTCACGGTCTCCTCGGCGATGCCCGCGACGCGCCCGATGTCCTTGTTGGTCTTGCCCGTGGACACGAGCTTGAGGATTTCCAGCTCGCGCCGCGACAGCGCGTCAACCCAGATCATTTCGACCAGCCTCTCCGCCACCGAAGCGGGGAGATAACTTCCGCCGCGGGCGACGCGCACGATGCACGTCACCAACTCGTCGATCGAGACGTCGGCACGGATGCATCCGCGCGCTCCGGCACGCAGGACCTCGCGCACGTCCTCGCCCGGCTCCAGGCAGGTCACGCTGACGATGCGCGCCGCCGGGTCGAGCGCCCGAAGGCTCTCGATGGCCCTCACGTTTGAATCCCGGGCATTCGACAGATTCAGCAGGACGACGTCCGGCTTCAGGCTCGCATACGCAGCCACACCCTCCTCGCATCCGTCCGTCTCGCCCGCGAGCTCCAGCAGAGGCTCGAACTTGACCACACTGACGATGCCCCGCCGCAACAGCGGGTAGTCATCGATGACGAGAACGGAATAGCTCATGTCCAGATCGATCCTGCAAGGGGTGGAACGAGGCATCGTCCAGCCAAAGATAGCCAATTGCCGTGCGGCCACCATAGCGACTTCCTGTTAGCCAGCTCGATGAGCCCTCACCGCGGAGGCAGCTCGGCACCGGACTTCGGGCCGGTGCACACCGCGCCCGCCGACACCACAATGGGTTCATCTCCCACCAACAAGGTTGCAGCGCATGACCACCCACAATCGCTCGCAGCCAGAACGTGCACCGGTGGTACAGAGCTTCGACAGCCTCGTGCCCGTGCGCATGGGCTTGGCCGAGGATGTTCGCCATCAAAGCGTGTCCGCGCTGAACCGCCTGCTCGCCCACACCATCGCCATCCGCAACCTGTACAAGAAGGCCGACTGGCAGACGTCCGCCTCGACCTTCTACGAGCTGCATCTGCTCTTCGACAAACACTACGACGAGCAAGACGCCTGGATGGACGCGCTGGCCGAGCGCATCCAGGCGCTAGGCGGCGTGGCCCGCGCACTACCGCGCGACGTGGCCGAGGAAACCCGGCTCGCGCGTGCACCAAGCGGCGTCGAGAGCGCTGCCGACCAGTTGCGCCACCTGGTGGACGCGCACGAGTTCATCCTGCTAGAAGCGCGGCCGCTGTCGCGCGAGGCCGTGGCCCGCGGCGACGAGGGCACGAACGACCTCATCGTGAGCCAGATCGTGCGCGGCAACGAGCTGCAGAGCTGGTTCCTGCTGCGGCATCTGAGGGTGCCCGAGGTGCGCGCTTGACCGCGTCCCGACCCGCGAAGCCCGCGGCATCGACACCACCTCGCATTGACTCGAATGCGGCGCTCCTTAGAGTCCAGCGTCCAGGCGAGCGGCTGTCGCCCTGTGGTCGCATGGAGCCTGCCTTTGAGTTGCACGCCATCGCGCCTCAGTGCGCTCGCATTGCACTGGCCTGCGGCGAGCGCGCGGCGGTATCCAATGCGCCCACACGAGACCAGAAGCCGATGATTCCGCGCTCCAACCCGATCACCACTGCGTGCGCCCGGTCGAGTGCGCCGAGCTTGGAGAGGATGTTCTTGACGTGACTGTTGACGGTGCTCTCGGCGATCGACAAGTCCCGGGCGATCAGCTTGCCCGCCCGTCCCGCCGCGATCAGCTCCAGCACCGTGGTTTCGCGCACCGACAGGGCGTCGTCACTCGAATGGCTCGCAAGGCTCATTGCGACTTCCGGATCGATGCGTCGACCTCCCGCGTTGACGGCTCGGATGGTGTCGAGGAAGTCCTCATGGATATTGCCCTTGAGCAGGTAGGCGAGCGCCCCGGCCTTGAGGGCTCGCTGCGCGAGGTGGACGCCTGCGTACGTGGTGAGCGCGATGATCCTGGCCGTCGGAAACTCGCTGCGGATGGCGGTGATCGCGTCGATGCCGCACATCACGGGCATTTGCAGGTCCATGAGGGTCACGCTCGGTCGGCGCAGGCGGAAGAGTTCGATCGCCTCGAGGCCGTTGCTGGCCTCGCCGACCAGCGTCATGTCGCTCTGCCCAGCGATCAGCGAGGCCACCCCCGCACGCACGAGCGCGTGATCGTCCACCGTCAGAACTCGTATAGGTACTGTGTTCTCACTCATGACACACCTCGATTCTCGGAGTGAATGCTTGCGCAGCGCTGCACGCCGGGACCCGGCGGTACGCCGCATGGCCGGGGACGACGAGTTCCACCACGGTACCCGCACCCGTCCTGCTCTTGACCCACAGCCGCGCGCCGAAGGCGGCAGCCCGCTCATCCATGCCCGGCAGGCCCCAGTGGTCTTCGCAACCTGCCGCATTCATGGCTTCCCGGGCGATGCCGATGCCGTCGTCATGCACCCGCATGACGAAGCAAGCCGCGCCGTAGTCGATGTCCACGGTGATCACGTGGGCCCGCGCATGCCGCAACGCGTTGCGCAGCGCTTCGCGGGCGATGCAATAGATCTCGTCTCTGGCGATGGGATCCAGCGCAAGCGGCCGGCCGCCCACCTGCACCCGCAGCTCCCCGTGGCGCATGCCCGGGGGGAGCTCGTTGCCCACCGCCTTGAGCGCCTGCACGAGGTCTTGTCCCGCCAGGGCTTGCGAGCGCAGGTTGTGCACCGCGTCGCGCACCTGGGCGATCGACGAGCCGCCTCGCCGCAGTGCCTCGTCGAGCAGCGGAATGGCCTCCTCAGCGCGCGCAGGAAGCAGGTTGCGCGCGGCCTGCAGGCGGAACAGTTCTGCCTGCAGTACCTGCAGTAGCGAGTCGTGCAACTCGCGCGCGATGCGCAAGCGCTCGGCGAGCCGCTCGCTGCGGCGAAGCTCGCATTGCCGCGCTAACTGGCGCACCCTGTACAGGCGAAGCCCAACACCGTAGATCAGCAGCAGCACCAGTCCTTCCAGCCACAGGCACCCCGACGCATCCGCATCAAAGGCAGGTCCTCTTTCGCCGCGCGCTGCGCCGCCCCTATGCGCGAAGGACGGCGGGTGACCGCCCCGCTCGGGCGCAAGCGGCGCAACGGCGCGCGTCGAGGCATGAAGTGGCGCATTAGGCTCGACCGGCCGCACGATCTGCGCAGTGGGCTCGGTGTCACCGGGCAGCTCTTCGGCGGCAAGCGGCAGGCCTGTGGATGCCAGCGTGCACAACGCAAGTTGAACGAGGTGACGAAGTGACGCGAACTTGCTCATACAACTTAGCCGGGCGCGGCTCTCCGGGCGCGCGTGGCGGGTCCGTCGGCCTCCGGCAAAAGCCGGGCCGCCTGCACCTATCACGTGCCGTGTCAGGGTTTATCGGCTGCCTCGCAGCCGACGGGTCAGTGCGCGAACGCGCAGCTTGACTAGCGCGTAGGTCGCCGTCTGCGACGTCGCCGTCGCAGACGACGGCGGCTCGAGCGCGAAGGTGTCGTCTTCATGGCAGCAGCCCCGCGAAGTCCGGGAAGATCTTCTTCTTGACGATCGCGTGCACGCCCCAGTTGCCGTTGACGACCTGCGTAATACCAAAGTCGACCGCCACCGACAGCAGTGAGATGGCCTCGTCCTCGCTCAGCGCGTGCGCCTTCATCAGAAAGCGTCGCGTCTTGCGGAACGCGTCGCGCATGGCGCCTTCGAGCGAGGATTTCTTGTAGACCTGCGTCTGCGCCTGCGCCCCGAGCTCGACCAGGTGATTCGGGAAGCTGAAGCCCTGGATCACCCACTCGTCGGACGTCTCCAGGAAGGGATGGCTCAGACCGCCGAGGAAGCTGTCGCCCAGCACATGCCGCTTGTGCAGGACGAACTGGAAGGTGCCGGTCAGTGAGCACTCGATGGCGGTGCCACAGAGTTCCGAGTCGCCCTGCGCGGCATGTGGGTCTCCGACCGAAAACAAGGCACCGTCCACCGACACAGGCAGGAAGAGCTTGGCGCCCTTGCCCGCGCGCCAGTTATCCAGGTTGCCGCCGAAGTAGCCGGGCGGCACCGAGTCGACCAGGTCGCCCTCGCGCGGCGCCACCGCCAGCACACCAAAGTGAGGCCGGATCGGCACCCGCGCCTCGGCAAGCACGCCGAACTTGCGCGACACGCTGCTGGCGTCCACGGGCACGCCCGGATAGTCGATCGTTTCATGCACCACGCCGAACGGATCAGTCTGCGGCGTCCAGCGGAAGTTGTAGACCGCCCTCGCGTGCGGGCTCGCCGACGCGGTATGGAGCTCGTAGACCGTGACGACCTCACGCTTCTTAGGCTCGGTAAGCAGATCCTGGTACTGGAAGCCCCACCACGCCGCCGCATTGCTGCCGAAGAAGCGGCCGTGGTGAGACGGATGACAGCTGGGTCGCGGTCGGATGTCCAGGATGCGGATCTCCAGCACGTCGCCCGGCTGTGCGTCGTGGATGAAAACCGGCCCGGTGCAGATATGCACGCCGAAGCCCTCGCCGGCGCCCCGTCCGAAGACGGACGCATCCATGGGCCCGGCGCCGCGGCGCTCCACACCCTTGGATTGGGCGGTCCAGTGAAAAACGCTCTCTGCGCCCGGATCGCCGCTGATCATGCGCTCGGCGTCGTCGGAGGCATGTTGGGTCAGCGTCTCGATGGTCACGATGTCCCCGGAGCGCACCGAGATGGCCGGCTTGATCAGGTGGCTGAAGTAGCCCCAGTGCACCGTGCGGTCCGACACCGGAACGTAGAAGTGGTTTGGCGGCTGATCATCCTGCGCGCGCTGCGTGGCCGCCTCCTCGTCCGACACCCGCTTCCTCTCATACGCAAGCGCTACGGCGATGCGTGCGTGATCGTTCAGCACTTCGTGAAATGGGTTCAGTGGGTTCGACTCCTCGTCGCGATCCGGACCGGCCGGGACCAGCATCTCGGCCTTCTCGCGCCTACCACTTCCACGATCCCATGTGGGGCGGCCCCGCTGCGTCGGATGATCGGATTCCTTCGGCGGCTCAGCGCGATAGGCCTTAGGCGAAATGCCAAATCGGGCAGTGAAGGCTCGGCTGAAGTTCGCCACGTCGCCGAAGCCCCAGCGGAAGCACAGCTCAGAGATCGTGAAATGTGCCAGCCCCACGTTGACCAGGTCGAGTCGGCAGCGCTCCAGCCGCCGACCCCGCACGTATTCGCCGAACGTCGTCGAGCCGACCTTGAAGAGCTTCTGCACATAGCTCGTCGACAAGGCTTCGATGCGGCCGATGTCCTCGATGGAAAGATCGGGATCGCTCAGCCTGGCCTCGATCGTGCGGCACACGCGCCGCAGGTGGCCCAGCTGCACGGACGTCGCGTCCTCGACGAGATCTTCGTCGGTGTGCGACAGGCTGGTGACCAGCAGTTCCGTCAGCGTGGCCTCCACCGGTAGCAACTCGTGGCGCGCCAGCCCGTCAAGCTCGTCCGATATCGAGCGCACGACATTCATGCAGACCGCGCCGACACCGCTCGCCGACGAGATTTTGTTCAGGTCCTGCCCCCGCGTGCGCAGCAGCCGCAGGATGAAGCTCGCGGACTCGAGCTTGACCGCGACGGCGCGGAATGAGGTGTTCAGGTCGATGTGCCAGGACTGCGACGGGTCCAACACAATCATGTCGCCGGCCGACAGGGCGACGGTCTCGCCACTCTCCGTGACCAGCCCCGAGCCCTCCAGCAGGGCCAGCAGGAGCACCGCGCTGCCGTAGCGGTGCGCATTGCTCGGATGGGGCGACAGGCTCTGACAGGACGACGCCAGCGTGATGAACACCGAGTCGAGCGTCGAGGTGCGCGACGACACGTAGCCATCCAGCGGCTTGTGCGCCTTGGCGCCCGCGTCGCTACGCAACAGAACTTTCGTGAGCACTTCGTTCCAGGCCGCCGGTCGCAGCTCTTCTGGAAAGGCTCCGGTGGAAAAGCGTCTGAAGTCGTCGAGCATGGAAGCCTCCGTGAACGAAGCACTGCAGTAGGCGGTCGGGCTCAGTAGACCTGGCGGCGAGCGCCGGACTTGAACTCGTCGACGCGGCGAGCGAGCTCTTCTTCACTAACCAACTGCCGGTCGGCCAGGAGGCGCATGAATGCGCGAACCCAGTGCTCGTAGTAGCCGGGCGACGGCCCAGAGGCTGTGGACTCGGCGCCGGCGGCGATCTCGCCGATGAGGCGCGTCTTGAATTCGTCCCAGGGATATAGGCCTCGTGTGTGCAGGTTCACCACCATGCCGAAGGCGCGGCTTTGCCATGGCGCGTCGAACACGGGTTCGCCGTTCTTGCGCGGATATCCGACCGGTCCCTCCATGGACGGGATCTGCCGGGAAGGCTCGCGGTCCATGTCAGCTCCTCGGGCTGCGTTGCAACGGGAATCCGGTTCCGATCATCGAGTCGCGTGTCACGAGTTCGCTGAGCTCGACTTCGGACAGGCCCTCGGTGCCGGGTGGCCGCTCGGGGATCACGATGTAGCGCTGCTCCGCGCTCGTGTCCCACACGTGGATGGTCACGTCGGAATCCAGCTCGACGCCAAAGTCCCTGAGTACTTCGCGCGGATGGCTCACAACCTTGGCGCGATAGGCCGGTGACTTGAACCACACGGGCGGAATGCCCAGCAGCGTCCACGGATAGCACGAGCACAGCGTGCACACCCACATGTGATGGTCCTTGGGCGTGTTGAAGAGGGCCGTGACGTGTTCCGTCTGCAGTCCTCGGTAGCCAAGCTCCGCGATCGCGGATGTGCCGTCCCGCGCTAGGCGCTCACGGTAGGACGGATCGGTCCAGGCCTTGGCCACCACGCGCGCGCCATGCATGGGGCCGAGATCGTTCTCGAACGCGGCGATCAAGGTATCGATCGCATCGTGCGTGGTGAGTCCCTTCTCCACCAGCAGCGATTCAAGTGCGCGTACGCGCGCCTCGATGTCCGAGGGCGGGCTCCACGGATGATCGTCGTGCTCGTGCTCGTGCTCGTG
>Ga0134124_10003134_pt1 | contig 13282 bp, 12 predicted proteins | sample KB304_FD_96880 | JGI IMG/M metagenome (GOLD analysis project Ga0134124, IMG submission 96880) | Terrestrial soil microbial communities without Nitrogen fertilizer from Kellogg Biological Station, Michigan, USA - KB3-0-4 | ecosystem: Environmental > Terrestrial > Soil > Unclassified ... | reverse complement strand
TTCGTGTGTAAACTAACGAATCAACGACTTCAACAGACCAGGATGTAGACTATGAATCTCAGAAACTATTCACTGTCAGTTGCCGCGCTTCTATTTTTCATCAACAGTGCCTGCTTCGCGCAATCAGCGTTGCCACAGTTACCCGACACGCCCGCCGGTAATCAGGCGAAAGGGTGGTTGGAAGTTTTCAACGCGGGAGATGTCGAGAAGCGCAGGGCCTTCCTCCAAACGAATTATCCGAGTCGTTTGGAACGCTTTGATCGCGAAACAGAAATGCGACGTGGGACTGGTGGTTTTGACGTCATGAAAGTCGCGGAATCGACACCAACCAAAATCGTCTTGCTGATCCAGGAACGCCTGGGCGAGCAGTTCGCGCAGTTTACCGTTGAGGTCGAGCCCGCGCCGCCACACGCTGTTAAGCAATTTCAATTTCAAGTGCTCCCACGAACGGGAGAGTTCGCTATTCGTCACCTGAACGAGAATGAGTTGGTCACCTCATTGCGAAAGCGATTGGATGAAGTAGTAGCGGCCGATCTTTTTGCCGGCGCTGTCCTCATCGCAAAAGATGGCAAGACTGTTTTTGCACAAGCGTATGGACTGGCAGATCGTGAGAAGAAAATGCCGAACACTTTGCAGACGCGCTTCCGACTCGGATCGATGAACAAGATGTTCACCGCAGTCGCCACACTTCAACTTGTACAAAACGGAAAACTCGATCTGAAAGCACCCTTTGGCAATTATCTCACTGACTATCCAAATAAAGACGTCGCATCGAAAGTAACGATTGAACAGATGCTTTCGCACACCGGGGGCACAGGCGACATCTTTGGTCCGGAGTTCGATAAAAATCGACTTGAGCTAAAGACGCTACAGGACTATGTGAAGCTGTACGGCAATCGCGGGCCGGAGTTTGAGCCGGGCAGTCGCTGGCAGTACAGCAACTACGGTTTTCTTTTGTTGGGTGTGATAGTTGAGAAGGTTAGTGGTGAGAACTACTACGACTATGTTCGAGATCATATTTTCAAGCCGGCAGGAATGATCGCTACTGCTTCGGAGCCGGAAGACCAGGTGGTTGCCGATCGCAGCGTTGGTTACATGCGAACAGATGGCGCCGGTTGGCAGCGCAACACGGACACACTTCCCTATCGCGGGACTTCTGCGGGTGGCGGTTATTCGACGGTTGAGGATCTATTGAAGTTTGCCACCGCGCTCCAAACAAACAAGCTACTCAAGCCGCAGTACACCGAGATGCTCACGACGGGGAAAGTCGAGACGCCGAACGGCGGTAAGTATGCTTATGGATTTCAAGAGGCGACGGTTAACGGGACCCGATGCTTCGGCCATGGCGGTGGCGCGCCGGGGATGAATGGCGAGTTGAAGATCTGTCCCGGGCCAGGTTATGTGGTGGCAGTGTTGGCGAACTTGGATCCGCCGGCGGCGACTCGAGTTGCAGACTTCATTACTAATCGACTGCCGATCAAGTAGCTGCAAACCGTCGAATAAACCTTAATCTCAAGGTGGATTGGAACACTGGATCCTAAGCGTGGCAGCTTTGCCTCAAAAGTAGGAATCTCACTTGGACCGGGTCAGTACGGGGAGCGGTAGCGACCTGGTCAAACTATGAGATTCAAGAATCGTTAGGAAATATCGCATGCTGATCACTGACCAGGTCGCTATCGCTCCCTGTACTGACCCGGTCCAACAATGATTTCTGACTCTTGAGGCAAAGGTAAGCGTGGCAACGAACGTCGATGAATCATTTCGGAGGGGGCGGATCGCACTCACTCGCATCTCAAAGCGATCAGCGGGTCAACCTTCGTCGCTCGCCGCGCCGGAAGCCAGCAGGCCAACAGCGCGACTCCAATCATAAAACCCGCCGCCACACCAAACGCCAGCGGATCGAATTGGCGGATGTCTACCAGCGCAATGGCCAGCAGATAGGAAATCGCTGCGCCGCCGGCGAGTCCAATGAGAACCCCGATCGCAATCAGCTTGCCGCCTTGTCGCAGGAAAAGTGTGATGACATCACGACGCTGCGCGCCCAGGGCCATGCGAATGCCGATTTCGCGGGTACGCTGGCTGATGATGAAAGCCATCACGCCGTAGAGTCCGATAGACGCCAGCGCCAGCGCCAACAGCCCCAGCGCGCCGGCCAGCAAGGCAATATCCTGGAACGGAATCATCTGCGTATCCAGCATGTCGTCCACGAGGGAAATCAGCGCGAACAGCCGTGGATCAAGCGCGGCAACTTCCTTTTGCGATGCTCTCATCACCGCGCGGGCATCGCTTTCCGCGCTGACGATCAGCTTCTGTCTCTCATTACTGACATCGGGCCGCGCAGTGGACATCGGGAGGTACAGCCACGTTTCATCAGGCCGCCAGACCACGCCCTGCCGCGTGTCGTTTGCCAGGCCGATGATTTCGTATTGCGGAAAGTTTTGCGCGTCATCAGTGGTCGATTGTTGCGCCGCCGCGCCAATGCCGATGTGTTGGCCGATGGGATTTTCCTGCGGCCAGAAGCGACGCGCGGTGGATTCGCTGATCACGACGACGGGCGCATTTGCTTTCTCGTCTTGTTCGCTGAAGCCGCGCCCTCGCGTGATTTGCAGGCCCAACGTTTGGAAATAATTCGCGGAGACGAAATTGTAATTCGCCTGCAAGGAATGATTGGCGAGCTGTTGCTGTCCAGCAAAGGTAATTGGCGTTGTTTGCACACCCCTAAATGGCGGACGCTGTGTTCGGCCGACGCTTTTCACGCCCGGCAACGCGCGCAAACGCTCGGCTAGCCGGTTATACAATTCATTCGCGCGGCTGGGTTCTGTGATCTGTAAGTTCAGGTCGATCGAAAACAGGTTTTTAGTGATGAGTCCCGTCTCGATGGTTTGCAGCTTTTGCAGATTGCGGGTCAGCAACCCGGCGGCGATCAGCAGCGTTAGGCACACCGCGATTTGTGTGACAATCAGCGCGTTGCGCAAACGTGATTGGCTAAGTTTCGCGCCAAACGTCGAGCCTTGATTCTTCAAGGCATCGCTCAGATTGGGCCGCGATGATTGCAGGGCAGGTGCGAGTCCCGCCGCAATTCCGCCCAGCAGCGAGGCCAGCAAAACAAAGCTGAACACGCGATAATCCGGCCACAGATCGAGCGAGAATTGTTCGAGCAACACGGGCGAAACGGGCAACTGCGCCAATACCAACGGGTAGCCAAGCCGAATTGCCCAAACCGCCAGCAGCAAGCCCACCGCGCCGCTCATGCCGGCGAGCAACACGCTTTCAGTTAGCAGTTGCCGCACCAGCCGCGTGCGGCTGGCGCCCAGCGCCAGGCGCACAGCAATCTCACGTTGTCGTCCCGCTGCCCGCGCCAACAACATATTCGTGACGTTGACGCAGGCCATCAACAACACCAATCCCACTGCGATCAGCATGGGCGGGACCATCAATTTCAGTTCGTCTTTCAGTTGATAAAACGTCGCGCCGGAGGTGACGCTGACCGAGGCCTTGCGCCGCGGGTCAGGATAAGAACTCGCCAGTTGCTGGGTGATTACATTCATTTCGGTTTGCGCCTGCGCCAACGTCACGCCTGGCTTCAGACGGCCCGTCAAGATGAAGAAATTCTCCCTGCGTTCGCTTTGCAATTCGCTGCGATTCCGACTGCCGAGCACCTTATCGCGCATCATCAGCGGTACCCAAAATTGTGGCGACAGCGGTGTCGTGCCAATGAATTCAGGCGCCGTGACGCCGATAACCGTGAACGGCAGTCCGGCCAAACTAACGGTTCTGCCGACGACGTGTGGATCAGAATTGAAGAGGCGCCTCCAACAAGTGTGGCTCAAGACCATCACCGGATACCCGCCGGGCGTCTGATCTTCTTCCGGCACGAAGGCGCGCCCCAATGCCATCTCCGCGCCCAGCACCGTAAAGTAGTTGCCTGATACGAAGTTACCTAAACCCAGATCACCAAGGAAGCTGCCCGCTGCTGTTTGCTCCCCAAATGGCGCGGTAAATTGATTCCACGCAATCAATCCGGCAAACGACGTATTGCGGTCACGATAGTCCACATAATCGAGGTACGAAAAAAGCCCATTGCTTTTGCCTTCGCGGTCGTAGCCGGTGACGTTGGCGATGCTGTACGGGTCTTTGAGCGGCAGCGGTTTCAGCACTAACGCATTGTAGACGGTGAACAATGCGGTGTTAGAGCTAATGCCCAGCGCCAGTGTCAGCGTTGCAATCAACGTGAAGCCCGGATGCTTCCGCAGCATGCGCGCGCAATAGCGCAGGTCTTGAAGTAAGGTTTGCATAAGTTCAGTAGTGGCTCAGGACACGAATATAAAAATGCGATTAAACCCTGAAAAGGGTTCGGCGGTTGGCGAACCCTTTCTCAGGGTTGTTTAGGAGTTTAATGATCATTCCCAAGGTTGACGCAAGCTCCAACCTTGGGCTGAAACTAGCGAACGCCTTCGGCGTTTCATTCAATTTCAAAAGAGGCACTACCATAAGTTCTCCTTCGTTCGAAATCAGCGGTCGGCTTGGTAACCTTGCATGCTCAGGTCGAAGTTCATCAGACCTCAAGCGCGGCGACCGTCAACTATTGCGAGATTGTCTCCCAACTAACGCCCGCGACGAATATCTCTTTCCACGACGCCAAGCGGAAAAATTGCGAGGATTTGTTCGACCTACTCGGCGAAGCCAACGGCCCACCCATAACCGACAACGAAGTAGAATTGCAGGTATTAACACAGACTTCCACGGGCGAAAAATTAATTGATTCTTGAGGGCTTCTACCTAGACGGTTGTGTGCCTTTGGGAGGCGAGTTTGCGAGGCTGGAAGAACTCGACATTGAAGCCGCAATTAATTACGCCACAAACGCACTCCGCAATGCCGCTAAGTTTTGGATTCAATGTTCTGCCGATCAAAAACAGAACTTCCAGCGAGTTTTGTTTACAGTGGGATTGATGTTCGATCGTGAAAGTTATCGAACCGCTCCAACTTGTATAGCTTTCAGGTACTTGCAGGGAATTGAAGAGGGAAAATCAAGTTTGGCGTCCAGTACGGGATCGAACCCGTGTCGCCGCCGTGAAAGAGAAGCGACTTACAGGAATTCATAGGAAACCTGCGGCAATGGATAGCACCGTTAGGTAGACAAGGGTACTCTCAGGGATCGTCATTGGACCCTTAATGGACGCGCGCGTCGAAGCCTGTTACTGCACGCCCCGGCCGCGGTCTCGGGGCGCTTTAATCATATTGACGTGATGAACGTGAATCCTCAACGGAATTTAATGGATAAATACTGGTGGAAGTAACGCCCTGCAGGGAAGCCCGGGCGGACGCGCAACGGGTGCTCCGAGGCTTCCCACTTGACCATTATCTCGATGATTTGGGATCACGCATTCGCGCTCGGTACTGGGTTGGGATCAAGCCGTAGCTTCTTTCAAAGTCCTTCGCGAAGTGTCGCTTGTCGTGCACTCCAATACTACACATGATCTGTTTGATGTTCAGAAAAGTGGTTTCGACCAGTTTTTTGGCACGAGACATTCGCAGCGACTTGAGGTACTGGGCCGGCGTCGTCCCAGTCTCTACTTTGAAGAGATGACGGAAACGTGAAGTCGACAAGTTGACGGATTGCGCCAACACATCCAGCGACAGTTCAGAATCCAGATGTTTCTCCATCTCGACAATGACGCGCTTGATACGCTGGTCCATCTCGCCAGTTGCTTTCGCAAGGTCCCGGCGCTTACCAGTTCCTAAGGTCACTTTAGTCGGCGCCATAGTTATTTGATCCAGTAGAGTCGTAGCTGGAAAATGTTGTCCCGGCGGTTGGCTTCGATCGGTCCACGCCGGGTGACGATGTGCTGGTACTCCACAGCGATACGAAGTTGGCTGCGAAGCCAGACGTTTATATAAGGGGTGATTCCCGTGATCTCGTTGTTCGATTTGTTGCGTGCCGGATCGAACCAATCAAACCGTAACCCAGCCACACTGATATCATTCACGATCTTGACGTTGGCTTCAGCAAAGTTTCCCAGGCTGCTGAAGTTTCCGCCGGTGCTGATGTCGTCGCGCCCGTACTGAACCCCGCCGAGCAAGCTAACTCGCTTGATTGGGTATCCGGCATAAAACGCCAGCCGGTGAAAAGTGTTTTTGAAGAAGGTGAGATTTGCAGCCTCTTCCGATCTCAAGGTCGTCGTGTCGTCGAAGGGATCGGTGCGCTCCCGAGGAGGCAGGAGATCGAGACGCGGAAGCATTGAGCGACCATTGTAGTAATACACTGAAATATTGCCGCCATCCGGGTGCACGATCTGGTTGAAAAAGATCTGGTAATCAGGACCCCCGTCAGAGCCGTCTATCGCCCGGGTGATTGGTTCCTTTCGACCAAATGCTTCGACTTCACGATTGTCGTGATTTACCAGCAAACGCATCCCACTCGATACCCCACCTCTAATGGTTGTTCGCTTGTGATAGTAGCCAACGTTAAAGGCCATTTGATGAAGCCCGAGCGGCGTGAAGAACGTGTCTTGATTGAAGTTTGCGGTCTTCAATTCCTGAAAGAATGGCCTGGTGTTCGACACGGTATAGCTTTCAGATCCGCCAAAGCCTTCATGTGGGTGCGGGACCCCGGCCCGAATGTCGATAAAGTTGTCGGCATTTCCGTAGTTGAATCTCACCACGCCTTCCATTCGCTCGTGCAGTTCGGTCTCGGTTGATTCTTCAGGCCAGAAGGTTACTTTTGCAGAGGCAGAGAAATGTTTGGAAATCGGCCCGTACCACAAGTAACCCTCGGTAGCGAAAAGTTGCACTTCATTTTCGGTCTGGCTAGCCGGTCCGATTGAAGAGTGGACCACATGCACTCGGGGCTGCAGCCTGAAGCCAATGTGATCCAGGAGGTCTTGCTTACCCTCGAGTGCGTGACCAAGTTCTTCGGGCATGCGAAAGCCCGCCGCGCGAAACCTGTATCCGGTTTCATTGAGACGAGGCGGTGAGGTGTGGCAAGTGCTACACGGTACATTGTAGCGCCGTGCGAACATTGGCATCGCTTCGCATTCGCAGTCGATTGCAAACAGACCCAGGAGCAATATCGCCGAAAGATTCGCTACCCGAAGCAAGTATTCTAATGTCATAATTCACCTCTCTGCACACCAATGCTCACACGCGGCACTGAGTTCTCCATCCCGAGCTTTTGATACAGTTCTTGAGTAAAGGGTACAGCGCCACTCTCCGCAAGGAGTACCACAACTTTGCGCCCAGTCGCAGACAGCATTAGGTTCCTGCCGTCATGATTTTCCGTGAGGATCACTCGTGGTATGGGCGAAATCCTTCGGCAACGCAGTCACCGTCCCCAATCATTTTCTAAAGTTGCGAACTTGTTTGACCAACGCCATCACGTCTTCCTCAGACAGTTTGTTACCAAACGACGGCATCTTGCCTTTGCCCTGTTTAATTCGCTCGGCAATCTGAGCGTCAGAGTGCGACTTCTGCCATTCAGCGTTGGAAAGATCTGGTTGACCTTTTGACTTCCATGCAGGAGTACCGGCGCCGTTACGGCCATGACAGATGGCGCATTTAGATCCGTACAAGGCCGCGCCATCGCTCGGTGGGTTTGGCCCTCTCGAATTTGTCGACATGAGTGCGTTCGTGCCGGTGATCAGCGTTACCATCAGCACGACGGAAAATATCGAGATGAGGTGAACCATTCTTCTCTTTTTCATTTAACTCCCTCCACAGATCGTGAGTTCTACGTGTCATTGCTCGAGTAGTGAGACACTGTCGGCGTTGTTAAGGTTAATGAGCCAATTAACTATGAGACGCTTGTCGTCGTCTGAGAGACCGGGAAATGATTCCGGCATCGGGTCCTTAAGACCGTAAGCCGGCGGGTTGTCGAGTATCTTTAGTAGATCTTCCTTAGTACGGTTTGGTTTTTCAGTAACGCCAAGGAGCGTTGGTCCAAGTTCGTTCCCCTCAGCAGAATCTCCGTGGCACAAAGCACAAGTCTCAACGAACGCTTTAGGGGGATGGACGTTACTCCTACTTACCTGTGCTGGACCAACCTCCTGCGGACGGAACTCTGTCTTGAGAAATCTCTTGGCCAGGTCATCCTGCCGTCGTAATTGCGCACTGAATAGTGGGTTGATCTGGTCCTGATGCTTGGCCAAAAAAATCAGACTGCCGCTGCCCAGTAGGAGCAGTGCCAGTGCTGTAGTCGCCAGCGGACGTTTGAGTGGATGTCGTTCCTGCTTTCGATCAATAAAAGGCAGCAGGAAGAGTGTGAGAAAAATCAGTCCTGGCAAGACGACCGTGGGAATAAGGGTGAGTGGTCCGGAAAAGTATTTCAGCAACTGAAACAATGGTAGAAAGTACCACGGTGGCCGGGCCAGAAAATCCGAACCAGGTCGTGCCTGTGGACCTAAGGCGGCGGGCGCAAGAGTGGAGACTATTACGAGCACCGCGAAAACAAACAAGAAGAAGACCGAGTCTTTAAAAAGTTGCCTGGGGTAGAAAGGATGTACGCGATGATCAGCGCGCTGATGAAATGGTCCTGCCGGACCGGCGTGTCGGAACAGATAGACGTGCAGCACTGACAGAAGCAACAGCCCAACCGGAAGCAGGAAAACGTGGGCCATGAAGAATCGCGAGAGTGTGCTGGAGGTAACTTCAGTTCCGCCCAGCAGTATCCGTTGCTGCAGTCGACCGATCAGTGGCGCCTCACCAGCGATTGAGGTCCCGACCTTGGTCCCGAAATACGCTTCTTGATCCCATGGTAATAGCTGACCAGTGAATGCAAAACAAAGAGTTAGCAGAAAGAGCACACTGCCGATGAGCCACACGAGCTCGCGCTTCTGTTTATACGCACCGAAAAGAAATGTTTGCGTCAAGTGCGTGACCAGCAGAATGATCATCGCGCTGGAGCCGTAGTAATGTAAGCCTCTTAGTAGCGCACCACCTGGGACAGCCTTTTGAATGTAGGCAACGCTCGCGTGCGCGTGATCGGCGCTGGGAACGTAGTACATGGTCAGAAAAACGCCGGTCAGTGCCTGAATAACAAACAACAGGAGCAGGGCGCTCCCAAAAACGTAGGCCCAACGCGAGCCGCCGCGAATCGGTTCATCGAGACTTCGACGCAACACCGCTTTGACTCCGGTGCGCTCGTCGATGAATGAATAGGCTTTGTTCAGTAGCGATGAGGCCCGCATGATCAACTCAACTCGCGACGACCTTTTCAGGGATTCCCTGCTTGAAACTTTGATACTTGACCTTTAGTACTCCGTCCTCGACCTTATGTTCGAGACGATCCAGCCCACGTGGTGTAGGTCCGCCCGAGGTCTCGCCATCGCGAGTCCAGGCGCTGTTGTGACACACACATCCGAATCCGTTTGCGCTTTCGTTTACGGTGCAACCTAGATGAGGACAGACGGAAGAGAAGACCGTTACCTGGTCGCCCTTCTTTATTAGCCACACGGCTTGTTCAGAAGTGAAGCGACCCCAGCCGGCGTTCTGCGCTACCAGGACCATTTGCTTCTTTGGCTTGCCTTCCGGAATTGCGTCCAGTCGTACAACGTCCACCCAGTCTGAAACATTCGCAGCGGCCAAGGCTGGAACAACACTGTAACGACCGAGCGTGACTCCTAGTAAGCTGGTGATGCCGAGACCAATCAGGCCAGTCAGGATTCCCAACAATGAACGACGATCGTTTGAGACTGGTTGTTCTTGAGCTGCAAGCTGTCCCAGTTTGAATTGGCTCTGGTGTTGTTTGAGTTCTCTTACCGTTTGCAACGGCTCGACGTTAGAAGCCATACGCACTCCTTGCCCTTCATTGTGTCGCTTCCTGCTTACGCGAATCGTAGTCAGGATGCACAAGTGTCTTATTAAAACGACCCTCAGGCCGCGTTATCGCTGGGCTATTTAGTTTTGAGGCGGTAGGAGAGACGCCCGGGAGTTTTGCCGCAGTGAGGTATTCGTTACAGGGAGAATAGGCAAAACTGAGCAGTGCGATTTGCAAATAGGCTGCGAGAACTCGTGTAACGCAGACTCAATCAGATTGTGGGGGATTCGGACTCTTAGAACCGCTGAGTTCGAGTGCGCACCTTACTTGAAGCCCGTCACGTTAGGCAAGCAAAATTTGGTAGCGAAAATGGCTATTTGGTAGCTTTTTAGGCTATTACCACATTGAGACCTGCTACAGGCGCGAGAAGCAATAAGCGAGAACACCGAAAACAGATTTGTTTTAATACGATAAAGACCGCCTCACATCGGACAAGCATGGACTCGCGGAATACCTGGACGTTGTGGTGGTGTCTGCGGAGTGCGCTGTGAGAAAACCGAACCCACTTCTCTTTGATACCGCCGCAGCGAGATTCGGACCTAAGTAAGAGGCTTCTTTAAACTACGCATTGGACGAGTCGGTTCCTCATAAGTTCCTTATACTGGATCTTAGATGGACCTCGGCGAAAATGGGATTCCGTGTAAGTGATTGACAGTATTGGCGTCCCAAAGCACTCCGAGTTGGAACCAGATTATTTCATGTCTCCGCGAGATGGAGACAATGCAGAAGGCTGCTGTCCAGCCTCAAAGGCGAGCTTTCCCCTGGCGCTCTTTATTGCCAAAGGCTTCACATACTTAACCAGCGCTGCGAGGAATTCATCGCGGTGAGTGACCAGCGCAAAATGTCCCGCATGCTCGATTAGGATCAGTTTCTTCCTCGGCGCTTTCACGACGTTGAAATACTGCACGGCGACAGAAGTCGGCGTCGCCATGTCTTCCTTTCCCTGAATCACGAAGAAGGGAACCTTGATTGTCCTGGCTTTAGTTGGCAACTCGGTGCCGAGCATTCCGCTCAAGGTGGTGCGCCCCGAGTAGCCCATACCATCGCTCCATGCTTTCAAGTACTCCTCGGTAAACTCGGGATTTGTTTGAATCATCAGCATCAGGTCGTCAAACCACTTCGCGTCCGCTTGCGGCATGTAGGCGTTCCGCATTCTCCACCAGGAAAAATATTGCTTTGCGTCGGTTGGGTCGGGCGTGCCGATGGCTTCCATCAGTTCAACCTTCTTGCGATCATTCGCGGCACGTGATTTGGCTAACATGAAATCGAACTGTGTTTGCACGTTCGCGCGCCAACTCCCTACCTGGCCCGTGCCCACATAAGCGGCAAACAATTCGGGACTACGCTGAACCATGCCAATCGCCAGATAGCTTCCCCAGGAATGACCCAATATCAAAATCTTTTTCTTGGTCAGGTAAGAGCAGAGATATTTCGCTAGTTCGATACCATCCAACTCGACACGTTCAGGTTCGGGCGGTGAGATGGGGTTCTTGAGGTAAGTTCTGCCGGCGCCTCGCTGATCCCATTGAACAATCGTGAAGTCTTTTTCATAAACGGCGTAGGTGCTCCGTAAGGCAGACTGTGCATCGCCAGGTCCACCATGAATCAGTAACAGCACCGGGTTCGCGCGGTCAGCGCCACGAATGGTGATCCACTGCTCGATACCACCTAGAGTGACATATCGCGCTTCCTGAATTGGGGTGGCGGTTGCGAGATAGTCGGCACTTGCATCACTGCAGAGCAATACGCTCGTTACAAAAAACAAACCAACACTTTTCGGGAGATAACGACGCACAACCGTTAGACGTTGGATTAAGGTCGAACGTTAACCGTGGGCAATATGTCAAATCGATCACCGTGGTCAATTAAGCTTCGGCGCCTGGACAGCGCAGCCCGCTGGGAAAACTGCGACTGCTCGACACCCCCGAAAGGGACGTAACAGCTGCTAAGTGTACATAGCGGCTATCGATCACAGTTTGTCGCGCTTGAATCACTCGGTTTGCCATTCCAAAGCCTCATTGCGTGTGATATAAAGTGCCGTGCCTCGTTCCTTGACAGGCACACTTTCCTCAGAGCATGTCTTACCTTGAGGCACGACCGGAGTGCAGCGGGGCATCTATAAATTGAAATCTCAACGCTCTCTGCGCTTTGACTAACCGATCTGATCTTTAGAACCCGCGGCTAATGCTGAGATGGCATTTGCGCCGGCTCAAAGAGTCTCGGCGAACGTAATTAACTAACGGAGATTGCCGTAGTATCAATTCTCCTCTTCTTCACTAATTAACTTTAATTTGGAGGAAATCCCCCATGGCTAGAATGCTGTCCTTCGTGCTCATCTTGTCACTGTTATTCGGAACTACGACAGTCCTCGCTGATTCGGACAAGGGCTCATATTACGGCGGAACAGTTGCCGCGTTTAAAGATGCCAAGAAAGAGATCAAAGGACATCTGGTAACAAAGGATGAAACTCATTTCGAGTTTGTTTACGAAAACAACCAAGTAGTCAGAATTCCATACGCCAACTTCCTCGACATGGAGTATGGGCAGAAGTCGGGCCGTCGTGTCGGTGCAGCAGTGGCGTCAACTATTCTGCTTGGGCCAGTCGGCCTGCTGTTCCTAATGTCGAAAAAGCAGAACCATTTTTTGACGTTGGGATTTACAGATGAAAACGGGAAAGAGCAGGTAGCTGTGTTCAAACTGGACAAGGACACAGTGCGTACGCTGCTCCCAATTCTTGAAGCGCGATCGGGGAAAAAAGTTGAGTATCAAAGCAAGAGCGCGGAGAAGAAGGCTACGGGGAAATAAAACAAAATGGAGATCTGACTGACAACACATTCATTGTGTTAATGGACGCTTAATGGACCCTCGTTAAGCGTCGCTTTCATTTCAAGACCGACATATGAGCAGAAACTGCAAATTGAAGCCACAACGGAACCGTCTACCCGGTCGCTGCAGCTTTTTCCTTTTTGGCACGAACTCGCTTAATAACGGGCAACAGATCCTTGCGTACCTGTTCCCACGCCATTGATTTGAGCGGTGCTTCAGCGACACTACGGAATTTCGGGGCCAGGCGCTGCAACTTTCCAAGGAAGGGATCCTCATCGATAGCGCAGGGCTCGAGTTTAACCGCAACGATTTCGATTTCACCCGCTTCACGGCGTTCGCGAGCACGACTCAACTCGGTATCCTTAATGTAGGGCCGCACCAGTGAAGTCTGACTTGCGATGAAAAGAAAGATGTCCATCTCCTCAAGTCGCCGACGAATCTCAGCATCCCACTCTTCTCCTGCAATCAGGCGCTTATCAACCCAGGACGTTAGACCATGGAGCTGTTCGAGGACATCTAACATTGCGTCGAGTCTTTTGAGCTGGCGTTCGTCATCGTGGGCGTAACTGACAAACACTCGCACAGGCAAAGGCGCTGTTGCTGGATCGCGATCGATTGCTCGCGCCTCCGCAGGCAAAAGCTTG
>Ga0134124_10003133_pt1 | contig 13294 bp, 12 predicted proteins | sample KB304_FD_96880 | JGI IMG/M metagenome (GOLD analysis project Ga0134124, IMG submission 96880) | Terrestrial soil microbial communities without Nitrogen fertilizer from Kellogg Biological Station, Michigan, USA - KB3-0-4 | ecosystem: Environmental > Terrestrial > Soil > Unclassified ... | reverse complement strand
GTGTTTCAAAACATCAAGCGGCGCCGCGGTCCAGGGCGGCGAGTGCCTCTTGCTCGCTATCAAAAACCTGGAAAACTGTTGCCAGCTTGGTAATTTGCAGCACATCGTGCAGGCGCTGGCCCAGGCCGGTGAGCTTGATCTCGGCCCCAGCCGCTCGCGCGGAAGAATAGACTCCAACCAAGGTCCCCAGACCGCCACTGTCAATATAGGTCACGCCGGAGAGGTTCAGGACCAGTCGTGGGCTTTCAGTCAAAGTCTGTTTGAGAAAATTACGCAACGCGTTGGCCTCTTCTCCAAACATGATGCGGCCCTGACACGAGACCACATTGATGCCGTCGACCAGGCGTTTCTCGGTTTTGAGGTTCATGCGTCCTCCGAAACGTCATTGTGGCCGCCGCGTGGGAGAAGACTAACCTGTGATCGCAGGCCAATGCAAGGCCAACACCGCCGGTCAGAAACGGGAAGATCACGAGGTTCGGGCGATCCGCACGCGTGAGGAACAGGATGAGACTGTAAGAGTTGTGCAGCAGATCGCCGCCTGCTCAGTCGCAAGCGAATGAGCAAGCTGACAGGATGACAAGGTTCGGGGCTTCAGGTTAGGCAGCGGCCTTCAATCGATCGTTGGCGCACACCCCGAATAGTCCTAAAACTACGAGAGGGATACCCAGACTCGAATAGAGGGGCATGGCCCAGGCCCTTTGCACCGAACTGGCCGGTAAGAAGTGCGAAGCCAGCATGAGCCCAAAAGCCGCAAGCCATGGCCAGAAAACTACCAGTACGGCGAGGCCGCAGGCCATGCGCGTAAGCCGGTTTCGGCTCCACAATTCTTTCCAGGAAGCGGCGATCAGGAACACCGCGGGCAGAAGCAGTACCTGGTTATAGGGCGCGAAGCTGGGCACGATCACCAGCGTTGCGACCAGCACCAGCACGAACATGGTGCTGAACGCGACTGAATCATGCGAAGCGAACCGTGCCCGCCAGCCCGTGACGGCAACCGCGATTACAACCACGGCAGCAAGAATCTTCCCCAGTGTGGGCGTGGCCAGCACATCGAGCAGCGAGCCGGCTCCGCCGGTGTACTGGCGATAGGCCGCGACGGCATCGCGAAACTGTCCCACCCATCCTGGCAAGACATATTCGGAGGCGGCGAAAAAAATCGCGGCGGTCAGAGCGAAACTCCAGAAGAAGATCTGACGCCGGCCCCAGTCGCTGAGTGCCCACAATATCAGCCAGCCCGCAATCGGCAACGTCAGTTGTGGCTTAACCGTTGCGAGCGCCAGCAGGAACCCGGCCAGCGAGAAATACCCCGCGACCAGCGCCCCGGCACAGCCCGCGAGCAGTGCGCTCACCACCAGGGTCAACTGCTGCAGTTTGATTCCCTGCACCACGGCGTAGCTGCCAAATGTCAAGACGATCAGAATCGTGGTGACCGTGGCTGAAGGCCGCCAGCGCAACACCTGCAGCCAAAGCAAGACACTTGCCAGCGTCAGAATTACCAGCAGCCAGCAAAAGCCCGCCTGCACCACGGGAAACGGCAAACCCACAGTCGGCGCCAGGAGAAAGACCACAAGCACCGGGTAGGCAAAACCCTGCTGGTCTTTAGGCTCGTCAAAGCGGGGATCGTCAGCGCGATCCGGATCCAGCGGACGTCCGTAATATCCAGTCTGGATTTCACGCGTGACTTGGGCGCTGTACGGGTTGCGGTGGTGCAGCAGTAGTTCGCGAGCTCCCAGCCAGCGCGGATAGAGATCAGAGAGATTGCCTCGCGGCCGTCCGTGAACAGCGGCGTCCGCCTTTTGGTAGGGCACGAGAACTCGCTGCACGTAGAACCACATGCTTGCGGCGAACAGCAACGCCAGGAGCAGCCCGAGTCTGGGTTCTTTGAGCAATCGCGTGAGGGAACAAAAAGCCGCTCCATGTTACAACTTATGCGGGCGAACTTCCGTTGCGATTGCGCATCTGCATCTCCGCGGCGATTGGGGTGGCGAGTGCGGCGTTCTGCTATTTCTTGTTGCTGCATTTCCGTCAGGGCGCCGGAGATTTTAATTGGGCCATCCACGCCGCCCAGCGTCTGCTAGCCGGACAGAATCCTTACGACACCCCGCTGGAACAATATCCGCTGACCGCCGCAGTATTCGCATTGCCCTTTGTCGCTCTGCGGCCGGAGATCGCGGGAGCCTTGTTTTACGGCATCAGCTCTGCCCTGCTGGCTTTCGGCCTCAGCCGTCATGGCTATCATCGCCTGCTCGCATTTCTGGCTTATCCCTATTGGGGAGGGCTGATGGTAACGCAGTGGTCAACCCTGATTTTCGCCAGCGCCTTCTTCCCTCTCCTGCTGCCCGCGACCATGGCCAAGCCTCAGCTGGGGTTGCCGGTGGCGCTAACTCGCTTGAGCAGGCGCGGGGTCATCGCCTGCGTGGCTGTGGCACTCTTCACCTTGTTCGCATTGCCAAACTGGCCGATGCTTTGGCTGGGACAATTAAAGAATTACGAGCACTTCTTCCCGCTGCTGGTTCTGCCCGGACCGTTGCTGGCCCTGGCTCTTTGGCGTTACCGCGACCGGGATGCCTGGTTCCTCGTGCTGACCGCGATAATGCCGCAACGCTGGTTCTTCGACACTTTTACCCTGTGGCTGATCCCCAAGTCGCGCCGGGAGATTCTTTTCACCGCCGCTCTGAGCTGGGGAGCCGGCATCTGGCGCTGGTATCACGTCCCGCACAGCTTTACGGAGGTGGGGCGGGTCGCGGTGCTCTTCATCTACCTGCCGATGCTGACGGTTGTGCTGTTCCGCCAGTTTGTGCGCGAAGAGAGCTGATCAGACTGACCAGCACAACGGGCCAAAGCAAACAACATCCCCGCGATGATTGGCTGCTCCATACTATCGAGTGCGCTATCAAACCGCGCTTGCGATTGCGGGAGTGTCCCGCCTTAGTTGCAGGACCACTTCCCATCCAACCCCCGCCACAAGAAACAATGGGAGTATCGGCATGACCGCCAGGGGAGCGACCCAGAGACGAGAAGCAAATGAAGGCAGCACCGGCGATATCACTGCGATAATGATTGTCGCGACATAAGGCCACGCCACCAAGCCCAGGGCAGCCAACAACGTGTGCCTCGCCCAGCGTCCGATCTTCCAAATTTCCTCTCTCTGTTTCAATAACAGCAGAACGGCAGGTAACAATTGCAGATCCGAGTAAGGCACCAGGCTCGGCGTAACCGCCAAGGTTGCTGCCAAAACCGAGACGACGACAAGGCAGAACTGCGCGGAGGAAGGGGGTGCCCGCCGCAGCCTCCACGCCAGATAAACGGTACCAGCCAGCACCGGCAGCGCCAGCAGCAAACCGAGCGGGCGGGTGAATGCCAGCTGCAGCGGTGAGACACCAGAGGATTTTTCGGGATAGACGAGGATGCCCCGGACGCACTGCGTTACCCAGCCAGGCAATATCAATTCTCCAGCCGCGATTAAAACGGCCATGCTGAGCAGGAAGCTCCATACCAGCTTCCGACGCTCGCTCCACGCTCCTGTGCTCCAGATGAAAAGACAGGCAACCAGCGGCAAGACCAGGTGTGGTTTGATGGTGGAAAACGCCAGCAGAGTTCCCGCCAGGATCAGGCGTCCGCGACGCACGGCAAAACATCCCCCCGCGATCAGCGCGGAGACCAGCAGGCCGAGGTTCTGCAAGTAGATCCCCTGCAGGGCGGGCATGCTGGCCAAGGTCAGCACTACGGCAAGAAATTGTTGCATCGGCGTAATACGCCATAGCAGGAAGTCCAGCCACAGGGGCACGCTGACAGCAGTTAAAACCAGCAGGAGGATGGCGAACAACTTCTTCACCAACGGGAAGGGGAGAGGCACCGTGGGCGCCATCAGAAAGACCACGTAGACGGGATAATAAAAATGTTGCTCAGCTCCATCCCGCCGCGAGTCATACTTATGACCGCTCAGGCCGATCTGGATTTCCCCCGTTACCTCCTCGCCGTACGGATTGCGACCGTTCAACAGCAGTTCGCGGCTTCCCAGCCAGCGCTGATAAATGTCCCCGGGGTGTCCTTTCCAAACCTGGTTGCCGTACCGCCAAGCCGCAAGGCTCACCAGGAAAATAATTGGGAGGAGAAAAGAAGGTTTGCGGGACCAGTCCATTTTGCCGGGAGTTTACCATCGAGCCGCGCTTCAGGCGATGCGCTTTTCTGACGAACCGAGGCGGAGCCTCCTCGCTAAGCACACTGGCTTCGGGACGACTGAATACTTCTGCTCTGACATTCATCCCCGAAACCAGTACACTCTGCTGCGGCGCCTACAGTCGTTGTTTTTTTTGGCCACTATGACCAGATTTCTGCAAACTCGGCGGGTCTTCGTCGCCATCCTCGCTCTTGGCCTGTTCACCATGGCCGCAGGGGTCGTTACGGACCCTGACGTCTGGTGGCATCTCCGGACGGGACAACTGATTCTCCACAATCACAGCCTGTTCCATACCGATCCCTATTCGTTTACCCGCTTCGGCGCGCCCTGGATCAACCATGAGTGGCTGTCGGAAGTTTTGCTGTTCGGTTTGTATCGGGTCGCCGGATTTGGTGGACTCACTGTGGCCTTTGGCGTCGTTATCGCGGCTACGTTTCTTCTAGTTTTCGCACGCTCGGCCGGACGCCCCTACCTCGCCTCCCTCATGACGCTTTGGGGAGCTGTGGCTTCGGCCCCGTCCTGGGGAGTTCGTCCGCAGATGTTTTCTCTCCTCTTGGCCAGCATTTTTCTGGTCCTGCTCGCAGCCTCCGAACAGCGCCCCAAACTGCTGTGGTGGACCGCTCCCCTGATGTTGCTATGGGTCAACCTGCACGCGGGATATCCCATCGGACTGGCTTTCATCGCGCTGTTCATGCTGGGCGAAGCCTTAGAGGCGGCGATCGGTCAGGAAGACTGGCAGAAATCTACGCCACGCCTGAAACAGTTGGCGATGGCGCTCGGTGTTTGCTTGGGGCTGGTCGCGCTGAATCCGAATGGCGTCCAGATTTACTGGTACCCGTTTGAGACTTTGCGTTCGGCCGCGATGCACCGCTTCATTCATGAGTGGTTTTCCCCGGATTTTCACGATCGCACTTACCTGCCGCTTCTAGTCATGCTCTTGGCGCTTGTTGCCGGCCTGGCGCTGTTGCCCCGGTGCCCGCGTCTCCGCAATCTCGTGCTTGTGCTGGTCACCATACCGGCCGCGCTGCGCTCCATCCGGCATATTCCGATCCTGGTGCTGGTCATCGTTCCGGTTCTTGCGGAGCTGGCCCAGGCGTGGTCACAGCGATTGGGCACGAACCGGTTATTCAGGACGCCGCTTACAGGATCGACATCCCGCACTCTCGCAATTAATTTTGTCGTGCTCTTTGCCTTCACCGGGTTCACCCTGTTCCGGGTGCGTAATGTGGTGAACCGGCAGGCCGAAGCCGAGGCGAAAAGCTTCCCCGTGGCCGCAACCGCTTTTCTCCAGCAGCAGCAACCCCCAGGACCCATGATGAACCACTACAACTGGGGCGGGTATTTCATCTGGAAACTGTACCCGCAATATCGCGTCTTCATGGACGGGCGGGCCGACGTTTACGGCGACACTCTGATGACCGACTTCAGCGACTGCTATTACCTCACCGACAATTGGAAAAAATCCCTGCAGACCTGGGACATCCGGACTGTGGTTCTGCCCCCGGATGCTCCCCTGATCACCGCCCTTCGATCCCGCCCGGAGTGGGAGCAGATTTACGCCGATTCTGAGGCCGTGATTCTGGCCAGGCGACCGACGTCCCCGCCTGCCGGGAACCAAGTTAGATAATCCCAAGCATCAACTTTAAGCTGCAAAACATTGCACGCTCGACATTATCATTCCGTCTGATTTATCGGTCTGTTCGGTCGGCGTGAGTCTTCGGTACGGGGTAAAGGAACAAAGTGAGGACGCTATGATCTGTGCTTTGGGCAGGTTGTGGGAGGACGATGGCCAGGACGTCGCGGAATACGCGGTAATGCTGGCTGTAATCCTCGCGGTAGTGGTAGGCACTATTCGATTGATCGGATCCGGCGCTAACAACGTTTTTTCCTCGGTAAGCAGTTCGATCCAGTAAGTCCGGCCACGGTCCGCATATCCCCCAAGAGCAGGCAGGTCTTCGGGCTGGGGTAGCAAACCGTCGATCGGGTTGTACGGGCTTGCTTCCGGCCTGTACCCCGCCCCCTCATGATCCCCGGGAGGTTGGAACGGACCCTTATTGGAACCGTACTATGGTTACCCACCCACCGATATCGGCAACACAGTGCAAGAAATTGTCGCTTAGCGGGATGACTGCAGGGTATTATGAGCATGGGGATTCGTATCCCCGCTCCGGCGGCGCGTAAACTCTTGATTTAGAAACAACAATAGAAATCGCGTTCCGGCGTGGAAAGGCTTCTGCGAGCGGCATCAGGATGGGAGTTTGCTGCCCATCCGATTGATTCAACAGGAGGACAAAATGAAGGTGAAAACTATGAGTTTGTGGCGAGAAGACCAGGGTCAGGACATTGCGGAATACGCCGTGATGCTGGCTGTAATTCTGGTAATTGTAGTCGGGACCATCCGGCTGATTGGCGCCAACGCCAACAACGTATTCTCGTCAGTCGCCAGTTCAGTTCAGTAGAAGCGAAGTCGGCAGTGGCTCAGTCGCGGTCCTGGTCGGAATGGGCCACGAAGCCCGAGGTCGCGCGCGAAGCGCTGAGGCCTTCTGACCGTCTTGGTGTGCCGGTGTCAGTCGGGGTGCCGAAATCGATCTTTGCTTTTTGAGTCGTAGTAGTTTTTGCGTCGAAGTTCTGTGAGGCGAAAATCGGGAGTCGAAGTTCGGCGGTCGCGGACAGGCGCCGTCTATCTTGAGGATGGTGTCGAGTCTCCGGCGACCGCCATTTTGACTTTTGAGGAGCAGGCATGAATCGAACCCGGCTTTTGTTGATCGGCTTTGTGGCCCTTGCCCTGGGGGCAGTCGTAAGCTATGCGGTTTATCGCACGCTGCAGACGCGGTCCGGCGCCGACACGCCGCCCGGCGTCGAAGTAGTTGTCGCGGCTAACGACATCGCCGTGGGAGCCAAGGTCACAGAGAGCGACGTGAAGCTGGTGCGCTTTCCCGCCGCCGACCTACCGTCCAACATTTTTCATCTGAAGACCTCGGTCGTGGGACGAGGCGCGATTCTGCCCATCGCGAGGGGGGAATTTTTCCTGCCCAACAAGCTGGCCGGCGAAAATGCCGGGGCCGGAATGCAGTCCCTGATTCCACCGGGAATGCGGGCGGTTTCGGTGCGGGTGAATGAGGTCATTGGCGTCGCCGGCTTCGTGGTTCCGGGAACGCGCGTAGATGTGCTGCTCACCGGCAACCCCACCGGTGCGTCCGACCAGCGCACCACTACGGTTCTGGAGAACGTCGCAGTCATCGCCACCGGACAGAAGCTGGAACGCAACACCGCCGGTGAACCGCAACTGACGCCGGTGATCACTTTGTTGGTGTCTCCAGATGACGCGCAGAAACTTACTTTGGCCACCAGCCAGGGCAAAATCCAATTGGCGCTGCGCAACCCATTGGACACCAAGCAGCAGGAGCTGAATTCGGTAGCGACAGGGGCGTTATACAAAGGCGTTTCGGCGCCAACTCCCATTGCGGCGGCGCGGCCAAAATCCACGGGCGCGCATGCAGCTAAGACCCTCGCGCCACTTCCACTGCCTGTCTATACCGTGGAAGTGATCAAGGGAACGAAGCGAGAAGAAGTCACACCCAAGTAAGCCAGCATTTCGAGGAACCCAACATGTCGATCCGCTCCCGCATGTGGGAGAAACACGAAGTGAACCTGAGCTCGGTAGTGCGAAGGGCGCTGGCCGCGGCATTGCTGCTCACGCTGACCGTCGTGGCGGTCGCGCAGGAACCGCCCGCAGCTCAACCGGCGCCGGCGCCGGCCCAGGCTCCTGGCCCCGAAGCCAGCTCATCCGCCCCTGAAGCCGCGGCCCAGGGCTCCGCGCCCTTGCGGGTAATGGTGGGCAAGTCGCTGCTCATCAACACAACCGAACGGCTTCGCCGGGTCTCCGTGACCGATGATGCCGTCGCCGACGCCATCGTGGTCACGCCCACCCAGATTCTGGTGCACGGACGCGCCGCGGGCGAGGTTTCGTTGCTGATCTGGGACGAACTCGAGCGCTCGCGCAGCTTTGATTTGCGCGTGGATGTGGACGTCAGTACCGCAGCCGAAGAAGAGAAGCGGGTCTTTCCGGAAGAACAGATCACAGTCTCGCCGTCACGCTCCGCCATCGTGCTCTCCGGCCACGTCTCTACCGAGGATGTTTCGAAGCGCGCCGGAATGATCGCAGAGGCGTACTCCAAGAACGTGGTCAACGTGCTGACCTTCGGTCCGGTAGGGGCGCAGGAAGTGCTGCTCGAGGTCAAGTTCGCCGAAGTGGACCGCTCCGCGGTCACGCAACTCGGAATCAACCTCTTCATGCCGGGGCTGGGCAACACCATCGCCACCAGCCAGACCGGACAATTCGGATCGGTCCAGATCCACAACACGGCCACGACCACCCAGACCACACCCGGCGGTACAACCACTACAACCCAAACTTCTACGCCACCTACAACCACGATCAACGACTTTCTGAACCTCTTTGTGGCTCGCACCGACATCAATATCGGCGCGGTGATCAAGGCCCTGCAGCAGAAGAACCTGTTGCAGATTCTGGCCGAGCCGAACCTGATCGCGGTAAACGGTAAGGAAGCCAGTTTTCTGGCTGGCGGCGAATTTCCCTTCCCCATCGTTCAGCCTGGGGCAGGCTTTACCGCGGTTACAATCTCGTTCAAGGAATTCGGAGTGCAGTTGAAATTTACCCCGGTGATCATGCCCAACGGGAATATCCACCTGAAAGTGGCGCCGTCGGTCAGCGCTCTGGATTTTGCCAACGCGCTCACCATCTCGGGCTTCACCGTACCTGCACTCAGTACGCGAAAAGCGGAAACCGAATTCGAGCTGAAGGACGGCCAGAGCTTCGTGATCGCCGGCCTGATCGACAACCGGGTGACTGATCTGTACAACAAGATCCCGGGGTTGGGCGACATCCCGATTCTGGGGAACTTTTTCCGTAGCAAGAGCGCCCAGAGGTCCAATTCGGAACTGATGGTCCTATGTACGGCGCACCGCATTTCTGCGAGCGACCAGCCGCCCGCGCTGCCGGTGACCCCCCAGCCCTATATGGACAAAGAGAAATTCGATGGCCGAAAGCCCTCCGGGGACAAAAAGTGAAAGACAAGAAGTGAAAGGCATGACCTGCGTAATCTGCAAGCCATGGTTCTGGCACGTAGAATGTTGGATAAGGACCAGTAGGGGGCCGGAAATACGATGCCCGAACTCTCCGTCGTAGTGATCGCCCAGGATAGCGACCAGCGCGCCGTGCTGCAGGTATTGGTGGACGGCACCAGCGTGGCGCGGGTGGTGCACACCTGCACAAGTTATCCGGTGGTGGTCTCCGACCCGGTCTTGCGGCGCGTGCAGAGCGCCAACGCACAGGTCGTGCTGGTTGACGTGCCCACGGACAATCACACCCTGGCACTGCGGGCTATTGAGTTGATCCATCAGGAAGTGCGAGACACGGTCATCTTCGCGGTGGGCAGCATGTCCCAGCCCCAGATCATCGTCAGCGCGATGCGTTCCGGTGCTCGCGAATTTATCGAACGCCCCACCACCACCACAGACCTGCTCGAAGCTTTCGTCCGCCTGACGGCGGCGCAGCGGAAAGTGGACAATGAAGGACCTCGGGGAAAAGTCTTTACCGTCGTGAATGCGAAGGGCGGCAGCGGCGCCACCACGACGGCCGTAAACCTCGCCCTGGCGTTGCACTCGGCCCATGGCAACGTGGCGCTGGTTGACATTGCGCCGCTGGGGCACACCGCCCTGCACATGAACCTGAAACCCCAGTTCACTGTAGTGGACGCGATTCGCAACCTGCATCGCCTGGACAGCTCACTGCTGGAAAGCTTCATGACTCGACACAGCGGCGGCTTGCAATTGCTGGCCGGCGCCAGCACGCCGGTGGTCGTGGAGCCTGCAACGTCCGACTTCGCTCGCTTGTTCGATTTGCTGGTCGGCCACTACCGCTACGTTGTGGTGGATGTGTCTTCGCGCGTGGATCCGACCACGCGCCTGGTTTGCAATCTTTCTGAAACTGTATTGCTGGTGGCCCATGCGGATGTTGCGTCCCTGTGGAGCGCGACCCGGATCCAGCAATACTTCGGCGAGACCGGAGGCCGGGAGCGGGTGCGCCTGGTGCTGAACCGCTTCCGCAAGATCGCGGGTTTCAGTGAAGCCGATGCCGAGGCCGCTGCGGGAGCCAAGCTTCTGTGGAAGATTCCCAATCAATATTTCGCAGTGTCCGCGGCCATCGATCGCGGAGTTCCGCTTATGCAACAGGCCTATAGCGAGATGGCCAAGAATTTTGCCGGGCTGGCGGCTGTCCTGACCGAGAACGACATTGATGTAAAACGCAAAGCCTGGTCGTTGTTCAAGACGGTTTGAGGCCAGCCGACGCTCCGGCTGAGCTAATGTTAGGTTAGAAGGTATGGCGAACTTGCAGACTTTCGAGAGAACCGAATACCAGCAGGTTAAGGCCGATCTCCACCGCAAGATCCTTGACCGTCTTGACCTGGAGAAATTGGGGCGCACCCCGAGCGATGCGGCTCGCGAAGAAGTCCTGCTGCTGATCCGGAATACGGTAAACAGCGAGGCGGTGCCGCTGAGCTTCGCCGAGCGCGAGCGCCTGGCCCGGGAAATTCTGGATGAGATCTTCGGTCTGGGCCCGCTCGAGCCGCTGCTCAAGGACCCCACCATCTCCGACATCCTGGTCAATCGTTACAACCGGGTTTACGTGGAACGCGCGGGCAAACTCGAGGCCACCGGCCTCAGCTTCAAGGATGACGCGCACTTGATGCAGATTATTGACCGCATCGTCTCGCGCATTGGAAGGCGTGTGGATGAATCGTCGCCCATGGTGGATGCACGCCTGGCTGACGGCTCCCGCGTGAATGCCATTATTCCGCCTCTGGCCATTGACGGCCCTTGTCTTTCCATTCGCCGTTTCGGCCGCGACCCGGTCACCGCCCGCAACATGATTGAGAACAAGACCCTGACCGAGCCCATGCTGGAACTATTGTCGGCCATGGTCAAGGGCCGGCTCAACTTCCTGATCTCGGGTGGAACCGGCGCCGGCAAAACCACGTTGCTGAATGTCCTTTCGGGATATATTCCGAACTCAGATCGCATTGTTACCATCGAAGACGCCGCTGAATTGCAGCTGAAGCAGGAGCACGTGGTCCGCCTCGAGACTCGGCCGCCCAACATTGAAGGCAAGGGCGCGGTGCGGCAGCGGCAACTGGTCATCAACAGTCTGCGTATGCGTCCCGACCGCATCGTGGTTGGCGAGGTCCGCGGCGAGGAAGCCTTTGACATGCTGCAGGCGATGAACACCGGTCACGAGGGTTCGCTGACCACGGTGCACGCTAACACGCCGCGGGACGCGCTGGCCCGTATTGAAAACATGTGTTCCATGGCAAATCTCAACATCCCCGAGCGGGCTATGCGGCAGCAGATCGCTGCCGCCATTCACGCCGTGATCCAGGTTACGCGCCTCTCCGATGGCACCCGAAAAGTGCTCACCGTCTCCGAGGTCACGGGCATGGAAGGTGACATTATTTGCATGCAGGACATTTTTGTTTTCGAGCGCCAGGGGATTGATGAAACTGGAAAAGTGCGCGGCACATTTCGCGCCGTCGGGATTCGTCCCAAGTTCGCCGAGCGGCTGGCCCAGGCGGGATGCCGCCTGCGTCCCGCGCTGTTCGAATCGCATATGGACGTCTAACAGCAAGCGCACTTCTTTGGGTGGTGGATGCTTCCGCGCTGTATTTGGGTGGAAGGTCTGAGTAGCGGGGGCGGCTTCAGCCGTTGAGTGAGGTGCATTGAGCTCTTCCGGAATTGGCGTCGGTTCCTGACATCGTATGTTCATCGTGATCGCACTTGCAGTTTTCGTGGTGGTGGCGCTGGCGGTGTTTGTCGTCGCTTCCCTGCTGGACGAACGCAGTTCCAAAGCTCGCCTGCTGCGCGACCGGCTTTCGACCGTGCAGAAGACGGCCGAACACGAGCCCATCCAGGAGCTGGCACTGCTGCGCGATGAAGTGATGAGCAAGATACCGGCGCTCGACAATCTCCTGCGTCGCTCCTCCAGCATCTCCAGCTTGCAAACCTTGCTCGAGCAGGCCGATGTGAAGAGCCGCGCCGGCAATGTGCTGCTTCTATGCATGCTCAGCGGAGCCGGGCTGGCCCTGATTGTTCTGCTATTCACTGGCTTTCCCCAATTTGCCTGGCTGGCTCTGATCCTGGGTGCTTTCCTGCCTTACTCCTACGCCAACTACAAGCGGAGCAAGCGATTCTCTAAGTTCGAAGAAATTTTCCCCGAAGCCATCGACACCCTGGCCCGTGCGGTGCGCGCCGGCCACGCTTTCACCACCGCTCTCGAATTAATCGCGAGCGAGATTGCCGAGCCAGTGGCGTCGGAGTTTCGCAAGCTGTTTGAGGAGCAGAAATTCGGCCTGCCGGTACGCGACGCGCTGGTCAATCTTACCGAACGCGTACCCCTGGTGGACGTTAAGTTCTTTGTCACCGCGGTAATGCTGCAGCGCGAGACTGGCGGTAATCTTGCGGAAATCCTAGACAACCTGTCTTATGTAATTCGGGAACGCTTCAAGATCATGCGGCAGGTTCGGGTGCACACGGCCCAGGGACGCATGACCATGATGCTCCTGATGGGGCTGCCGCCGATCATCGTGGTCACGATGCAGGCCATGAACCCCAGCTTCATCCGGCCGCTGTTTGACGATCCCATTGGCCACTTACTGATTGTCGTGGGCATTACCTTACAAACGATTGGCTATTTTGTGATCCGGAAGATCATTCAGATTCAGGTCTAAAGCATGGCTCTGGCACTGGCAATCATATTGTTTCTGACCATCGCCCTGGTGATATTTTCATTCGGGGCCGCGGCCTACGCACCTTTCTCAGTGCTGGGCTCGCGCCTGCGCGCCCTGGGCTGGCAGAAGACCGAGCTCAAGGAAAAGCCGGCTTTTAAAGACCGCCTGGAGCAGGCTCTCGATCCCCTCAGCAAAGCTCTTCCACTCTCGCCCAGCGAAGTTTCGCGAGCCCGAAAATGGCTGATTCAGGCTGGCTATCGCGAACCACGGCACTTGACGATCTACGTGGGCGCACGCGTACTGCTGGGGC
>Ga0134124_10003131_pt1 | contig 13295 bp, 10 predicted proteins | sample KB304_FD_96880 | JGI IMG/M metagenome (GOLD analysis project Ga0134124, IMG submission 96880) | Terrestrial soil microbial communities without Nitrogen fertilizer from Kellogg Biological Station, Michigan, USA - KB3-0-4 | ecosystem: Environmental > Terrestrial > Soil > Unclassified ... | reverse complement strand
TGTTCACCAAGGTGATCGAGATCATTCGCGACTCGCACAGCAAGGGTGCCGTCGATATCACCGGGGCCGAGTTTATCATCTCAGGCGGCCGCGGCATGATGGCCCCCGAGAACTTTGCCCTGTTGCAGGAGCTGGCCGACGAGTTGGGCGGCGTGGTGGGCGCCTCCCGCAGTGCCGTGGACGCAGGCTGGATGCCGGGCGATCGCCAGGTTGGCCAGACCGGCAAGACCGTACGCCCCAAAATCTACATCGCCTGTGGAATTTCCGGTGCCATCCAGCATCTGGTTGGCATGCAGGATTCCGATATTGTGATCGCCATAAACCGCGACAGCGGCGCACCGATCTTCGAGGTTGCCACCTACGGCATCGTTGGTGACCTGTTCCAGGTGGTCCCGGCGATTACTTCGAAGATCCGGGAATTGAAACAACAAAAATGAGGTTTTGACATGATACCAAGTCCGTTCATATTTGCTCCGCTCCTGCTCGCTTCCATGGCCGTATTCGCCTGGGGATGCTGGAAACGGCTCAGCCTGATTTCACTTGGTCAGCCTGAAGACCGCTTCGACAACATCGGTGCCCGCTTCGGTGACATGCTTCTCTATGCCTTCGGCCAGAAACGGGTGGTCGCCAAGCCGTTCGGCATCAACCATTTCATCATTTTCTGGTCGTTTCTGATACTGGTAGTGGCAAACACCGAGTTCATCCTGAACGGGCTTTTCCCCCAAACGATCAAGCTCATCAAGCTTCCATTCGAGCTGTACGTGCCGCTCGCATTCCTGATCGACATCGCGACGCTGCTGGCCCTGATAGCGGTAACGGTTGCGGCTGTGAGACGAATTGTTTCGCCCCCATACCCGGAGGCGCGCACTCTGGAGGCCTTTTTTATCCTTGGTCTGATAGCGACACTGATGCTTGCATCCTTTTCCCTCAACGCCTCGGAACTGGCGGCATTCATGATCAAATCCGGAGCCGATCCGGCTTCGTTTCTTGCTACCGCGCGAAAGGTCATGCCGATATCGGCGCTGCTGGCAGGTCAGCTGCCGCCGCTGCAGCTGGAGTCAATCCATGCCGCAGCCTGGTGGACTCATGCCATCGCACTGATGACCTTTATCTGCTATCTGGCTAACAGCAAACATATGCACATCCTGACCGCGATTCCGAACTGTTTTTTTCGCCGTATGGAAAAGCCGAACACCCAGCCCAAAGAAGAATTCACCGCCGGAAACACGTTCGGCGTCGGCACGGTCGATCGCTACAGCTGGAAAGATCTGCTGGACTCTTTTTCCTGTACGGAGTGCGGGCGCTGCCAGATGGCCTGTCCGGCCGGCATCACCGGTAAACCGCTCAATCCGCGCGCAGTGATCCGTGATATCAAGGTCAACCTGCTGGAGAACGGAGCCGCACTAAAGAAGGGGGAGTCACCGATGACTCCGCTGATCGGTGACGGAGGCGAAGGTAGCGTATCGGAGGAGTCGATCTGGGCCTGCACCACCTGCGGGGCCTGCATGGAATCCTGTCCGGTCTTTATCGAGCAGATGCCCAAGATCATCCAGATGCGGCGTCACCTCGTCGAAAGTGAAACGAAATTTCCCGAAGAGCTGCTGAACCTGTTTGAAAACATGGAGGGGCGCAGCAATCCATGGGGAATTGCCCCGTCGGAACGGACCAAATGGTGCAGCCAGCTGGAGGTCAAGCCGTTCGACAGGGATACGACGGAATACCTGTTCTATGTCGGTTGTGCCGGTTCGTTCGATTCGCGCAACAAGCACGTCAGCGTAGCGCTGGCTCAGCTGCTGGACAAGGCCGGCATCTCGTGGGGCACCCTCGGCAAGGATGAAAAATGCTGCGGCGACAGTGTACGGAGGCTGGGGAACGAGTATGTCTTCGACAAGATGGCCAGGGAAAACGTGGCGACGTTCATCGAGAGCGGAGTAACGAAGGTCATCACTCAATGCCCGCACTGCTTCTCGACCCTGAAAAATGACTATCGGCAGTACGGCCTTGAACTGGAAGTCATCCACCACAGCGAACTGTTGCGCGATCTTGTCAAGAATGGCCGTCTCGTTCTTGACAAGAAGACGGATGAAATGGGCACAACCGTCTTTCATGACTCCTGCTATCTGGGACGGCACAACGACGTGTACGATGCCCCGCGTACCGTCATAGAGGCGGCCACCGGCCTGGCTCCGGCCGATATGGAGCGCAACCGGAACAACGCCTTCTGCTGCGGCGCAGGCGGCGGCAGGATGTGGATGGAGGAGCATGTCGGAGAGCGGATCAACCGGACGCGCGTCAACGAAGCACTGGAACAGAGTCCGGATACCATCTGTGTCGCATGCCCATACTGCATGACCATGTTTGAAGATGGACTTAAAGACGTCAAGGCAGATAACGTCAAGGTACGGGACGTTGCCGAAGTCATGGCAGAGGCCCTGCTGCGCTGATGCCAGGATATGTGGAGGAATATTACCTCCCAAGTGTGTACAAACCAGTGGAACCGGATATGCCATACATCGGTATCCGGTTTCACTGTCCCTAAAATCGGTTCATCCACCCGCCTTTTTGAATCAACCTCACTTGCAACCTAATCTCCTTGATCAACCGATATGAAAAGAATTTGTATACGGTTCATATAAGTCCTTTTTTTTTGGCCATCGGTATGCTATTTAATTGAAACTAAATATTAATACCTCAATTTGGGAGGCCGCATGAGTTACGAAGTGAAAAACGAGCAGCTGGTCAAGTGGGTGGCAGAAGTTGCAGCGCTGTGTGGACCTGAAACGGTCCATTGGTGCGACGGTTCACAGGAGGAATATGACGCTCTCTGTAATCAATTGGTAGAGAGCGGCACCTTCAAGAAACTGAACCAGGAGAAGCGTCCGAACAGCTATCTGGCCTGGTCCGATCCGGGCGATGTTGCTCGAGTCGAGGACCGCACCTTTATCTGCAGCCTCTCCAAACAGGATGCCGGACCGACCAACAACTGGATGAACCCGAAAGAGATGAAGGAAACATTGACCAAGCTCTTCAAGGGGTGCATGCGCGGCAGAACCATGTATGTCATCCCTTTCAGCATGGGACCGCTCGGCTCCCCGATCGCCAAAATCGGTGTTGAAATTTCAGACTCTCCCTATGTTGCCGTCAATATGCGCATCATGACCCGTATGGGCAAGGCTGTTGTCGACGTCCTCGGCAATGGTGAGTTCGTCCCCTGCCTGCATTCGGTCGGTGCGCCGCTGGAGCCAGGCCAGAAAGATGTGCCATGGCCCTGCAACAAGGAGAAATACATTGTCCACTTCCCCGAAGAACGTTCAATATGGTCGTTCGGCAGCGGATACGGCGGCAATGCCCTGCTCGGCAAGAAATGCCTTGCTCTGCGCATCGCTTCCAAGATAGCCAAGGATGAGGGGTGGTTGGCAGAGCACATGCTGATTCTGGGCATCGAATCACCAACAGGCGAAAAAACCTATATTGGCGCCGCCTTCCCGAGCGCCTGCGGCAAAACCAATCTGGCGATGCTGGTGCCGCCTGATACATTCAATAAAACCGGCTGGAAAGTTTCGACCGTCGGCGATGACATAGCCTGGATCAAGCCCGGGCCGGACGGCCAGCTATACGCTATCAATCCGGAATACGGCTTCTTCGGAGTCGCTCCCGGCACATCTATCAAGACGAACCCGAATGCCATGGCCTCCTGTGCAGCCAACTCTATTTTCACCAACGTGGCCTTGACGCCGGATGGCGACGTCTGGTGGGAAGGGATGACCCCAGAAAAGCCGCCTGTCCTGACCGACTGGCAGGGCAATCGCTGGACACCCGATTGCGGCAGAAATGCGGCGCACCCCAACTCCCGCTTCACCTCGCCTGCCGGTCAATGCCCATCGATTGATCCGGAATGGGAAAACCCGAAAGGTGTGCCGATGTCGGCATTTATCTTTGGCGGCCGCCGGAATGATGTTATCCCGCTGGTCTATCAATCATTCAACTGGAGTTTCGGCGTCTATCTTGCCGCTACCATGGGTTCGGAAACAACGGCGGCGGCAACCGGTGCCGTCGGGAACGTTCGTCGTGATCCGTTTGCCATGCTGCCGTTCTGCGGTTATCATGTCGCCGATTATTTTGCCCACTGGCTGCAGGTTGGGCGCACTACCCCCAAACCGCCGCGCATATTCAGCGTTAACTGGTTCCGCAAGGACGCCGTCGGCAATTTCCTCTGGCCGGGTTACGGCGAGAATATGCGCATCCTGAAATGGATCGTTGAGCGCTGTAAAGGGAACGCGGCGGCTGTTGAAAGCCCACTTGGATGGATGCCGCGTTATGAGGATCTGGACTGGACCGGCCTGGACAGCGTCACCAGAGAGCAGTTCTACGAACTGATGTCGGTTGACCGCGATGTCTGGAAGGAAGAAATTGTTTCCCACGAGGAGTTGTTCGTCAAGATGTACGATAGACTGCCCAAGGAGTTCCTGCACCTCCGTCAGCTGATCCTGTCCGGCTTGTGGCGCTCACCGGAGCACTGGGAACAGTTCAACCCTTCAGCAGACCTTGAGTTCAGACTGGAAACGCAGCAATAGTACCAATGTAAAAAGGGCGCTGCGTTTGCAGTGCCCTTTTTAATCTTCAACTTCAATTTCCCGCACTCTCAGCTCCTCCCCAGCCAAGATGGTTACCCGATTGCTGCCACAGTGCCGGCATGAGCCGTACAGCTCCGTTAGCGGCGTTTCCCGCCCGCATTCCAGGCACTGTCCCACGCCTGGAATCCGGATAATGACAAGTTGGGCACCTTCCAGCAATGTTTCCCGGCTGCATGCTTCAAAGCAGAATTCAATCGCTTCCGGCACAACGCTGCTCAGCTCGCCGATTTCGACTTCGAGCGAGAGGATCCGTCGTTTGCCTGCATGCTCCAGACAGAGCTCAATAATTCCCTGGGTTATGGACATTTCATGCATGGTTTTCTCCGAGCAAGCATAAAAAAAGCCTGCGAGGCTGTGAACCTTGCAGGCTTTTTGTGCAATCCTCTGAAGGAAGGCGTATTAGTGTTTTTTCTCTGGAGCAGGTGCAGGAGCAGCAGCAGGTGCGGCGGCAGGAGCAGCAGCAGGAGCAGCGCCGGCTTTAGCAGACATGGGAGCCTGAACAGGCTTCGGTGCTTCAACGGCAGGAGCAGGTGCAGGAGCAGGTGCTTCTTCTTTTTTCTTGCAGCCGGCTGCAAATACAGTAGCGAGTGCCAGTACCAGGGTCAGAGAAATCAGCTTTTTCATGTGTGTTACCTCTTTCTTTTGTGTATTTACCATTTGAACGCTATGCGCATGGTTTCTAAATCGACCTAGGAATATACGCAGATTATTGAGGGAGTCAAGTATTTTTTGCATTTCGATAATATTTTACTTATTGATTTCCCTGCATGCAATTTTCTGCTTCACGGACAATCGCCTCAAGGTCAAGCTGGACCGCTTCGCCGGCAGACGTTCCAAGCGTTGCAACTGCAAAACGATTATCGCGGGGTGAGCCCTGGGAAACCTCGTCCTCGGAAACTATTCTTACTACCGTATCAACTAGAAAAGCGAGCGAGGCGACTTCCCTGTGGAGCACAATAATCTTTCCGGGCCTGCAGGATTCGGGGCGATCAAGAAATAACGCGAGGTTCATTACTGCGACAATGTCCCCATGAAAATTCAGAGCACCACTGTAGCAAGATGGCGCCAGCGGTATCGGCCACATCTGCGGTGGGTCGCCAACTTCGGCAACCTGTGCCAGATTCAGTGCATAGAGCGAATCCTGCAGCGAGAAGATCAGAAACTTTCTGTTGCTGGAAGTCATGGCCGGCTCATCATCCTTGATCGACCTGGAACCGTTCCACAACAGTCATCAGCTCTTCTGCAAGCTGGGCGAGCTCTCTGGTTGCAAGAGCCATATCCTGCATTGCCGCCAGCTGCTCTTCCGTTGCCGCAGAAACCTGTTCTGTCGAAGCGGCATTATCATCGGCCAGCTTTGCAATTTCATCAACTGCCGTAACCATCCTGGCGGAGCCTTCCTTCTGCATCATGGACAGATCGGCAATACTTGAAGCTTTCCGTTCGGTGTCAAGAACCGTCTTGAGTATCTCCTGAAAAGCGCTGGCGGTAACATCGATATTTTTCTTCCCCTCTTTAATACTGCTGGAGCTTTCCACGATTACTTCATGCACCTTGCGGCTTTCCTCGCGCAAATTTTCGATCATATCGCTGATTTCGGCAGCCGATTGAGATGACCCATCAGCCAGTTTTCTGACTTCCTCGGCAACAACCGCAAAGCCCTTACCATATTCACCGGCCCTGGCCGCCTCTATCGAGGCATTAAGAGCAAGCAGATTGGTCTGCCGGGAAATGTCTCCAATGCAATCGGCAACCTTGCGGACCTTCTGGAGTTTACTGTTAAACGTATCAAACTGCAGGCCGATCTGTTCCTGTTTTTCAAAAAAATCTTTCATTCTCTCCAGAGAATCGTTCGCCAGCGATCCGCCATGCTGAGCCGTCAAGCTGGTTTCGCGGGCAGCCTTGGCGGTCTCGCGAGCCCGTGCTGAAACCAGCTCGATTGAAACCGCCATTTCCCGAATTGTCTTTGAGCCTCTTTCAACAAGCCCGGCCTGGGTTTCCGCACCTCGTGAAATCTGCTCGATCGCCTGAGCAACCTCTTCGGTCGAAGCGTTGATTTCAAGGGCGGTTGAATTTATCTCGCGGGCTGATTCAGTGAGTTGCGTGGAGGTTTTTTTAATGTGCCTAACCAGTTCCCGAAGACTTTGAAGCATCAGATTTATCAAGTCCGCCAGTTCATGACTTTCATCGGGAGTACGGGATGGGCGAAGAACTACATCCCTGGTAAGATCGCCACGGCTGATTGACTCGGCCGAATCGGTCAGTTTTCCGAAGTTGGCGGTAATTCCTTTTGAAAACAGCCATCCCAGAATCAGGCCGATCGTCAGGGCCACCACATACCCGAGAACCCCGCTGAACTCTTCCGAATATCCCAGTAATCCGACCAGTTTCGGACTGAAAGCAACTGCGGCGACAACGACGATAAAGCCGATAATAAATTTATAGCCTATGGGAATGCGCATATTCGACCCTCCACGGAAATATAACAGATAACAATGCCATTAATGTGTCATAACCGTCGATAAATCCGCTCAACCGGACAGACAGTAATAAAATGTTTCCGTGCGTCGCCTACCAGAGTTTCCGATTTTCCGAGGACCAGTATACCACCGGCCGGCAAAATGTGTGCGATGCCGCGTAATATTTTTTCCTGCTCCGGCCGGGTAAAATAAATGAGCGTATTTCGACACAGTACCATCTGGCAAGGCTCAAACGTTTCAACAGCCATGATGTTCTGCTGATGAAATGTGACCATCTCTCTAACGTTCGCCGTTAGCTGCATGCGAGAGCCGTTCGGAACAAAATAGCGCTCTTTGATGGAAACCGGGAGATCCTTCAGGCGATCCTCGTTATATTCCGCCTTAATTGCTGCCAGTAGAATGTCGTCATCAATATCAACGGCCCGAATTTCTGCCGGTGCCTGCAGGAGCTCACGGGCAAAATACTCCCGCAGGATGATGGCCAGACTATAGGCCTCTTCGCCGCCGGCACATCCAAGGCTCCAGAATCTGTGACAAACCTTTTCGAAAGCTGCTTCTTGAAAGAGATAGGGGAGCACCATGGTTTGCAGCTTCTCGAACATCGAAGGGTTACGAAAAAATTGACTGACATGAATAGTAAGTGTCTTTTTCAGCAGGTCAAGTTCCTGTTCGCTGTGTCTCAACAGATGGCAGTATGCTGCTGTATCAAGACAACGGCATGAGCGCATTCTTATGGCAACGCGACGCTTCATGCACTTGTCCTTGTAGACTGACATGCTGAAGTTGCGGCGTATTTCGAGGATCGAACCGATCTCGGTCAGTGCATCGTCACTGATGTCCAGCGACTCAGTCAAGGTATCTCCAGGCAGAATGCCGGTCACGGGTAGCCTCATCGTCACGTTTTTTTTACGATATCTTTAAGTAGCACGAAGCTGCATGCTTCGCAACTGCTAGAAAACAGAACCAAAAATCCGGGCAATTCACTGCCGCGGTTCGGTAGAAAAATTATTGCAGTGCTATACAGCGCAGTGCTACACTTCAGCTTCATTATTTTTGCTGCAGCACGGTATATTCATGGAATCGTCAGACGAAACAACCGCAATTCCGGAAAATGCTATAGGAACTCCGGACCGGGCGGAGGCATTGGTTAACGCTCTTACAGCCGACAAGGAGCGTCTGTTTCTTGTCATCCAGGATCAGCGCGAGGAGGTGCTGCTTGCCGCACTGCGCAATCCCTGCATTGACCATCAGCATCTGTTGGCACTTCTCAAGCGGCGGGGGCTCGGTTCCGTAATCACTGCCATCTATGCGGGTAAACGTCTCATCGAAGCTTATCCTGTCAAATTTGCACTGGTTGCACATCAGGATACTCCGGCACATATCGCGCAAACCTTGCTCCCGCTTCTGTATATCTTCGATCTGCTGAAGCTTTGCCACATACCCGGAGTCTCTGTTGATATACACGTGGCCGCAGAGCGTATAATCGTTCAACAGATTCCGACCCAGCCGCTTGGAAACAAACTGACACTGGCACGTCGCGGAACGGCGCCAATTTTGGATGCACTGCTTCGCGAAGGATTGCAAAATGTTGTGGAAGCCTGTCTCGACAATCCGCACCTGAAAGAGGGCTCCCTGTATCAGTTTCTGGCGTCAGCTCGGGCAACCGCTGAAAATGTTTCAATGGTTGCCCGGAACAGCCGCTGGAAAAGCCGGCCCAACATCCGTCTGGCAATTCTCAAAAATCCGCGCACACCGTTGATCTGGTTTACGACCTTCCTCCCTGGACTTCCTGCCGCTACCTTGCGTGACCTGCTCGCCTCACCACGCCTTACATTCGCTCAAAAGGAGCTGGTGCGCCAGGCCGGCCACCGTTCCCGGGCATGAAGCGAATTATACTTCTCATCATCCTGTTCGGATACTCCTGCCTCATGCCGGCTGAAGCAACAGAATATGCCCTGGTGCGTACTTCGGCCCCTGTCTTGAACACCCCGGATTTTAAAGCGGTCTTTGGAGGAGCAAGCGGGCAAGTTTTGAAAACTGATCGTTGCGGGCAAGTGCGTGACCTTGAATATATTGCCCTGCCGGGATCGGTTTTCACAATCCTGAAGAAACAGCATGTTGGAACGGCGGATATTTACGAGGTTGAAACGGATGATTATGCGGCTCCACCGAACACCCGGCTGTTTGTCGATAGCCGCTTTCTAAAACTGGAGCATACTGCGCCAGCGCCGCGCAGACCGTCGTTGCCGACCCATGAGGAGATAATCTCTACGCTCAAGGCGTCTGCAGGAAGCGGCTATGTCTGGGGTGGTAATGTTCCGGGCGGAGTACCGGAGCTGGCGACCTGGTTCTATAACGACATCGGGGATGATGACAAGAAGCGGCTTACACTTGCCGGATTAGATTGTTCAGGGTTGCTGTATAATGCCACTAACGGCTGGACACCCCGCAATACCGCACAGCTGGTTACTTTTGGTCGAAGCGTGGAAATCGCCGGCAAACCGTCTGCTGAAATTGCGGCGCTGCTTCAACCGCTTGACCTGATTGTCTGGAATGGTCATGTCATTATTGTGATTGACCGGCAGACCGTCATAGAAAGCCGCCTTGATTGTGGCAAGCCCGGCAATGGCGGAGTGGTAATGACATCGTTGTCGCAGCGCATTACCGAAATCATGCGAACGCGACTCCCTGCAAATACCATATCCGGTGGCAATATACGCAAGAATGTCTTTGTTGTCAGACGCTGGCATGCCGGTAACTGAACACTCGCTGGCAATATAATACGCCACCAAGAAAAAAATTGGTTGACTTAAACAAAATTGTTGGGTATAAAAAGCATCCTTCCACGCTTCATTGGGCATGATTCCTTAATTGGAACGGCGTGGCAGGTTCATACGTCCCCTTCGTCTAGCCCGGCCCAGGACACCGCCCTTTCACGGCGGCGACACCGGTTCAAATCCGGTAGGGGACGCCAGTTTTTTGGAATTGAGTACCTCATCAGGGGTACTCAATTTTTTTTGCCGCAAATTCTATCATACCCGCCAGTGAAGCACATTTACCTTTTATACATTAAAATATTTCCCGTTACTCTGGCACATCATCCCCAGGAGGCCAATAAATAAAGGGCTTACAGGTTTTTCCTGTAAGCCCTTTGATGTGTTGGCGATTACATGACGAGAATGATTAATTTGTGGAAAATGGTTTTGTCGTGGTAAAGTCCCGCCAGTTTTTTTGCATAAATAATCCTGATTATAGACATAACTGGAGACCTGATTGACCGAGAAACAGCGAAGACTGATCTACACCATATCTCCCAGGTTATTTCTGGCACGCCTTGCGGGCACCGTAATTCTGGTAAATCTGTTCGTTGTTCTGATAGTGGGCCTGTCTGCGTATCAGTCCAGGATCCACTATCAGGAACAGGCCCGGATTGCAACCCGGAACATTTCAAGCGCGCTTGAACAAACCATTATCAGCAATTTCGAAAAAACCGATCTGGCGCTGAGCACGTTGGTTGACGACATTGTTGATATGCAATCCTCGTCAGGGATTAATGAACGGGCAATAAACAACCATTTAAAAAAGATGCATGTGCGAATGCCGTTTATCGACACCATCAGGTATGTGGATAATAAGGGAAATGCCTTGTTGGGTACCTCCGGTTTCAAGGTAAACATCAGCAACCGCGATTATTTTATCGAGTTGCAGAACAATCCTAATGCACAGATGGTTATTTCAAAACCGGTTAAAGGGCTGATCACCGGAAAATGGACCATCCATCTGGCCAGGCGCATCAATCTCCCGGACGGCTCGTTCGGCGGTATCATAAGCGCCGGAATTTTCCTAGATTCTTTCTATAAGCTGTTTTCGACAATAAACCTCGGCGAACATGGAGTCATATCCATGCGGGGTAAGGATATCGGTATCGTTACACACTATCCCACGTTACCGGGCGGAGCGAGTGAAGTAGGAAAAAAAACCATTTCGAACGAGTTGAGGAGCCTCATAGATGCGGGGCAGACGGAAGCTCCATATACCGCGATCGCCGGTACCGATCATCTGGAGAGAACCTATTATTACAAGAGGTTATCAAAATATCCATTTCATCTCATTGTCGGGCTCTCAACGAAAGAGTATCTGTCCAGCTGGAGGCACGCCCAGATCAAGAACGGTTTAATTGTCGCGCTGTTCTTTCTCTGTACCCTTTATGCAGCGCGATTAATATATCGCGACTGGGAAACCGGCAAAAGAAACATGGCAGCGCTGGAAGAGTCGAACAGGATGCTGCTCAACCAGCAGATTGAACTGGAACTGGCCGCACAGGTATTTGAGCAGAGCAGGCAGTGCATGGTTATCACAGACCCGCAAGGTGTCATCCTCAGGGTCAACGGATATTTTACCGAGGTAACCGGGTACACTCCCGAAGAGGCCATCGGTAAAACTCCGCGGGTGCTCAAATCGAACAAGCATGACGCCGCCTTCTATGAGTCCCTCTGGAAAAGGCTGGTCGAAGACGGCGAATGGATGGGGGAGATCTGGAACCGGAAGAAGAACGGCGATGGTTTCGCCTGTCTCTTGAACATCTCCTCGGTTCGTGATAATGCCGGCAGGATTGTGAATTACATCGGCATAAACGAGGATATAACCGAACAGAAGCTATCATCGGAGCGGATCTATAATCTTGCGCATTATGACATTCTGACCGGTCTGCCAAATCGCCGTCTGTTCAACGACCGTTTTTCTCATGCCATCCAGCAGGCCGAACGGCATAAGCGGCAACTTGCAATCCTGCTGCTGGATCTCGATAACTTCAAGAAGGTTAATGACACGCTCGGGCATCAGGCTGGTGATCTGCTGCTGCAGGTTGTGTCGGAGCGAATAGTTGGTTGCCTGCGCAAGCTCGATTCCGTGGCGCGACTGGGTGGTGACGAGTTTGTCATACTTCTTGAGGAGATAAATGAAGCTCCCGGAGTAAAAAGGATAGCCCGGAAGATTATCGATGCCGTGTCCGAGCCGATAATACTCGAAGGCTCACGGGTTCATGTCGGGGTGAGCATCGGGGCTTGTATCTACCCGGATGATGGTTCAGATGCCGCCATCCTCTTCAAGAATGCCGATGCGGCCATGTACCGCGCCAAGGCCGCCGGCAAGAACAACTGCCAGTTTTTCGACGCCGAAATGGCGCTGCAGGCGCAGAAGCGCCTCTCCATTGAATCGGACCTGCGGGATGCCATCCCGAACGAGTTATTCCTGTTGTACCAACCGCAAGCGGAGATCGGCGGAGACAGGATAGTCGGCATCGAAGCGCTTGTCAGGTGGCGCCACCCGCAGATGGGGATAATCGGACCGAACGAATTTATCCCGATTGCGGAAGAGACCGGCATGATCAATCAACTGGGTGATTATGTGCTGCTGACGGCTTGCCGCCAGGCGGCCAGGTGGTATCACGAAGATGGCTTGCCGCTGCGTGTCGCCGTTAACATTTCTGCCCAACAGCTGACCCAAGGCAATTTTGTGGATACGGTCGAGAGCATCATCCGCGAATGCAGGCTGCCTCCTTCGCTGCTGGAACTGGAACTTACCGAATCAGTATTGATGTCCAATGTTGAGGAAATAATCGCCCTGTTTCATCGCCTGAAAAAACTGGGTCTGAGTATTGCGCTGGACGACTTTGGCACCGGTTATTCGTCGCTTGCATACCTGAAAAGACTGCCTGTCGATCGCCTCAAGATCGATCGTTCTTTTATTCTGGACATCCCGGGGGACAAGGATGACGTTGCGATCACCCGCACTATCATTGCAATGGCGCGCAGCCTTAATCTCGGAGTAATTGCCGAAGGTGTCGAGCATGTCTCCCAATTTGATTTCCTGAAGAAGGAGGGTTGCGGGGAATTCCAGGGATTTGCCCTCGCACGGCCGATACCTCCGGAAGAAATAGTGCGCATGATCAGGCAGACTAAAGCGGCCGGCGTGGTAAGCGTATTGGGATTTGGTGTTCAGGAGGCGATCGAATGTGAATCGGCTTTCGACTTTGCCCCCCAAGACGCCCAGCTTTGACCCGGATCTTCCATGGATGAATTAATAAGCCAATTCTGTGCTTCACATACAATTCGAAATATTCTTTAATTGACTCCCCGATGCCCTCTGGTAGTATATTTACAAATTCTGTTTATATTGCCCAGAC
>Ga0134124_10003130_pt1 | contig 13296 bp, 9 predicted proteins | sample KB304_FD_96880 | JGI IMG/M metagenome (GOLD analysis project Ga0134124, IMG submission 96880) | Terrestrial soil microbial communities without Nitrogen fertilizer from Kellogg Biological Station, Michigan, USA - KB3-0-4 | ecosystem: Environmental > Terrestrial > Soil > Unclassified ... | reverse complement strand
GAACGCAGGGGACCGCTGATCGTGAGCTCGTGCCCGGGCCTGGCGAGGGAACAGGAGCTCGGTTCCAGCACTCAGATGACCGGGTTGGGGATCAGGATGCAAGCCTCGGTGCCCCCGCCCTCCACGTCACGAAATTCTAGGCTGCCCGCGTGCTTTCGCACGATCGAGTAGGTGATCGACAACCCGAGACCTGTTCCCTGCCCGACGGGCTTGGTGGTGAAGAACGGGTCGAGGATCTTGTGCTTCAACGCATCTGGGATGCCGGTTCCGGTGTCAGCAACGCTGATTCGATACGAGCCCGCCTGCATGCCGGTCGAGATCGTAATTTTTCCACGGCCAGTGATGGCATCGATGGCATTCGCAACTAGATTCATGATCGCTTGCGTCAATAGGCCAGGATAACACTCGATCGTGTCGGGCTCCGAATAGTGAGTCTCGACGTCGATACGATCCTTGAAGCGATGACCCAGGATGGTGAGTAGCGACTCGACGCATTCTCGAATGCTGACCTCCTTGCGTTCGCCCTCGTCCAGCCGTGAAAACGTGCGCAACTTGAGCACCAGATCACGCATGCGCTGCAGCCCCACGTCCATCTCGCCCAAGCGATCGAGCGCTCGCTGCCAGACTTGAACCGAGTCGGCCTCGAGTGTCCGGCGCACGCTTTCGTCCACTTTGCCCACACTGCGCCGCACCGTGCCGAGGTGACTGATCACGAAAGCCAGTGGATTGTTGATCTCGTGCGCCACGCCGGCGACCAGCTCTCCCAATGAAGCGAGCTTCGCGGATTGAACCAGCTGAGACTGTGCCGTTTGCAAGTCGCGGTAAGCGAGCGTCAACTCCTGATTCTTCTTTTCCAGCTCTTCCACCAACTTCGCGCGCGTCTCGGCGAGTTCGCGAGCGGCGCGCGCCTCGGCGGCCTCGATCTGCGAGCGCAGCAGCTTTTCCCGCACGCTGCGGTGCTCGTCCTCGAATTGCTTGCGGCGTAGTTGCGCCCGCACGCGCGCCTTCAACACCTCGAGCTCGTTGGATTTGGAGATGAAGTCGTCAGCGCCGCTGCTCAGCGCTTCGATCATCGCCTTTCGATCTTCCGCGGCGGTGAGCATGATCAGCGGGATATCCCGATGCAGCGGCGAGGCCTTGACGCGCCGACAAGTCTCGATGCCGTCGATGCCCGGCATCAGTAGGTCGAGCAGAATGCAATCGAACGGCTGCGTGGCGAGCATTTCGATGCCCTCTTCACCGGAGCGAGCCGGAACCACGTCGTAACCCTCACCCCGCAATACCGCGAGCAACTCGTGGAGATAGGTGCTGCTGTCGTCGATGGCCAACACCTTCTTCGGGCCGAGCAGGCTGGCTGCCTGGACCGGATCGATCGACGTGGCGCGCAGCACCGCCGAAACCCGCGCCAGCACCACTTCCAGATCCTCTTTGCGCACGAACGCGTCGGCTCCGGCTTCGAGCGCGCGGAGTTCGGCGCCGCGATCTTCCGACGCGGTGAGCAGCACACACGGTGTGGCCCGAAGCGCCGCGTCCAGGCGAATGCGGCGAATCACGGTGCCGCCGTCGATGCCCGGCATTACGCTGTCCACGAGGATCGCAGTCGGCCGCAGATTGTCGGCGATGCGCAGCCCCTCCTCACCGTCGGCGGCCGTCACGACGCTGTAGTTTGCGACTTCGAGCGCAGCGCCGAGCTCCGCGCGAAACGTCGGACTATCGTCGATGATCAGGATCGTTTGCCGCGTGGGCAGGGCGAGCGGTTGTCGCGAGCGCAAGAGCTCCCTCACGCGCGCGATCACGTAGTTCGTGTCGTAGGGTTTGCCGACGTAGTCGTCGGCTCCGACACGGATACCGCGAATTCGGTCGCGCACGTCCGCCTCGGTCGAGAGCAAGAGCACGAACGGCGCGTCCGCCGCTTGCGTGGCTCGAATCTCACGCAAGAGCTCGATGCCGTCCTCGTCGGGCAAGATCACGTCTAGAACCACCGCGGACACGGGCTCACGCGAAAGGATGGCTTTCGCTTCAGCCACCGTACTGGCAAGCAAAGTCGAAAATCCGGCGGCCTCGAACGCCTCCGACAGATCCATGCGGACCGTCAAGCTGTCGTCGACGATCAAAATCGAGGCGGACACACCTATCTCCCTCCCTTCGCGGCCACCCGCGTCACGGCCGCGCCAATCTCGTACAACGGCAAGATTCTTTCTGCCGCGCCCAGCAGCGCCGCTTCACGCGGCATGCCATAGATTACCGAGGTGGCTTCGTCTTGCGCAATCGTGTGTGCGCCGGCGCGACGTAGCGCGAGCAGCCCATCCGCGCCGTCCCGACCCATGCCCGTCAGCAGCGCAGCCACGACGTCGCGAGCGCAATCTCTAGCCAGGGTCTCGAACAGCACGTCGACCGACGGCCGACACGAGTGCCGTTCGGGCGCGGACGAAAGCCAGAGCTTGCCGGAGGCGACCGCCAGATGCCGACCCGGCGGTGCCATGAAAACGCGCCCTCGGACGTCAGACAGTGACTCGCCGCCGCGGGCGTAGCTCACGGGGTGGGACGTCTGACCGCCCAGCCAGTCCGCAAACGCCGAACTGAATGGTTCGTCGATGTGCAACACGATCAGCATTGCCGCAGGCACACCGATCGGGATCCCGCGCAGCACGTCGACCAGCGCGCCCGGCCCACCCGTGGACGCGCCCAAGGCGATCACCGAATACCCTTGTTCCGCGCTCCGCTGCACCGGAACGGGGATATCGCTGCGCGGGGTCGCAGCGCGACCGACAGCGCCCAATCGAGCTCGGATGTGGGTGATCACGCGGATGCGCGAGACGAGCTTGATCGCGGACAAGAATCGGCGCTCCCAGACGCCATCGGGTTCGTCCGAAGTCGGCTTTTCGAGCACGTCCACGGCGCCGGCGGCCAATGCGTCGTAGGTCTTGAACAGATCCCCGCGGTTGGTCGACGAAGACACGATCAGAATCGGCGTCGGAAAGTGCCCCATGATGTGCTCGGTCGCGGAGACGCCGTCCAGGATCGGCAGATGCATGTCCAAGGTGATCACGTCCGGGCGCAACGCTTGGCACAGCTCGATCGCCTGTTGCCCGTTCTCTCCCTCGGCGATCACTTCGAGATCGGGATCCGAAGCGATGACCTCGACCAGCCGCCTTCGCACGGTCAGAGAGTCTTCGACCACCAGCACACGAATCTTCGGCATGCTCAGCCTACCAACTTTCGAATCCGGTCCAGCAGTTCAGTCTGGTTGAATTCCCGCTTCTCGATGTGCGCTAGCGCGCCTACCTCGCGACCGCGCTGCAAGTCTTCCGGCGAGGCTCGCGAAGTGACCAAAATCGCCGGGACCTGGGAAAGCTCCGGATCGGCTCGGGTGCGCTCGATGAAGGTGAAGCCATCCATCCCCGGCATCTCCACATCGACCAAGAATAGCGCGTATTTTCGCAGTCGCGCTTTGTCCATGCCCTCTTCACCCGAAACCGCGAGCTCGACCTCGTAACCCGCGGACTCGAGAATACTCTGCTCAAGCATCCTGGTCGTGAGCGAATCGTCAATCACCAGGATTGGCGCGCGCGGCTGGGGTTGGGGACGAGGCGCCGCAGCGAGCTTGCGGGCGGCGTGGACGAGGCCCTCGGGGCTGAGCACGATCCGCGGGTTGCCGTCGGCATCGAAGGAGGCGCCCGAGACGATCGGAGACAGCAAGGCCAGCTCGGGGATGCCTCGCGCGACGATGCTCTCGATTCCGACGACGCGCTCGACACCCAAAGCGACGATCCCGCCGTCCGCGACGACCATGACGGCAGAGCGATTCGCTTGGCGTGTCGCCTCTGTCGCCGTCCCGTCGGAGCACAACAGGCGATCCAAGCCAACGTAGGGGATGATCTTTCCGTCGAGGGCCACGCTGTCGCCCTCGGCGGTGTGCGTGATCTCGTCCGCACGTTGGCTGCTGGTGCCACGCACCGCGGACAGTGGCAGCGCGACGACTTGCGCGGTCACCTCGACCAACAACGCGGATAGCGCGGACAGCGAAACAGGCAGCGCCAGCTCGATCACGGTCCCGCTAGGCGCGTTGCTCCTCATCGCTACCGTTCCGCCCAGGCTCTCGGCGACCTCGCGAATGAGGTCGAGGCCGATGCCACGCCCGGAGACGGCACTGACGCTGGCCGAGGTGCTTATCCCGCCTCGCAACAGCAGGCGCGCTAGGCCGTCACCATCCAAGCCGGCCAATGATGCCGGATTGATCCCTCGCCGTTCGGCGCTGCGGCGTACGGCTTCTTGGTCCAGCCCGCGGCCGTCATCGCGGCAGCGAAAAATCACGCGCTCATCGCGCCGCTGCACGTCGATGGCGACCAAACCCTCGGGCTGTTTGTGTGCGGCGATTCGCTCGCTCGGGCTCTCGATGCCGTGCGCGACCGCGTTGCGGACCGCTTGCAACAGCGCTCGCTGAACTTGTAATAGCAGCTCGGCTTCGAGCCGCACGTCACCGCCGGTCGTCTCGAAGCGCACGCGCTTGCCGAGCCCGAGCGCGGCGTCGCGTGCCGTGCGCTCGAGCGCTCCCCACAAGTTCGCGACTGGCACCAGCCTCAGTCGCTCTGCCGCGTCGCGCACTTGGCCGAGCTCGCGGGCGGCCTGTTCCACGTTCGTCGAAAGCTGACGGTCGGAAGCGACGAGCTCCGTTTCCAGTTCGCCGGCCAACGAGCGCAAACGGGCGAGCTCCGCGTCCGTCGTTTGCACACGCCGCGTCGCGAGCTGGTCTCGCAACAGCTCCGCAAGATTGCGCGCGTGCTCGATCCGGACGCGCGTCTCGCGCACACCGCCGAGCCGCACGTTGAGCTCGCCAATGCCGTCCATCAAGACGTCCAGCTCCTCGGTGTTGGCCTTGGCAGCCCAAAAAGGCTCCTCTGCCCTCGAGCTCGGCTGATTCGCTGCGGGTTCCGGCTCGGCTAATGGCTCCGAAAGCGTCTGAAGCTGCGCGCGCATGGCATCGACATGCTTCAGCGAAGCCGCAACGATGCGATCCTCCACCGCTCGTCCGCTGTCACGAATCGGAACCCACAAGTCTTCCACCGAGTGTGAGAGATCCGCGATGCGCGTTTGCTTCACCACCCGTGCCGCACCCTTGAGGGTATGCGCGAGGCGCAGGAGCTTCACCACCAGCTCGGCGGGGGGCGCACCTCTCTCCAACTCGAGCAGGCACTTCTGCAACTGCTCCAGGATCTCCGCGGCCTCGACGCGGAAGTACCTGTACGGATCCGCCATCGTTCAGTTGCTCGCGCTGGTTCGCGCGGTCGATTCGATCTGTGGTTGTACCAAGCGCAGCAACTCACGCGACAAGTGCGACAGCTCGGAGGCCGTGCGTAGCGTCTGCCCGGTGCTGACCTCGGTCTCCTTGGTCGCCTGAGACACATTGGTGATGGCCACGTTGACTTGCTCGACCGCGGTCGCCTGCTGTTTGGTAGAAAGTTCGATCTCTTTGGCCGCCTCCGTCGTCGTCGCCACCTGGCCGCTGATTTGGCTGAAAGCAGAGGCGACGCGGCCGAACTGGTCAGCGCCCGCCTCCACTGCCTTCGACCCGGTTTCGGTGGTCATCACGGTCGTGTTCACCGCGCTGCGCACGTCGTCGATCAGGCCGCGAATTTCCTTCGTCGAACCACCCACGCGATCGGCCAGCTTGCGAATCTCGTCCGCCACGACGCCAAAGCGACGCCCGGCCTCACCAGCGCCTGCCGCTTCGATGGTGGCGTTGATGGCCAGGATGTTGGTCTGCTCCGCGAGCTCCGACACGATCTCGAGCACCGAGCCAATTTGTTGCGACTTCTTTCCGAGGTCGAGCATATGGTGCACGATCACGTCGACTTGACGACGGATGCCGTTGATCGAATCGCGCCCCTTCTCGACCGTCAGGTCACCGACCTTGGCGGCGGACGCCGTTTGATCGGCGATCTCCGAGACTCGCCGTGCGCTCTCGGCGATTTGGCGCGAGGTCGCCAGCAACTCACTGATCGTGGTCGAGATTTCGTTCATCGCAGAGGCCTGCTCTTTGGCGCCTGTGGCCTGTTGATTGGCGGCTGACTGCAGCTCGGCGGAGGAGGTCTGAATGTGATGAACGGCAGCACCAATCTGCGACGCCAACGAGCGCGAGATCAGCGTGCCGGCGCCCGCAACCAGCGCGATTCCGAGCACGCTCCCCCACAGGATCACGGTCTTCGTGGATTCGGCGCTGAGCTCGGCCTCGGCGTTGCGCCGCTTCAGCAACGCTGATTCCTCGTCGTCCATTTGAGCGAGCAGCTGACGAATTTGGTCCATCAACGCCTTACCCAAGCCCGCGGCGACTTCCTTCACCGCCGGCTCCAGGCCCTGCACTCTGCGGGTGTCCCCCACCTTCTTGAGTTCAGCGAGCTTGCCCTCGACCAGCGGCGCGAGCTTGTCCAAGCGACGTTGCTGCGCCTCGTTGTCGGCGGTGAGCCGCCGCAAATCCGCTGAAAGCCGGGCAATCTCCGGCAGCGCGAGCCGGTACGGCTCGTTGAACCCCTCGTCGCCGGTGATCACGAAGCCCCTTTGTCCCGTCTCCGCGTCCTTGAGGAACGACAGCAAATCAGCCAGCTTCGTCCGCACCTCGTGCGTGTGCCCGACCCAGCGATCATTTTCGATCAAATGCGCTGTGCTCTTGTAGCCCGCGATCCCGATCACGAGCAGCGTCAGCACTGCGATCGCAAACCCCGCTGCCAGCTTTCGTCCGAAGGTCCAATTGATTTGCATCCCTCACCGTTCCTGCGATGGCCGAGTGGCCTTGATTCTTTGTGCGATGGCCTCGACGAGCGAGGGCAAATGAAGCAGCGGGCGCGTCAGGCCATGGCTTCGCACGGCGCCGCCGACCGCGCCCATGCTCCCGCTCGAGGTCTCGGGCGCGGAAACGCTCTCCACCGCGACGCGCAAGTGCGAGTCGAAGCCTTCGAAGGCGAAGGCGATCGGCAGCGCTCCTTCAGCGACCACCAGCCAGCGCGCCGCCCGTCCTGACCCGTACCCGAGCAGCTGCGCCAAGTCGTAAACGGGCGTGAGAACGCTGCGAAAGCCGCACACTCCGAGCAGCTCGGGCAGCACGCTCGGTGCAGCAACCAGCTTTCGGTCAGCGTGCAAGCTGCGAACCTCCGACAAGCGAACCGCATACGGGTCCCCGGCCACGACGACCGCCAGAAAATCCAGCTGCAATCGCGGCGGGCCACCCGCCGCTCGAGAGAATGACTGATCGAACTCTTGACGCAGCGAAAGCAGCTTTTGTTCGGTCGTCGTCGAAGACATCACCCGGGACCTCCCAAACGGTTCAACTCGGATTGACAGAGCGTGATCAACCCCTCACGACTGAAGCCACCGCCGAACAGCAGCAAGCGCGAGGCATCTTCCCGCTGGAGCAGCAGTACGGCCTGCGTCAGCTCGCGCAGCGCAGTACCGCGATCGCCGGTTCGTCGTGCGATCAGCCCCCAGTGCAGGTGCGGCATCGCGAACGACGGATCCAAATAGCAAGCGATCTGGCTGTATTCGATGGCCGCGCGGGTATCGGCGCTTCTTTCGCGGCACAGGGCCCGGAGGTAGTGCGCGCCGGCGTTGAGCCCGTCGAGCGCCAAGAGCTCGGCGCAGGCATCCTCGGCTTCTTGAAGTCGGCCACAATGAGTCAGTAGCGCGGCGCGTAGCAGCAGCGCTTCGACGTCCTTTGCAGACGCCGAATGCTGAACGGTCTCCAACGCCTCGGCGAACCGTTCCTGCGCCAGGAGCTCGAGCGCACGACCCAGGTCGAGACGTGCGGCGGGGGGCGGCACGCTCGGCGTGGTCTCGGTCGGCTCCGAGCTCTTGCGAGTCAGCGCATGGATTCGGTCGGAAGAACGTTGCACGGTCTCCAGCCACGTACTTGCCCAGTCGAGCGCGAGCGCCGCCCGGGGTGGCGGAGGTGACCGTTCCGAGCGTTCGAAGCCAGCAAAACTCGTTACCGCGTCCGCGGAGTGCCCCAAAGCCGGCTTTCGCTGATAGTAGAACGTGGAGTGCGTGTGTCGGAGCTCGAAGTCGAACGAAAGGCCGCGCAAGTTTTCAGCGTGACCGAGGAACAAATAGCCTCCGGGAGTGAGCGCGCGGGCAAAGCGGTTCACCACGCGCTCGGCGTTCTCGGGCGTAAAGTACATGAGCACGTTGCGGCAGAAGATCACGTCATAGCTTTCGGGCGCCCAGTTGTCGTCCGCCACCAAGTTGTGTTCTTCGAACACGACGCTCTCGCGAATCGATTTCGCCAGCATGTGTTCTCGGCCGACGACCGTGAAGTATTGCTTCTGAACCGCGTCCGGCGTCTCGCGCAGCGCCCAAGTCGAATAGCTCGCCGCGCGCGCGCGTTCGATCACCTTCGGGTTGATGTCCAGCCCGCGAATCGTCAGCTCGAACGGCGGCTGGGCGTCTCGAATGCGTTCGCGCGTGAGGATGCAGAGCGTGTATGCCTCTTCACCCGATGAGCAGCCCGCCGACAGCAAGCGCAGCTGCCGGCCAATCGAGCGCGCTTCGAGCCTATCCGGCAAGGCAATCTCGGCGAAGGCTCGAAATTGGTCGCTGTGACGAAAGAAATACGTCTCTCCCACCGTCAGCTCTTGCGCGATCTCGCGCAGCTCACTGTGCACGTCCGAATGTCGCTCGAGCCGCGACAAATACGCTGTCGCGCTCTCGCCCTGCGCCCGCAGTCGACGCTCCAGAACCTCCGCGAGAAATTCCAGCTTTCCGTCGTCGAACGAGAGTCCCATGCGCAGCGCAATGGCAGCGCGGAACCTCCCGACATCGACGGAGCGCGCTAGAATCACGCGCCAGCGCCCTCCAAGCTCGCCCAGCTGGATTCCGGAAGCATTCTCGACGTCTCGAGCAGCAAGAGCAGACGAGCATCGAGTGAACCGATCGCGCTGATGACCTCGGCACTCGCACCGCTCAAAAGTGGCGGCAGGTCGATCACCGCTGCAGCCTCGAGCGAACGAACGCCGATCACGCGAGCCACCGCAAGTGCCGCGCTGCGCTCTCCTACCTTCACCACCACCAGCCGAGTCCGCGGTTCGGCGCTGACATTTCCGAGCAACCGCGCCAGGTCGACGACCGGCACAGGCCCACCTCGAATGATCGAGACTCCGTCGACGAATGGTGCCGTGCCGGCGAGTGCCTCGACCGGCAACGGCCGCAACGTCTCCGAGACGTGCTCCAAAGGCAACGCACACACCACGGCACCGACCTGGCACAGCACGACCACGTGCCGCTGCGCCGACAGCGCTCGCTCGACGTTCGCGCTACGGCTCGCGGACACTTTCGACCTTCTGAGTCCCGAGCAAGGCCTCTTCCACCTTCTCGAGCAGCTGTTGGCGCGAAAACGGCTTCGCCAAGAGCGTGCTCTCGTCAGTCAGCGACCTCGGTGCATCTTTGACCAGCGGACCGCCACCGGTCATCAGCAAGACGCGAACGTTCACCGGGAGCGCGGAAAGCTCGCGAGCAAACTCGGGACCGGTCACGCCAATGTCGGTCAAGACCAAATCGACGTGGCGCGCGTCGACGAGCAGCTTCCTTGCGTCGCTCAAGTTCGAGGCTTCGACCACGAGGTGACCTTTGGAACGCAACATGCGCGCAGTGATTTGCCGAACCGCCGCGTCGCTGTCGATCAGCAGGATATTGCCGAAAACGCTGCCCGCGGTCTCGGGCAACACACTCGAGCGATTGCCTTCGCTCGGAACCGCTCGCGGTAGCAAGACCCGAAACTCCGTCCCCTGCCCCGGCGCGCTATCCACCTGAATGTGCCCGCCACTCTGACGCACGATGCCATACACCGTCGAGAGACCGAGTCCCGTCCCCTTGCTGGCGTCCTTGGTCGTGAAGAACGGCTCGAAGATCCTGCGGCGCGTCTCTTCGGACATACCCGTGCCGGTATCCACGACGGTCAAGCTCACGAACCGCCCAGCCTTGACGCCGATTTCAGCGGCTCGAGCTTCATTGACCACCTCTTCATCGGTTTCGAGCCGGACCACGCCGCCCTCGGGCATCGCGTCGCGGGCGTTGACGACCAGGTTCAGGACCACTTGTTCGAGTTGGCTTTGATCGGCCAGCACCAGACTCAAATCGCGGCCGAGCACCGCGGTCAGCTCGATCTGCGCGCCGATCAGCCGACGAAGGACGCTGTTCATGGTGGACACGATGTCGTTCAGCTGCAGCGCCTTTGGCTGAACCACCTGGCGCCGACTGAACGCCAGCAATTGCTGCGTCAACAAGCTGGCGTTGCGTGCGGCCGCCAACACTTCGACCACGTTCGCGCGCCGTGCATCCGCGTCATCGAAGTCCTCGAGCGCCAGCTCGCTGCAACCGACGATGACGGTGAGCAGGTTATTGAAATCATGCGCCACGCCGCCGGCGAGCTTGCCGATCGCCTCCATTTTCTGTGATTGGGCCAGCTGTTGCTCGAGATTGCGTTGCTCCGTGACGTCGCGCAAAAGCGCAATCACGCCGGTCACCTCTCCAGATGGATCCCTGAGCGGCGTCGCGGTGATGGCGACGATCGCGCCGGGCACCGCCGCGTTCTTCACGCGCAGCTCGAGCTGAACGAGGGGTTCGCCATTGATCGCGCGCAGCAGCGGATTCATTTCCACGGGGACGAGCGCGCTTCCGTCTGCCAGATACAAGCCGTAGGCCTCCGGCCAGGTTGCGGCGGGCACGTCTCGCGTCGGCACGCCCAGCACGCGCGCGGCCGCCTTGTTGATCAACAAGGTTCGTCCGTCTTGGCCGATGACGACCACGCCGTCACCCATCCCGTCCAAGATCGAGTTCAAGATCCGGGTTTGCTGCTGGAGCAACGCCTCGCTTTCGCGCAGCGCTTCCGAGGTCTTCACGCGCTCGGTGACGTCCCTGGTGATGCCCACCAGGCCGAGCGCTTGACCCGAGCGACCTTTGATCGGCGCCTTGGTTTCCGAGGTGAAGTACGTCCTGCCAGCGGTGCTGTACCTGCGAACCACGTCGAGCAAGGGCGCCCGCCGCTGCAAGATGCGACGCTCCTCTTCTTCGACGGAGTCTTGCTCTCCGAGGACCTCCGACAGGCGACGGCCCACGAGCGCGTCCGGATCGGCGCCCCCCACCGCGCGCACGAAGGACGCATTCGCCCGCAAAAATCGCAGCTCGGAGTCTTTGAAATAGATGCCGTCCGGACTGTTGTCCATCAGGTCGCGCAGCAGGCGCCGCTCATCCTCGAGCTCTTGAGCGAGCCGAAAATGCGCGGCGGCGGTCTGCACCTTGCCCAGCAGATCGCCTTCGTCCCACGGTTTGGTGACGTAGGCGTAAACCTTGCCTTCGTTGACCGCCCGCAGCACCGCCGGCAAGTCCGCAAAGCCGGAAACCATGATCCGAACCGCCAGGCTGTGCTCGCCGATCTTGCGCAGGAATTCGTCGCCGTTCATGCGCGGCATGCGTTGGTCGGTGATGACGACGGCGATGTCTCGATTTTGCTCGACCAGGCTCAGCGCGCTCTCGGGGTTCGAGCTCTTGAAAATCGTGTAGTCGTCGCCCAGCAGATCCTCGAGCGCGGTGAGGATCTGCGGCTCGTCGTCGACCAGTAGCACTCGTTCTTTCGCCAATTGCACGCTTGTTTCCCTGGCTCAAAGCAACCTTCGGCGTATGACCATTCTGCAACACCGAGATCTCAAACCCGAACTGAGCTCGTCGCTCCTGCGAGCGATCCGCAAGCTATACATCGAAAGCAAGGGCGGGCCGCAAACGAGATGCACTCGCGATGCGACCGCAAATGTTACCGAACATGACAGTGCGCGACGGCGGTTTTCGCCACTGCCTTCGCTGGGTAGCCGTCATGATCGTTTCCGGTCTGGATGCGACGCAACCTGCCCGTCAGGCCGCCCCTCGGGTCGCCAATTCCGTCTCGTGTGCTCCCGTGAGTGGGCCAGGGCGGCCGAATAGGAACCCCTGAAGAAAGTCACAACCGCTATCGACCAGCACGGAGCGCTCTTCCTCGCGTTCGACCCCTTCCGCGATGATTGCCTTGCCCAGACCGTGACAGAGCTGAATCAACGATGACACGATGCCTTGCTTGGTCTTGTCGCAATGGACGTCGCGAATCAGCGAAATATCGATCTTTACGAATTCTGGCTCCAGCTGCGACAAGGTGGCAAGCCCAGCTTGGCCGGCGCCCAAGTCGTCAATCGCGACACGAAATCCGAGCTCGCGCAGACGACTGATTCGAACCGCCACGTCTTTTACGTCGGCAACCGGAGCGCGATCCGTGAGCTCGAGGACGACTTGGTTCGCCAAGCGCGAGAGCGGCGCGCTCGGCAAGTAGAGCAGCGGATCCAAAAGATCCTCGGCATGCAGATTCACGAATATCAAAGATTCGTCCCCGCTCGCGCGTACCTCGGCAGCGACCAGATCGCGCACCGCGCGCCCGACGTCGGGGATCCTCCGCAGGCGTTCCGCCGCCTTGAGCACGGCTCCTGGGTGCGGCAGCATGACTTCGTGGCTGCGCAAGAAGGCTTCGTGAGCGAACAGCGAGCCATCCGCGCAGACGATGGGCTGATAGGCCATCCACAAGGACTGCAGCGCGCGGTCCAGCTTGGCCTCGATCCCGGCGCGGTCGCCGATGTAGAATTTACCGCTCCCGTATTCCGTGGCGCACTGGCGCTTGAGCCGCGCGATCCGGCCAAAACTGACCGCACGCGCGACGATCGCGCGGAGCTTGTCGATGGCTACGGGTTTGATGAGGTATTGAAAGGCGCCGTATTCGACGGCCGTCGCAGCACCGTTGAGATTCGGCTGGCCCGTCATGAGCACGACCGGCAAATCGAGATCATGCTCGCGAACGGCGCGCAGCAACTTCAGGCCACTGATCCCGGGCATTTGTATGTCGCTCACGACGGCATCGAACGCTTCCGTCGAAAGCAGGGACAGGGCCTCGGCACCCGTGCTCACGCTCCTCACTCGAACGCTCGCCGACGTGAGTGCTCGTTCGAGCACGCTCAGGACTTTTGCATCGTCATCGACCAAAAGAACGGTCACCATCTGTTCGCTGACCACGCTCACTTGCATGTCGTTTCCCCGAGCCACCTTAGCGGCATCACGAGCCTCTGCGCCACCAACGCGCACGCGCTCGACTCGCAATTATGCACTCTCGGCGACTGACGCGCGACTGTTGCCAAAATGCATGACGACCGACCGTCAGCATTTGCCCTGTTCGGTGGAGGCGCCCGAGAACGTGAACTCGGCGCGCGACATCAATTTTGCTCGCTTGCTCGCTTGCTCGCT
>Ga0134124_10003129_pt1 | contig 13296 bp, 13 predicted proteins | sample KB304_FD_96880 | JGI IMG/M metagenome (GOLD analysis project Ga0134124, IMG submission 96880) | Terrestrial soil microbial communities without Nitrogen fertilizer from Kellogg Biological Station, Michigan, USA - KB3-0-4 | ecosystem: Environmental > Terrestrial > Soil > Unclassified ... | reverse complement strand
GGAAGTGATTTGACTGCCAACTGCGAAACGGACCGCGCTGCGGCTTGCGGGCGTTGACTGCGGCGGTTGAGAACGGTGCAAATTCGCCTACCTGATGAATCACTGCGCGGCGGATCATATCACCTTTTTCTTGATTTTCTTGTAGTCGTTGCGGTGGCCTTCACCGCGAGCGGCAGCTCGGTCTGGTACTTAACTTGCTTCAGGGCGAAGCTCGATTTGATGTTGCCGACGCCCGGCACCTTGGTAAGAAATTCCAGGATGAAGCGCTCGAACGCCGGGACGTCCGGTACTAGAACACGCAGCAGGTAGTCGGCGTCTCCCGTCATGAGATAGCACTCCATCACCTCGGGCCGCTCGCGCACCGCGCGCTCGAACGTACCGAGGGCGGGCTCGATCTGCTTTTCCAGCGTCACCTGCACCAGCACGCTGACGCCGAGGCCGAGCTTTTTCGCATCGAGCAACGTGACGTAGCGCTCGATATAGCCCGCGGCCTCGAGGGCACGCACCCGCGCGAGGCAGGGCGACGGCGAGAGATTGACCGCTCGCGCGAGCTCCACGTTGGAGATGCGCGCGTCGTGCTGCAGCCGCGCAAGGATGCGCAGGTCGATGGCGTCCATTGCAGCATGATATGCCGTTTGAGGCGCGCTCGACGGCAAAAAACGACACCCCATGCTCGAGGCTGCACGCTACCATGCCGGAATGGCCAATCTTTCCGACATCGTTTCCTCCGCGTTCTGGCGCGTCAATCCGCCCGACGCCGACCCCGTCGAGACGCGCGAGTGGCTGGAGGCCTTCGATGCGCTGATCGCGTCCGAGGGACGCGAGCGCGCCACGTTCCTGCTGCGCAAGCTCCTCGACCACGCGCGGGTGCGGCGCGTGCCGCTGCCGCCGGTGCTGAACACGCCCTACAAGAACTCGATCGAGCTCGCGCAGCAGCCCCAATTCCCGGGCAACCTCGAGCTCGAGCAGCGCATTTCTTCGATCGTGCGCTGGAACGCGCTCGCGATGGTGGTGCGTGCGAACCGCGCCCACGCCGAGCTCGGCGGGCATATCGCGAGCTACGCCTCGGCGGCGGATCTTTTCGAGGTGGGCTTCAACCACTTCTTCCGCGGCGGGCCGCACGGCGATCTGGTGTATTTCCAGCCCCATTCCGCGCCCGGGGTGTATGCGCGGGCCTTCCTGGAAGGCCGTCTTTCCGAGAACCATTTGAATCATTACCGGCGTGAAACCGCGGGCGAAGGCTTGTCCTCGTATTGCCATCCGTACCTCATGCCGACGTTCTGGCAGTTTCCGACCGGGTCGATGGGCCTCGGTCCGATCAACGCGATCTATGCCGCGCGCTTCATGCGCTATCTCGAGCATCGCGGCCTCGCGAAGACCGAGGCCCGCAAGGTGTGGGCGTTCGCCGGCGACGGCGAGATGGACGAGCCGGAGTCCCTCGCCGGCCTGTCGCTCGCGGCGCGCGAAGGACTCGACAATCTGGTCTTCGTCGTCAACTGCAACCTGCAGCGCCTCGATGGCCCCGTGCGCGGCAACGGCTCGATCGTGCAGGAGCTCGAGGGTCTCTTCGCCGGCGCGGGCTGGAACGTGGTGAAGCTGCTGTGGGGCTCGGACTGGGATCCATTGTTTGCCCGCGACGTGGACGGCGTCCTGCTCAAGCGCTTGCACGAGACCGTGGACGGCGAATTCCAGACCTACGCCGCGACTGACGGCCGTTTCAACCGCGAGCAGTTCTTCAACAAGTATCCAGAGCTCAAGCAGCTGATTGCCGGCATGAGCGACGACGACATCGACCGCCTCAAGCGCGGCGGGCACGACCCGGTGAAGATCTATGCCGCATACCGCGCGGCAGTGAACCACAAGGGCCAGCCGACCGTAATTCTCGCCCAGACCAAGAAGGGCTACGGCATGGGGACCGGGGGCCAGGGCAAGATGGGGACGCACCAGCAGAAAAAGCTCGACGACGACGCGCTGCGAGAATTCCGCAACCGCTTCTCGCTGTCGCTTTCCGACGAAGACGTGGCGCAGGTGCGGTTCTTCAATCCGGGGCCGGAGAGCCCGGAGATGAAGTATCTGGAGTCGCGCCGCAAAGAGCTGGGCGGTTACCTGCCCGCACGTAGTGCCGACGCGCCACGCCTTCCGGTTCCCACCCTCAATGCGGGCGAGCGGAACCAATCTACGACGATGGTGTTCGTGCAGTTGCTTGCGCAGCTCCTCAAGGACGAAACCATCGGGCCGCGAGTGGTTCCGATCGTGGCCGACGAGGCGCGCACCTTCGGCATGCAGACGCTTTTCCGGCAGGCGGGAATCTACTCCGCAGTCGGGCAGCTCTACGAGCCGGAGGACCACGAGGAGCTCCTCTACTACCGCGAGGCCAAGGACGGACAGATCCTGGAGGAAGGCATCACAGAGGCGGGTGCGCTGTCGTCATGGCTCGCGGCGGCCACGTCCTACTCGACGCACGGCCTGGCGATGCTGCCGTTCTACATCTACTACTCGGTGTTCGGCTTCCAGCGCGTGGGCGACCTGATCTGGGCGGCGGCCGACTCGCGCGCGCGCGGGTTCCTGCTCGGCGGCACGGCGGGCCGCACCACGCTCGCCGGCGAGGGCCTGCAGCACCAGGACGGCTCCTCGCATCTCGTCGCCGCGACGATCCCCAACTGTCGCGCCTACGATCCGTGCTTCGGTTACGAGCTCGCGGCCATCGTCCAGGACGGTGCCCGCCGCATGCTCGAGGCTCAGGAGGATGCGTTCTACTACGTCACGGTGGCAAACGAGAACTACGCTCATCCGCCGATGCCGCCAGGCGCCACGGAGGGCATCCTCAAAGGGATGTACCGGTTGAAGGAGACCGCGCAGGCGAGCGTTCAGCTTCTCGGAAGCGGACCGATCCTGCGCGAAGTGCTGGCGGCTGCCGAGCTGCTCGAGAAGGACTGGGGCGTGAAGGCGGACGTCTGGAGCGTCACCTCGTTCACCGAGCTGCGCAGGAATGGAATGCAAGCCGAGCGCACCCGGCGCCTGGGCGGCCAGGCCGAGTCCTGGGTCGAAAAATCGCTCAAGCCCACCAAAGGGCCGGTCATCGCCGCGAGCGACTACGTGAGCGCAGTGGCCGACCTCATCCGGCCTTACGTGCCGCGGAGGTACGTCGCGCTCGGGACCGACGGTTTCGGACGCAGCGATACGCGCGCCGCTCTGCGCGCGTTCTTCGAGGTCGACGCGCGCAACATCGCGCTCGCCGCACTCGCCGCGATGGAGCACGCGTCAGTCGGCGACGCGCGGACTCGTTATCGGATTGGGCTCGAGGGCGCCGGGCGGCCCGCCTGGGAGCGGTAGCGGCTTGTCGACCTTGCGCACTTCGGGCGGCGGCAGGCGCAGCACCGGCGGCTCGTTCGCCTCGGCGGCTCTGAGGCGCTCGTAGGGGCGTAATTGCTGGGCGATCTCCGGGTCGGGGTGCAACGCGCGCCCGACGAACGGGTCGAGCGGCGGCGACACCGTGCCGCGGGCGAAATCGGCGCTGCGCTGGTCGAGCTGGATCAGCGCGCGCTGGATCTCTTGCTGATGGAGCGGCTGCCATGGGAGCTGCTGCGCCGCGCAAGCGAGCGGGCACAGAAACATCAGGGCGGGGAGCATCGCGGGCTTCATTGTTGAACCCCATCTTACGCTCATAGCACTGCGGCGAGCTCGGCCCCTTCGCGGATGGCGCGCTCGGCGTCCAGCTCCCCAGCCTCGCGCGCGCCGCCGATGTGATGGAAGTGATCGTTCGGCCAGCGGCGCGGCTTCTGGCCGGCACAAACGACGATGGTATCGGCAGGAATGACCAGGTCCGCGCCATCCATCACCAAGTGCAACCCGGCATCGTCGATCTTGGAGTAGTGAATCCCTTTCAGCATTCTTACGCCGTTGCGTGCCAGCTCGGCACGGTGCACCCAGCCAGTGGTCCGCCCCAGGGTTTCGCCGAACGGCCCGGTTGAGCGCTTGAGCATCGTGATGCGGTGGAGCGGAGTTCTTGCGGCGGGTGCGCTTGCGGACCCGTCCGGATGGATGCCCCAATGCTCGGCAAATGCTGCAGCATCGAGCGGGGCGCGGCTCGAGCGTTCGAGCAGGTACAGCGCGACATCGAAGCCGATGCCGCCCATGCCGATAATCGCGACGTCGCGGCCGGCGTCGACACGCCCCGACAGCACATCGACATAGCTCGCGACCTTGGGATGATCGATTCCGGGGATCGCAGGTCGGCGCGGATCGATCCCGGCGGCGATGACGACCTGGTCGAAGCCTTCTACAGCTTTTTGATCTGCAGGGTGATTCAGGAGGATTCGGACGTTCAAGCGGCGAAGCCGCTCGGCGTAGTACGCGATCGATTCGGCGAACTCCTGCTTGCCGGGAACCGCTTTCGCGAGGTTGAACTGGCCGCCGAGCTCCGCAGCGCTTTCGAACAGCGTCACCTCGTGGCCGCGCTCGGCTGCGACCGCCGCGCACGAGAGGCCGGCCGGTCCGCCGCCAACCACCGCGATGCGTCTTCTTTTCCTTGTGTTGACGAAAACAAGCTCGGTCTCTCTTCCCGCCCTGGGATTGACGACGCAGCTCGCGGGCTCGCCGGTGAAGTAGTGGTCGAGGCAAGCCTGGTTGCAGGCGATGCAGATGTTGATGGCCGCGCGGTCGCCGGCTTGCGCCTTGTTGCCGAACTCCGGGTCGGCGAGCAGAGCGCGCGCCATCGACACCAGGTCCGCGTCGCCGCGCGCGAGAATCTCCTCCGCAATCTCGGGGGCGTTGATGCGGTTGGAGGCGGCCACCGGAATGCGCACTGCCTCGTGCACGCGTCGCGTGGCCCATGCAAACGCGCCGCGCGGCACCGCCTGCGCGATCGTCGGGATGCGTGCCTCGTGCCAGCCGACGCCGGAATTGAGAATCGTGGTTCCGGCCGATTCTAGGGCCCGGGCCAGGATCTGCGTCTCCGCCAGCGCGAGGCCGCCTTCGACCAGATCGAGCGTCGAGATGCGGAACACGATGATGAAGTCCGGACCGACGCCAAGGCGGACGCGCCGCACCAGCTCGGTGGCGAAGCGCATGCGGTTCTCGAGCGCACCGCCCCACTCGTCGCGGCGCTGGTTGGTGCGCGTGGCGAGGAACTGCGTGACCAGGTAGCCCTCCGAGCCCATGAGCTCGACGCCGTCGTAGCCGGCCTCGCGCGCGAGCTGCGCCGCGACCGCGAAGTCGGAAAGCGTGCCTTCGATCTCCGCCCCGGTCATCTCGCGCGGCGAGTGCACATTGATGGGCGCCTTGATCGCGGAGGGCGCGACGATGCCGCCGTGATAGCCGTAGCGCCCGGAATGCAGGAGCTGCAGGACGATTCGTCCGCCCGCATCGTGCACCGCGCGCGGAATGATGCGGTGCGCCTCGGCATCTTGGGGCGTAGAGAACTGCGCGCGGTGCTCGCCCAGGTTTCCCGCAGAGTTGGGCGAGAAGCCGCCGGTTACGATGAGGCCCGCGCCGCCGCGCGCCCGCTCGGCGTAGAAGGCGGCCAGGCGCTGCAGCCCGCCGGGCCGGGACTCGAGCTGGGTGTGCATCGAGCCCATCAGGATGCGATTGGGCAGGACGACAAACCCGAGGTCGAGCGGCCGGAAGAGGTTCGGGAAAGCGGGCATCGAATCGGCGGGATTGGATAGATTAGCCGCGTGATCATAAGGGACCCCATGGACGGCGAAACGCTGGTCGTCGGCCAGACCGATCACTCGCGCCTGGTCGGCCAGCTCGCGGCGCACTGGGGAAATGCCGAGGTCGCCCGGCCGGAGCCCTGGGAATCGGTGGTGCGCGCGGCGGTCTACCACGACTACGGATGGCTGAGCTATGAGGCCAGCCCGCTGGTGGATGCGGAAAGCGGCGACCCCTACCGCTTCCTCGGATTGCCGCTCGAGCAGCGCCAGCTCGAGTCCTACCAGTGGTGCATCGACTGGATGGCGAAGATCGACCTCTATTCCGCGCTCATCATCAGCCGCCATCGCACGGGGTTGTGGAAGGCGCGCTACGGCTCGATGCAGCATCCCAGGGGGAAATACGATCTGCACAAGCTCGACCCCAGGATCGTCCGGCTGATCGAGCGCAACGAAGCCTGGCAGGAAGAGACGCTGAAATCGCTCGACGAGCGCGCGCGCGAAAGCTTTCCGGCCAACTACCGCATGATGCAGGTGTGGGATCTCCTCGGCCTCTACTTCTGCTGCCAGGAGCCCTATGAAGACTACATCGACCCTGTTCCAACCGGGTTTGGCGTCGAGGGCAGGCGCATGACGATGCGACCCATCGGCGAGCGCAAGGTGCGGTTCGATCCTTACCCGTTCGCCGAGCCGCGCCTGCGGATCCAGCTCTCGTGCAAGCGGCTCCCGGAGCGCAAATACGCGAGCGCCGCCGAGTTCCGGCAGGTGTACTTCAGGGCGCCGAACGAGCTCGTCGAGTACGAGCTCCTGGCGGCATGAGAACGAGCACGGTTCCGAGGATCACGAGCGCTGCGCCGGCGAGCGTGAAGAGGGAGAGGGCTTCGCCGAGGAACAGCGCGCCCCACAGCACGCCGAACACCGGGATGAGATAGGTGACGGTGAGCGCGCCGGTCGCTCCGATGTCGGCGACCAGGCGGAAGTACAGCAGATACGCGATCGCGCCGCAGACCACGCCGAGCGCGAGCATGCTCGCCGCAGCGAGCGGCGTCGGTGCCGCCGCGGGAGGCGACAGCGCTATGAACGGCGCGAGGAGGACGCCAGCCGCCAGCTGCGTGCCGGCCGCCATGCCCCGAGCAGGCACATTGCTCGCCCAGCGCTTCATGTAGCCTCCGGCCAGCCCATAGCAGAAGGCGGCACCGAGCGCCGCGTACACGGCGCCATGGGAAATCGCGTGGCCCGGCTCTGGCTGCGTCACCAGCGCCACACCGCCGACGCCGATCACCAGGCCGAGAACCTGGCCCGCTCTCATCCGCTCGCGAAGCAGCACCACGGACCAAAGTGCGCCCCACATCGGCGAGGTGGCGTTCAGCACCGACATCAATCCCGCGGTCAGGCTGAGCGCGGCGTAGGCCCACAGCAGGAAGGGCAGGCCCGAGGTCAGGATGCCCACGATCACGTATTGACGTGCGAACCGTCGCAGCTCGGGGCGGTAGCCTGTCGCGGCGAAGTACGCGGCGAGCGCAATGCCGGCGATCAGCGTTCGCAGTGCGGCGGTCAATATCGGTCCCAGCTCCGGTGCGGCGATGCGGGTGAACAGAAACGATGCGCCCCAGATCGCGGCGAGCAATACCAAGCGCGCCGCGTCCGCCCGCTGCATGCCTAGCGCTTCTTTTCGAGCGCGAGGAGCTTCCTCTTGCGCTGCAATCCCCAGGCGTACCCGCCCAGGCCGCCGTCGGTGCGAACGGCGCGGTGGCAGGGCACGGCAAGCGCCACCGGGTTGGCGCCGCAGGCGCTGCCGACCGCACGCACTGCCGCCGGCGCGCCGATGGCGCGGGCGATCTGCTGATACGTGCGGGTCTCGCCGCGCGGAATGCGCCGCAGCTCGTCCCACACTCGGCGCTGGAATACCGTGCCGCGGATATCGAGCGGCAGCCGCGCGAGGCTCGCCTCGCCTTCGATGAAGGCGAGGATCCTGGCTTTCAGCTCTTTCAGGTCGCGCGGGAAAATTTCGGCGGCGCTGAACTCCTCCGCGAGGAGGCGCTCGAGGCGCTCGGCGTCGTCGCCCAGCTTGACCGAGCAAAGGCCCTTGTCGGTCGCCGCGATCAGCACGCTGCCCAGAGGCGAAGGGAACGAGCAGTAGCAGATGCGCTGGCCCTTGCCCCTGGCGCGGTAGTCCCGCGCTTTCATGCCGAGCATGGGCTTTTCGTAGAAGCGTGAAACCGAGCCATACCCCGCGTCGAACACCGCATCGGCCACGCGTCGCCCGTTCTGGAGCGACGATTTCACCGCCTCCACTCGGTGCGCATCCTGGTAGTCGCGAGGCGACACGCCGAACGCTTCCTTGAAGCGCCGCTGCAAGTGGAACGGGCTCGCCCCGACCGCGTTCGCCAGCTCACCGAGGGTGACGCGCTCGCCGCGCCTGGCGTCGAGATAGGCCTTCGCCTTGCCGATGAAAGCGTCCATGCCGACACTCTACCCGGCGCAGCGGGCGGCATCTATCCGCTTCTTGCGCCTGATTTTGCAGGCTACTCAGCGGCTTGCAGTCGCTCCTGCTGGGCCTGCACCGCCTGGTCGATTTTTTGCCGCGCGAGCTGCTCGGCTCTCTGCGCCTGCTCGAGCTCCTGCTTCCTGGCCGCGGCGCTGGTCGCCGCGGCTCCCATCGTCTCGACGCCGCAGCCCGCCAGCGTAGCCAGCGCGAACAGCACGATGATTGGCGTGAACCTCATGGCTTACTTCTACCACGGAGCGTGCGCGCTTCACCGGGAAAAGGTCACCTCCTACTTCGGACGCTTGTCGATGACGCGCTTTGCCTTGCCGATGGAGCGCTCGATCGTGCCGATCTTCACATCGGCGCTGACGCCGATGTAAGACTTGATGCTGTGCCTCAGGCCGGCGGTGGCGCCTGAGTCTCCCTCCACGATCACGGTGAGGTGATCGAGGGGCCCGTCCTTCGATACCTCGAGCATGTAATGTGGGCTCAGGCCGGGCTGCTTCAGGATCAGCTCCTCGATCTGCGACGGGAACACGTTGACGCCCCGGATGATCAGCATGTCGTCGGAGCGACCCGAGATGCGTTCCATGCGGCGCATGGCGCGTGCGGTAGGCGCAAGCAGCCGGGTGAGGTCGCGCGTGCGGTAGCGGATCACCGGCAGCGCTTCCTTGGTGAGCGAGGTGAAAACCAGCTCGCCTTTCTCGCCGTCGGCCAGCGGCACGCCGCTCGCAGGGTCCACGATTTCCGGGTAGAAGTGATCTTCCCAGATCGTGAGCCCGTCTTTGGTCTCGATGCACTCCTGCGCCACGCCCGGCCCCATCACCTCGGACAGGCCGTAGAGGTCGATCGCTTCGAGCGCGAGCCTCGATTCGATCGAGCGCCGCATCTCGCCGGTCCAGGGCTCGGCGCCGAAGATCCCGATGCGCAGCGAGCACGAGCGCGGATCGATGCCCTGGCGCTCCATCTCGTCGGCGATGGCGAGCACGTAGCTCGGCGTCACCATGATGATGTCGGGCTTGAAATCCTGGATCAGCTGGACCTGCCGCTCGGTCATGCCGCCGCCGAGAGGAATGACGGCCAGGCCGAGGCGCTCGGCGCCGTAATGCGCTCCCAGGCCGCCGGTGAAGAGGCCGTAGCCGTAGGCGACATGCACCTTGTCGCCGGGACGAGCGCCCGCCGCGCGGATCGAGCGTGCCATGAGCTGAGCCCAGGTGTCGATGTCCTTCGCGGTGTAGCCGACCACGGTGGGCTTGCCCGTGGTCCCGGACGAAGCGTGGATGCGCACGATCCCGTCCATCGGCACGGCGAACAGGCCGAACGGGTAGGTGTCGCGCAGGTCGGCCTTGGTCGTAAACGGAAAGCGCCCCAGGTCTTCGAGCGAGCGGCAGTCGCCGGGCTTGACGCCTGCGGCGTCGAACTTTCTCCGGTAGTGAGGCACGTTGTCGTAGGCGTGCTGCAATGACCACTGCAGCCGCTCGAGCTGCAGGGCCCGCAGTGCTTCCGGGCGGGCGGTCTCGATCGGCTCGAGCGGAAAAGTCTTCACTTGCCCTTGTACTGGGGCTTGCGCTTCTGCATGAACGCCGCGACGCCTTCGCGGTAGTCCTCCGAGAACCCGGCCTCGCGCTGCAGGTCGCGCTCCAGGTCGAGCTGCGCGTCGAGCGAGTTCCCCGCGGACGCGTGGAGGGCTTTCTTGATCAGGCCATAGCCCTTGGTCGGGCCGGCGGCAAGGGCGCGCGCAATGCTTGTCGCCTCTTCGACGAGGCGGTCGTCGTCAACCGCTTTCCAAATCAAGCCCCAGCGTTCCGCCTCGTCGGCGCTCAGGCGCTCGGCAAGCAGGGCGAGGCCCATCGCCCGCGCGCTGCCCACGAGGCGCGGCAGGAAGTACGTGCCGCCGGAATCCGGCACCAGCCCGAGCTTCGAGAACGACTGGACGAAGCTCGCCGAGCGAGCCGCGAGCACGATGTCGCAGGCCAGGGCGATATTGGCCCCCGCCCCGGCGGCAACGCCGTTCACCGCGCACACGACCGGCTTGGGCAGGGCGCGCAGGCGCCGCACCAGCGGGTTGTAGTTGGAGCCGAGGCTAACCGAGAGATCGATCGGCGCGGCATCCGCGCTGACGTTGCGCTCGGACAGGTCCTGCCCGGCGCAGAAGCCGCGGCCCGAACCAGTGAGCAGCACCGCGCGCACGGCGGCCTCGTCGCGCGCTTCCTCCAGGGCGTCGCGCAGCAGCTTGTGCATCTCCGGATTGAAGGCGTTCAGCTTGTCCGGGCGATTGAGCGTCAGCGAGAGAATTCCCGCATCGCGCGAAACCAGGATCGGCGCCATCGGAAAAGCTTACAATCTGGCAGTGCCCAGAGTCTATTCCATCGACGGCATCACGCCGGTGGTCGACCCGAGCGCCTACGTCCATCCAAGCGCGGTGCTGATCGGCGACGTCATCGTCGCCGCGAGAGCCTATGTCGGCCCGTGCGCCTGCCTTCGCGGCGACTTCGGCCGCATCGTGGTCGAAGAGGGCGCCAACGTGCAGGACAGCTGCCTGCTGCACGGCTTTCCTGGCAAGGATACCGTGGTCGGCGCGCAGGCCACCGTGGGCCACGGCGCGGTGCTGCACGGCTGCGTGGTGCGGCGCGGCGCGCTGATCGGCATGAACGCCGTGGTCAACGACAACGCCGAGGTCGGCGAGGAAGCGATGGTCGCCGCGCTCGCCTTCGTGAAGGCGGAGCAGAAGATCGCGCCGCGCAGACTGGTCGCGGGGATACCCGCCCGGGAGTTGCGCCCCCTGACCGAGCAGGAGCTTCGCTGGAAGGCGGACAACATGCTGCTCTACCAGGCGCTGGCGCAGCGCAGCGCGGCCACCCTGAGGGAAACCGAAGCGCTCACCGCAGTCGAGCCCGGGCGCAGGCGCATCGACATTCCCGGCGCCGTGCCCCTTTCCGAGCTCAAGGCAGCCAACCCATGACCTACCAGTTCATCTCGGTCCAGAAGCGGGGCCGCGTCGGCCTCGTCACGCTCAATCGTCCGAAACAGCTCAACGCGCTCAGCCCCGGGCTCATGGCCGAGCTGGGCCAGGCGCTGAGGACCTGCGACGCCGATGACGGCGTCGGCGCGATCGTCATCGCCGGCAGCGAAAAGGCGTTTGCCGCCGGCGCCGACATCGCCGAGATGAAGGACTACAGCTACATGGACGCCTACATGGGCGACTACATCACCTCGTGGGAGCATTTCCGTGCGGTGCGCAAGCCCGTGATCGCCGCGGTGGCGGGCTACGCGCTGGGCGGCGGCAACGAGCTCGCCATGCAGTGCGACATCGTGATCGCGGCCGAGAATGCAAAGTTCGGGCAGCCCGAAGTCAATCTCGGCATCATGCCCGGCTACGGCGGTACGCAGCGCCTGCCGCGCTTCACGAGCAAGGCCAAGGCCATGGACCTCTGCCTCACCGCGCGCACCATGGACGCGCAGGAAGCCGAGCGCGCAGGCCTGGTTTCCAGGGTCGTACCGTTGGAAAAACTCCTGGACGAGGCGCTCGCGGTGGCGGAGAAAATCGCCGGCTATTCGTTGCCGGTCGTGATGATGATCAAGGAATCGATCAACCGGGCGTACGAGACTGCGCTCGCCGAGGGCGTGCTGTTCGAGCGCCGCGTGTTCCAGTCACAGTTCGCGCTCGAGGACCAGAAGGAAGGCATGGCCGCCTTTCTCGAGAAGCGCAAGCCCGCGTTCAAGAACCGATAAACCGCACCGCGCTCACGCTGCTCGCGGCCCACATCCTGTCGATGCTGGGGTTTTCGACGTACGCGGCGCTGCTCCCCGAGCTGCGCGACGCCTGGTCCCTCTCCAACTCGCAGGCCGGCGTCGTAGGCGGGATGTTCTTCGCCGGCTACGTGGCTGCGGTATCGCTCTCCACCGCGCTCACCGACCGCATCGACGCGCGCTGGGTTTACCTCGGCGGAGGCGTGCTCGCGGCCGCGGCGAGTGCGGGCTTCGGCGTGGCCGCCTCCGGCTTCTGGAGCGCGGCTCTGTTCCAGGTCGTCCTGGGGGCCGGCATCGCGGCCACCTACATGCCGGGCCTGCGCCTGCTCTCGGACCGCATCGCCGGACCCAACCAGAGCCGCTACATCGCGTTCTATACCTCCTTCTTCGGGATCGGCACCGCGCTTTCCTTCGCCATCGCGGGGCTGGCAGCGCCGCGCTACGGCTGGCGGGCCGCCTTTCTCGTTTCGGCGCTCGGGCCGCTGCTCGCCGCGCTCTCGGTAGCGCTGCTCGTTCATGGACGCAGGCCGGCCGCCGCGAGCACGCTGTCGCTCGGGGTGCTGTTCCCGCTCGCGGCGTGGCGCCGGGTGCTGGCAGACCGCGCCGCGGCCGGCTACACCTTCGGCTACGCGGCGCATTGTCTGGAGCTCTTCGGGTCGCGCGCGTGGATGGTGGCATTTCTCGGGTACTCGGCCAGCGTGCAATCGGGGCCCGGCTTCCCGTGGCACGCGGCGGCCATCGCGGCCGTGATCAACCTGATCGCGGTGCCGGCTTCGATTGCGGGCAACGAAATCGCGCTGCGACTCGGCCGGCGACGCTGGATCGTGGCCGTCATGGGCGCGTCCGGTACGAGTGGGATCGTGCTCGCCCTGGGCGCCCCCTGGCATTGGGCCGCGGTGCTCGCGATGCTGGTGGTCTACTCGATGCTGGTGATGGCGGAGTCGGGCACCCTCACGGCCGGCCTGGTCGCCGCCGCGCCGAGTGACCTGCGTGGTGCAGCGCTCGGCCTCTACTCGCTCGCGGGCTTCGGCGGCGGACTGGCGGGACCGGTCCTCTTCGGCGCGGCGCTCGATCTGGCGGGCGGGGCGGCAAGGCAGCTTGCCTGGATCGCCGCGTACGCCGCAATAGGCGCAGGATGCCTCGTTGCGCCGCTCGTGGTTAGAATGAATCCGAATAAAACGCGCCTCTAGGAGGAGACGTGGAGCGCATCTGGCTGAAGAGCTATCCCCCGGGGGTGCCGGCGGACATCGATCCATCGGAATACGCGAGCCTGGTGGCGGTGTTCGACCGGGCCGTGCAGCAGTTCGCTGCGAGGCCGGCGTTCCACAGCATGGGCAGGACGATCAGCTACTCAGAGCTGGAGCGGCTGTCGCGCGAGTTCGGCGCGTGGCTGCAGGCGAAGGGGCT
>Ga0134124_10003125_pt1 | contig 13305 bp, 15 predicted proteins | sample KB304_FD_96880 | JGI IMG/M metagenome (GOLD analysis project Ga0134124, IMG submission 96880) | Terrestrial soil microbial communities without Nitrogen fertilizer from Kellogg Biological Station, Michigan, USA - KB3-0-4 | ecosystem: Environmental > Terrestrial > Soil > Unclassified ... | reverse complement strand
GAATGCCGTGCCGGCATTGAAGGGCATGGCCGACATCGTGACGGCGGGCGATCACGGCGACGGCGTGGCGGAGCTGATCGGTCAGTTGCTGGACGACGAGTTCGCGTGCCTTGCGCTGCAGCGTCACCGCATCGCGGTGGGGACGCTGGAGGACGCGGCCGCGGTGACGATCGATCCGCTGCGCGACAAGCTGCTCGTCTCGGGTCGCTCGGGAAGCGGGAAGTCGACGGTGGCGCACGGCATCCTCGAGCGGCTGGACGAGCAGGGCTATTCGTATTGCGTCGTGGATCCGGAGGGCGACTATCTCGCGCTGCCCGGCGCCGTGGTCATCGGCGACCAGGACCATGCGGTGACGCTCGATGCGGCCATGCAGGCGCTGGACGCCAGCGGGCGGGTCGTGCTGAACCTGCTGGGCATTTCCCTGGAGCACCGCCCTGCCTTCCTCGCCGCGCTCGCGCCGCGACTGATCGAGCGGCGCTTGCGCACGGGCCAGCCGCACTGGGTCGTCATCGACGAGGCGCATCACATGCTCAATGGGGCTTCGAGCGGCACCACGCGCCTCATGGCCGAAGGCCTGGATCGAACCCTCTTCGTGACGGTGCACCCGGACGCGCTTCCCTTGGAGCTGCTGCAGACGCTCACGGGCGTGTTCGTGGTGGGCCCGGGCGCGGCGGCGGGCCTGCGGGAGATCCTGGCGCGCTCGGGGCGATCGGCCACCACCGCGGCAGCCGAGCGCGAACTGCAGCCCGGCGAAGCGCTTGCGTGGCTGGGCGCATCACGGGTCGTGCAGCGACTCAAGCTGACCCCCCATCGCGCCGAGCATCGGCGCCACACGCGCAAGTACGCGGAAGGGGAACTGCCCGAGGACCGATGCTTCTACTTCCGCGGACCGCAGGGCAGGCTGCGGCTGCGCGCGCAGAACCTCATGGTCTTCCTGCAGATGGGCGACGGCGTGGACGACGAGACCTGGGTCCACCACCTGCGCCGTGGCGACTACGCCATCTGGTTCTCGCGCGACATCAAGGACGATGAGCTTGCGCAGGCCGCCCGGCACATCGAGGCGCAACCGGGGCTCGACGCGGCGCGCGGCCGCCAGGAGATGCGCGCTGCCGTCGAGCGGCTCTATGTCCTTGCGGGACACAGCGAGCCCGCACGCTGAGCGCGCGATGCAGGCCTGGCCGACGCGCGCCGTTCCAGGTCCAGGAACCTGAGGAGGCGAAGCTCCTGCGCGGGAAGCCCGCGAGCGCCGCGCGGGGCATCGCCGATGCGCCTGCAGATCGCCTGCGCCTCGCGCGCCGCCTTGCACAGCGCAAGCACGCTGGGGTGCACATAGGCCGCGCGGCAGACCGCCGGCGTGTTGCGCATCTGCTGTGCCACCTCGGCAAGCATCTGCCGGACCATGACCCCGGCGCCGCGTTCATCGAGGCCCTCGCAGGTCATGCGCCGCACGGCCTCGAATGCGCGGGCCGAGGCGTGCCAGGTGCGAAAGTCCTTCGCCGTGAAGCGCGCGCCCGAGACGGCTTCGAGGTAGTCGTTCACGTCCCCCGAACCGATGGAGTGCGCCATGCCCTGCTCGTCCTGCCACTGGAAGAGCTCCTGCCCGGGCACATGCAGGCAGCGCCGCACGACGCGCGCCACGCGCGGGTCGTCCAGCGTCACTTCGTGCGGCACGCCGCTCTTGCCGCGAAAGCGCAGCCGCAGCACGCTGCCCTCGACGCCCGCATGCCGGTTGCGCAGCGTCGTGAGTCCGAAGGACGCGTTGCTGCGTGCGTACTCGTCGTTGCCCACTCGCACGAGCGTGGTGTCCAGAAGCCGCACGACGGCGGCCAGCACGAGCTCGCGCGTGAGCCGCGCGTTCTTGCGCGCTGCGGCGGCCAGATCACGCGCGACCGCGGCGCGAATGCGCGGCAAGGCGCGACCGAACTCGAGGATCCGCTCGAACTTCTTCGCCTCCCGCGCCTGGCGGAACATGGGGTGATAGCGGTACTGCTTGCGGCCGCGCGCATCGCGCCCGGTCGCCTGCAGATGGCCGTTGGGAAGCGGACAGATCCACACGTCCACATAGGCGGGCGGAATCGCCAGCCGTCGAATGCGGCCGAGCTGCGCCTCGTCGCGGATCCAGCGGCCCTGCGCATCGCGATAGGCGAAGCCCTTGCTGCGCTGCACGCGGCGGATGCCCGGGGTCGCGTCGCTCACGTAGACGAGCGGCGGCTCGCCCGAGGCGGGCTGCGCGATGGCTTCACGCGGCATGCGGCATTTCGCCTGTCGGCTCGATCCGTGCGGGCTCAGCCGCCGGCGCTCGCGGACCCGGTGCGCATTCCAGGGTCAGCTCGGCGCAGATCGTGGCCGCTTCGTCGTCGGCGCCCGCGCGTGTCCACACGCGACCTGCCGCACCACGGCAAAGGCTTGCGGCCAGGGTGACGCGCGGCAACCTCGACAACGTGGATGAATCGACTCGCGCGCCCGAAGCGGACACGCTCAGCGACACGCGACAGTGACCCTCGGACACGCGATCCACGCGTGCAACGAAGAGCGTGCGGCCGGCGTCCGTCACGCGGATGGCCGCGCACAGCAGATGCTCGGCCACCGCGCTCAGCCGCCGTGCGTCGCCCAGCACGTGGACCGGCTCTCCGTCGTACTCGAAGAGAAACGCCAGCGACTTTCGCCGCGCCAAGGTAAAGCCATGGTGCGCGGCGCGCGACATGGCTTCGAAGAGGTCGATGGATTCAGACGCAGGCAGGTTCAGAGCATTGGGGAGCATGGTTGGAAAGTCGAAATGGGACGACTCCACCGGGGCAATCACCGTGCCTCGCCGCAAGGTGCACACGACGTCGCGACAGCCTGGACCGCTTCGTGCGCACCGCCATTCATGCAGCGCGTTTCGGCGCCCGAGCAATCCGTGTGCCGCGCTGGCTCAGCGCGGCTTGTCCGGGCTGTGCCTGTAGAGCGCGCGCAACTCGTCCTTCGCGCGCTCCAGTCGCTCGCGCTGCGTGCGAGGCAGCTTGTCGCCGGCGCGGTTGATATAGAAGGTCAGCATCGACATGGCGGAGCGAAACGGCGTCGTCTTGCGTCGCCCGCTTTCCTCGGCCGAGCGCTTCAACGACGCGGCGATCTCCTTCGGATCGGACTTGGTGAAGACGTCCTTCTCCAGGTCCAGCGCATTGCTGTGGCGCGTGACTTCGCCAGACCACCGGCGAGCGGCGTGTTCGGGCATGCCTCACTCCTTCGCGCTGTTGCGCGCACGCGTGCGCGCCGCCTTCCGTGCCGCCTCGTGACGCTCTTGCGGCCCCTTGGTCGCGGCCGCCGTGCGAGCCGACTGGGAGCGCTCCTCGGGCGTGCGCTCCCGCGCGGCTGCCTTCGCATGGCGCGACAGCGCCGTCTTCGAGGCCGCGGCCGGGCCCTCACGCTTCAGAGCGTCCTCGGTGGCGCGCGAGCGCTTGCGCGACACGGGGTGCGGATGCTTGCCGGCCTCCAGTGCGTTGCGCGCGTTGTGGCGCGTCTCCTCGGAGGCCTCGCCTTCCTTGGGCGGGGGCAGCTCGACGCCGGCGCGCCGGGCCTTCGACAGGCCGATGGCGATGGCCTGCGACGCGGAGCGCGCGCCGTGCCTGCCTTCGCGGATGTGCTCGATCTCCTCGCGCACGAACTCGCCGGCCTGCGTGCCCGGCGACTTGCCTTCGCGCTTGTCGCGCTTCGCTCGCTCGATGGTTCTCTTCTCGGGCATGTCGACCTCCGTCGAATCGCGGGAAAGGCTCCCTGCCATTCGCGGCAATCCCCGTACCCATGTCCGTGCTGCGCGCGAGGCGAAGCTTGAATTCGTGCATGGAGCCCGCAGGTGCGGCCGCATGGAGCCCACACATCTGCACATTGCCTGCCCCCATTGCCAGGCCGCCAATCGCGTGCCCGCCGCGCGAATGGGAGACGACCCGGTCTGCGGACGCTGCGGCCACGCGCTGCTCGACGGCCGCCCGATCGAGCTCACCGACGCCAACTTCGATGCGATCGCCGCGCGCACGGACCTGCCGGTGCTCGTGGACTTCTGGGCCCCCTGGTGCGGACCCTGCCGCGCCATGGCCCCGCAGTTCGACGCGGCCGCGCGTCAGCTCAAGGGCCGCGCGCTGCTCGTGAAGGTGAACAGCGACGACAACCCGCAACTCGCCAGCCGCTTCGCCATTCGCAGCATCCCGACGCTCGTTCGCCTGGACCGCGGGCGCGAAGTCACGCGCCAGTCGGGGGCGGTGCAGGCGTCGCAGGTCGCCGCGATGGCGAGGTGAGGGGGCGCGTCTCGCGCCCTTTCGCGAATCAGTTGTTGCGGATCCAGTTCTCAAGCGCGAGCCCGCGGACGCGCCTGAAGTGCCTGGTGTTGTCAGTCACGAGCACGGCACCGAGCGCCAATGCATGCGCGGCGATCATCTCGTCGAGGTCGCCGATGGGAGTGCCCGCCGTACGCAGACGTGCACGCAGCAGCCCATGATGATCAGCCGCCGCCTCGTCCCACGGGGCGGTGGTGGTCGCCTGCAGGAACGCTTCCACGTACTGAGCGAGCTTGATGGCCCCGGGCTTGAGCGCAACGCCAAAACGCATTTCGGCTCGAGTGATGGATGAAATGCACCACTGCGAAGGCGCCAGCTGTCGCAAGCGGGCATCCAGACCGGCAGTCCCGCGCAGGGCCGCGCTGGCGGTGTTGGTGTCGAGCATGTAAAGAGTCATGGCTTGCGCGTGGCAGTGAGCCTTTCGATGCAGAGATCACTTCGCTCACTCATGCCAACCCGCCAGCGGATCGCGCGTCTCGCTGCCCTGCTGCCGATCGGCAAGAAAGTCGTCGGGGAGCGGACCGAGCTGCTCGCGCAGCACCATGAACTCAGCCCAACTCGAGCGCGGCTGACTGGACAGGATCACGTCCCCGGTGCGCGGGTCGCGCCGCACGTAGACGAGGTCCCCCTCGAAACGGAATTCGGCCGGCAGCCGTACGGCCTGACTGCCGCCGTTGTTGAAGAGCTTGGCAGTCTTGGTGCCCATGGCGGTCCTCCACCGTCGATCCGGAGTGTATTGACGTAAGTATATACGCCGGGCTCACGAATCCACCGAAGGCCTCGCCGCCAGCCTCCTGCGCAGTTCGGTCGCGAGCCGCTTGAAGTCGATCGGCTTGGTGAGGTAGCCCACCGCACCGCGCAGCGCGGCGTCGTCGATCTGCTGGGGCATGGCGCTGGCCGAAAGCACAACCACGCGCAGGTCCTGCGTCGCGGCGTCTTTGCGCAAGCGCTCCAGGACCTGCAGCCCGCTCATGTCGGGAAGCTGCATGTCGAGCAGGATCACGTCGGGGCGCTGCTCGCGGGCCGCCTCGATTCCGGATTCGCCATCCTCGGCCACGAGCAGCCGCACTCCCGGCCAGCGCTGCAGGAACTCCCTCACGAGCAGCGCATTCACCGGGTTGTCCTCGATGTAGAGGACGCTGCCCTCGGGCGGCTCGCTCGTGTCGTCAGGGATGTCGCGCGGGAGCGCGACGACGCTCGCCGGCTCGTCCGCCACGCGGGGCAGCTCGATGTGCACGACGCTGCCCGCGCCCGGCGCGCTGTCGATTTCCAGGGTGCCGCCGAGCAGGCCGACCAGCTGGCGGCTGAGCGCCAGCCCCAGGCCGACGCCGTCGACGCCGCTGCGCTCCGCGCCCAGCCGGTTGAAGGGCTCGAACAGGTGCGCCAGCTGCGTGGCGCTCATGCCGATGCCGGTGTCGCGCACGGTGATCGTCACCATCGTCGGCGTCAGGCCGAGCGCGACGTCGGCATGCCCGGACTCGCGGTTGTATTTGATGGCGTTGGAGATCACGTTCACCAGCACCTGCTCGAGCCGGGTGCGGTCGGCGCGAACGACGGCGCCCGGGCCGGGCGCCGGGTGCCAATCGAGCGTCACGCGGTGCGCCTGCGCAAGCGGATGCATCAGATGCACGGTGGACTCGACGAGGGCTTCGACGTTCAGCCTCTCCAGGTGCAGCCGCATGCTGCCGCGCTCGATGTGACTGAGGTTCAGCACGTCCTCGACGAGGCGCAGCAGGTGGTTCGCGCCGTCCAGCACGTGCCCCAGGCGCTTGGACTGCACGCCATCGAGCCGGTGACGCGCGTCGCTCGACATCAGCCGCGCGAAGCCCAGCACGGCATTCAGCGGCGTGCGCAGCTCATGGCTCACCCGAGTGAGGAAATCGCTCTTGGCGCGGCTCGCCTCCTCGGCCGCGGTCTTCGCCCGACGCAGCTCCTCGGACTGCTCGCGCTCGGTCACATCGCGCACCACGCCCACCATGCGGCCGGGCGCGCCGTCCGACCTCGCGGCAAGGCGGGCATAGACCTCCAGGTGGCGCGTGCGGCCGTCGGCCCGCAGGATCCGGTAGCGCTCGACGATGGACCCGAGCCCCGCGCGCACGCGCTCGGCGACGAGCTCCAGCCGGGCGCGGTCGTCCGGGTGCACGAGCCGATGCATGCGCTCGCGCTCCATCGTGCGCGAGGGCTCCTCGGGCCAGCCGTAGAGCGACTGGACGCGGCGGTCGACGAGCACTTCGTCGCGCGCCAGGTCCCATTCGAAGACGCCCATCTGGCCGGCGGACGCAGCCAGCTCCCACCGCGCATTGCTCTCACGCAATGCCGACTGCGAGGCCGACAGCCGGTCCAGCGTGCGCTTGGCGAACAGCGCCGCGATGCCCGCGAGCGCCGCGGCGATCGCGAGCGTGCTGACCACGAGCAGGTCCTTCGTGACGCGCGAGGCCTCGCCCAGACGTTCGGAAAAGCGCTGCTCCAGGAGCGTGAGCCGGGAGTTGATCGCATCGATCTGCGCATGCGCGGCATCGCGCTGGCGCGGCGTCAGCGTGGCGCTCGCCGCAAGCGAGTGCAGATCCGCGCCCAGCTCCTGCAGCCGTTGCACCTCCTCGTCGGCCTCGCGCCAGATGTCGATGGCGTCGGCCATGAAGTCGACGTGGCGAAAGCCGCGGTACAGCCGGATCAGGCCGGGGATGTCGTCCGGATGGTTGCCACCTTGCAGGAAGCCCGCGCGCACCCGCGCCTCGTCGGGCACCGGCTGATCGAGCGCCAGCCGTGCCGCCTGGTCGCCCAGGGGCACCGCGAGCTCGCGCTCGAAGGCGCGGTACTGCGCCGCGTCCTGCGTTTCGAGGAAGGCATAAAGGTGGCTCACCGCTTCCTTCTGCGCCTTGGAGTACAGGCTCTCGCCGCCCACGTAGGCGCGTGCCGCCGACAGGAGGTCCACGCTCAGGACGTTGGCCGCGGCCAGCAGGAACACGGCCATGAGAAAGCCGCCGATCAGGCGATACCGCCCGGCCTCCCTGCCGCTCCCGTTGGAAATCGTCGTCGGATCCAAGTCGATCGCTTTCGTTCACGGCGCGGTGCTGCGCCGGGGCCGGCACCCGGAACCGAAGCTGCCAATGCGTCGGGCGCGCGCGGCCCCCGTTTGTCGGCGCACTCGCCGCGCCACCGATGGGGGAATGCACCAAGGCCGCGGGAATCACCCCGCAGCGTTCGTGAAATATTGGCGCGCCGGGAGAATCGGTCGATCACGATCGACCTCAGGACCGCCGAATGAGCATCACCATCACCCGCGACCGCTCCCACAAGATGAAGCACACGGTGCGCGTGGGCCAGCACAGCTTCACCGTCGACGAGCCGCCCGCCAACGGCGGCGAGGACTTGGGGCCCACGCCGCACGACGTCTATGACAGCGCCCTCGGCGCCTGCAAGGCCCTCACGACGCTGTGGTACGCGCAGCGCAAGCAGATCCCGCTGGAGGACATCGAGGTCAGCGTGGAGCGCGACGACAGCCAGGAGCGCCAGGGCACGTACCGCCTGCGTGCGTTCCTGCGCCTGGGCGGCCCGCTCACCGATGCGCAGCGCAACGAGCTGCTCACGGTGGCCGGCAAATGCCCGATCCACAAGCTGATGACGCAAGTGACGACCGAGGTCGTCACCGAATTGGCGCCGAAGGAGTGACGTCCGCGCTCAACGACTGACGGCCGGCGCTCCAGGAGCCGGCAGCCCGCCGTGCTCGCGTGGCAAGGAGTCATCGATCCTGACGCTCCACCACGCGACCGCTGCGCCCATCAGGGTCACGACCGCCGCCGCCCACGGCAGCGCACCGAGCCCGAGTCCCTGCTCGACCACGCGCCCGCCCAACCACGCGCCCAGCGCGTTGCCGAGGTTGAACGCGGCGATGTTGAGGCTCGATGCGAGGCTCTCGCCCTGCCCGTTCGCCTTCTGGAGCACGCGAAGCTGAAGCGGTGAGACGGTGGCGAATGCCGCGGCCCCGAGCAAGCCCACGAACACGACTGCGGTCGCGGGCACATGCACCGCAAAGCCCATGGCCACAAGGACGATGGCAAGCGCCGCGAGCGTGCCCAGCAGCGCCGGCACGAGGCGGCGATCCGCGAGTCGCCCGCCCGCGAGATTGCCCGCGATCATTCCGCCGCCGAACACCAGCAGGATCGCCGACACCGCGCTCTCGCCGAAGCCGCTCACCTGGGTGAGCAGCGGCTGGATGTAGGTGAACACGGTGAACACCCCGGCGAATCCGAGCACCGTGGCCAAGAGCCCGAGCAGCACCTGAGTGCGAGCCAGCACCCGCACCTCCTCGCGCAGCGAGATGCGCGTGGACGTGCCGGCCTCGTCACGCGGAACGTTGACGGCGATGACGAGCATCGCGAGCACGCCGATCGCGGCCACCACCCAGAAGGTGGCGCGCCAGCCGAAGTGCAGGCCGAGCCATGCGCCTGCCGGCACGCCCAGCAGCGTCGCGACGGTGAGTCCGGTGAACATGGTGGAGATGGCCGAGGCCTTGCGGTCTGGCGCCACCAGGCTCGTGGCCACCACCGCGCCCACGCCGAAGAAGGTGCCGTGCGCGAGCGAGGTGATCACGCGCGCCGTCATCAGCCACGCATAGCTCGGCGCGAGCGCGCAGGCGATGTTGCCGAGCGTGAACACGAGCATGAGCGCCAGCAGCGCGGACTTGCGCGGCAGCCGGCTCGTGGCGGCCGTCAGCAGCGGCGCCCCCGCGAACACGCCCAGCGCATAGCCCGAGATGAGCAGGCCCGCCGAGGCAATGCCCACGTGCAGGTCGCTCGCCACCTGCAGCAGCAGGCCCATGATCACGAACTCCGTCGTGCCGATGCCGAACGAGCCGACCGTGAGTGCGTAGAGCGCGGCTTTGCTGCGCCGCGCGACAGAAGTGCTTTCCATGTGAACCCCAAAGCTGCGAATGCCGAAAGGAATGGGGCCAAGGCTAGGGTCTTCGATTCGAAAGAAAAATCGGCGCCGGGCTCAATCAGTCTCAATGAACCGTTGAAAGTGAAGCATGGACCGGCTCGGCGACATCGGACTCTTCCTTCGCGTGCTCGACACCGGATCCATCAGTGCGGCCGCGCGCAGCCTGGACCTCTCGGTGGCCGTGGCCAGCCAGCGGCTCAAGCGACTGGAGCGCGACCTCGGCGTGCGGCTGGTGCATCGCACCACGCGCCAGCTCTTCCCCACGCCCGAAGGCAGTGCCCTGGCCGAGCAGGGGCGCGAGCTCGTCGAAGACCTCGAATCCCTCACGGCGGGGCTGCGCGCCAGCGCGTCGAGCGTGGCTGGCACCTTGCGGCTCACGACCTCCGCCACCTTCGGGCGCCTGTACATCTCGCCGGCGCTGCCGCGCTTCCTGGACCTGCACCCGAAGCTGCGCGTGAGCGTCGACCTGAGCGACCTGCGACAGGACCTCGTCGCCTCGGGCTTCGATCTGGCCATTCGCATCGGCGCACTCGACGACTCGACCCTCATCGCCCGGCGCCTGGCCGACAACCGCCGCGTGCTGTGCGCCTCGCCCGACTACCTCACGCGCGCGGGGCGCCCGCGCTCGGCCTCGGATCTCGAGCGTCACGACTGCCTGCTGCTGGTCGGCCGCGAGGGCCGCGTCGATACCTGGCAGCTCATCGACCGGCGCGGCCACGAGACGAGCGTGCGTGTGAGCGGGCGGCTCGAGTCCAACCAGGGCGAGATGCTGCGCGATGCCGCGATCGCGGGCATGGGCATCGCCATGCATTCGCTATGGCATGTGCACGAGGACCTGCGTGCCGGTCGGCTGGAAGTGGTGCTGCCGCGTCACCGGCTGCGCGACACGGGCATTCACGCGGTGATGCCGCAGCGCCGGCTCGTGCCGCCGCGGGTGCGCGCCTTCGTGGACTTCATGGCGAAGGAGCTGGGCGGCGTGCCCCCGTGGGAGAGGCGGGCCTAGGCGGACTGCCTGGGGGCGAGCAGGTTCGCGTCGCGCGCGATCAGCCACTTGCCGTCGATGCGCCGCAGCACGGTCAGCGTGTGGCCGGCGCGCTCGACGGCGGCCCCGCCGTCGGCAGGCGTGACGCGAACGCTCAGTCGTGTCCACATGAAAGCCCAATCGCCCGATACCTGGATTTCCTGGATCTCGCTCTTGCCTTCCACCAGGGAGGGCGAGGAGGATGCCGCCCTTGAGAGCGACTCGAACTCGTCCTTGCGCATCGGCGCGCGGCCGGGCACGAGAAAGACCACGTCGTCCGTCATCAGCCCGAGCACGGTGTCGGTGTCGCCGGCCCGGCTGGCGGCGAGCCAGGTGGAGACGAGTTCGCGGATCTGTGATTCGTCATGGCTCATGCGCACCTCCTGATTTCACGGGCGGGGGATTATCGAAGCGAGTCGGACCGACCTTCAGACCTATCTACAGCGAACAGGAGTACGCAGGAAATGAATGAGCGCCACCTTCCGCCCAAGTCCTCACCATGGGTTCCCCTTGGCATTGCGGCGTGCTTCCTGGTCATGATCGGCGTCGTCGCCTATCTGTGGCTGCAACCTTCGCGCCTGCCCGAGCCACCCCCGCCGCAGCCCGTGCCCGATGCCGTCGCGCCTGCGCCGGTCGTGGAGCCGCCTGCCGAGCCGGCGAGCGTGGCCATCGAGCATCCGCTCGAAGTGCCGGCGTCCAGCCCCAAGCCGGTGGCCGCGCCCGACATCGGGTCCGCGCTGGCCGAGCTCCTCGGACGCAAGGCGGTGGACAGCCTTCTGCAGACCGACAACTTCACGAACAAGTTCGTGGCCACGGTCGACAACCTCGGGCGCGCCCGGGCGCCGACCATGATGTGGCCGGCCAATCGCACGCCCGGGCGCTTCAGCGTCGAGCAGGGTCCGTCGGGCACCGTCATCGGCGCGGCCAATGCCGCGCGCTACGCGCCCTTCGTGCAGATGATCGAGAAGATGGACAGCGCCCGCGCGGTGGACCTGTACGTGCGCATGTATCCGCAGTTCCAGCAGGCCTACGAGCAACTCGGCCTGCGCGGCTATTTCAACGATCGTCTCGTCGCCGTGATCGACCAGCTCCTCGCCACGCCCGATGCCGAGGCCGCGCAGCAGGTGCAGCTGCCCGAGGTCAAGGGGCCCGTGCCTTCGGTCCAGCCCTGGGTGCGCTACGAGTTCGTGGATCCGAAGCTCGAGTCGCTCACATCCGGCCAGAAGATCATGCTGAGGATGGGTCCGGCCAACGAGGCGAAGCTCAAGGCCAAGCTGTCGGAGCTGCGCGGCGAGATCCTCAAGCGCACGAAGAAGCGTTAGAGGTCCGCACCGCACGGCAGGAGGGGGAAACGAATCGGAGGCTCGGGTCATGCGTGTGCGCACAGCGATCGTCCTGGTCTTCGCGGCGCTCGTCGCCGCTTTCGCCGCGGTCAACTGGTCCGCCTTCCTGACTCCCACGACGCTCAGCCTGGGCGTGGCGCACGTGGATGCGCCGCTGGGCCTCGTGATGCTCGGGCTGGTCGTGCTCGTCACCCTCGGCTTTCTCGCCTATGTGGTGACGCTGCGCGGCACCGCGCTCATCGACGCACGGCGCCACGCGAAGGAAATGCAGGCGCAGCGCGCGCTGGCCGAGCAGGCCGAGGCCTCGCGCCTTGCGGAGCTGCGCACGGCCATGCATGCCGAGATCGATCGGCTCGAAGGGCGCATCGCGCAGGCGGAGAGCGCGTTTCGCGTCGAGCTTCGCGAGAACGTCAATTCGCTCGCCGCCATGATCGGCCAGCTTCAGGACCATCTCGATCGAGGCGGCAAGCCAGTCTGAGCGCGAGGTCACCATGATTGAAGTCTTCGACTCCCTCTCGGCCCGCGAGCTCGACGCCGTCCGCGGCCTCATGCGCGGCTTCCTCGCATGGCATCGGCAACGCCACGTCGAGGACCTGGCGCTGATCGACGCCTACTTCGACGCGAACGAGTGGGAGGAGGAACTGGCCGGTCTGCCCGGCGCCTATTCGCCGCCCGCCGGCCGGCTCCTGCTGGCCAGCGTGGAAGGCGAACCCGCCGGCTGCGTCGCCCTGCGGGCGATCGACGACGAGCACTGCGAGATGAAGCGCATGTTCGTCTACCCGCAGTTCCACGGCAAAGGCGTGGGACTGGCGCTGGGACAGCGGCTCATCGAGCTGGCGCGCGAGAGTGGCTATCGCACCATGCGCCTGGACACGAGCATCCGCCAGGCCGAGGCCACCGGGCTGTACCGGCGGCTGGGCTTCGGGTTCATCGAGCCCTACTACGAGCTGCCGCAGGACCTTCGCGACTGGCTGGTGTTCATGGAGCTGCGGCTGTGAGGCATTGGGCGCGAGTGCGGCGATGCTTCGAGGCCATCGGTCGTTCCGGGCTACCGAATGCGGAAGACCTGAATCACGGCCGACCTATCGCCCAGAGACGGTGCCGCAACGAACAGCGTCTGCAGCGACGGCACGAACAGTCCGGTGCGCGCGCCTGAGGACGTTCGAATTCGCTGCACGAGCTCGAAGCGGTCCCGCACGCTTCGCAGCACATCGACCTGTCCGGCACCGCAGATTGCGTACACCTGCCCGCGCACCGAATCGAGAAAGAGATCATCGGCGTCGCCGCAGAGCGGGACGACCGCGATGCGACGGCCTTCGATCACGTCGTAGACCTGCAGCGTCGCAGGCTGTCGGGTTGCGATGAACAAGCGATGGTTCGCTTCATCCAGAGCCATCGGGAAATTGCGCGACGCCGGCGACACGTCCCAGGAGGCAATCGAGCTTCCGCTTCGCCGATCGATCACGACAATGCGTTTCGCCGTGGGAACGTTGACGTAGATCTGCGGGCCCCGCGTGGCCAGTTCGAACGCTTCCGGGTGGCCTGGCAGCGCGAACCGCTCGATGGCACGCATGCGCTGAGGATCCACCACCGCCAGTGCGCTTGCGTAGCCGACGTACACGCGGTCGGTCTGCCGATCGACCCGGATGTTGTCGGCGTCGTCCAGCTCGCCCACGGCTGCGACCTCGTGATT
>Ga0134124_10003124_pt1 | contig 13305 bp, 14 predicted proteins | sample KB304_FD_96880 | JGI IMG/M metagenome (GOLD analysis project Ga0134124, IMG submission 96880) | Terrestrial soil microbial communities without Nitrogen fertilizer from Kellogg Biological Station, Michigan, USA - KB3-0-4 | ecosystem: Environmental > Terrestrial > Soil > Unclassified ... | reverse complement strand
CTCTAGCATCCCGGCATCGCTGAGTCTTCGCGAAAGCTGCATGCGGGAAAACCGCACGTGCAGTTTGAGCGGCGGACGGAGGCTAGCGCGTAAGCGCGCCTCCTCCGACCCGACTGCAGTGAGCCCGTACATTGACATACCTGATGGCACGCCATAGCATTCCCGCAAATGATCGGCCAAACGATCTCGCACTACCGCATCGTCGAGAAGCTCGGCAGCGGGGGTATGGGCGTTGTGTACAAGGCCGAAGACATTGAGTTGGGCCGGATGGTGGCTCTTAAATTCCTGCCCGAGTTGGTCGCCAAAAACCCCACGGTGTTGGAACGGTTCCGCTGGGAAGCGCGGGCCGCCTCCGGCCTCAATCATCCCAACATCTGCGTGATTTACGAAATCGGCGAGGCGCAGAACCAGCGCTTTATCGCGATGGAGTATCTGGATGGCACGACTCTGCGACAACGCATTGCCGACCACCCATTGCCATTGCCACTGTTGCTTGACTTGGGAATAGAGATCGCCGACGCGCTCGATGCCGCCCATTCGCACGGCATCATTCATCGGGATATCAAGCCGGCAAATATTTTCGTCACCCAGCGCGGCCACGCCAAGATTCTGGATTTCGGTCTGGCGAAGTTCACCGTGAGCAACGAAGCCAGTATCAGTGGCAAGACCTTCGGGGAGACGCAGTCTGTGGGGAGCCCCGATCGTCCAGGCCCTCCCCTGGGAACCATCTCTTACATGTCGCCCGAGCAGGCGCTGGGCCAGCCGTTGGGTTCTCGCTCGGACCTGTTTTCTTTTGGGATCGTACTCTATGAAATGGCTACGGGAGTTCTGCCCTTCCAGGGACAGACCCCCGCTGCGTTTTTCGACTCGCTGATCCACCAGACGCCGGAGTGGCCTCTGCGTTTTGATGCCGGAACCCCTCTCGAGCTCGAACGCATTGTCCGAAAGGCTCTCGAGAAAGATCCAGCGCAGCGCTACGCGAGCGCGGCCGATATGCGGACCGATCTGCAAAACCTCCGCCGCGAAACAGAATCAGGGCGAGGCCTCGTCACGGGGTCAGCCCCGAGTCCGGGGCCGGATTCGAAGGAGCGAATTCGTTCCGCCTTGGCTATGGCGGCTACTACGCCGGCCCGCGCTCCGTTGCTGCCGAGAAGGAAAGCCGTCATCTGGGGAGGTTTCATCGTTGGGGTCATTGCGATCCTAGCTGCGGTTCGGTTCTTCCAATTGCCGCCATCCCCTCCCCGGGTTGTTGCGTCGGTTCAAGTTACGAATGACGGTTTGCCAAAAAGGTCTCTTGTCAGCGATGGCGTGCGGCTTTACTTTTCGGAATATGTGGGTGGTCATTCGGTGCTGATGCAAGTCTCAACCACTGGTGGGGACACAGCATCACTTCCCAACCCGCTACCGAGCGCCGACATTTATGACATTTTGCCTGGCCGCTCCGAACTTCTCTTACGGACAGGTGAGGTAGGCGCGGAACCCGAATCTGCACTTTGGGTCTTGCCAGTTCCGGGAGGATCGCCACGCCTGGTGGGCGACATAGTGGCACATACCGCCACTTGGACCCCAGACGGACGTCATATTATTTACGGCAACGGTTCAACCTTGTACGTGTGCAATGTGGACGGAACTGAGTCACGCAAGCTGGTGACGGTCGCGGGCGTGCCCTTCGGACTGAGGGTTTCACCCGACGGCAGTCTCTTGCGATTCAGTGTAGAGGACCCGGCTCAACATACTTCCTCGCTTTGGGAGGTTGCGGTGGACGGACACGGGCTTCATCCTTTGCTGCCGGAATGGAACAAGCCCCCCAGGGAATCCGCTCCAACCTGGACGCTCGATGCGAAGTATTTCTTCTTTCAATCCGCTCGTGCCAATGGTCAGGACATCTGGGCCATCCGGGATCGCAAGTCGATTATGGGCAGGGCTGCTACAGTGCCACTGCAGCTGACAGCTGGGCCGCTGGCTTTTAGCAATCCTGTCAGCGGAGATAGCGGACGCCTGTTTGTGATCGGCCGACAGCGACGATTTGACTTGGTCCGATATGCGGGAAAATCACAACAATTCTCAGCTTACCTGCCTGGGATTTCCGCCGGTGAAGCAGAGATCTCTCGCGATGGACAATGGATTACCTATGTTGCGCACCCGGAGCATACGCTCTGGCGCAGCAAGCTGGATGGAAGCTCGCGCCTGCAACTCACCTTCGCGCCTCTGGAAGCGCACCTGCCGCGGTGGTCACCGGACGGAACACGAATCGCCTTTATGGGGCTTCGGCCGGGAAAGCCATGGAAGATTTTTGTGATCTCCGCCCAGGGAGGCACACCGCAGGAGTTAACCTCGGAAGGCCGCAACGAAGGCGATCCTACCTGGACGCCTCAGGGACAGTCCATCATCTTTGGAGCCATGCCGTGGTTGGAGTATGGAACATCGTCGGGTCCGAACATAAGAGTTGTCGACTTGCAAACTTCCAGCATTTCCGATGTTGCCGGTTCGAAAAGCTTATTCAGCCCTCGTTGTTCTCCGGATGGGCGATATATCGCAGCCCTTTCCGCCGACTCGACCAGACTCATGCTCTACGATTTCAAGACGCAGAAATGGTCCCAACTGGCCCAGGGTTTGTTTGCCTTTGAGAACTGGTCGCTTGACGGAAAGTATCTATATGCGGAAAGCTATCTCGATAAAAGCGACGACTTCGTTCGCATAAGTATTGCAGACGGGAAAGTAGAACGTCTTTTTAGTCTCAAGGAAGTGCCTCGAGGTTTCGATCCTTGGGAATCATGGGTAGGCTTGGGACCGGATGACACGCCGTTTCTGATGCGTGATAAAAGCACGCAGGAAGTATACCGCCTCGATATGGACCTTCCCTAACCCCTGCACGCGGGGTGGCGATTTCTTAACCTCTGAAAACGCCAATCCCGACATTCCACCGAGCTCGACAAACAGGTGGCAGCACCGGCTGAACCCCCAACTCGCACCAAGCACATCGAAGAGTGCTTCTCACAGGATGCGATTGGCGTGTGTTTCGCTCGTCGTCATGCGCATCCTCTCTCGGGCAAAGAAGAGGGTGGCCAACGAACTCGGATGTTCTGCCATGCATGCGGATGTTAAGCAGACTGATTTCCGCTTCCACTTGTCGGTAATTCTGCTGCTGGGGCTGGTTTTAAATGTGGCCCTGGGATGGTGGTGGGGCAGACCCGGTTTCTGCTCTCATCTTGGCGCCGATTATTGCGAGGGAGGGAGGGAGGGAGTGGACTCTATGAAGGATAAAACGTGTTGTGATTAGTCGGGTGAAATCCAGCCCGTGATTCCAGCCCGTGATTGACCCGCCTTAAACGTATTTAAAGGGTGTTAGCCGATTCCCAAGGTTCGTGGAAGTTGTTGGAGGTAATGATCAAGCGAACCTTGACACGGTAGAGGTCAGGAGTTCGAGTCTCCTCGTGCCTACCATATCTTTTACCATTTCCCGTTGCGCTTCGAGCTTTGCTGCCATGCTGGACTCTGCATAGAGTTCGAGGGTGATTCGACTGTTTGCGTGCCTCAGAATCTCTTACGTCAATTTGACGGGTGCTCCCTGACCAACCGATAGAGTAGCCAGCGTGCGCCGGAGTGTGTGCCATCCGATGCGCTTGGTGATTCCTCGGACAGCGGCAAGACGTACCACCTTACGCAGCAGAGCACACGGCCGGGAATAGCGGACCTCACCGTCTCAACCTTTGGGGGTTGGATACAGGCGTCTCCTGGCGGAATGAGTGTGACCCTTTCAACTGTCGTGCCGGTAGATGTTCCACGCACTGAGATGATTTCGTAGAAATCGTTGGGTGGGCCAACATCAATAAACGTGTGCCGGCCGATAAGAAATCTGTCCGGCACTGAGGAATCTGTCTGGCCGTCTTTGGCGAATGCAGTGCATCCGCAAAATAGCACAAAACCCAGAATACTGGACGTTCCATAGCTGGATTGTAGCGATTTCAGCAGCTTGCGTCGTTTGTTCGCCAGCGTATTCGCGCTTCTCGCTCGCTTTTTTTAATTTTTCCCAAATCGGAGAGACGGAAATCGGTCGGTGCGTTTGGGCACCCCTGAGGGTGGACAACCTACCCTCAGCCTAATGAATTAGGCGCACTGGAATTGGAGAGTACCCCCCTCCCAAAACGGCGGCTCCTGCTCCAGGATTGCCGCAACCAACTATATTCAAAACATGGGCCGTGACACTTGCCGGCGTGGACGCATCAACAAAGACCTGCAAGAAGCCGATTACATGAACCGTGGGTGTGGTGGGAGAATCAATAATCGGTAGAGTTGCTACAGACCGACTAGTAGTCACTAGGTTTCCCGACTGGGGGCCGCTCCCCGCAGTGATGTGTGGAGGGCCAGTCCCTGCCGTTAAATCGGTAGGATCGAGCGTGTCCTGAGCTGGATTGTTGGTCATACACTGGAGGCCATTGCTCGTCCTGGCGCCCATTAACCCTGGGGCGGTCATGGTGGTGTCCACATTTACGGGTGTGGCTGTAGTCCCGCACGCATAGACAGTCGTGTCGCAGCACTCAATGCCGTTTTCATAATCAAACACCCCCTGACAAGCAGGGCAAAGTTTTGGAGTTGCAGGGTCTACCAAAGCGGGGCGGAATTGATTTGTGCCACACCCGGCACCTCCACATGGTGTCAACGTTATCGGTGTTCCGATCAGACCCGGCGTAGGAACAAATGTGGCTGGGTCAACGAACTGGTTGGGGGCAACGTTCGTGACCATCATTGGCTTTACGCACTTTGGTGTGATGGGCGGATAGCCAGCAGGGGCGTTGGAAGGGTTATAGGCTTCCGCAACCGCCGTGGCAGATACAGTAGACAACCTACGTCCCCAAATCCGAGAAAAGAATGTGGGCAAGTCCGTTCTTTGCACGGTGACCGTAACCTGCGGATTTCCGTCTCGGGTGAAATCGAATGCAGGCGTCCCTACCAACACCGGCGGAGCTCCTTGAATCCTGTTCTGCGGCACAATAGACGTGATGAATTGTTGTGCCATTACCTGAGCCGTACCTTGCCTAGTGAGGTTTGTGGGATCGGAGGTTACCCCAGAATCCACGAATGCCTTTGCCCCGGCTAAGGCTGCGGCATCGGCTGCACGCTGCATCTCGCTTTTTGCGACGTATAAGGTGACCACGTCAATCGCCAAGGCAGCCATTGCAAGCAGACTCACCAGACTCACGGCCACCAGTATGATCGTTTGACCATGCTCCCCTCGGCGTCGATGGAAAGCCAATCTACTGTCGCCCATAGCACCCTCAATCTACGTGTGCATGAATTATATGCCGTGGCAAGAATCTACCGCGACTTTTCCAAGGGCAGAGATTGTTCTCCTTCACCGTAACCTTCGGGGCGCTATGGGCGAGTCAAGGACAGTCACCGACGTTTGGGGCTGGGACTAAGGCGGGCCAGTCTGGCCGTTGGCTGCCCAGCGTAAAGTACGTCGCTGAGCGTCATTGGGCTTCTGCTCACTTTTTGAACTGAGGGTTCAATGCTGAAGCCCCCAATTCCCGTGAGCATGACCGCTTTGCCAGGAGCCGCCAATTTCATTACGGTGACACCGTCAATCGTGATTCTGTTGGATAGGCTCGCCCTTCACGTCATAACTGGGTTTAACCGACTCCCCTTACATGTCGATTCCTGTTAAGGGGCGCTTACGCTCACAACCCAGTCAATGCGTGCTATGACGATGGTTCAACAGTTGGGCTTGTTCATCGGCGGAAGGAGTGTACGGCAGGCCCACTGTATCGCAATCAGTACGACCCAAATTTCACCCATATCAATGGAAACATACCAAGTCAATGGAATCCGCTCGACTCTGGAGATTGCTACCTATCCTTTCCACACAATCCCTTTCATCGGCCAAAACACCCGTCAGCTATGTGAAACATTCAGCACGAATCACCACTTCTCGTCGATACTCCTTGGGTCGCATATTTGATTTGAGCGCCACAACCGCAGTTGGCCAGCTTCTCATGTCTTATACTTGACCAGCCCATGACTCTTCCCGGTGCCACAACGAGAATTGCCCGAGCGAGTGGTCGCCTATTTCGTATTCTGGGGTATGGTGGGATCACGCTGCTAGTTGGCGTCCTCTTAGTTTCTGTTTATGAACCGATTAAGTGGTCTGAGGGAACCGGCACCCTATTGACCCGGATCGTTTTGGTCTTCGTCCTTATTGAAGTGATCGCCCTCATAGTTTTGTATTATTTTGCGCGAGAGATTCCATCTGTTTCTTCTCCTCCTGTTTCTACAGTCACCTTCCGGTGGCTATACCGCGTGAGACTGCTATCTCTCGTTTCTTTCAGTTGCATCCTTGGAATTGCGCTCGGGCTTGGAGACGGATTGGTGGACCTATTGTTGTCTCTTCCGTTCTGGATGCCTTGCCTGATCATTTTCCTTCGTCTACGAGGAAGTGCACTCAAAGCTGGCCTTGCGCTGGCAGTGGCGATGGGTTGTACGCTATTTGTCGCCATTGCTATGGTGCATTCGTTTGCTGACGACTGGAGCGTCAGTGGTTGGATTGTCAACAGCCTTGCGCTGGCGACACTAGTACCATTGATTATGTCGGCGGCTGCAATTCGTACCTACTACACCATGACGAGGGAACGAGGAGATCTCAGCAAGCTGCTCAGGAGTTCCGCGTATGGCTCAATACTCTTATTCTCTGTCTGGTCTAGTCTGCCAGCGGCGGTTTGGGAAAAGATTCCTCGTCATGAGACGATAGCCGCTCGTCGGTTGAAGGCGATTAACTCGGCTGCTTCCGCCTATGCAAAAGAATTCGGAGGAGTTTATCCCAAGAATCTGGCCGCATTGGAAGCGCCTCGTTCCGGCCGAAAGGCGGATTGCGAGGCTGCGGGTCTTCTCGAAATGCCGTCGGACAACCATAGCGGATACACCTTCGAGTATAGGAGCGGGCCTGCAACGGAGAAAATCGCAAACAATTGCTTTGGCGCGAAAACCTACACGGTGATCGCACGCCCAATTTTGTTTGAAAAGACCGGCAGAAATGGCTTTTACACGGACGAAAGCCAAGTCATCCGCTATGTGTCCGACAACCGTCCTCCCACGGTCAGCAATCCGCAATTGTACGATCTAGCTTACCATCGACCTTAGTAAGATCACACCCGGACATTATCGAAAGCCATCGCTTGCTGGTCAACGTGATCCATGGCCATTACAATGCTAGGGCTGTCTATCTCTTGAGGGGGAGCAAACATGGGAAATCTAGCCGTTGCGCTGCAGCAGCTTCGCGAGGAGCGGACGCAAGCGCAAGAGCAGGTAACAAAATTAGATCAGGCAATTGTCGCAATTGAAAGGATAGTCGGAAGGGGGAACTCGGGGCTTGTTGGCCGTGGGCGAAAGGGCAAACGGAAACTGTCTGTCGCTGCCCGGAAAAGGATCGCGGCGGCTCAGAGAGCGAGATGGGCGCGGGTCAAGAACCCGAAGCCTGTCTTGGTTACGGCTAGCACATCGACTCCACGAAAGCGAACCCTATCACCTGCTGGAAGGCGAAGGATCGTAGCAGCGCAACGTGCAAGGTGGGCCAAGGTCAGATCGAGTCGCAAAGCAGCTTGAGTCAAGAGGGCAGGCGAACGCTTGCCCTTTACTGAGTTCCCCAACACTTCCAGCGACCAACGATTCGAGGCACGACGGCCCATCACAATCAGGACAGTCTTGCGAATGTGCAAAGCCTTTGAGGTGCCGTCGATTCGACTTGTTCAGGGGCTGGATCAGAGGACACCCTAGAGGGACTGTGATAGAACAGGCTTCATCTAACGACCAACGTGCGCGACGGTAGGGAACCCATTCTTAGCCGGGATGAGGAAAGCGCGGGAAATGTTCCAGTCTCTCATCGGCCTTAACACCGCGTCGTCGTTCGACCCCAAAATCAACGGCGGAGCCTCAGACCTTCAATTTCTGCCAACACCACGCCCAGTTTTGGCATCTGCATACTGGCGCAATTACTTTTGTCGGGAGACACAAATATGAGAACCAGAAGGCGAGAACCACTGCTTGATGTACTACTTGGTACGGGCCTCCACCTGATTGATTCCCTTCGTGACCGTCTGCCGGACAACGTCGATGACATCAAGGACCGGGTCAGGGATACCTATGACACCGCGTCCCACCGCGTCAGTCGAGCCACAGATGCGCTTCGTGGCGAAGAAGAGTCTCACCTATTCGGCACAGTCGGTGCGCTAGTAATTGGGGTGGGCATCGGAATAGGTATCGGTCTGCTAATCGCCCCGACAAGCGGCGAGGAAACTCGATCCGACATCGCCGATAAGGTTTCGGATTTCGGCGACAAGATCCGTGAGCGCACCGGAAAGAAATCGCAGGCCGCTACTGGGACGCACCGCGAATAAGAGCAACAGGTCAGGTATATCCACGCTCTCAGGCTGCACAACGGCACCATGCGTCGAGTCTGTGAACCTGAACTAGCGACTAACCTTGCTTGACGGGGCATTGTGGCCGATGCTTCGAGTTAGCGGATCGGCCCAAACACCCCGTGCGGGTATGGCACGCTCAGCCGATATGCCGGATTGACTAACGAGGCAGCATCCGAGTCAGCACGAATTTCGTTGCGAAGCACGGTCGGTCATACTGCCTTGGGGTCGAACCCAAGATTTTTGATTGCTTCGTCGCTTTCTATAGTCAGAGGAATGCTTATCTCTTCGCCCCTTTCGTACGCGGCAAAACGCTCGTGTAATTGTTCGTGTGTAACTCCCGCTTCCCGTCTGAGCAAAACCACAACTTCACGGAAATCCTCTAAATGTCGTTTAGAGCCGTACTCTTTGCCGTATTCGTGGAGAACGGAGAGGGATGCATAATAAGCCTTATCGCTCGGCTTCTTGGGGTTAACCTTGGTTTCTTTCTTGACTACGGCGGTCGCTTGGATGCTCATATCTCCCAGTCTTTGAAGTCTGCGGGCAGTCGATGTTAATGCCCACCTCCTTCATTGAACAGAATAACTGCGCGTCTCCGAGGGGCGATGAAACATAATGGCGCCAATTGGAGGGTCTTTTTCAGCCCAGCATGGCTCGGAAAGTTGAATCGGCTGCAAATGATATGACTGGATCGTGAGAATTTCCGGCCGTTTGATCGGGTACTACGGCCGATGGCTTCGTTCAGGAACGCGCTTCCTATTTCAGTTTGACGAAGAGCAAGACGAAAATCGCCCAAACGCCAACGGTGAGCGGAAATTGAACCAATTGTGCGTCCCGCAGTTCACTTCCTCTTGGAACCGCAAACGTAAGCAACAACATAGCCACAGCGGTGAGTACTCCGAGGGCCAACTTGGTTATCGAGTTGTTCATGGTGGTTTTACCTCGTTGTTAGGTTCGCCCGTCCTGCACGCTGGGCAGGAGCAATCCTGCGAGGAGCATCATCCTCGCAAAACAGCGAGAGTGCAACTGTGGCGCAGGTTTGCGAGACATCGGCATCGGCTGGAATGCCATGAAGAAAGCCTACCAAGGATGGTGGCGAAAGGGGCCGAACGTTCCACGCACACGCAGAGAGCGTCAAAGGATCGCCTATGGCGTCCATAGGCCTTCTAAAGGCTTCGCCAAGCGGCACAGTCTTGCGGCGATGTGTACGACAGCGGAAATGCAACCAGGCAGCGGAATCATCATAGGAAGGTTGTAGCAGGGGGAAGGGGAGGTCACTATGATGCACCTGCCAGGGGATTTGATAAATACAGTTTTCGCTGTAGGACGGCGGGCGAGACACAGACACGGCATCGGGAACGCCCCAATCGTGTAGGAAAGGGGACGGCGAAGTACTGGAAATAAAAACTGCGTAAATGGAAGCATCAAGAACGCGCTCACACGCGCTCATATTTCTCCGTTCCCGAACGTTCCTTACGGCGTTTTTGTGAGTTTGAACAAGCCCGTCTAGGCCTTGTCTGTCATGTAGTTAACAACCTCCGGCATTCTCATAACCCAAAGGTCGGTGGCTAAATCAACCACGCTCCTGCCATTCCATGACTGCGTTCCACGGCGTGAGCGGCGTTGTGCCGGGTGGGCGAACCGCACCGGCCAGATCGTAAAAGACCATGGTCTGCCTTCAGGCAAAGTAAGAATGCCCTCGAGAGGGTACAGGCCTTGCGTTCGGGTCCGCACCTGCCCGCCATACACCAAAAGTCTTTTGGCACCACCAATCAGATGAAGACTAGTCTTTGGCCGCCACCTGATACTGCTCGATCTTTCCATCCGGCATGATGCGTTCCCAGATTTCCAAGGTCTTCTGCGGAAAGTGCGCTTCGAAAAGCCGGAAGGTCATGCCGCCGCGTTCCTGGCGCATGGTTTGGGAGTACTCCTGCGGTGCGCCGAGCGGGCCTAGGCTGCTGGCGAAGTCTTGCAGCGCTTGCCCGGTGAAGTAACTGCTCGCGTTGTCGGTAAGCAGCGAACGGTTGATCTTCCCCTGTTGCAACCCTTCGAAGACGGCGCGGGACTGCTGTTCTTCTTTGCTGGCATCGTCATGCTTGAAGAGCAAGGGCGCGATTTTGCGGGCGATGGCGGCGGAGGCATCCACGGAGTCCTGGTTGGTGAGCACGACCACGGCAACTCCCTCATCGGGGAAGACCATATTGTCAGCCGTGAAACCAGAGACCTCTCCTCCATGTTCAATGGCGCGGCGCCCGGATTCCTGTCGAACCGAGACGCCCAGCCCATAACGCGTGCCCAGACCGTTCTTCAGCACGACCTCGGTTTCCATTTCGCGATAGGAGGCGGGCTTCAGCACGGTCTGGTTGATGATGCTTATGTCCCATTCGGCGAGATCCTGCGCCGGCATCGCAAGTTCACCGGCCGCGAAGAGCCAGCCCTTGCCTTCCTTGGGAGCCACTCGCGGCGGGCCCAGCGCGTAGCGCAGGTAGCCGGCGGGATCGGTTTCTGTAAGACGGTCCTGGTCGATATTCATTACACCCTGCATCTTTAGACGCGAGAAAATGTACCTGCTGAGGAATTCGAGCAGCGGCATGCCGCTGGCCTTCTCCACGATGAGGCCGGCAATCACGAAGTTGGTGTTGCTGTATTGCCATTGTGTGCCCGGGTCGAAGTCGAGCGGCTTGCGGGCCCAACGATCGAGGATCTTCTCGGCAGTGATCGGCTGCAGCATGAAAGGTGGAACATAGTCCTGCGGCCAATAATCCTGATAGCCCGAGGTATGAGAAAGGATCTGGCGAATCGTTACTTCGTCGCCTCGCGTGAGGTTGGGAACGAACCGGGAGACGGGATCATCGAGCGAGAGTTTGCCTTGCTCAGCAAGAAGAAGGATAGCGGCAGCAGTAAATTGTTTGCTGATGGAGCCGATGCTGTACCGCATCTCGGGCTGCGCTGGCGTGGACGGGTCTAGCCGGGCCTTACCGTAGGCTTGGAGGTAGGTAATCTTTCCATCCTGCACGATGGCGATGGAGGCACTGGGGACGCCCGTGCTGGTGAGGGCTTTACGAGCGATGACGTCGATCTTGGCTTGAAGGTCCGAAGAGGGAGCGGGTTGGGCAGCGCCTAGGGAGGCAAATAAAAGGCCAACTCCAACGAGTTTGGGCAGTTTGGAAACCATTAGCATGGCTTGCTCCGTGGGGGCGAAGTTTAGCACAGCAGATTCCGGCGGACTTCGCGTCAACGATGACAATCGAGGATCAGAAGTGGAAACCGGAAAACTGGCTCCGATGACATTGCGAGTGTGACGATCTCTTCGACATGTGCCTGAACTGCATGACACATCGACAACCAAGCAGGTGAAACGCAAGAGACTGGCTGTCAAGTTGGTAAAGGAAAAGTCGGCATCCGCACGGGCCGCCTGCTCATACCTGACACGCGATGCGATGGCAATTGCGGAACATCCCAGGCGTGCCAGGACGATGTCTTTTTCGATCAGGTCTGCGATGAAGTCGAGGGCACCCACAAAGGCAAGTCTAATTGACAGAATCGCGGAAGGTAGTCTTTCAGTTCAGTTTTCAATTCGCCGTCGATCCAGAAGTTTCCGTCTATAATACAGCGCAGTCTGCTTAGTTGTACTCGGCGGCTGACTGGTCTACCAAAGGACTTCAGCCAGGTCATCATGGTCAAGTTTGTTCACGCTCAACCTCTCCCAGAATGAGCTTGTCGAGGCATTTGCCGATCCTGCCCGAAAGCACTGATAACCAACCCTCGTCGATCCTCCTCGAAACACGCACCTCAAGCCCCGGCAACAGATGGAGTATTTGGGGTTACAGGGTCGTCCCGCCAGTGTGCAACTGGCTGCGGTACGACCCAAGGAGACCTGAGGGAGCATACGGCTCGTTTCTCCGGGCGCGAAAGACACGATGGGGTGGTGCTCTTGATTGCCCTGCGCGGCAGGCTGGGCGGGGATGCCAACAAAGCACAACCGGCGATTAAGACTATACAGATCTCTAATCTGGAATGCATGGGCGTCTCCTTTGATTGTTAAGCCGGAGCGTTTGCTTGCCCTTGGTTCGGCGGTCTCCCTTTTTTCGCCGATTACTGTATCTCAGGAGTCAGGTTGCTGAAAACCGGCAATTACACTCGTTGAGTTCGCAACTCTCCGTGTCAATTTTGAGGTCAACAACCTAAAACCCTTTTCTCATCTAGCTTGTCTGCATTTTTCGGCACTAGAAGACACTTCCAAAACAACTAGTTTTAATGGCAAATTGATGACGAGTTTCCCATGGCGTATGATTTTCTCCTCGCCTCGCGGAAGCCTGCTTCCGAGGATCAAGAGGTACGAATGCGGCGCTTTCTATCCGCACCTGCCGTGATCGTCTTGACCTTGAGTCTGCTGGCACAAACGTCTCCCTCGCCTGGCAAACCAGAGGGACATCCCGCGTCTGCTTGCATTGTCGGTGGTCGCGTGGTCACAGCGGCGGAAGGTAGTCCACTGAAATCGGCTCGCGTCTCGCTAGTGCCGGAGCATTCGGAATTCAAGAGACAGATATATGCGACAACTTCCGACAGCGATGGCCATTTTCTTCTCAAGGACGTTGTGCCCGGCCGCTACCAGTTTTTTGCTACTCGCGCGGGTTTTGTGAACCAGCAGTACCAGGCGAAGGGAAACGATGATGGGGCCGTGTTGTCGCTTAATCCCGGAGAGACGGTCAGCGATGTCCTGTTCCGCATGACCGTCTCTGGGGTCGTTACGGGACGCGTGACCAACGAAGATGGTGAAGCGATGATTCGCGTACCAGACCGACGATCGCGGCCAGTATCGCATTTTCGGATTCAAACCCGGCGAATACTACATAAAGGTGACGGATTCATTTGAACCCGATCGGAATACAGCGGT
>Ga0134124_10003122_pt1 | contig 13308 bp, 11 predicted proteins | sample KB304_FD_96880 | JGI IMG/M metagenome (GOLD analysis project Ga0134124, IMG submission 96880) | Terrestrial soil microbial communities without Nitrogen fertilizer from Kellogg Biological Station, Michigan, USA - KB3-0-4 | ecosystem: Environmental > Terrestrial > Soil > Unclassified ... | reverse complement strand
TTTATAACCTATGCTTACTAGACGTCGGATGCTTGTTTTTCTGTTTGACCTGTTGCTTATCAGCTCGGCACTCTGCTTTTCTTTTCTCTTGAGATTTGATTTTGCCATTCCTCCTGCCGAAGTAGAGCTCTTCAAAGAGTGCCTTATTGTTGTTCTTATTGTTAAGCCACTGGTCTTCATATCCACCGGTTTTTATCTAAATATCTGGCGCTATGCCTCTCTCCAGGATGCCATCGAGATGTTCAAGGGGGTAGTTTTTTCTTCTATCCTGGCAGTTTTTACTGTTTTTTACCTGAGGCAGTTTGCTCCTATTCCTCGCTCGATATTTTTTATGGATGCAATTCTATTATTTGCCTTTCTTGCAGGGAGCCGCCTTGTCTGGCGTCTTTACAGGGAAAACTACCGTGTGGGCAGCAGTTCCGAAGGGCCCAGGACTCTCATAGTAGGGGCAGGGGAAGCCGGTAGCATGCTTCTCAGGGAGATACGTCGGCATCCCCACTCTGCTTATAATGTGATCGGTTTTATTGATGATGATATGGAAAAGCGGGGCCTGAAGCTTCACGGGATTCCGGTTTTAGGCGGGACAAAGCAGTTGAGCTCGCTTATTCGATCTAATGAAATTGAGGATGTAATTATTGCCATGCCTTCAGTTGATGGAAAGGCATTAAGGCAGGTTGTTGATTCCTGCAAGAATGAAAATGTGACCTTCAGAACTCTTCCCAGTATCAGTAATCTCATAAATGGAAATATTTCAGTTTCTCAGATCAAGAAGGTTGATATCGAGGACCTTTTGGGCCGCGATCAGGTGATGCTCGACAAGGAACTTATCGGATCGTATCTGGCCGGTAAACGTGTTGTTGTGACCGGGGCAGGCGGGAGTATTGGGAGTGAAATATGCCGTCAGGTCGCGCTTTTCCATCCTGAAAAGCTTATACTGATTGACCAGGCAGAGACACCGCTGTACGAAATAGAGAAGGAGCTGACCGCAAGATTTCCAGAGATACGCTTTCTTCCCTTGACGGTTGATGTGCGTGACCGGGAAAAAGTGTTTAGTACGTTTGATCAGTTTCTGCCTCAGGTTGTATTTCATGCCGCTGCATACAAGCACGTACCGATGATGGAGTATAATCCGGCTCAGGCAGTGCTTAACAATGTATTCGGATCAAAAAATGTTGTTGATGCTGCGTGCCAGTGCAAAGCAGAAAATTTCGTCATGGTCTCAACTGATAAAGCGGTAAATCCGACAAATGTAATGGGGGCGACAAAAAGGGTCGCAGAAATATATGTGCAGTCTGTATCGAGATACTTCAAGACAAAGTGTACTACGGTACGCTTTGGTAACGTTCTCGGAAGTAACGGCAGCGTAATCCCTCTGTTCAAAGAGCAAATCGCAGCAGGTGGGCCCGTTACTGTTACAGACAAGAGAGTCATACGCTACTTCATGACCATTCCCGAGGCTGCTCAACTCGTCCTTCAGGCAGGCGGCATGGGTGGTAACAGCGAGATTCTTGTTCTGGATATGGGAGACCCGATAAGGATTCTCGATCTTGCTGAAGAGTTGATCCGGCTATCAGGGTTTACTCCTTATGAGGATATAGACATCATCTTTACCGGTTTACGACCCGGAGAAAAACTTTTTGAGGAGTTGCTTGTAGAAGGGGAAGGTGTACTTGCTACATCGCATGAAAAGATCAGAGTTCTTGCACCGGTTCATATCAGTATGGAGGCTGTACAGCAGGAACTGGACGTACTTTACAATTCTGCTCGTGCGGAAAACGTACCTGATTCGATAGCCTCTCTCAAACGGATTGTTCCCGAATTCAAGCCGTCATATCATTTCAATGGAGATGCACCCCATTCTTTCCAGCGGGTGAGACCTGATCTGTTCCCGGTAGAAGAAAGAAAAGTAATTCAACTGCAAAAGCGTGCTTGAAATCCCAACTATTTGATATTATAGCAAATAACTCCGGTTGTATTCTGGAGAGCCGCCATCTCTAAAGAACTATCACGCCTGCTGAACCTTCATTATTTTCTACTACAATTCCGATATTAATCAGTTTATAAGGAAGATTCATAAATGATTACACGTTACTTCCCTGTTTTTGCAGTTTTGCTTGTCATGTCTCTTCCAGCGGATCTTTTTGCACTCTCTTCAACGAATATTCCGGTCGGCTCTCCTGTTTACTCCCAAATAGAAAAACTTGCTGCCCTTGGCCTCATCTCGTCGGATTTTGCCGGTATTAAACCCATTACTAAAAGCGAAGGTGCCAGACTTCTGCTTGAGGCCGAGTCAAATAGCAAGAGTGGCGGTTTATCACCGTTTGAAGCGGACCTTTTTAATGAACTTCACCTTTACTTGAAGCGTGAACTTTCTCTGGTCGGCAAACCTGCTGAAGCGCCTCTCATTGATGTCGCTCCCCTGACTGATGTTACCGTCAGATACGTCTATTTAAGCGGGGCTCCTCGAAACTATGACCGACCTGTACACGATCCCGGCGGTGAGGGAGTATTGGGAATAGGGTCAGGGCTTCGTCCGGACAATCCATATCCGTCTATTGCACACCAGCGGGGTTCAGAGGGTACCCCCCTCTTTGAAAACAATGAAGGCATCCGGTACAATGAAGGGAGCAGTCTTGATGCAAGGCTCACCGGAGAGGCCAATTTGGGGCAGCATTTATCCCTTCTTGTCGAGCCGGAATTCCTTTCTACTGACGGCCTGCTCAGAGGCAGGCTCAATAAAGGGTATGTAAAGATCGGAGGGGGGGCGCTTGAGCTTGAGGTCGGGCGCGACTCAAACTGGCTCGGTTTCGGTGAACGTGGCGCACTGACGCTATCTAATAATGCCGACAACTTCGATCTGGTTAAACTGTCAAACCCCGAACCTTTGGATGCAGGTTTCCTGGGAAAGCTTAAACTTGCTCTTATAGTTTCACAGTTTGACAAGGTTATGACTTCCAATGGCGAGCGTCAGCCCTGGTTTTATGCAATAAAGGCCTCTCTGAAGCCGGTCCCTTCTTTTGAGATAGGAATCAATCTGGGCAGAGAGCAGGGTGGCCCAGGCGTAAACAATTCATTGCGCGATAATTTCCAGGGTCTAGTAGGTGGCACAAACAAGGACAATTCAAACAGCCTCGGAGGATTTGAACTTCGCTGGCGGATGCCGTTTCTCAGGAATAGCGAGGCATATTGGGAGGTTTCCGGTGAGGATGCGGCAAAGTTCTGGCCGATTGTCGAGAGTTACCTGGCGGGTATTTACATCCCGAGATTGACTGATGACGGCAAGAATGATTTCAGATTCGAGTATTTCCTCGGGAACAGCATTCTTTACACTCACAGTCAATTTAACGAGGGGTATATTTATGAGGGGTTGCCGATAGGCCATTCTCAGGGTGGAGCGACTGAAGATTTCTTTTTCCGCTACAGGCACTGGTTCAATGCCAGGGGATATGTCGGAGCTGACTATATGTACACTACCAGAGGTAATAGGGGGCGTATCGACAATCAGGCTCTGGAAAGAAAGAACGCTCTGCGTGCTTTCTGGACAATTCCGCTTTCTGCAAAGCTGGACATGAAGCTGACATATGGCTGGGAAAAAATTAACAATCTCAACCTGCAGGACAATCTTGGCCGTACCAATAATCTGGCAGTTGTAGAGGCTCATTACAAATTCTGAGAAGAAGGTTTGAGTTTTGCTGACAATTATAAGGGATCTTGATGAAAGCTGATGACCATTATCTTCGAGCAATGACCTCCTCAGGAGGGATTCGTATTATTGTCTGCTCTGTTTCCACTCTTGCCGGGGAGATAATAAAACTCCAGGAAGCATCTCCCACCGTGAGTGTTGCACTTGGACGGGGGGTAGCCGCCGGTTCGCTGATGGGTGCGTTACTGAAGCCGGGGCAGCGCGTTGCCATGAAGTTTGAAGGGAATGGCCCGATGCGGAAGATGATCGTTGAAGCCGACAGTGACGGTGCAGTTCGTGGGACGGTAGCAAACCCTTCAGCTGAGGCGACTCCTGTCAATGGCAGATGGAACGTACCGGAAGTTCTGGGGAAGGCCGGTTTCTTGACTGTTTCCCGGGATCTGGGAATCGGTGGAGAGCCTTATCACGGTACAGTGCAGCTGCGGAACAGCGAGATAGGAGAGGACCTGGCCTATTATCTGACCGAGTCGGAGCAGATCCCTTCTGCTGTCGGGGTTAGTGTAAGACTTGCTTCAGACGGTTCAGTGGCATCATGCGGGGGTTTTATGGTCCAGGCACTTCCCAGGGCTGACGAATCCGAGATAGCCGCCCTTCTGGAAAGGATCGATTCACTGCCGCCTATTACCCAGCTGCTTGACGAAGGGGGGGGCGAGCTGCTCCTCTCTGCGCTCATGGGTGAAATCCCTTATAACCGGCTTGAATCAAGACCGCTCTTCTTTCGGTGCGGCTGCAGCAGGGAAAAAGTCGAACAGGCGCTTTATTCGCTTGGTGAAGGCGGGATTCGAGACCTGATTGACCGTGATGGCTTTGCCGAGATCAAGTGCGAATTCTGCAAGACTTTATACCGCCTTGATGCTGATGAACTGAAAAGACTGGAAATCCTCGCCCTGGCTTCAATCCCCCAATGATCGTTATCTGTTTCATCCAGCTATGAATAATGCCCGATCGACCACCGGTAATATCGGAGAAAAGTGGCTTTTTGCCGAGGCTCTTGCTCTAAGGCGAACCCTGCTGGCCTCTGTTATATTTGCCATCCTCGGGGGAGTCCTGACGATCATTCAGGCAAGAGTTCTTGCCGTTGCCTGTCATATGGCCGTTATAAATCGCTCCGGTATAAATCTGATTATTCCGCTTGCAGGCTGGGTGGTCTGCATAGCCTGCTTTAGAAGCGTTCTTTCATTCCTTTCCGAAAAGTATGCCGCTGCCGCTTCTTCTGAGCTGAAGAAGAAGGTCAGGAGCATCCTGTACCGGCGTATAATTTCTGCCCCGCCGCAGGAGCGATCGATGGGCACCGGTTCACTGGTCGAAGCTGTTTCTCATGGGGTTGATTCGCTCGATCCCTACATCTCCAGTTTCCTGCCCAACCTTGTGCTGGCTGCGGTCTTGCCGCTCGTCTGCCTCCTGTTTGTGATTCCAGTTGAGTGGCGTGCCGGGCTGGTCCTGCTTTTTTCGGCTCCATTCATCCCTCTCTTCATGATGCTTGTCGGAAAAGGGGCGGAAGAGCTGAACAGGAGGCAATGGGTCCGCCTTGCAATAATGTCCGGACACCTTCTTGATCTGATCCGGGGACTTCCCGACCTGAAAATATGCAGTGCAGTCAAGCGTGAAGCAGTTGCAGTCTCCCGCGTGTCTGAAGAATATCGCCTTTCGACCATGTCGGTTCTCAGGATAGCCTTTCTTTCAGCATTCACCCTGGAGTTCTTTTCCACTGTCGGTACTGCTGTTGTTGCGGTCATAGTGGGTTTCCGTCTTCTAGGCGGAGAGCTTGAGCTTGTTGACGGCCTGTTCATTCTGATTGCTGCCCCAGAGTTCTACCTCCCTCTCCGCACACTCGGGCTCTCCTATCACTCGCGGATGCAGGGAGTGGCAGCAGCGGATACGATCGTGACCCTGTTCTCTTCCGGCAGTCTCGAAAAGCACAGTACCGGTACGCTCCCCGTCCCTTCCGGCAGGCTGTCGATTGCCTATGAGAAAGTTACGTTCCGTTACCCTTCAGGTCGTGGCGGTGTTGCCGGAGTTGATCTTGCCCTCCCATCAGGAACGATTACCGCTCTGGTGGGAGAAAGCGGGTCGGGAAAATCAACAGCTGCCTGGCTTCTTCTCGGCCTTGCCTCTCCTCAGGAAGGGAGAGTGACAATAAACGGTACGGACCTGTGCCGGATAAACGTCACAGATTGGCGCAGCCGTGTTGCCTGGATCCCGCAGTCACCATTTTTCTTTTGTGGCAGCGTACGGGATAATCTTGCCATCGGTCTGATTGCTGTTGACGATCATTCCATCCGTAAAGCCCTCGATTCTGCTGCTGCACTTTCTTTCGTCGAAAGACTGCCCGGCGGGCTCGACTGTCAGCTTGGCGATCGCGGGGCCGGTCTTTCCGGGGGAGAGCTTCGCCGCCTGGCAGTTGCGAGGGTTTTTTTACGCGGGGCCGACCTTATAATACTCGATGAGCCGACTGCAGGGCTTGACAGGAAGAGCGAGCTTCTCGTCTGCGAATCCCTGAAAAGCCTTGCTGCCGGGCGCACTGTTCTGATCATAAGCCATCGTGAAGAAACAGTCGGTTTTGCTGACAGGGTTGTCCGTCTCGTTGACGGCAGGGTTGAAGCACTGTCCCCAGGGTCCGGCAATGCGTTAACTGGTAAAGATCGTCATGGCCGTCAGAAGCCAGTGGGGATGGATGGCTGCGGGAATTCTGGTCGGTGTCGCTGTCATAGCCGCAAACTCCCTCCTGATGGCTGTCTCGGGGTGGTTCATTGCCTCAATGGCAGTAGCCGGGGTGACCAAGGTTTCCTTCAACTACTTTATCCCTTCTGCGGCAATCCGTGCCTTGGCGATCAGCCGGACTACAGGCCGCTACATTGAGCGCCTGGTAACTCACGGAGCTGCCTTCAGAGCCCTTTCAGAGCTGAGGCTGTGGCTGTTCCTGAGGCTTGCGCCGCTCTCTCCGGCTCTTCTTGAGCGCTATTCATCCGGAGATCTTTCCGGGAGGCTCCGTAGCGACATAGACTCACTGGAAGCCCTTTATCTGCGCATAATCGCCCCGCTTCTGACAGGGGCAATATCCATGATCGCGGCGACCCTTTTTGTCGCCTTCTGGAGCAGATCTGCATCGTTGGCTCTCTGCTCTTCGCTGATAGTTGCAGGTCTTCTTCTTCCCCTGGGCGTCAGGCGGCTCTCCGAGGCTCACGGCAGGGAATCCGCTGTATCTGCAGGGGAGCTGAGGAGTCTTGTTACCGAAGGGATATCAGGCGGGGCGGAACTGATACTGTTGGGTGCTGTCGAAAAGCACTCGGAGCAGGTTGATGCGCTTTCAGCAAGGCTTGTCAGAAGTCAGGAAAAACTCGCTTCTGCCGGTGCTCTGGCAGCTTCAGGGGTTATCTTATCCGCTGCTGCCGGCCTTGCAGCCATCCTGATCTCAGGATCGGCTTCAGTAATCCATGGCGAGATGACCGGTCCGCAACTTGTCATGCTTCTTCTTTTTTCAGCTGCTGTTTTCGAAGCGGCGGGTGGCATGTCTTCAGCGATGCAGATGCTCCCATCAGCCATGGAGTCTGCGCGCCGGCTAACGGAGTTGTCAGAAGCCGTACCCCCGGTCCCGGAGCCGCTGAACCCGCTTCAATTGCCTTCCGAAACATCCATTTCGTTCCGGAACGTCTCCTTTGCCTATGACCATGCAGTTCCGGTATTATCGGGCTTCAATCTCGATCTCCCCGGGGGGGCGAAGGTGGCCCTGACAGGCAGGAGCGGCAGCGGGAAGAGTACCCTGGCGCAGATACTCCTTCGTTTCCGAAATTATGAAGGGAGCGTTACCATCGGCGGTGCAGAGCTTGCTCTGTTGTCATCGGATGAACTACGGACACTGATATCTGCAGTGTCGCAACAGCCTCACATCTTCAACACGACAATAAGGGATAATATAACGGTCTCCAGGCCCTCGGCGAGTCCGGAAGAGATATCAAAGGCAGTTTATGATGCGGTACTTGACGAGTGGATCGCTGGGCTGCCTGAGGGATTGGACACTATTGTCGGAGAAATGGGGAGTGCCGTTTCGGGTGGCGAGGCCAGAAGGATAGCGGTTGCCAGAGCTTTGCTGCAGGAGGCAAAGATTTATATCCTGGATGAGCCTACCGAGGGGCTTGATGCCGATACCGAGAGGAAACTTCTCGAAAGAGTCGGCAGGAGGACAGAAGGGAAGACCCTTCTTCTGATCTCACATCGTCCGGCAGCTGCCGAGATTGTTGACACTGTGGTAACTATCGGTTAGTAATTGAAATTGATCGTAAGTTCCTTATTGAGGTAATTATGACCCTTCCCGACATTGACCCCGTTTTTCTCAGAATAGGACCGTTGGAGTTCAGGTGGTACGGACTCATGTACATACTCGGATTCACCGCCGCCTACTTCATTATAAAGGCCCAGGCGAGAAAACGTGACATCATTCTCTCCCCGGAAACGCTGTCCGACATTGTTTTTCTGGTGGCGCTCGGCGTTGTTTTAGGTGGACGCTGCGGATACATCCTCTTTTACAACTTGAGCTGGTATCTGGCTCATCCCCTCAAGGTCTTTGCCGTCTGGGAGGGAGGAATGTCGTTTCATGGCGGGCTGCTCGGAGGCGTCCTGGCCGGATTGTATGTCATCAGGAAGAACCGGCTTGACCTGTGGACCATGGCTGATGTAATTGCCATGACTATTCCTGTGGGGCTGGGACTTGGAAGGTTGGGTAATTTTATCAACGGAGAACTCTACGGAAGGGTCACCCAGCAGCCGTGGGGGGTTGTTTTTCCCTCCGGCGGACCGTTTCCGAGGCATCCCTCACAACTTTATGAAGCCTTTCTTGAGGGGGTTGCTCTTACTCTTGTGGTCTGGGGCCTGAGCCTGACAAAGCCGCCGAAAGGGACGCTTTTCTGGACAGTAATCGCCGGATATGGTCTGTTCAGGTTTATTGTGGAATTTTTCAGGGAGCCGGATAAACAGATAGGATTTTTATGGGGATTTGCAACAATGGGGCAACTGCTGAGTCTGCCGATGCTGCTGCTCGGTGCTGCCATGATCATCGCAGGATATGCCGGGAGGAAATAGTTCAATGCAGCTGCTTGACCATCTCCAGCACGTTTCCTTCACTCCCCTTCACATACTTGACTGAATCCATCAATGATCTTATGAGAAAAATCCCTCGCCCCCGGTCTTCGAGCTTTTCAAAATCCGGTGCCGGAATCTCGTTGATGTCAAAACCCTGCCCGCAGTCGTAAATTCTTATCGACAGTTCATTTTCACCGACATTTATCAGGATGTGAACTTTCTCATCGCTGCTTTCAGGCGCTCCATATTTGATCGCGTTCGTCATCGCTTCAGTAAGTACAAGGTTCAACTGGTAGGCAAGGGATTCCCTGTCTCCGAGATAACGGTCTATTTCCTTGGCTATGTCTTCGCCTATTCTCCCGACAAGGCTCAAGTACTTTGTGTGATTAGGGACCTTGATGTCGAGTTCGATATTTCTGTTTTCCATGATAGCTCTTGAGTTTTCAGGTCCTCAGGGCATCGGCAGCAGTCGGGAAGATCTCGAATACCCTGTGGAGACGTGTAAGTTCGAACATCGATTTAACCTGCGGCTGAAGCGATGACAGCTTCAGGGTCCCCTGGGCGGATGTCGCGTTCTTGAAGCCTGATACAAGGGCACCAAGCCCGGAACTATCAATAAAACGAACATCTTTCATGTCTATCAGTAGATTCAGTTTCCCTGATTCAAACAGTTTCTGGACTTCCAGCTTGAGATCCGAGGAGTTGTGAGCGTCAAGTCTTTCTTCATTAATATGAATGACAAATGTATTCTGGATCTGTTCGGTTAATAGGTTCATATCAGTACCTTTTTAAGTGATTAAATATTTTTCTTTATTATAGCATGATCGTATCAGATGACTAGTCTTCTTGGTCAAAAAAAGAGTGTTCAACTCTCATTGCAACAATCGATATATCGTCAGCAATAGCCAGACCTCCGGCAAAGTCCATGACCTTCCGGTAGACAGCATCGATAATGCTCTGCAGCGGCTCTTCATGCAGTTCTTTCAGAATCGTACCGAGACGCTCGATACCGAACATCTCTTCCTCACTGTTTGCCGCCTCTGTCAGTCCGTCGGTATACAGCAGCAGAATGTCTCCCGGGTCGAGAAGGATCGATCTGTCTTCGAAAATAACATCATTCTTGACTCCAAGTATCATCCCTTCGGCGTCGAGCGTCATGCACTGAGCATCGGATACCCTGTACAATACCGGCTTATTATGGCCTGCGCTCGAATATGTCAACCATTGCGTAAAGGTATCATACTTCACGTAAAACATGGAGATGAAGAGTTCGGCTCTCGAAAGATCACTCATAAGCAGCGTGTTCAGATTGGTCAGGACACTTGCCGGACTGCTGCTGGTGTTTATCTGTGCTCTCAGGACCGACCTTGTCTCGACCATGATGAGAGCAGCTCCGACATTATGCCCTGATACGTCTGCAATGACTGTGTCAATTATCCGGTCATCGGTAACGAAGAAGTCGTAGTAGTCTCCTCCCACATGGTCTGCTGCGACGGAAAGCGAGGCTATCTGTACGCCGGGCAGGAGTGGCGGGGCTTCCGGGAGTAGTGACATCTGGATCTGCTTGGCTATTTCCATTTCGTGCATAACAGCGGCATTTTTGAGCAGAGCGACATCCTTGGCATTTTTTTCCTTCTCACGGGCTTCACGTTCGTCAACGAGCTTGACCGCAAGGGCGAGTTGACCTGCAAGGCTTGAAAGGAGGTTCAGCAACTCTTCGGTAAACATCCCCACTATGGAGACAGAGTATATTGAAAGGACGCCGAGAGGTTCTTCATCCCCGACAATCGGAATATGGGCAAAAGCCGAGAAAGTATCCAGCGGAGTCGCAGCGGAGTTCCCCTGTTTTTTCAGGTTCCTGGTGTCATTTGCAAACTGGGGCCGTCTGCTGAGCAGCAGCTCGTGCAGAAAATAGTCGTCTTCGGGATGAATTCGATTTGGTTGTGGGAATCCGCCGGGTAAAGGACTTTTCTCATAGCAGAGAGCGAGATATCCGTCAGGTTCGAAAAGCCTGACAGTAATAAGATCAAACCTGAACTCGGCTGAAAGAAGATCGGCCAGTTCCTTGATTATCAGCTGCAGGTCATTGGAGCGGTTCATGATTTCGGAAGATTTCAACCTTACATAAAGAGCTTCGCGGCTCTCTTCAAGCGATGAACGAACTGATTTGAAGGCATCGTAAAACGATTCCATCTGGGAGCCGACATCTGAAAGGTAGTTCTCGATTATTGCTTTTGCAGCCGCTGAACCGACTGAACCGGCTATCGTCTTTTCGACGAATCTTTTAAGACTCGGGAGCTCAAACTCGGATACCATTCCCTTTTCATCGATCTCATGCTCGGCAAGATAATCACTGATGGCAGCATGGGCTTCTTTCTCTCCGATGAAGTTCTCCATCAGATTAACGAACTCGATAATGGTGACCGGTTTTGAAAGGCGTTTTGTCTCCCACAGGTCCTGACGAGGTTCATTTGAAAAAGCTTCGGTAAATTTAAGACTCTGTTCGCGCCCTGATTCGTTATGTTCGATAAGGATGGAAAAGAGCAGGTATCCACCGATATTGAAGAGCATGCTCCAGAAAAGAGAGTTACTCCACATGCCGAGTCCGGTGAGACCGAACAGCTCGGTAGGTTTCAGAATTGATAACCCGAAGAGCCCTTTTTCAAGTAGATCTGAGGTCATCCAGCCTGATTTTATGAAGGAAGGAAGCATGAGAGTATAGAACCAGACAATAAATCCGCCAAGTATTCCGGCAATCGCACCGGCGACATTTCCTCTCTTCCAGTACAGAGCGCCTAACAATGCCGGAGCCAGCTGTGCAGCTGCTGTAAAAGAGATAAGGCCGATATTCACGAGCATGTAAGTCTCGCCGATTATCTGGGAATAGGCATATCCAAGGAGTACGACAAGGAAAATGCTCATTCTCTTGAGAGTCAGGAGAAGCGCCGGGAACGACTCTGTAATCTTGAGTCGCAACACCAGTGGAATCATGAGGTGGTTAAGGATCATCGTTGAAGTGGCAACGGACTCGGCGATTACCATCCCGGCTGCAGCTGAAAAACCGCCGAGAAAGGCCAGGAGGGCCAGCCAATAGTGACCGGTATTCATCGGGATGGTGAGTACGAAATAGTCGGCACCCTTGTTCCCGCCGCTTAAGAGTATCCCCGCATATGCTATTGGCAGTACGAAGATGTTGATGGCGAAGAGATAAGCTGGGAATCGCCACATCGCGTCCTTGATGTGGGCTTCATCGGAGTTCTCTATGACCATGATCTGAAACTGCCTGGGCAGAAGCATTATGCTTCCCATAGCCAGGAAGAGGTTGGTCGCCCAGCTGGCATATCCCGGTTCATGGTTTTCGCTCAAAGTCGCGAGCTGGTTAAATAGAGCGGGTTGCTCTGCGCTCATCCTGGCGAAGATGTCCTGGAAGCCGTCAAAGAGAAAAAACGTCACATAAATCCCGACACCCATGAATGCCAGCAGTTTGACTATTGATTCAAAAGCAATTGCGGCAACAAGCCCTTCGTGCCGGACCTGCGTCGCAAGGGTTCTTGCTCCGAACAGGATCCCGAAAACGCTGATGAACAGTGAGAAAAAAAGTCCCGGGTTCTTGAAGGCGAACGAGCTCCTTAATGCCGGCGGGATGTCGAAGCTGGGGTGATTGCATATGATTCCGAAGGTTGTTGAGACGGCTTTCAGCTGAAGCGCTATATACGGTATTATCCCGAGGACGGCAATGAGGGTTATGAGGGCTCCAAGGAACTGCGACTTTGAGTAACGGGAGCTGAGAAAGTCGGCAATCGAGGTGATATTGTTATCTTTGGATATCCTGATGATCTTCCGGAGGATAAACCACCAGGTGAACGCGGTCAGGGAGGGCCCCAGGTAGATGGTGACAAAGTCCAACCCGTTTGTGGCTGCCCTGCCGACGCTTCCGTAATATGTCCATGAAGTGCAGTAGACGGTAATGGAGAGGGAGTAGACCAAAGAGTTGGAGACGATACTCCGTCCGCTTTTGTAGCGTTTGTAGGCGTAAGTGGCGATCAGGAAGTGAAGGGAGACGTAGAGGATTATCAGGATGATGAGAGTAGTGATACTGATCATGAAAGCTCATTTCTGTCTTTAATGTCGCTTCCGGTATGTATGGACTTGGTGAAGAGGTAAATGACAAGTATTGAGAAGCTCCACCCTCCGTAGATGTATATAAAGAGGAGCGGAAATGAGAAAATCAAGGTATGTTTGTTGAAAATATGAAGAAAAGGATAAGTAAGCATTATGATGCCGAGAATGAAGAAAATCACCCACGATTCCTTCAGTCTAAGCCGGTCGAGAAAACTATGTTTCAACCGGTCGGGTTTCATATATTAACAATATCATTTTTGCGGATGATTTCAACAACAGTTATCTGTCCGGTTTTAGATTGAAAAATGTAAAAAAGTCTGATATTTATTTCAGCTTCCATTTTATATACGATATATAGCAAAGGAGCATAACATCATATGCTTAAAATATTCGATTACCTCTTTGGA
>Ga0134124_10003120_pt1 | contig 13311 bp, 24 predicted proteins | sample KB304_FD_96880 | JGI IMG/M metagenome (GOLD analysis project Ga0134124, IMG submission 96880) | Terrestrial soil microbial communities without Nitrogen fertilizer from Kellogg Biological Station, Michigan, USA - KB3-0-4 | ecosystem: Environmental > Terrestrial > Soil > Unclassified ... | reverse complement strand
GGCTTGCGGTTGCGGGTGTTGGCACCCAGCATCACCTGGGCCATGGGCGAGGTGATCAACACGCGGTACACCTTGGGCGCCGGGTGCGGCGCCATGATCTCCATGAGAGGGACGGTCTCCGGCTCGATGAAGTACCCGGAGCCCACGGTGGCGCGCCGCAGGGCGGCTGCCTCCCGCTCGGCCTGCTTGGCTCGCTCGGCCTGCTCGGCCACCTGTTCCGCCCGCTCACCGTCCCGCTGGGCAATGATCCGGGCGGCGGTGCGCTCCCGGTTGCCCTCGGCGGCGGCGAGTGCCTCGGCGAGGCCGTGCCGATTCAGCGTGCGCATGAAGCTCTCGTGACGCGCCGAGCTTGCCCGCAGGGGCAGGCTGAAGTGCGCCCCGTCCGGGCAATACACGGTGGCGACGGGACCTTCGGGGTTGTCGACCCGCCAGCCCGCCTTCAGGGCGGCCCGGATCGGCTCGGACAGGGTTGCGGTCATGCGTACTCCTCAGGGTGGGTTACAGCTTGACGCCGAGCACGAGCCGGGCGTACTGGATCATGCAGCCCTCGCAGTCGATCTTGCCCAGGTCGAGTGCCTCGCCTGGACCACCGTGCAGCGAGCCGCACAGGGACCGGCCGGTGCCGGGGCCCATGATGTGGTTGAACAGCGCCTTGCCGTCACTGAAGGGCGGGCGAAAGGCGTGCATGGTGTACTGCGTGCGTGCTCGCTCCTGGGCCACCTCGAACGCCTCTTTGCGCTCGGCCTCCAGCGCCTTACGCCGGTCCAGCTCGGCCCGGTAGATGGCCGCCTCGTCACCGCGGTTGCGCATGAGCGCACCCGAGTACGCCTGCCGCAGGTTCCAGTCGGACAGCCCGCGCGCCCGGTCCTCGTAGTTGGCCAGGGTGTGCGCCTGCTCGATCTCGTGGCGCCAGGTGAGGGCCTTTCCCTCGACGAGCCGCTGCACGGGGCCGAGGAAGTCGCCGCCGCGCCAGACGGTCCAGCCATGGTGGCGGCCGAGCCGCTGCACCCGGTAGCCGTTACGGCTGTACACCATGCCGACGCCCTCTTCGGGGGCGATGGGCTCGCGCGTCCAGGTCATGCTCATGATCCGTTCCCCTCCTCGTGCTATTACCCAAAGCTTACCAGGAAGTTGGTAAGAGTGTCTAGCTGTCGACAGGCCGGAAGCGCAGGTACAGCACCCGCCCCCGGCGCTCGGTACGGCTCTCCACCCGCCACCCATGGCGCCTCGCCCACAGGTGGGCGGCGATCCTGATCCGATCGTTCTCCTTGATGTTGGTGGCGTAGTCGGTGCCCGGATCATCGCGGAGCTTCCGCCAGTCGCCGTCCAGGTACTGGGCCCAGCGGTACCGGTCGTACGCCATCACCGCTCCAATGGGGCCAGGCGCACGTAGATGACTCCGGCGCGCCGATCCACCCGCATGGAGAAGGTGTAGCCCCGGCGGGCTGCCCACTTCATGCCGGACGCCTGCACGGCGCGCACGATGCCGCCCACCTGGCCGGTGTCCCGGCGGTATGCCGCGATGGTCCGGTGGCCTGAGGTGCTGGCCAGTCGTACCGGCATCTCGCGCAGTGCCGTCCACTCGCCGGTGGCGTACTGGTCCCAGGGGTACCCGTCTCTACGGGTCGGTCGTGGTTCCGTCACGCCGCCAGGCTACCCGTCCGGCTACCCCTCCGGCTACCCCTGTAACTACCCCCGTGACCACTGTGACCACTAGGTACCAAACTATTTCCCGTGTGTGTTTCTAGAGGAATTTAGGACTAGGTGGTCACACCAGTCACACTTCCCAGCTCAGGGCACGTGCGACCGAGAAAGCGGAGGGATGGCTCCGGAGGGGGTTTCACGCGTAGGGCGGATCTTCAAGACCCCCTCCCGCGGCCATTCTGTCGGCACCTTTTCGGAGGCGAAGTGTGACCCTTGCGAATCTTACTAAGTTCTTGGTACGCTCCCGCCATGACGACCCCCACGAAACGCGGCACGACGAACACCAATGCGCGGGGAAGCGCCCTCGCCCGCCGCAGACGGAAGCAATGGCTGCTGGACAACTTCGGCAACGGCGTCACGGCGCCGTGCTCGTTCGAGTGCGGCGTGCTGGTCGACTTCGACACGATCACCGTGGACCGGTTCCCGGTGGCGGGCTGCGACGGCGGCCGGTACGTCCGAGGCAACATCCGCCCGGGTTGCGGAACCTGCAACAGCGCGGACGGCGGCCGGATGGGCGCCCGCCGCCGCCTGGCCGCCGCTTAGTTGCGAAGTTACCAAGATTCTGGTAAGCTCGGGAAGTACCGATGAGGGAGAGGAACGAGACATGAGCGAGACCGAGGCCGTCAAGACGGTCGCGCAGCAGGCCACCGAGTGGCTGGAGCAGTCGCGAGCGCAGCGCGCCCGGCTGGTCGCCCGGCCCGCGCCCGCCGCCAAGACCGTCTCCTTCCAGGAGTGGGCCGCCGAGCGGGCCGCGTTCTACGGGGGTCTGCGGTGAAGTGGGTCGAGACCGAGAGCGGCTGGAAGTACGGCGAGTGGTCCCTGGTCCCCGGCGAGCGCGGCGGCTGGTGGCTGCACAGCGCTGGCGAGGCGTGGGACTGGAAGGCCGAGCTGGCCGAGGCCAAGGCTGCCGTCGAGCGCAAGCAGGGCCTGGCCATGACCATCGCGCTGGCCAAGCGCGCCTGCACTGACGTGAAGGTGGCCCGCGGGCCGTTCCGGCACCAGGCCCGCAAAGCCGGGTACGAGGGCGCCGTGGGCGGCTGGATCTACTTCCAGGGCCGGGTGGTCACCCAGGGCTGGCAGGGGCTGGCCGATCTCGTGGCCAATGGCCGAGTCCGATTCGAGGAGCAGCAGTAGCGATGTCACGCCGCAGGATTCCACCCCCGATCCCCGCCTATCCCGCCTTTCTCCGGGATGGGCGGGGTCCCTGCGCATCCGCCCCCAATCTCTTCACCGAGACGGGAGACCGCGGTGACACCCGGCGCCGCCGAGTGGCCAAGGCCAAGGCGATCTGCGCGGAGTGCCCGTTCCGGTCGGACTGCCTGACGTTCGCGCTGGAGTACTTCCAACCCGGCGTCTATGGCGGCACCACCGAGAACGATCGCGCCTGGATCTTGCGGCGGCAGTCCCCACAGGTGGCGGCTTAGCCGGAGGTCACCAAGGGTCTACGGGTACTTGGTGACAACTGGGTAAGCCGTCTGGTAGAGTGGTCTTCGCTCCACCCGGTGCGCAGGTGACGGATACTTCTGACTGCTAATCAGACGATGCGGTTCGACTCCGCTGAAAAGGTGTGGACCTAGTTTTTTCCGTCTCCGCTCGGATCTCGGGTGGACCACCGATGTGAATATGCACCTCCCCGGTGCGCAGCGGCACGGTTACTTCTTCTGGTGAAAACACCGGCCGCGTTTTGATCTCGGGGAGCACAACTTCAGAGAGATGCCCGGTGCGCAGGTGGCGGCTACTTCAACAGCAGCCAGAGGTCGCGGGTTCGATCCCCGCCATCCCGTCGAGGATGTAGCTCAGCGGAAGAGCGCAGGCAAACGAAACCGCCGACACCGATTTCGATCTCGGGCATCTCTCTCTGAAGTCCACGGCTCCCCCCAACGGAGGGAGCCTTTTTCATGTCCAGGTTCAACCAGCGCACCGCCCGCCCCCCGGCGCGCGGTCCGATCGTCACCGAGACCACGCCGTCCGGCCAGACCCACGAGGGTGCGCCCGGCTACGCCCGTGACGAGAAGTCGGAGCTGTTCCTCCTCGCCGTGTCCTCCATGGCCGGTGAGCCCACGTTCTACGAGTCGGCCGACGCGCGCACCGCGCGCATGGTCGCGCTGGCCCGCACGGTCGCGGTGGCCGACCCGGCCTGGATCCTCGGCTTCGTCCGCTGGCTGCGCGCCGAGGGCAACATGCGCTCGGCGTCCATCGTCATCGCCGCCGAGGCGGTGAAGGCCCGGCTGGACGAGCAGAAGGCGGTCGACAGCCGGAAGGGCTCCACCAGCGTCTGGTACACGGACGCCACCGCCAACCGCGAGATCATCAAGGCCGCGCTCCTGCGCGCCGACGAGCCGGGCGAGATGCTGGCCTACTGGGTCGCCAACCACGGCCGGACCATCCCGAAGCCGGTGAAGCGGGGGGTGGCCGACGCTGTGTCGATCATGTACACCGAATACAACCTGCTCAAGTACGACACCGCCTCCAAGGGCTTCCGCTTCGGTGACGTCCTCGACCTGACCCACCCGTCCGCGGTCGACGCCCACCAGGGTCACCTGTACCAGCACGCGCTGGACCGGCGCCATGGCCGCGATAACCTCGCGCGCATCGCCGAGTACCTGCCGATGGTGTACGCCAACATCAGACTGCGCTCGTACGCCCTGGAGGGCCACCCGGAGCGACTGCTGGACACCGAGCGCCTGAAGGCCGCGGGCATGACCTGGGAGGCCGCGCTCGCGCTCGCTGGGGACAAGGTCAACAAGGCGGCGCTGTGGGAGGCGCTGATCCCCACCATGGGGTACATGGCGCTGCTGCGGAACCTGCGCAACTTCGACCAGGCGGGCATCTCCGACACCGTGGCGGCGAAGGTCATCTCGCGCCTGGTCAACCCGGTGGAGGTGGCGAAGTCCCGTCAGTTCCCCTTCCGGTTCCTGGTCGCGTACCGCGCCGCGCCGTCGCTGCGCTGGGGTCATGCCCTGGACGTCGCGCTGACGCACTCGCTGGCCAACGTGCCGGTGCTGCCCGGCCGGACGCTGGTGCTGGTCGACCGGTCCGGCTCGATGTTCGGCACCATGTCCGGCAAGTCGGAGCTGACCCGGGCGGACGCCGCCGCGGTGTTCGGCGCGGCGCTGGCGCTGCGCAACCTCGGCCGCGCCGACCTGGTGGAGTTCGGCTCCACCTCGCGCCCGGTGCCGATGCTGCCGGGTGGCTCGCTGCTCAAGACCGTGGAGCGGTTCCACGACCTCGGCGGCACCTACACCACCACCGCGGTCCGCGCCCACTACGCGGGCCACGACCGGGTGGTGATCGTGACCGATGAGCAGGCGTGCGACGGTGACCCCGGCTCGGCCATCCCGCCGACCGTCCCGCTGTACACCTGGAACCTCGCGGGCTACCGGCACGGTCACGGTCCCGGCTCGCACGGGCGGTACACCTTCGGCGGGCTGGTGGACTCCAGCTTCGGCACCATTCCGCTACTGGAGGCCCGCCAGGACGGCCGCTGGCCGTGGGGGGACTGACCCTCTACCCGGCTCGCCAGCGGTGCCGGAAGTGCCGCCGGTACTTCGGCCCGCTGGTGGTCGACGGGCAGTGGTGCTCGTACCACTGCGCGGGCAAAGACGTGCCGAGCGACGACCCGAACGAGTGGCCCCGGCAGCACTACCGGCAGGGGTTCGGGCCGCGGGTGGCCAAGGTCGCCTACCTCTGCGAGGCCGACGCGCTGGCCTCCCCGGGCGGCCGGGCCACGGTGTACCGCTGTACCTACTGCTGGATGTGGCACCGGGCGTCGGTGTGGCCATCAAGTACCCATCAAGAGGGCTGACCTGCGGAAACACGGCTACTCTTAGTGCTACTCGCAACAGCCGTCAAGGAAAACGGAGAACGCCCCCGGCATAGCGCGCCGGGGGCGTTTCCACTTCTTGCCACTTCTTGCCAGATCACACCAGCAACAGCAGCGTGGTTCCCTTGATCAGCCTGCGGTTGACGGACGTCGACTGGACGAAGACGTCGAACTGCGGGTTGCTGTCCGGCTTGACCCGCACGTCCGTCGCGGGCAGGCCGAGCAGGTCGCGGGCGTTGCGGCCGGTGTAGACCGCGCCGGAGAGCTTGTCGCGCACCGCGATGGCCTTGTTGGCCTGGATGGTCTCCGTCTTCATGAGCTGGTAGTACCCGGCCCCGACGGTGTAGGTGAGCCCGGTGGCCTCGACCGTCTCCCGGATCGGCCCATCGGCGAGCACGGGCAGCACGACGAACTTCGAGCTGGGCAGCTTCGTCAGGCCCGCCTGCTGCACCGTCTGCGCGTTGACCGCGTCGGCCCCGGTGGAGAACAGCGTCTTGGATCCGCGGATCCCGCTGGCGCGGCTGGTCATGTAGGTGTCGGTGGTCCGGCGGATGGTCTCACCGACCTCGGTCAGGCCGCTGTCGGTGGTGTCCCAGATGGCGATGTTGTCGGCCGGGAAGCCGAACCGCTTCGCCTCGAACTTGCTGGTCTGGCTGGGCACGAAGCAGGCAACGGTCCAGTTGTCCGGCAGGGCCGCCAGCCGCTGCGCGAGCGCGCCGGGCCGGTTGCGGCTGACGTTTTCCTCACCGTCGGTGAGCACGTAGACCAGGAAGGCGTGGTCACCGTAGAGCTGCGCGGTGTGCGCGAGGTCGTCGAGGGACTTCAGGGTGGCGTCGATGAGCGCGGTGTTGCCGTTGATCGCGTAGTGCTCGGCGATCGACGGCAGGCGGAGCACGTCCTTGTCGTACACCGCGCACTCCACGGTGTCGCCGAAGGTGTAGACCGTGATCCGGGTCTCCTGGTCCAGCTCCTTGGACCGCCGGGCCAGGTGCGCGATCTGCGCGTCGGCCACCTTGATCACCGTGTTGCGCAGACGGGTCATGGAGACCGACCGGTCGATGACCAGCGCCATGTGGTTGATGTAGTTCTGGGATGTCGTCATCCCTCTATTGTACCAAATTCTTGGTAAGGAGCAACGGCCGCGGGTTGGTCTTTACCAACTTTTTGGTTACGATGGACAGGTGTGGGACGCTGAGTCAATGGCCCCGCATCGATGACCCAGACCGTGAGCGAAGGAGCAGCGCGGGTGGAAGAGCTATGCATGGAGGTCCGGCCGGACGGCACGGTGGTGACGCTGTACGGCGACAAGGTGCTGGACACCGATACCGAGTGGCGGGCCCAGATCGGTAACCAGCCGGTGCGCATCCTGGCCCGGATGCTGGACTCGATGGCGTACTGGGCCGACCAGTACTACGTCGAGCCGACGATGCCCGGTCCTGAGGTGCTCACCGCCTTGAAGGACCACGCATGATCTACGCCGCCGAGGGACTCGTGGGCTTAGCCCTCTGTGCGCTGCTCTCCTGGCGGGTCCGGCGCGAGTACTACCGCGCGCCCGGGCGGCACCACATCCGGCGCCGCTGCCTGCGCTACGGCACGGTGCGCGAGATCCGCCGTCACATCCGCGGCAGCCGGGTGCTGACCCACGCCAACACCTTCCGGTCCCGCGTGGTCACGGTGGCGTCCCACGAGCTGACCACCCGGAACGCGCGGTACCGGGTGGTCAACGTGTTGGCCGACGTCACCGTGGAGATCAACCATGCACTGCTAGCCGCTCGCGCAACGCCGACGCGCTGAGCACGCCGAAGCGGTCCACCACCTCCCCGTCCCGCAGCACGATGACGGTCGGCACGGACAAGACGCGGTACTGCTGTGCCGCGTCCTCCGTGTCGTTGTCCAGGTCGACGTATTCGACCTGGGGGGCGACCTCCCGTAGCAGTGGCCCGAACGCGTGGCACGGCCCGCACCAGGCAGCGCCGAAGTAGATGATCCTGATCATCTCGTGAACCTCCCTGTTCGCCTTGCACCCCGATCATGCAGGTGCTAACTTTTTAGTAAGTCTACATGAGAGCCCGGCGAACGGGCGCGACGCAAGGGAGGGAAACACCATGGTTACGGCAACCCAGAAGGCTCTGGAGCAGGCTGAAGCGCGCCTCGACGCCGCGCTGGAGGCGCTGGCTGAGCAGCACGCCCCGGGCCCACTGTCCAAGCGGATCGAGAGTGCGACCGACGAGGTCCAGGACGAGGCGCTGACCGCGCTCGCTGAGGTGCTCGGCGGCAACATGGCGCGGTCCAAGGCCATCCGCGCCGCCATCACCAGGGGGCTGATGGCGATGCGTGACGAGCGGGCCAAGCGGGTGTAGAACTAAGCACCCACCCATAAAAAAATAGCCCCGGCGGGCACCGGGGCCATCCGCACGTCCTGAGGAGTACGTACGTGACTCAAGGTACCAGATATGCGACTGGTTCTGATCTCCCTGGGGAGGATTTGCCCCTTTCCGCCGAGCACCGGCGGGAGCTGCTGATCAACTCGGCGATCAACCCGGCGGTGGCGAAGGCTCGCGGCTACGTGACGGTGGACCGGCCGAAGGCGTCGCTGCCTGACGCGTACGGCCGGGACACGCGCCAGCAGCTCCAGGCGCAGGGGTTCCCGATGTGGGCGATCCGGGAAGACTACTTCTTCCCTGGCCTGCTCATCCCCGGGTACACGCCGCAGGGCGACCGCTATCCGGGGCAGTGGAAGCCGTTCCGCGCCGTGCCCAACAGGGACGGCAAGCTGATCCGGTACGCCTCCGCCAAGGGCGGGGTGCGCCTCGATGTCCACCCGTGGTGGAGTGCCGACCGCGGGCAGGAAGACCCGACGCTGCTCCCGGCCATCCAGGACCACCGGATCCCCCTCTGGATCACCGAGGGCACCAAGAAGGCCGACGCGTGCACGTCGCGCGGCCTGTGCACGGTGGCGCTGTCCGGCGTGTTCAACTGGCGCAACAGCCACGGCACCCTGGGCGACTGGGAGAACGTCCGGATCCGGGACCGCGAGATCATCATCTGCTTCGATGCCGATGCGATCACCAAGCCACTGGTGGCCCAGGCCATGGCCCGGCTGGGCAAGTGGCTCAGGTCCCGCGGCGCGGCCAAGATCTGGTACCTGGTGGTACCACCGGCGGCGCCGGGCGGGGCGGTGAAGGGGGTCGATGATTTCTTCGCCGCCGGGGGCACCGTCGGCGACCTGGAGAAGGCGTTCGAGTCGAAGCCACCGGAGGTGGTTGACACCGCGGACCGGTGGACCGATGCCCGGCTGGCCGAAACGGTGGCCAGCGAGGTGCTGGACGGCCGGTACGTCTGGGCCAAGGGCCTGGACTGGATGGCCTGGAACGGTCAGCGGTGGGAAGAGTCGCATGAGGTGACCGTGCTGGAGTCGGTCCGGCAGTGGGCGCTGGGCGAGTTCGCCGCTGCCGCGGCCCGGATGCGGGACGAGAAGGCCGCGGGCGCCGAGGTGGACGGCTGGCGCACCATGCTGGCGGCCAGCCGGGTCAAGACAGTGGTGTCGCTGGCCCGCGGCATCGTGGAGCGCCCGGCCGGTGCGTTCGACGCCGACCCGGACATTCTCAACACCCCGGCTGGTGTGATCAACATGCTGACCGGCGAGACGATGGCGCACGACCCGGACCTGCTGTGCACCAAGATCACCAGCGGGTGCTATCGGCCCGGCTACCGGCACCCCGACTGGGACCGGGCGCTGGAGGTGCTGCCCACCGAGACGATGAACTGGTTTCAGAAGGTGGTGGGGCAGGCGATCACCGGGCACCCCATGCCGGACGGTGTGGTGCCGATCCTGAAGGGGGGCGGCGAGAACGGCAAGAGTATGATGACCACCGATGGCCTGGTGCCCGCCCTGGGTAGCTACGCCGCCCCCGCCTCGCCGAAGCTCTTCGAGAAGGGCCAGCACAGCACCGAGCAGGTGAACCTGCGCGGGCGCCGCCTGGTGGTCGCCGAGGAGCTGACCGAGGGCAACGCCATCGACGTGGACGCGATCAAGCGCGTGGTTGACGTCAACGTGATCACGGCCCGCGAGACGCACAAGAACAACATCACCTTCGCCGCCTCGCACACCCTGTTCGCCACCACGAACTACGTCCCGGTGATCACCAAGACCGACGACGGTACGTGGCGCCGCCTGGTGCTGGTGGAGTTCCGGAACCGCTACGTCAAGCCGGGCATCCCGATCATGGACCCCGAGCTGGAGCGGCGCGGCGACCCCACCCTGAAGGGCCGGATCCGCCGCAACCCGGACGGTCAGCACGACGCCGCGGTGACCTGGGCGGTGGAGGGCGCGTTGGCCTGGTACGCCAACGTCGAGGCCATCCAGCAGGCCGTGGCCAACGGCAAGGAGGCCCCGGCCTCCGTCCTGCTGCCGCCACTGGACGTCGCCGCCGACACGCTGCGCTGGCGGATCGAGGCGGATCGCATCCTCGGCTACTGGCACGCCTGCCTGATGGCCGACCCGGCGGCCATCATCCTCGCGTCCGAGCTGACCGATCACTTCAACGACTGGCTGCGTTCCAGCGGTCACACCCCCTGGTCCAAGGAGACGTTCCAGCCCAGGTTCAGGGATCACACCGAGACCCGGCGCCACCGCATCGGGCGGCCGGAGAAGCGGCGCTCGAAGAGCATCGCAGACAGCATCGTGCGCCGTCCGACCCCGGCCGGTGTCCTGCCCTCCCCGCTGCCCGCGCAACCAGACGTGATCCTCGGGTTGCGCTGGCGGACGGATGCCGACGCGTGACTTCCATCCTCGACACCATCGACGCAGCCACAGGCGCCCTTTGCGCCTGTGGCTGCCTGCGCCCCCTGGATCCGGACGGCCCGTCCGGCTGGTGGGCCACCGAGGACTGCCAGCGGTCCTGGCAGGCTCGGGGGGGAGACGGCGCGCCGCTGTGGTGGACGCACCGGAACGTCAGCACCAGCGTTGTCACCGTCCGCGTCGATGAGCTGACCGCAACCATGGACGAGGTGGCGGGGTGGTTCATCACGTTCGGCCAGACCCTCGGGGCGGCAGTGCGGCCGGTGGTTGCGGCGTTCCAGCAGCTCGCCACCTACTGCCCCGAGCACCAACCTGAGCCGCCCGCTTGCCCGCTGGCCCGGGTCGGCGCCGGTCATACCGGCCCGAAGGTCAAGCCGCGGGCGCCGCGCCGGATCAATGCCACCAGAGCGCGGTAGCCAGCTTACCAACTTCCTGGTAAGCTTCGGGTATGGACTACCGACAGCGATTCCGCGCCGCCCTGGAGGCCGCGCTGGACGAGTACACGGGTCACCTGGGCAAGGAGGACCCCACCCCCACCTTCCTGGACACGGTCACCGAGGCGGCCGACACCTGGGCCAGCGAGTACGGCGACAAGCGCTACGGTGACGGCCGGTTCGACGAGTCTCAGCCGGTGATGGACTTCTGATGACCGAGTACACCGGCCAGCTCGTCGGCGGGCCCGACGACGGCAACCTCATCACCGCCACCGTGCCGGACTTCCGGTGCGAGGTCGTTTACCGGCAGTGGCTGGACGGCCCGGACCGGCCCGTCAGCGAGAACACCGTTCGCGGGACGTACGTCTGGGATGAGTCGACCGGCACCTTCCGGTGGCACCGATGACCGGGTTTCAGGTGGAGTCGCCGCTCCGGCAGGCTCGCCGGTACTCCGACCGCGAGCTTGCCAATCGGGGCTCGGCCCTCGAACTGCGGTGGCTGCATGACCACCTCGTGCTGTGGATGCAGGCGCTCGCCGAGACGCAGCGAGACGTTGAGAACCACATCGCACAGGTGCATAGAGACCTCGACGCGATCCGACCAACGTCTGGACAGGATCAGAGCGAGTATCTGCGAGCGAAGGCGGCGGCAACCCCCCTCCTGACAGTCCGGCAGAACTTCAGGCGACTGGTCACCCAGCGCAGGGCAGAAGTGGCGGCCTTGCTGGGTGACCAGCCAGTGATGACCACCGGCGACATCGTCGGGCGACTGGCGACCATCGTGCAACTGATCGATGACGACGACATCACCGACGCGCGGGCCGCCGCGTTGGCATTGATCGAGAGGCTGGCACAGCGATGACCTTCGAGCTACTCGAACCGCTCTCCCCGCTGGAGAGCCTATGGACCTACCTGCACGAGGCCCGCTCGATGCACGCGTGCCCGTACCTCAACGGCAAGGGCACCTGCATCACCGGCTGCGGGAGCGGACCGGAGCCGGAGCCGCACTGCATCACCGACTGCCCGGACAGCGAGGGCTGGGGGCCGGAGATCCACCGGCTGGAGCTGCTGATCGCACGCGACCTGGAGAAGCTCGGCCCGAGTGCTGGGCCCTGCGCCATGCGCCGCCGCATGCATGGCCGCATGTACCGCTACGTCAGTTACCACCGGAAGGCGCCGCAGGGGCTGAGCTTCTGCTGTGGGTGCCGCCGCGTGGTGGTGCGGGGCGAGGGGCGGTGGTGGGAGTGACCAGCACCATGGTGAGTCTGGAGGACGCGCGCCAGCGGTTCTTCACCGAGGGCACCGAGTCCGCCCGGGCCGCCTATGCGTTCGAGGTCGAGCGGGTCATCCGCGAGGGCCACGAGGAGATCGAGCTGGACTGCGGGCCGGACGCCCGCGGCTGCGGCGGCTGGACCTACGAGCCGCCCTGTGGTGGCTGCGTCGACTGCCTCCACGGTCAGTGGTCGTACGCCATGGACGAGTACCGGGTCGAGGCGGGCTGGTGGCGGCGATGAGCCGCCGCCGCTGGCTCGCGTCCGATTACGACACCATCGAGGCGCTGGCGCCGTTTGGCTTGGCCGCCCGGTGGATCGGGGAGTACCTGGACCCGCCCGCGACCGGCCGTCAGGTCATTGACGCGTGCCGCAAGGCGGGTATCCGGTTAGGCCGCGGGCGCGGTCGACCGAGCATCGAGCAGCAGGCCGCCTGGAACCGGCTACACCGGGCCCACCGGGCGGCGCTGGCGGACGATGCCGAGCGCCGGGAGCAGATCATCGCGTACGCAGCCAGCCTCGGTTACGCGGTGATCGAGGTCCGGCGGATGGCCCCTGGGCAAACTTCCTAAGTTTCTGGTAAGCTTGACCCATGACCAAACATGACGAGATCATCGCCCGGCTGACCCCGGCGGCCAAGGCCGCCCTGTCCGCCATCGGCACCAACCGGCAGGGTGCGACCCTCCGGCCGCGCGTCGACCCGGCCGTGGTCAACGAGCTGGGGGCCCACGGCCTCATCGGGCTCGGTGGCGGACTGAGCCAGACTGGCACGATCGTCCGCCAGTACCTGGTGGACCAGTCGCTGGAGTTCTGATGATCATCGAATCGCAGAACCTGACCCCGGCGGCCCGCGTGGCGTTGGTGGACACCCACTTCCGCGCCGGGTCGCCGCTGCCGCGTGGGACGTCGTTCCGGGCGACGACCGAACTGGCCACCTATGGCCTGATCGGCTCCGACGGCAACCTCTCGCGGGACGGCGCGATCGTGCGCGCCCGCATCATCGATCAGGCACTGGAGGCGATGGAGCCGTGACATACCGGATGACGACGGCGGAGCGGCTCGTGGTGCTGCTGCATGACGTCCGCGCCGAGCGCGAAGAGGGTATCGAGCAGTGAGCACGGAGACGCCCCGGCGCTGGCCGCGGCTGACCGACCCGCCACCCAGCGTCAAGAAGGTGCGTCACACCGGCGGCAATCGCACGGTCTGGACGCGCATGGGCGAGGCCGGTTACCACTGGTCGGCTCCTGGATGGGAGCACGGCGTGGACTGGGCGCAGGTG
>Ga0134124_10003119_pt1 | contig 13312 bp, 8 predicted proteins | sample KB304_FD_96880 | JGI IMG/M metagenome (GOLD analysis project Ga0134124, IMG submission 96880) | Terrestrial soil microbial communities without Nitrogen fertilizer from Kellogg Biological Station, Michigan, USA - KB3-0-4 | ecosystem: Environmental > Terrestrial > Soil > Unclassified ... | reverse complement strand
TACTCGTCATATTCGTTCATCCGCCACGCCAGATCGGTTTCGCTGAACCAGACGCCCCTGCTGTCCGGCTTGAAGCGCGACTCCATGTCCGGCACCTGTTTGATACAGACCAGTAGTTTCATGGGAACCTCCGTGTATCCTGTAGGGGCGAGGCATGCCTCGCCCTTGTCATGTCAGCCAGTATAAGTTGGGCAAGGCATGCCTCGCCCCTACGAAACAATCCTTTCCACTACTATCTCCGCCAGATCCTTCACCACTATCAGCCCTTCTGATCCGCCGGTCTTTATGCCATCCTCGAACATGGTGAGACAGAACGGACAGTTCGAGACCAGTAACGGCGCGCCGGTTTCCCTGGCCATCTGCACCCTTGCCTCGCTGATTTTGGTGCCGATCTTCTCTTCAGCCAGGATCCTGCCGCCTCCTCCGCCGCAGCAGAAACTGTCGTAGGCTGACTTGTCCATCTCGGTGATCCTGCCTCCCGCAGCTGAAAGTATGCTGCGCGGCTGGTCGATGATGTCCATGTAGCGACCGATGTAGCACGAATCATGGTAGGTGAAGGCAAAGGGTTCGGCCTTGAGCTTCAGCCTGCCGCTTTTGAGCAGGCTGTGCAGATAGGTGGTGTAATGCTCTACCGGGATATCCATTCCCAGATCCCGGTAATCCCTCGACAGGGTGTTGAAGCAGTGGGGACAGGTCGTGACGATCTTATTTACCCCGTAACCCTTTATCAGTTCGATGTTTTCAGTCGCCATCATCTGGTAGAGATACTCGTTGCCGAGCTTCCGTGGTGGTTCTCCGCAGCACTTCTCCTCTTTTCCGAGTATGCCGACCCTGATCCCTGCCGCATCGCAGATCCTGATGAAATTCCGGGCGACCTCCTGGTTGCGCCTGTCGAACGAGGCATAGCAGCCGACAAAGTAGAGAATGTCGACCTCTGCGCCGCTTCCCATGATGCTTACCGGCAGATCGTCTGCCCACTCGCCCCGGGCTGCAAAGGCGAGGCCGAAGGGGTTGCCGTTGACTTCGTAGTTGCTGACGGCAGTCCGGACTTCGTCCCCGGGAAAAGCCCCTTCCATGAGCGTCAGGTTGCGGCGCATCTCCAGGATCTTGTTGACGTGTTCGATGCTGGCCGGGCAGATATCCTGACATGCATAGCAGGTGGTGCAGGCCCAGAGCACGTCTTCAGTTACGGTAGCGCACAGCCCGGCTTCCGGAGTGCCAAAAGCCACCTCACCGATCTGCTGCACCACTTTCATGGGAGAGAGGGGCTTGGCGGTGGCCCAGGCGGGACAGCGATCCTGACAGCGCATGCAGGTGGTACAGGCATCGGCATCGAAAATGTCTTTCCATGTCAGGTCGGTTACCCTGGCGGCGCCGTACTGCTCCAGACTCTCGTCTTCCATGTTAATGGTAGAGATGCTCCCTTTCGGTTCGAAAGGGACGAAGAAGCCGTTGATGCTTGTGGTGAATATATGGCGCAGCTTGGTATACGGAATAGCACAGAAAAAACCGAGAACCAGCACCAGGTGAATCCACCAGAAAACCTTGTGGCTGGTCCGGATGGATGCTTCGTCAAAGCTCATGAAGGGCTGGGCGAACAGCTTGCCGATCGGCGAAAAGCTTGCCAGTGCCGGATTCTGCACGATCTCCGTTGCCGCCATCCGTGCCCCTTCGATCAGGAAGCCGGTGAGTAGGATGCTGAAGAGCAGCGTATGGGCGATAAAGTCTTCGTCCTTTGTCTCAAGACCTTCGGGTTTGATGAAATAGCGGCGGACAAAGAGGGCGGCCAGCATGACAAGGGCCATGAGTCCCGCAACGTCAAGCACCAGGGAGAAAGCCTTGTAGAATTCACCGGAGAGGATATTCACCCCCATGAGCGGGGTGAAGAAGTCTACCTGCACCATCACCATCAGGGTCCCGGCAAAGAGGATCATGAAGCCCCAGAAGAAGAGATTGTGCGGCAAGCCGCCATCCCTGACCCGTGCGACCTTTTCCTGGCCGATGATGTCATCGATCATGCTCCTGGCCCGCTCCTCAAAGCGATCGAAGCGGTTCAGGGGCTTGCCGAGACGGTAGGCGGGCAGACGCTTCCAGAACCCCCACACCAGCACCACCGCGGCAGCCGCGGCCAGGAAGTACATGGGGATGACCACGCCGTGGCCGACGTTCCAGTAGATTTCGCGGGTTACTTCCATGAATTACATCCTTGTAGGGGCGACGCATGCGTCGCCCTGATTTCATAACCGGCAATAAACGGGCGAGGCATGCCTCGCCCCTACACAACAAACAAACCTTACGCCAGCAGCATTTTCGAAATTACCACCCGCTGCACTTCATTCGTCCCTTCGTAGATCTCGGTGATCTTGGCATCCCGGTACATCCGCTCCACCTCGTAATCGGCGATGTAGCCGTAGCCGCCATGGATCTGGACAGCCTCCTTGGTGACAAAGATGGCTGTTTCGGACGCGCACATCTTGCACATGGCCGACTCCATGGCGTAGTTCATCTTCTTGTCCTTCATCCAGGCCGCCTTGTAGATGAGCAGCTTGCTCATCTCGATGCGGGAGTACATGTCGGCCAGCTTGAACTGGATCGCCTGCAGGTCGCAGATCGGAGCGCCGAACTGCTTGCGCTCCTTGGAGTAGGCCAGTGCCCGCTCGAAAGCCCCTTCGGCAATGCCGAGCGCCTGGGAAGCGATGCCGATCCGGCCGCCGTTGAGGGTCTCCATGGCGATCTTGAACCCCTGCCCTTCCTGTCCCAGCTGATTGGCTGCCGGGATCCGCAGATCGTCGAAAGCAAAAGCGGTTGTGTAGCTTCCCCTGATCCCCATCTTCTTCTCGTTCTTGAGAATGGTCACACCCGGCAGGGTGAGATCGACGATGAAGGCGGAGATTCCCTTGTGCTTGAGGCTCTTGTCATGGGTGGCAAAAAGGATGCCGGTACCGAGGCAGGCGCCGTTGGTAATAAAGGTCTTGCCGCCGTTGATGACGATCTCGTCCCCCTCGCGGCGGTACATGGTGGCCATGCCTGAGACGTCGCTCCCGACATCCGGTTCAGTGAGAAGGATGCAACCGATCTTCCTGCCGGTGGCCAGATCAGGGAGATACTTCTTCTTCTGCTCCTCGGTGCCGAAACGGTAGATCGGGTCGCAGGCAAGGGAGGTATGGGCCGAGATCAGCACGCCGCTGGAGCCGCAGGCCTTAGAGACCTCTTCCACCACGATGGCATAGGAGAGCATGTCGAGACCTGCACCCTCGTATTCATCGGAGATATAACTCCCCATCAGGCCCATGGCGCTCATCTTGTCGACCAGGTCATCCGGGATCATGTGGTCCTCGTCGATCTTGATGGCCAACGGCTTGATCTCCTTGTTGACGAAGTCCCGTACGCTGTTCTGCAATACCTTGTGGTCCTGGCTCAATTCGAAATTCATGCTCGATCCCCCCAATGTTTTGTAGGGGCGAACGGCGTTCGCCCTTGATGCGGGCGCATGCCATGCGCCCCTACACGATTTATTTCCCCTTGAACTCCGCCTTCCTCTTCTCCACAAAGGCCCCCATCCCCTCTTTTTGATCTTCGGTAGCGAAGAGAACGCCGAACAGCGAGGCCTCGTAGCGGAAGCCGTCCTCCTTGCCCATGTTCAGACCATTGGCAATGGCATTCTTGGCATAGGCCACTCCCAGCGTTCCAACCTGGGCAATGGCTTTCGCCGTCTCCATGGCCTTGGGAAGCAGTTCCTCGGGAGGGAAGACCTCATTGACGATCCCCCAGGCTTTGGCCTTGGCAGCGTCCAGCATCCTGCCGGTAAAGATCATCTCGTTGGCCCTGTTCGGGCCGATCAGCCGGCCCAGGTTCTGGGTGCCGCCGAAACCGGGCATGATCCCCAACGTCACCTCCGGAAAACCGACTTTCGCCTTTTCCGAGGCATAGATGAAATCGCACGCCAGAGCCAGTTCCAGACCACCGCCGAGAGCATATCCGTTGACCGCGGCAATTACCGGTTTGGTCATCTGTTCGATCAGCATCATCACCCGCTGTCCCTTCAGGCCAAACTGATGCCCTTCAAAGGAGCTCATCTCCGACATCTCCTTGATGTCGGCTCCGGCAACAAACGCTTTCTCCCCTGCACCGGTGAGGATGACGACCTTGACGGATTCGTCCAGGTTGAGCTCGTAGAGTGCACACTCCAACTCTGTCAGCACCTGGCTGTTCAGAGCGTTCAGCGTACGCGGGCTGTTGATGGTGAGAGTGGCAACACCGTCAGCGCGTTCGACAAGCAGATTATTGAATTCCATGATCATTCTCCTGTAGGGGCGCATGGCATGCGCCCAAGGGCGGACGTCGTCCACCCCCACGAAACGTTAATTATCGCGATCAGTAAGTGTAGAAACCTCTCCCCGATTTTCTTCCCATATAGCCCGCATTGACCATCTTTACCAGCAAGGGACAGGGACGGTATTTCGGGTCCTTGAAGCCGTCGTACAGGACGTTGGCAATCGCCAGAACCGTGTCCAGACCGATGAAATCTGCCAGGGTGAGCGGACCCATCGGCTGGTTGGTGCCGAGCTTCATACCCTTGTCGATATCCTCGGCAGTCGCGATCCCTTCATAAAGGGCAAAAGCTGCCTCGTTTATCATCGGGATGAGAACACGGTTGACGATGAAGCCGGGATAGTCCTGCGATACGGCCATCTCCTTTTCGAGCCTGGCGACAAGCCCGGAAATCACTGCGAAAGTCTCATCGCTGGTCGCATGACCGCGAATTACCTCAACCAGCTTCATCAGGGGGACAGGATTCATGAAATGCATCCCGATCACCTTTTCGGGGCGCTTGGTCACTGCTGCAATCTTGGTAATCGGAATCGAGGAGGTATTTGAGGCAAGGTAGGCTGACGGCTGTACTGTCTCGTCGAGCTTGCGGAAGATCTGCAGCTTGAGTGCCTCGTTCTCGGTAACCGCCTCGACTGCAAAATCAACGTTGGCAAGGTCTGACATATTCTGAGTGGTCGATATCCGGGCCATGGTTGCCATAATCAGGGATTCGGGAATCGTCCCCTTCTTCGCCTGGCGCTCCAGATTCTGCCGTATGGTGGCGGCCGCCTTTTCGAGCTGGCCGGCCGCTATGTCGTACAGAACAACAGAAAATCCGTACTGTGCGAATACATGGGCAATGCCGTTCCCCATCTGCCCTGCACCGAGAACACCGACTGTTTTGATCATTGCTTCCCCCTGAAGTATTAGACCACCCCCCGCCCCCCTCCTGACCCAGGAGGGGGTGTGGTTCCCCTCCTAGTTTAGGAGGGGTTAGGGGAGGCATCAGACTCTCTCAAATATCACTGCTACCGCCTCTCCGCCGCCTATGCAAAGTGTTGCCAGCCCGTAACGCTTCTGGCGCTTCTGCAGTTCGCGGATGACCGTTCCTGCCAGTCTTGCGCCACTGGCTCCGATCGGATGACCGATGGCGCAGGCGCCGCCGTTGACGTTGACTTTATCAAGGGGCAGCTTGAGGCCTTTGATTGCGATAAGTGCCACCGAGGCAAAAGCCTCGTTTATTTCGAAAAGGTCGATTTCGTCCAGCTTCAGCCCTGCTTTTGCGCAGACCCTCTCGATGGCCGTGACCGGGGCCTCAGGGAAGTAGTCCGGGTGCATGCTGGCCGTTGCGTAGGCAACGATCCTGGCTTTCGGCTTGAGTCCGAACTTTTTCAGCCCCTCATCTCCGCAGAGAAGGAGCAGAGCAGCTCCGTCACTGATTGTCGAAGCATTACCGGCCGTAATAGTGCCGTCCTTTTTGAAGACGGCCTTCAACTGCGACAGCTTGGCCGGATCGCCCCTGAACGGCTCTTCATCTGTCGAAATCACTTCATCGCCCTTTCTGCTCTTCTTCACAAAAGGTACGATCTCGTCCGCAAAGACTCCACTGGCCACGGCAGACTGGGCAAGCCGGTAGGAACGGGCTGCGAAGTCATCCTGTTCCTGCCGGGTCAGACCGGCTCGCTCTGCACTCGCCTCGCCGATATCCCCCATATGCCTGCCTGTGTCCGGATCGCTAAGGCCGTCGTAGATCATCAGATCGAGCATCTCGCCGTGCCCCATCCGGTAGCCGTTCCGCCCCTTTTTGAGTATATATGGGGCCAGTGACATGTTCTCCATCCCGCCGGCAACCGCAACTTCCGCATTACCGAGCCTTATGCTGTCAGATGCAAGCATGACGGCTTTCAGGCCGCTTCCGCAGACCTTGTTGATCGTCATGGCAGGAGTTGAATCCGGGATACCGGCCATCCGCATCGCCTGACGGGCTGGCGCCTGTCCGCAGCCGCCGGAAAGCACCTGTCCTATGATCACTTCGTCCACAGCATCGGGGGAAAGAGCGCTGCTACTCAGAAGACCTTTGATAACCGCCGAAGCAAGTACCGGAGCTTCAACATCGGCAAATATTCCGCCAAAAGAACCAAAAGGAGTTCTCTTTGCCTCAACGACATATACGTTTTTACTCATACCGGAAACCTCCTGGTCAATAGATACTCTCAATTTACATTACGCTTACGTTCAAGTCAATCATAAATAAAACTGTATTTTGAATTTGTACATTTATCAGATATAAACTATATCGTCCGGCATGTCGGTAAGCTTCTCACCGCCGGTTGCAGTAACGACAAAAGTGTTTTCGATTCCGATAACACCTTTGCCGGGAATGACGAATTTAGGTTCAATTGCAATGGTTTGGCCAAGCTGCAGCGGCACCTTGAAACCCTGCGCCAGGACCGGGAACTCGTCCAGCTCCAGTCCCACACCATGTCCGACGAATTTTGCATTTTCACCCGGCGCACCCATGTAATTCCTGCCCAGACCGGCCTGATCGGCCATCTCCGCCGATTTAACAAAGAGCTCTTCGCAGATGGCACCCGGCTTGAGATTTTCGACCAGGTACTTCTGGATGGAAAGAGCCGTTGCAAAGGCCTGCATCAACTCCGGGTCCAGGGTGCCGATAACAAAGATGCGGGTCATGTCGGTGATATAGCCGTTGAATACTCCGGTGTAATCAACAAATACCGGCGTGTCCGGCTGGATGATATCGGTTGATGCACCATGCGGCGCGGCGCTTGACAGCCCCCTGCCGGTAACCGCACCGTCGAAAAAACCCGGCTCTGCCGCTGATGACGAGACCGCCAGCCCATGAAACAACTCCTGGTTGAAAGCGCGCATCCGGATATATCCTTCGCTGCCAATTTTGCGCAGGCGGGTTTCGAATTCGGCTGCCACATCGAGTTCCCTCATCCCGGCCCGGAGAAAGTCGGGAACCTGGCTGAAAACGCTGCAGAGCAAGGCACCGCAGTGGCGCAACTGGTCGAGTTCCCAGGCCGACTTGATCGAGCGAATTTCGCGGTTGATGCTCGAAATATCCACGAACTCGCGTCCCGGAACGAGCTTGGCGTAGTAGTTGTACTGTTGCACAGGAATGACATCGAAGGTCATGCCGACCTTTTTCACCGCATCGCTGAACAGGGCGGGAAATTCTTTGCTGGAGGGAAACGGCCGGGTATCTTCGATGAGACTCTCTTTCACGGCGCGTGCATAACTTTTCCGGACCATGAGCATCGGGTTCCCTTCCGCGGGGATCCAAAGCGTGCCATTCTGACGTGTCCCGCTGAAGTAGTAGACATCGATGGGGTAAATAATCAGTGCTCCGTCGATGCCCTTGGATTTGAGCTCCTGCTGCAGTTTGATAATTCGCTGTTCAGATTGCATTTTCGTCAGCATCGACAACTCCCTCCGTATCAGTTATTGCCTTCCTGCCAAAGTATAGACGTTTCATCCGAAGGGTAAAGGTAGGCGTAGAAAAAATCCACCGGGCGCGAGTCACTAGTCGTATTCCCAGAAGCGCCGGATTTTTCGTCCTGGCAAGGCTGTCGAGGAATTGCGCGGAGGGGTAGTACCCAAAGGGCATAAACAGCGCTACCCCGCACAAGCGGTTCCGAAGACTTACGCAGCCAGGGCGGAAAAGTCGGCGTTTCCCCTCACATGTTGCGCCGGTATTTTCCTCCGACTTCGTAGAGCGCATGACTGATCTGTCCCAGTGAAGCCACCTTGACCGTATCCATCAGATCGGCAAAGATATTGCCGCCTTCGATGGCCGTTTCCTGCAGACGCTTCAGCGCAGCAGCGGCCTTGAGGCTGTTCAGCTCCTGGAATGCCAGCAGATTCAGGATCTGCTGCTCCTTCTCCTCTCTGGTGGCGCGCGCCAGTTCACCCGGCACATTGAAGCCTTCCTCATCAGCCCGTGGATTGAGGAAAGTGTTCACCCCCACGATCGGCAGTTCTCCACTGTGCTTCTTGTGTTCGTAAAGCATCGACTCGTCCTGGATCCTCGAACGCTGGTACTGCGTCTCCATGGCGCCGAGCACTCCGCCCCGCTGGTCGATCCGCTCGAACTCCGCCAGGACCGCCTCTTCCACCAGATCCGTCAACTCCTCGATAATGAAGGAGCCCTGCAGAGAGTTCTCGTTTTTGGCCAGGCCGAACTCTTTCGTGATGATCATCTGGATCGCCATGGCGCGTCGTACCGACTCCTCGGTCGGCGTGGTGACCGCCTCATTATAGGCGTTGGTATGCAGGGAGTTGCAGTTGTCGTAAATAGCCATCAGTGCCTGCAGTGTTGTCCGGATGTCGTTGAAATCCATCTCCTGGGCATGGAGCGACCTTCCGCTCGTCTGGATATGATACTTTAGTTTCTGGCTGCGGTCGTTGGCACCGTATTTCTCACGCATGGCCACCGCCCAGATCCGCCGTGCCACGCGGCCGATAACAGTGTATTCCGGATCGAGGCCATTGGAAAAGAAGTAGGAGAGATTCGGGGCGAAGTCGTCGATATGCATGCCCCTGGAGAGGTAGTACTCCACGAAAGTGAAGCCGTTGGAAAGGGTGAAGGCCAGCTGGCTGATCGGATTGGCTCCTGCCTCGGCGATGTGGTAGCCGCTGATGGAAACCGAGTAGTAGTTGCGAACCTTCTTTTCGATGAAGTACTGCTGGATGTCTCCCATCATCTTCAGGGCGAATTCGGTGGAGAAGATGCAGGTATTCTGCCCCTGGTCCTCCTTAAGGATATCCGCCTGAACTGTCCCGCGAACAGTCTGAAGGGTGCAGTCGCGGATCTCTTCGTACTCGGCGTCAGCAGGCGTTCGGCCGTTTTTCCGAATGAACATGTCCACCTGCTGGTCGATTGCAGCATTGAAGAAAAACGCCAGCATCATAGGGGCGGGTCCGTTGATCGTGATGGAGACGCTGGTGTTGGGAGCACAGAGATCGAACCCGGCAAACAGCTTTTTCATGTCATTCACGGTACAGATGGAAACGCCGCTCTCCCCCACCTTTCCGTAGATGTCGGGCGGATAGTCGGGATCCTCGCCATAGAGGGTGACGCTGTCAAACGCCGTGGACAGGCGTTTCGCGTCATCACCCTTGCAGAGGTAGTGAAAGCGGCGGTTGGTCCTCTCGGGAGTCCCTTCACCGGCGAACTGGCGCTTGGGGTCCTCTTCGGCCCGCTTGAACGCAAACACCCCTGCTGTAAACGGGAAATATCCCGGGACATTCTCCAGCATGCTCCAGCGGAGGATTTCACCCCAGTCGGCAAAATCAGGTACACAGACCTTGGGGATCCTGGTCCCGGAAAGAGTGACCGTATGAAGGTCGCTCCTGATCTCCTTGTCCCTGACTTTTGTCACGAGCTGATCGCGTCGGTAGGAGGCTTTCAGTTCCGGCCAATTCTTGAGGATCTTTTTCGGCTCCTCGTGCAGTCCGGCCTCGAAGAAGACGATTTTCCGGTCAATCTCCACAATTGCTGCCGATTCTCCCAACACTTCCCTGGCGCCGTGCAACTGGAACAGACGCCTGGCAACCGCTGACTGCTCGCCGACCTGCTTGCGATAACCGCGCACGGCATGGACGATCTCGCCCAGGTAGTGCACCCGATCAGGCGGGATAATGTACTTTTTCAGGCTCTCCTTTTCGGTGACCTGAAGGGACGACTGCCAGGAGCTCCCCTTTTTGGTATTGACCGCATCAAGCAGCGCCCGGTAAAGGACGTTGGTGCCCGGATCGTTGAACTGGGAAGCGATGGTGCCGAATACCGGGAGCGCCTCATCAGCCGTTTCGAAAAGGTTGCGGTTGCGGCGATACTGCTTGCGGACATTCCTCAAGGCATCTTCGGCTCCCTTGCGCTCGAACTTGTTGATGGCAACCAGATCTGCGAAGTCGAGCATGTCGATCTTCTCAAGCTGGGTAGGGGCGCCGAACTCGCAGGTCATGACATACAGGGAAACGTCGCAGATGCCAACCACCCCCGCGTTCCCCTGCCCTATGCCGCTGGTCTCGACAAATACCAGATTGAATCCGGCGGCTTTCACTACATCGATGGCATCCTGAATGGCCGACGAAAGTTCGGTCTGTGAATCCCGGGTAGCCAGGGAACGCATGTAGATCCGACTGGAATTGATCGAGTTCATCCTGATCCTGTCGCCCAGAAGGGCGCCGCCGGTCCGCTGACGGGAAGGATCGACCGCCAGTATGGCAACACTTCTGTCAGGAAAGTCCCGGGTGAAGCGCAGCACCAGTTCGTCGGTGATCGAGCTCTTGCCCGCGCCGCCGGTTCCCGTAATTCCGATTACCGGCACATCCTGAGCCATGGACCGGATCGTCTCCCTGACCGCACCATAGCCGGCTGAATGGTCGTGTACCGCCTGCTCGGCCAGAGTGACCAGTGTATTTACCGCCCGGACATCCTGCTCTTTGAGCCTGCCTATCTCTGCAGCGATGTCCCGCTCCACGGCAAAGTCGCACTCCTGAAGCATGAGGTTGATCATCCCCTGCAAACCCATTCGCCTGCCATCTTCCGGAGAGAATATCTTACGGACGCCGTGTCCTTCGATCTCGGCAATCTCGTCCGGCACAATGACCCCGCCGCCGCCGCCGAACACCTTGATATGCCCTTCACCACGCTCGCGGAGCAGATCCATGATGTACCTGAAAAATTCGATGTGACCACCCTGGTAGCAGCTGACCGCAATACCCTGGGCATCTTCCTGAATGGCAGCGGTAACGATCTCCTCAACCGAACGGTTATGCCCCAAATGGATTACCTCGGCACCCGAAGCCTGGAGGATACGGCGGATTACGTTAATGGTGGCATCGTGCCCGTCGAAAAGGCTGGTAGCGGTCACGAAACGGACCTTGCGAGTGGTCTGGAATGGTTGAGTCGTTGTCTGCATAAAAAAATTTCCTCCTTGTGAAGAAATGATCCCTTAACACTGCGGACAAACCACTGTTCTGAAGCTTGCCTTTATGCCATCACTTTTGATATTTGATATCCGGTCGATTCGGAGAAGATATCGGGAGACTTGTTCCGATTTACGTTTGAGGCGTGTCGATCCTGTTTTGATAATGCCTCGTCATCCGGGATCAGCTGAAATTGCTGGCGACATAGAATCAGTCAGCCTTGGCTCTATTACCGCAACCGTCCTTTCGAGCTAATCGGTGTCCCGTGCATATCAGACTAAGAGCTCTTTACGTTTATGTCAAGCATTTATAAAACCATTTTTTAGTAATTGCGTTTTTATCTTGTAATACGATTAAAACCTGCGCTATATTCAATCTAGCCGACTCAGTCCTAAAAGCAAACTCCTGCACTTGTTATTTGAAAATACTCTACATATTGAACGGTTACGTTAACCGCCTGCTTTAATGAACGTCGTTCTAGTATGAAAACCGCTCCCGAAAGGTGCGTAGGCTGCTAACTCAGACAAAGGAGGGAACTATTATGGCGAATGAAAAAGTTGGTACCATTGAGTACAAGGATTTACCGCCGCTGGATGCAGAGACTTCCGCCAACATGTCCGAAGAAGTGAAGGTCAGTGTTTTGCTGGCTGTTATTTACTATGCGTTTCTTTTGGCAGTAACCATTATGAACTGGACATCTCCGGAATTAATGAAAACTGTCCTCTGGGGGGGCATGACTGTTACCTGGTTTGCAACAGCCATTCTGGCAATGTTTATGGCTTCATTTATTGCATGGCTGCATGTGCTCCATTACCAGAGCAGAGTATCGGAAAACACTAAAAATAGAGGGGGGGCCTGATCCGTGGAACCTAAATACCTGTTCACCTTGATACTCTTGGGAACTATTATTGCCATCACCTTTGCCACCAAAAAGTACTCTACCAGCACCGTTGATTTCTATGTCGGCGGACGCAGCTTCGGATGGTTGATGAACGGTTCTGCCATTGCCGGTGACTACTTGAGCGCTGCGACCTTCCTGGGTCTTGCCGGCCTGACATTCTCCCTGGGATACGACGGAATATTCTACACCTTCTGCTTCTCGGTCGGATTGACGGTGCTGGCACTGTTTGTCGCGGGTCCGCTTCGGAAATTCGGAAAATTCACCGTCCCTGACTTCTTGGCGGAACGCTTTCACAGCCCGCAAGCCCGCTTGATTGCAGTTATCGTGGTTCTGTCAATCTCCGGTTTTTATGCCGCGCCCCAGGTACTTGGCGGAGCACAGATTCTACAGCTTTTTTTCGGAACCTCTTATGAAGCCGGCGTAATCCTTATTGTCACGGTTATGATCTTTTATGTCGGCGTGGGCGGCATGAAAGGAACCACCATCAACCAGGCACTGGAGATCTGGATCCGCTTTGGAGCATTTCTGGTGCTGCTGGGAGGCGCTATATACATGGGTCTCCATTACGGAAAAGTATTGGAACTGGTTCAGGGCTGGACCGGAGCCATACCCGGTTCCGCTGCCTATACCAAGGATGGAAAAGACCTGGTCGCAAACGGCGTCAAATGGTCTTTCATTGGCGGCGGTTTTTTCAAAAATCCGATAGAATGTCTTTCCATGGTGATCGGTCTGTCGTTCGGCACCATAGGATTGCCCCACATTCTGCTCCGGTTCTACACGAATCCGTCTGCCAAGGAAGCCAGATACTCTGCCTTATTTGCCATTGTCATCGCCAGCGTATTCTTTGCCATTGCCTTGTACCTGGGCGTTGTCGGCCGGTATCTGTTTATCGAGGGAGCCAAAGCCGGCACACTCTCTCCGGTGGACATGAAGGCGTTCGTAGTCGGCGGCGTAAACATGGTAGTCCCGACTGTGTCTAATATTATCGGCGGAAAGTGGTTGCTGGGATTAGTCGTTGCGGGTGCGTTTGCGGCAGTGTTCTCGAATCTGTCCGGCTTGTTCATTGCCTGTTCGGGTGCGTTGGGCCATGATCTTTTTACCCACTTTATCAACAAGAATGCTTCGGAAAAGGATAAAGTTGTG
>Ga0134124_10003117_pt1 | contig 13316 bp, 10 predicted proteins | sample KB304_FD_96880 | JGI IMG/M metagenome (GOLD analysis project Ga0134124, IMG submission 96880) | Terrestrial soil microbial communities without Nitrogen fertilizer from Kellogg Biological Station, Michigan, USA - KB3-0-4 | ecosystem: Environmental > Terrestrial > Soil > Unclassified ... | reverse complement strand
ATCGCCGGCTCGACTGGGATTTCGCCGCAGCCCGTTATCGTCTTGCATTTGAGCAGAGTGCGAATGCGCGGCGCGAGTCCAGACGACGGGCACCTCACGGAACGTCGCACTAGCGAACGAGAGGAGCATTCAGCGGAGCGCCGGGCCGCCGCAATAAGCTTGCAAGCGATCGCTTCAAGTCGATCATCGCGTCACCTGAGGGAGTGCTGACGCAGCGCCGCGCGAATTGTCGTGGCGTCGCAATCTGTAGCAACTGCCCCAGCAGCGCGTACCTAGTCGATCACCACGCCACGGCAACCGATCGAATCCGTTTGCTCCACTCACTTCACTTGGAAATCCAGAGGCACCGCCGGGAAGCGACAAATCCCCTCACCCCGACCATTCAAGTTTGCTTCCTCACTTCGCCGCAGGCAGTGCGGCATGCAACTTGTCGATCATCGCGTTCCAATCCGGCTCGGTCGAGAAAGGCTCGAACTCGTAGAGGGGCCGCATCTCGTCCGACTCCTTGAAAGCGGCGTTCAACTTATTTCGCTCTGGCCAGTTGCCCTTGATGGTGTCGGCCAGCACGGGGAAGAGCGGCAGCCCCAGCACGCCGGCCACCGCGATCTCTGTGCGCAAATGACGCACGTTCGGTGCCTCTTCGTCTATCACGACCACCATCGCACGCGAGCGGTGAATCGAGCGAATCTGTTCGTCGAACCAGCGAACGCCGACTGGAATGTCTCGAGCTGCGATCCAGACAGCGTGCCCGCGCTCCTTGAGTGCCGCCGCGATGCGATCGGCAAACACAGCCTGTTTCCACACGTGCGCCACGTAAATCAGCTCGCCGACAGCAACGTCGGCTGCCGCATCGAAAAGGATTCCGTCGATGACACGCTGAAAGGCTTCTTCTTCGGACAGCGGAACGCCCACCGACTTCAGGTCCGTGAAGTACTGCAGGAAGATATCGTCGAGGCCATGCGTTTCCGGATGATCGCCGAGTAACCCCATGCACTCTTTGACCATGACCGGCACGATCTTCTTGCCGAAGCTGCGGGCAGTCAGGACCTCGAGGCGGCAATGCGAGCTCTGCAGAAATTCCGGCGACAGAATCGGCACGAAGACGTCGCGCGCCTGGATGGCCTTGAGGAAGCCGTCGCGCCAGCGAGTGCCCGGCTCGATGCCTTCGCGGTCTATCCAGACGTCGAGCCCCGCAGCCCGCAGACGGGCCTTCAACTTGTTCGCGAAGTCGCGCTGCGCGCTGTTGTAGGAGAGCATCACGCGAGACGACATGGCTCACTCCTTTCGAGAATCGTCAGCCAAGTTCCTTGCGGAGTCAACGGTCGCGGACCGCAGCGTATGCAGACTGTTTCTTGCTCTCGACTTCGGTCTCGTTCGGTTCGTAGAACAACGCCGCCGACAACCTGCCCTTCGCGACGCAGGACGGATTGGCCGCGCCGCGTACCAACGTCCAGCGCGCATCCACGACCTGCGCGTGGGCAGTCGCGAAGCATCGCTCTCTCGTGCGCTGGTCGACCAGCAGGACACGGCCGGGCGCAGCGGCCAGCCACGCCGCGGCATCGTCGGCTTCCTGCTCCGCCTCGCGCCAACGTGCATGACCGAACGTCGTCACCGATCTGGTCGCATTGAGGAGATAGTCTTCCTTGTACGCCACCAGGCCCAGCTCGCGGACGTCGCTCGTCATCGCCTGCACGTGACGCATGAAGCGCGCACCCGACCGTTCGTCGTTTGCCATGGGATCGAGCCAGAAGCCGATGACCAGCAGGCTCGCAACGATCGTCACGCCATAGGCTGCGAAACCTCGCGCCGGACGCGCGATGCTGCAGACGAGCGCGACGCACACTCCGACTGCCAGCAACGGTCCGATCAGCGCAAGCGGACTCACTTCGTAAGTCACCCTGAACCGCTCCTGCTCGTGCGCGCTCAGCGCGAGAGCAGTTCCTGCAGCGACGCAGATCGCCGCAACGGAACACGTCACGACGAACATCGTCTGCTGCGCGCGCCGACGATGCGCAATGTCGTTCAGCCATGGTGCGCACGCGAGCGCCAACGCCGGCACGGCCGGCAGCACGTAGATACCGCGCTTGCCTTCGCTGAAGGTGAAGAACATCACGACCGTCACGATCCACACTAGCAGCAATGCGCTGCGCAGATCGTGCTCGCGCAGACTCCGCCACCACCGTGGGATGAGCCACGGCAACAACGCCGTGAGCGGCAGCCACATCACGGGAATCACGTCGGCAATGAAGAACCACGGCGGCTCGAGGTGGTGCCAGGGGTGAAAGTAGCGACCCCACGTCTGCTTGAAGAGAATTTCATCTCGATAGCTGCGAAGCACCGGGTCGTCGTGGGCCGCAATCAACATCGGCACGAGCCAGATCGACACCGCAACCAGCAGAGCCAGCGGTCCCAGCGCCCAGCGCCAGGCCTGGCCTGCCAGCTCCGGCCGTGGCTGCCAACGCGGCGCGCGTAGCAGGAAGTACGGAATCAACACGAGCAACGGCAGGAATCCGACTCCTTTGGTGATGATGCCCAGACCCGCCGCGGCCCAGCCAATGACATACCACCGCCACGCGGGACCGCAGAGACAATGCCGTAGCAAGCCGTAGAGACTCAGCGTGGTCAAGAAACACAGCGTCGCATCGATCTGGCCCTGCCGCGGCTGCCAGACGAACTGCAACGTAGCGAGCAGCGCCAGGGCGGCGATCAGGCCGGTCTCGCGGTTCCACAGCCGCCTGGCGAGGTCGTACACCAACACGATGCAGCCAAGGCCGGCGATGGCAGATGGCACGAGGAACGCAAACCGCAGCGAGCCCGTGAGCTTCAGCAGGCTCGCCATCACCCAGAAATAGAGTGGCGGCTTGTCTGCGTAGTTGTCGTTGCCCACCTGCGGAATCAGCCACGAGTGATGCGCGACCATGTCGCGCGCCACGAGCGCAAACCGCGGCTCATCCGCTGGCCACGGATCGCGCAAGCCAATACCCGTGGCAAACAGCAGCAGCGCGAGACAACACAGCCACGCGACGTCGATGCGAACTTCGCGCACGCCGTTGCAGCCTCGTCGGAGCAGCCGATCGAGAATGCCGTTCATGGCGCCAGCAACGCGTAGCGACGTCCCTGCGGCAACTCGTAAACCTGCTTCACGACGAGCGGCAGGCATGTCGTGAGCTCGAGCAGATCGCGACTCTCCGCTGCGGCCGGAATCTTCACTCCCACTGTGCTCAGGCGATCCGACACGGGTCCCCGTCCCCTCCCGCTCAACTGCACGAGGAACAATGGCGGATCCTTTGATCTCAGCAGTGTCTCGACGTCCGTCACATCCCGCGCGCGAATTGCCGCTCGTCTTCGACCGGCGAGCACGCGATCCAGCGTTGCGACCGTGGTTTCATCGGGCGCATACAGTGCGAGCGAGCGACTCCCGATGTCGCGATCGACTTTGCGCGCAATGGCAGCCAGGTCCTGCCAGCGATCGATGGCCGGAAAGAGCGCGCCGGCCGCGACGAGGAGTGCGACAACAAACGCCGCGAAGACAGCAGCCAGTCCTGGCAGCCACAGCCGTCGGCGCAGAGCCCGCAGTGATAGCCATAACGTAGCCGCAGTGATGACGACGCCGGGCACAGCCAATGGCCAGAGTTCCCGGGCATTCGCGTCGGCACTCGCCACGACCGTCGCAGCGGCGAAGAGAACGACGACCAGCGCAGTTACGAGCCATCCAGTTGCAACCATCATCCGGCGATCGAACGCATCAGGCTGAGCGAGGCCGTGCGCGGCCCACTGACCGATGAGTAACGCCGCCGCGGGCATCAGTGGTGCCGCGTAGATCCCGCGCGCCGTTATCGCCAGCGATAGTGCGAGCAAGGGCAGCAACAACGCGCTGAGCGCGAACGTCCATTGCGAACGATCTGCTCCCCGCCACGTCAACCAAGCCCGGCGTAGAGCCGCGAAGAACAACAGAGTCCATGGCAACAGGTAGTACGGCAGCTCGACGAGGTATTTTCCAACCCAGTTCTTGTGACCTGCGGCGTACTCGCTCGCGTCCGGGGCGCTCAGCGCGACGGCTCGTCCGATGACGTTGCTCCACAGGAGAATGCGCAAAGCGTGCGCGCCGTCGGACGAGCGAACCACGGCGGCGATCCAGCTGCCGACCGCCCCGAGAACAATCGCGAATCCAGCCCACATCTGCCATCGCAGCAGCTCGCGCCAGCGTCGTTCGCTGGCCAGATAGCCCAGAACCGTCAGCCCGGGGACGAGCCAGCCGCCCGGCCCCTTCGCGAGAAACGCCCAGGCGAGTCCCACGTGCATCAGGCAGTACCAAAGTAATTTCGCGCGTGAGTCCGCGGACTTCTGCCCGACGTAGAAGCCGAGCAACGCAAGCGTAACGCCGGCCATGAGCGCAGCATCGGCCGCGAGCCAAGAGGACACCTGCAAGGCGAGCAGAAAAGATGCCGAGGTGAGCCCCGCAAACCACGCGGCGATCGCTCCTGCCATCTCGAAGGCAAGCAGCACGACTGCAGCCATTGCAACGACGGCGTACAGCAAATTCGGCGCGCGCATCGCCGCATCGCGACCAGGAAAGGCATTCTCCACGGCAGCGGCCGCCCAATAAGCGAGAGGCGGCTTCTCCAGGAATGGCTCCCCAGCGAGCGTCGGCACTGCTCGCTCGGACTGCACGGCCATCCGCCAACTGATGTCCGCTTCACGAGGCTCATCGGGCGTCCACAATCCGCGCCCGAACAGGACGACGCTCCATAGCGGCAGCAGAATCAGGCAGCACAGCCACACTATTGAAAGGCGCCCGGATGCGAGGCCCGATGCCGGCCACAGTGTGCTCACGCTTCACCCGCAGAACTGCCCGTCGATGTGTATTGGACGGCGCGCGCAGCCGGATCAGTCGATGAGCAGCTCGCAACGTGTGCTCACATGCAGCAGCGACTGATTCCCCGAGATCGAGCGTCTAATTTTTTTATGAGACCTGCGATCCAGTTGCGCACGCAGAGCAGTCTTACACGACCTCTTGGGCTCGCAGCACTGTGCTTCCTGATCGGCCTCGGACTCGTCGTCTGGTTCGGCAATGTTGGTCTTCGCACCTTGACCGAGCCCGACGAGGCGCGGTACGCGGAGATTGCACGCGAGATGCTCGCGACCGGCGACTGGGTGACTCCGCACCTCAATGGCATTGCGTATTTCGAAAAGCCGCCGCTGCAATATTGGGCGACAGCCGTCGCTTACAGCGTCTTCGGCGCCCAGCCGTGGGTTGCCAGGCTGTGGACGACCGGTTTCGGGCTGCTCGGCCTGGTGCTCACCTATGCCACTGCGAAAAAATTGTGGGGTGTGCGCACTGCCGAGCATGCCGCCCTGCTTCTCGCCAGCTTTCCGCTGTACTTCATCGTCACGCACCTCAACCTGCTCGACGGCGCGCTCGCGTTCTTCCTGAACGCCGCTGTCTGTGCGTTCGTGGTTGCGAAGCAACCGGATACTCCGCTCCTGGCGCGTCGCCGCCTGCTGTATCTGTGCTGGTTTGCGCTGGCGCTCGGGTTCCTGCAGAAGGGTCTCGTCGCACTGGTCCTGCCGTTCCTGGCGCTGACGACCTATTCGCTGCTCTACCGCGATTCACGGCTGTGGCGCGAGATGCAGCTGCGCGCAGGATTGGCGATCCTGGCCGCCGTCACGCTGCCCTGGACCACGTTGGTCGCGTCGCGCAATCCCGGTTTCCTGGAATTCTTCTTCGTCCACGAGCAATTCACCCGCTTCCTGACGACGGTGCATGACCGTTACCAACCGTGGTGGTACTTCATCGCGGTCCTGATTGCCGGTGTGTCTCCCTGGCTCGTTGTCGCAGTACGAGCGACGATCCATGCGTTGCGACGTCGCGCGACACTGACGACATCACCGCAAGCCGAGCGACTGCTGCTGATCTGGGCAATCGTACAACTGACTTTCTTCTCCCTGTCCGATTCGAAGCTCGCTCCCTACGTCCTGCCGATGACCGTGCCGATGGCACTGCTCATGGCGCGCTGGCTCGACCTGTACGGCACGATGCGGACGCTGAATTCAGTCGCGGTGACCATCACTGTTCTGCTGCTGCTCTTGATCGCTTCACCGTGGCTGCTTCCGCACCTGGTCGTGCCTGGCCTCAAGCTCACTACCTACTTGCAGGTCGCCGAGTGGGCGCAGTACGGAGGATTTGCCGGCCTCGCATGCATGGCTCTGTACGTGCTGGTTGCGAGAGGGGGCGACTTGCGTCCGCCCGTCACCGCGCTCGCCGCGAGCGTCAGCCTCGCATTGGCAATCTTCATGTGTGGAGCAAATGCGCTCGATCACTCGCGAGGTCAGGCCAACCTCGCCGCAGTCATCGCGCCCCACCTCGCCGCTGATGCTCCGCTGTTCTGCGTTGGCACGTACTGGCAGGCACTGCCGTTCGACCTGAAGCGGACGTGCATTGTGGTCGAGTACCGGGGCGAGTTCGAACTGCAGTTCGATCCGAACCAACGCAACCACCTGGCCGGCGTGCGCGAATTCGTCGAGCGATGGCAGCACGAGCCGGGCGCCGTGGCCCTCGTAACTGCAGAACTGTGGCCGCAGATAGCCAATAGCGGTATCGAAGCACGCACTGTTATGCACGACGACAACGTCGTCGTGCTGGTCGCGCCCGACCCCTGTTCCGCTAGAAATACCAGAAGCCGATCGAAACGAGAAACTTCAGATAGTCCCTTGCTGAGTCAACTGTCGCGGTGAGACTCCAGTCGTAATCGCCCCAGATACTCGTGTGCAACACGCGTACTTCGAACCCACCCGTCACGTGCATGCGGCTCGACACGCCTTGGTAGTTCGACGGCTCGTAGTAAGTCCCCAGTCGCAACCGCAGCCGGCCCGGGATTGTTTCGAGCTCTGAACCGAGCCGGACGCCGACGGTGTCATCGGTGCCCACCGGCTGAATTTTCTGGGCCAGCACCGACTCCACCCCAACCGCGTTCGTGCTCGACGCGGTGAACAGCAGATCGCTGGCAACCAGCCACTTGTGACCTGGCCAGAACGGCGCCGAATCGACCGCGTACGACGCGCCGAGTCCCAGGCTCGCAGGCAAGATCACCTGCTGCGGAATGATCAGCCCGTTCACCGTCACCGGAGTGCCGCCCGAAGTGTCGAGCACCTGATCGGAACGGATGGTCGACGAGTACGTCATGCCGAACCGCCAGGGTCCGCGCTCCGGATTCCACAGAACGCCCACGTCCCAACCGGTGCCGGAGAGCTTGCCAAGCGTCACGTCCAATATGTCAGCGCGCAGCTTGCTCGTCGTGGCGCGCCACCCGACGCCGACCGTCAAATCTCGATCGAGGAACTGCCGCCCGAGTGTCAGCGAGGTAACGCTCAGGACGTACTCATCGTCGTCGGCACCGGGATTCTCGAGCGCGATGATTTCCGAGTCGCTCAGTACACCCAGCCCCCAGAGCCCGTATTGGCCCATCAGTCCGAGCGAGCGGATGCGGTGAGTCTTGTAGTCCGGCGGCGTCACGCCGTTGTTGTCGAAATCATCGCTGTCCAGCCCGGTCAGGCCGGCAGTCCAATCCCAGTCGAATTTCGTCGTCGAGCGTTGCGGGCGAAACGCCACGCCCGCGGGATTGGAACTCAGCGACGCGATACCTTCGGCGACGCCGATGTACGCCCCGCCGAGCGCCACCTTCCGCGACGAGCCCAGCACGGGACCCTGCCGCAGATCGAGGTCGTAGTTGTTGTCGACGATCGGCGGGCCATCGATATCGCCGCGCGCATGCGCGCACGACAGCGACAGCAGCAGCAGTAACCACCATCTCGATCTCAGCCGCACGACTATGACCCCGTGATTCTCTACGTCAGTCTGCCGACGAACTCCTCGACGCCCCCCGCTTCATACGCGGTCTCTGGAAAGTGGCTGCGCGGGAAAAACATCCGGAACGCCGCTTGTGGAGTCAGAGGTGCCGCCGGCTCATCGGATTCGAAGGAGACGACCTGCACGCGCAGCCGCTTGCGATTTTTTCGAGTGTGGAACGCCCGCAGCAGCAGCGAGCGAATGGCAACGTCCTCCGAGGGCAACGAATAGCCGATGAAGATCCATTGATCGGCCAGACGCAGGTCTTCCAACGCGGCGTTCCAGATCGCAAGCAGGCTCGGATCGCGAATGTTGCGCACGATCGATGGAGTCACGAGCAGGCTCTTGAGCAACCCGCCGCACTCGCAGGAGTTGTACTGGTTCTGCACCTGCCAGGCATCGAGACTCACGATACGCTCGGTCGTGTTGATCGTCACGTGACCGCAGGTCTCGCATCGCAGCCAGTTGAGCGAGCCGTGCAGCTTGAATACCGCGAGCGAGGCGTCCGGCAAGTGCCCGTGACGATTGCCCGATACGTCGCGCCAGGTGAATCCGAAATCGACCCGCCGAGCGACCTTCAGGTGCCGCTGCTTCGAGCCTTTTTTCGCGACCAGGTCGAACACGCACCGTTCGACCGCCGCGTCGTAGTTGGTCGAGACCAGCGTCACGCGACTCGCACTCGACTGGCGCGAACGCCTGACCATCCAGCGCGCGAGATCTTTCGTGATGTGCTTTTTACTCAGGCCCTGCAACACACCATTCAGCGCCATCGTCAACAAATGCCGCGCGTGAATCAGATAGGTGGCCGGCGCAACGATCGGGACACTGCGCACCTTCCGAGATCGCCGTTGCTTCGGCAGGTCGCGAACCTTCTTCCCGAGATACGGCGGCTCCATCGGCGAATTCCGCTCGGCGATGCAGTGCTCGAGCATCGAGATCACGTCGATGATCGAGGCGCCTGCCAGGGTCGGCCCGGCGTCTGCCAACCCAGGCAGGATGCTGCACAGGATTCGATGCAGATCATCCCTGTTCTTGCGGATTGGAATCTGCTTTTTGTCGCGCTTGCGGCGGAAGCCGGCCCACTTGCTCCAGTTGGCTGTCGCTGCCAACCCCTCCCATATCGCCGGCAACAGATCGTTGGTCGCCGGATAGCCCAACGGAACAGACGCTCCCGCTCCCAGAAACACCACGATGCGTTTGGGTTCCGGAACGTTGCGAACCCGGGGCTGTCGTTGCCGCACTCGCGCCGCTGCGTCAGCCCGTTCGTCATCCCAGAGTCGCTTCCACAACCGGCGTCGCAGCTTGGCGCGATTGTCGGCTGATCCACCGCTCGCATCGGCGAGCTGGATGCGCACGCTTTCTACAATGGTCCCTGCGCGGTCCGCCAAGCGCCTCTTATCCATGTAGCACCGCCCCTGTGGCAATTGCGAGTGTTCGAACGTAGCACCCAATCCGCTGCAGGTGGGAGATCGGCTACCTGCCCCGAACACGGATCGACACTGCGGGATCAGTGAGTAGGCTCGCCTCAACCTCACCAGGACGCGCCCATCATGATCCGCACTATTCGCATGCTTCGCTTGGTTTCGATCTTCGGTCTGTGTGCACTCTTGGCGGGTCAGGCATGGGCCGCCGACGTTTACCAGGGCACCGTCAACTTCAAGAACGCGGCGGGTAAAAAGGTCACTGCGACAGTCAAGATCACTCTGGATCGGCTCATGCCGGATGAGGAGCGGATGGCCGTCGCGGAGCTGGTGAAGGCCAACCCGGATTCCGCCAAGACCGTCCTCGCCGGTAAACCGCAGATTGGCACCATCGAAGCCAACGACAAGCGCGTTCCGATTCGATTCGCCTCGGGCTATGCCCTCGACGATGGCACAAACCTGATCGTCCTCAGCGACGAGCCGATGGGCTTCATCGGCGGGTCGAAGCAGAGCAAGAAAGGCTTCGACCTGACCTACGCAATGATCTCGGTCAAAGCTTCCGGCGAAGGCAAAGGTGAAATCCGGCCCGCTGCGCGCATCAAGTGGATGGAGTCAGGCGCGCCCGCGCCCGTCGGCTACGACAACCAGATCGTCTGGCTCGAAAACGTGACGAAGACCACAACGGGCAATTAGATCTTCGCTACGAACGACACCGGGAACTGTGTCTGACCTTCAGAACAATCGGGATGAAGCTGTCCCCGTGGCATCGTTGCGTCCAGGAACGAGCGAACAGCAACGACGCTCCCGGATCCTGACCACGGAACTCGACCAGGAGACACTTCATGATTCGCCTCAAGGCATCCCACGTGATGTTGGCTTTGGGATTGATCGCGCCACTCTGCAGCAATGCGGCAGACCTCTGCATCGCGACGAACGGCGGCTTCGGCAACGGCGGCTCCAGCTTCATTGGCAAGAACTTCGCTCTTCCGGCGGCGGGCGTGTGCGCACCGTGGGCCGGCTTTACGAAGACCGCCAGCAGCGTCATTGCCATCTCGACGGGCACTGCGTGTCGTTCGAGCGATGGCAAAGCACTCGAGCTCACTATCTCCAGCACCGACCCGTCGTTTCTCGGCTCGGGCGTGATCGGCTCGGATCACATCCGATTCTGTCCGGGCGGTGCTGCGAACTGCCCATTTGGCGGTGGCTTCGGAACCGGTACCTTCAGCAACGGCGGCGCAGAAGCGCAGACGTGCACGAGCGCACTCGTGAAGCTGCCGGCGATACACGACTGAACCATTTGCGCGGGCGCCGTTCAGGCGCCCGCCTCTTCTTCGTATGAGACGAACCCTGCTTGTCATGAAATGACAGGCAAGTGTCGTTCATAGCGAAGGGCTGGCCGCGTGCCTGCGCTAGAGTCGCACGCATTTTGTCGCCAGAGTCTTCGCAAAAATGACCGCTGCACCGTCGTCGATCGGCGTTCTGCTGCTGATCTGCAGCGGCGCTGTGCTAGCCGCCGCCAATGGCGACAAGCTGTTCGCGTCGTGCACCTCGTGCCACGGCAACAAGGCCGAGGGCAACTCGGGACTGAACGCACCCGCCATCGCTGGTCAGGATGCTGCGTATCTCGAGCGCCAGCTGCGCAACTTCCGCAGTGACCGGCGCGGCACACACAAGTCCGACTCGCTCGGGACGCAGATGCGCGCTGTTGCTGCGGCAACGCTCGCCGACGACGCGGCCGTCACGAAGATCGCCAGCTACGTCGCCGCACTTCCGAAAACCCTCCCTGCCGCGCGAGCGCAGGGCAATCTTCACAACGGCAACAACCTCTACCAGGGCAAGTGCGGCGCATGCCATGGCGGCTCCGCCGAAGGCAATCCAGCGCTGAAAGCGCCGCGGCTCGCAGGCCTCGACGCCGCCTATATCAAGCGGCAGTTCGCCAACTTTCGCGACGGCGTGCGCGGCACTGACCAGCAGGACGTGCCGGGCCGGCAGATGGCGATGATGGCGAAGACTCTGCCGACCGAGCGCGACCTCGACGACGTCATCGCCTTCATCCAGCAGCAGAGCCGGGCAAAATGATCCGCGCGCTGTTGATGATGATCGCAGCCGCGGGTACGGCTGGCGCAGTCGGCCCCGCGCCCGCCGACTTCACGCTCAGTGGTTCATGCCCGCCCGGCTTCGAGAAGACCCGCGCCGGGGTGTGCGAGCTGCGCACGCTCTATCAGTTCTACGATTCACTCGAGAATCGTGGCCTCGGCGGCACACGCACTGCGCTGCCGCCGCATCGTGACGGCTTCACGCCGCAGCAGATCGATCTCGGTCGCTATCTGTTCTTCGATCCGGTGCTGTCGGGCGACGGCACGTTGTCGTGCGCGAGCTGCCACGATCCGGCGCGCGGACTCTCCGACGGTCGCCCTCGATCGATCGGTATTCACGGCGCAGATGCAGGGCGCGCGGCGCCGACGCTTTGGAACGTCGCATTTCTCAAGCGCTTCTTCTGGGACGCGCGCGCGGACTCTCTCGAAGCGCAGGCGACCGGCCCGCTCTACTCGCCCAAGGAAATGGGCAACACGCGCGTGTGGTTGCTCGCAAGTCTCAACGGCAACGCGAGCTATCGGCAGTTGTTCGATCAGGCCTTCCCGAACGTCTCTGGTCCGATCACGGAGCAGCAGGTCTACGCAGCGCTCGCTGCCTTCCAGACCTCGCTGATCTCGCTCAACAGTCCTTACGACCGCTACGTTCACGGTTACGACGCCGCGCTTTCCGAGCACGAGATCGAAGGACTGAACGTGTTTCGCTCGTTCGTCGCTCGCTGCTCCGAATGTCACACGCCGCCTTTATTCACGAACGAGCAGATCGCGGTCATCGGCATGCCGGAACCCGACGGTCGACCGTTCGATGTCGGCGCCGAAGCCATCCTGGACAGCCCGAAACTCAAGGGCGGCTTCAAAGTCCCCACACTGCGCAACATCGCGCGCACCGCGCCCTACTCGCACTCGGGCGCGTTCGCCTCGCTGCACGACGTCGTCGCGTTCTACAACAAAGGACGCGGCAACTCAGTGCCGAAGGACATGCACCTCTATCTGCACTGGCACATCGCGGATCCGAAACTCACGGACACCGAGGTTGACCGGATCGTCGATTTTCTCGGCGCGCTGACCGATGAGACCTTCCTGCCGCAAAGACCGGCACGGGTTCCCTCCGGTCTGACGCCAACCCAGCTAGGAGAATGATGATGAAGAAGGGCCTGATTGCATTAGGCATGGCATTGCTGTTGTTCGGTGCGGGCACGTACCTCGGCCGCAGCAGCAAACGGGACGTGATGATCACCTCCTCCACGGCGGGAGCGAGCTACAGCGGCGGCTTCAAAGCCGACGGTGCAAGCGCAACCGTTATCCGCTCGGTCGCAGGCCCCGCGCCGAACAACGTGGTCGTGGTGAAGAACGGCGAGTCGATCCAGGCGGCGATCAAGGCCGCGCCGGCGGGCACGATCGTGCGCGTGATGCCGGGCACGTATCACGAGACCGTGTACATCGACAAAGACGACATCCGCATCGTCGGCGTCGTCGAGGAAGGCCGCCGCGCCGTGCTCGACGGCGAGAAGAAGCTCAACGACGCCATCCTCTACTCCGGCAACAACTTCGTCGCCGAGAACCTCGAGATCCGCAACTACAAGGGCAACGGGATCATGGGGCAGGCCGGCAACAACTTCGAGATCCGCAACAACGTGATCGCGGAGTCCGGCGTGTACGGCATCTTCCCGCAGCTCGGCCAGAACGGCATCGTCGAGCACAACGTGGTTTCCGGCATCGCCGATGCGGCTATCTACATCGGCATGAGCGACAACATCCTGGTCGCGCACAACGACGTGTTCGACAGCGTCGCCGGCATCGAGATCGAGAACAGCCGCCACGCCATCGTCGAGCACAACTACGTGCACAACAACTCGGGCGGCCTGCTGGCATTCGTGACACCGGGCCTGCCGATCAAGGACACGGTCGACGTGATCTTCCGCAACAACTTCGTGGTCGGCAACAACCACCAGAACT
>Ga0134124_10003116_pt1 | contig 13321 bp, 12 predicted proteins | sample KB304_FD_96880 | JGI IMG/M metagenome (GOLD analysis project Ga0134124, IMG submission 96880) | Terrestrial soil microbial communities without Nitrogen fertilizer from Kellogg Biological Station, Michigan, USA - KB3-0-4 | ecosystem: Environmental > Terrestrial > Soil > Unclassified ... | reverse complement strand
GCTCTTCCCGTAAGCCAGCCCCCGGTTGATGATTCCATCAGCACGCTCCGGGTCGATCTCGCTCAGGATGAGCGCCCAAGCCCAGCCGATGGCCGAATGCGCTGAAGGGTAGGAGCCGCTCTTTGCCAGTGCCGGCTCGGCATCCGGCGTGCAGGAGGGCTTCCCGTTCACGACGAAAGGACGGGTACGGCGGTAATAATCCTTGGCCCTCATGGTGGAGTTTCTGGCATCGGCAAGGGTTTTCCGGAGTAGCAGGTAGAGATGCGGTGTGTCCTGTTCGGTGATCGGAGCGTTCACGGCGCAGGTGAACGCTTCGGCGGCCTCCGGAAAGCTCCGGACGGCATCTCTTTGCGCCAGCTCCCAGCGCGGTGTGTCGCGCAGAGCAAGATTCTCCCTGCTGGCCGCGTCGTCCGTTGCCAAAGTCGGCGAGCCCAGGGCCGGAGGCGGGGGAAGCAGGGCCATGCTGTCGGGAATGGCCTCGACCGGCAGATAGCCCCCAATGCTCTCGAACGCCGGAGCAGGCGGCATCGGCTTGCCGGAATTCCCACAAGCAGGGTTGGTGGCAACACACATCAACATGGTTAGCAAAACTGAGAATATTTTCATTTTCTCTCCCCGCCGAAGTAGGTAAATCTGCAAGAGACAGATGAGCCGACGCAAAGGGGTAGCCCCCGCCGCTGGGGGAAACAAGAGAATTATGAGGGGTCGCGTCTATGGAAATACAGGAACGCCATACTTAATTCATGTATTTCTACCAGTTTTTCCCCTACTTCGTCTTTCGCGTCAGGATTCCCGATCTCGCGCCAGATGGTCGAGCAACCAGGAGAACGCCGTCAGGGCCAGGGGGCCGACGATGATCCCGGTCAGGCCGCAGGCAGCGATCCCACCGATTGCCCCGATGGTTATGGTAAGCACTGACAGTTGCGCCCCTCCCATCTTCGACAGAAGCGGGCGCGTCAGATTGTCCATCATCCCGATGACCCCGGCGCCGATGCCGACCATGATGAGGGCCTTCACCCCCGAGCCGGTCAGGGCCAGCCAGATCGCTGCGGGACCCCACACGAGAGCGGTACCCACTGCCGGGACCAGGGCGCAGAAGGTCATGATCGCCCCGGCCAGGAACGGCGAGGGGAGACCGAGCAGCGCAAACGCTATTCCGCCGGCGATCCCCTGCAGCAGGCAGGTTCCGGCCACGCCCCAGAAAAGGGCGGACGCGGCGGAGCCGAGAAGCGCGACGAGAGATTCGAGACCGAAGCGGGAAGGGGTGACCTTCACGATTCGTGCGTACCACGTCTCCCCGTCCCTGCAGGCGAAATAGAAGAGAAAGAGGAAGGCGACCACGCTGAAGATGAACCCTCCGGCGCCCTTTGCAGCGCTGGTTAGAAGGTCGGTGAGTATGTCGAGGGCCTTTTTGCCGAATTCGGCGGCATTTTCGGTAATGGCGCTTTCGTCGATCTCGTAACGGGAGATGTAGCGGCGGCCGACCTCGGGAAGGGGGAGACGATCGACCCACTTCGTCACCGACTGCACGGAGAGCTGTTTCATCATCCCCTCATTCTGGAACAGCTGGTAGGCGTTGGTTGCTTCAATAGCCAGCTTTCCCCCCACGAAGGAGAGGGGGACGATCATCGCCATGGTCACCAAGACGACCAAGGCCGCTGCGGCCAGTCCCGGAGAGAGGCACAGGAGAAATTTCCGGTGGAGGGGGCGCACGACCTGGCAGATGACCAGGGCCCAGATGAAGGAGGGGAGGAACGGGAGGAAGACCCACCCCGCCAGCCCTAGAACCAGAACTACGCCTGTATTCGCAAAGAAGCTCATATGGGGATTCCGCCTCCCGTCGGAGAATCATGAAGGTATTGTTTCGGCATGGTCCCTCCTCAACGGCTGGGCGGTGACCGGCGCGGATTTATCGCGACCGGCTCACTGTCCGGGTTGGGCGTCTACTTCCGCTCTATGATTGGTAAAGGAGAGGAGTACTTCCGCTGAATCTCCAGCTTCGTTTCTTCTTGTCCTTTTGCCTTTAGTTCAACAATCGACACTCTCCCAAGCACTCCTTTAGGTGACCTATGAACGGTAGCCAGAACACTTGCTGATTGAGGGTTTGTTCCTCTTCTGTGGACGGTGATGACGGCGAGATAACTAGCCCCACAACCGGCTACTCCACAACCACCCCCCAAGCCGATAATCTTTATGTCCTCATTTGTAGATTCTTTCGATTTGATGTGCTTTCGTACTCTTGAAATCTCTGCTTGGACTGATGGGCTCGATCTAACAGCTTCAATAACATCTTCTGGCACATCGATGACTGCTGTATCTGCTTCGGCCGATGATTGCGAAAAACCAACGCATATTAGCAAAAGCGCAGCGATAACCGATGTCACCCAAATTTTCTCCTGCTTCTTCATCATGTTTCTTCATCCTCGCTCAACGTGTCGCGGCGTGACCTGCGCGGCGGTGTTTGCCGCGTCAGTGTCTGCGCCGTGGTTGGGCATTATCTGTTGAAATACCCACGCTCCAAATCATGCAGTACGCCGAGCAAAGCTGAACATCGCCGCAGTAATTGTGTTGCAGTGAGCAAATCTATTTCTCTCAGATTGTGTGCAAAGTCATTTCTGATGTATGCGAAAAAACGGCGCCATGAGTTGCGATGTGCTAAATAACTTGTATTTGTGACATTTGGTGGGCGTAACTCTGATCTAGAATCGAATAAGCGGTCTATAAGCTTCAAACCAGTGTCGTTTGCCTCACATTGTGTGAATTCTCTTAATTTGCATTCGAGAAAAACACACGCATCCCGTACTGCAGTGTCATACAGGCCAAGGATTAACAGCTCCTCGGTTTTTTCTGAGATCAGTGGCGAAATTTCAGATGTCAGAGCGTTGACTAAAGCTGACTTGTGTCCTTTTTCAGTGAGCCTTATCGAGCCCAAAAGGAAAATAAGTTCATTATTATCACCAACGATAACACCTTCAACAAAATTCATTTTGCTGCATTCAATTAAGTCGGTGTCCCACACAGCAGCATGAAAGAGGTTTCTGTCAAAGCAGTTATTCGATTTCTTTTTTCCAACTAGAAAAAGCGTTGACTGTTCCTGATGGTCTATTGGGAAAAACGGTGTGTTCCTTGGGTAGAAAGCTAGAGTTTCGACTGCAATAGAGACGTGAGGCCCACCTAGTGGGTACGTCGGCCATTCCTTTGGGAATAATTTGTAACCTTCCTCCCAGGTATGAACGAGTCCATGATGGTGCCAATATTTCCTCCTGAAGTTAATTTCTTCTTCGACAGTCCCATTTGACATCTTTTCTCTTTCCTTGCACAACGGCTTGAGGGTCTGCCGCTTGGCGGCAGCACCCGAGTGTTATGTTTCTACGGGCGGCTTCCAAGATTGTCGTAACCTAGAAGGTTCTTGGGACTAATGGATTCGTAATCCCAACTCGGGGTGTAGAGAGTTTTGTCTTCAAAGGCAGCGATAAGTGGGGCATACGCGGCTTTATTTTGCGCGTTAAAAATGACCCCAACCTTTGCCAGGTATTCTGCTGATCGGGAACGAGCAAAGATTTCAAATGTTCCTGAATGCCTCTCTACATATAGTAGCGTCTCCGGCCACCAATTTTGCCGCCTACTTTCTGCAAGTGCATCGAAGCATTCTCTCAAAAATATTGTGAAATCAGCCTGCATAAGTTGACGAAACGGGATGCCTGAAGATTTCGACCGCTGCTCTAAGAGATCGCTTCTAAGACTTAACCTCCGTAGGTTGAGCCTTTTATTTCTTTCTTCAATTGATTCCAAATAGTGTCTGAAAATTTGAAAAGAGACCATCGCATCCCTGCCATAATCGGCGTTTCGCTGAACATAAAAATGCTGTTCCAGCAGGTATCTAGTAAAGTCGTATCGTTCGTATTTCAAGAGGCATGCAATGCAGTACACGAATATTTCGTGGATAATAAATTTATAGTTATCAAAGTCCCACTTGGACCAACTTCTGACGTCTTCAGGAGGATACATGTATGGAATGATGCCTTCAAAAAAGCGATGGACTTGCTGCATAGCGTCGGCAGTACATCTGTATTGTGCTACTGCAAGAAAGAACTCTACTATCTCATTTCGATAAGGAAGAAACTGCTCAATATTTTCAATAATTTTTTCATCCATTTCACCAGTTTTGTCAGTGATACGAAACCGTTCAAGGTTAGTAGAGAATGTCTCAAGATATTCAGTTATTGCACCGCTCGCATAGTCCTTATTTGAACGGATAGATTCAACAGCGCGTCGGAAGGCAACTGATGTTCCGAGGGATAATGTCTCTGCGTCAGATAAAAAGGCTGGTTTATGGCCTAGCTCTGGCTTCACATATAGAGGCTTATCGAATATCCAGCGGAGTAATTGCTCAAAGTTAGTAGCATAAGAATCACCATTGCTCAGATCGATGTATATTCTTGATTTGTAATAAATCGGTAAGTACGCCTTCCCTCTCTCGTCCTTTTCCGCAACTACTGCTACAAACTTATTCTGAGACTGCTCATTATATATCTCTGGTGTAATTATTTGAGTTTCAGTACCGACTCCCCCGCTTCTTCCGTTTGCTTTTTCAGAGTATGTTTTGTCACATATTAGCGCCACCTTCTTGATTTCAGGATCAGCCACCATCTGCTCCATGAATGCATGCGCATCATGCCCCTCTTTAAGATCCCACTTGTCTAAAATTACATCAACACCAGACTCCCGCAGTTCCGTCGCTAAGGCCACGACCCATTGCTCATGTTCAGATGATGACCAGCTATACGATATAAAAAGCTTCGGATTATCTTCAGGCATGTATTCTCTCCTTCTATCTGACATAACGGGCCGGGAGATCACCGGCGGTATTTGGCCGGTGCATCTTCATGGTTATGCGTCTCTGTTGTTTTCATTTCACCGGAGTTCTTGGAGAGCCTTCTGCGACAGGCAGGACTTGATTATGTTTCGTATGCCGATTTGCGACGCATGCTCCAGAAGGCATGTCGATACAGCATTCTCTTGGTCGCCCCCCACATCAATCATTGAGTTTAGAAGGTTACAAAATGCTTTTCGTTGATCTGTTGTGGCTTCACTGAGATACATGGCACAGCAGGGTGCTAGTTCCATAAATATTGAATGGTAGCTGAAATTCACCCCATCGTATCCGAAAGATTCGCCGCCATCCCATTCTTCGGCGAACAGCGGGAACAACTTGGTCAATTCCTGAACTAGGTGGCTTGGTGTCTCTATCATATTTTCCCTCTGCATAACTCGTAAATCACCGGTTAGAACCGGGTTTGCTAATACTTCTGCATGTATAAACTTTCCTGCCCACTCCTGCCATTTTAAAAATGAACGCGCTTTAAAATAAGGCCTGATCAGCGCAAAGTCAAGCGACTGCTCCGTCCGCGCCGTTCAGAACCTTCTACTAAATACTGTTCCAGTTTGGCACGTATGTTCTAAAGTGATACAATATAAGTGATCCAAAGCGATACACTGTCAGTGACCTTTTATCATTAGAATGCTGCTGGCAGCGCATTAGAGGCTTGTGCACGGGAATTGCAGACGTATACAAAAATGCAGGCGTTTAGGCTGAAGTCTCAGTCTTCAGTCTTCAGCCTGATTAGAGGAGTCCTTATGAACATCAGCAAATTCGTCGCCCCGGAGATCATCTTCGGCCGGGGGTCCCTGAGCCAGCTCGGCGAGAGCGTCATCCGCATCGGCGCCTCCAAGGTTTTTCTGGTCAGCGACGCTGACGTGATCAAGGCCGGCTGGGTCGATCTGGCTGTGCACTACCTGCATGCCGCCGGCCTGGAGACCGAGATATTTTCCTCACTCACCACCAACCCGAAGGACGTTGAAGTGGCCGACGGAGCTCGGCACTACCAGTCGTCCGGATGCGACGGCATCGTGGCCGTGGGGGGGGGCAGCCCTACCGACGTGGCCAAGGCCATTGCCATTCTGGCGACCAACGGCGGGATTCTGCAGGATTACGAGGGGATCAACAAGATCAGCCACCCCCTCCCCCCCATGGTGATCGCTCCTACGACTGCCGGAGCCGGGTCCGAGGTGAGCCAGTTCACCATCATCGTCGATACGGCCCGCAAGCTGAAGATGTCCATCATCTCCAAGTCGCTGGTGCCGGACATCGCCATCGTCGATCCGGAACTGGTGCAGACCATGGACGTGAAGCTGGCTGCCGCCACCGGACTGGACGCCTTTACCCACGGCATCGAGTCCTATGTCTCGCTTGCAGCTACACCCCTTACCGACATCCATGCCCTGAAGGCGATCCAGCTGGCCTCCCGCAATCTGCGGCAGGCCGTGGCCGACCGGCACGACATGGAGGCCAATACGAACATGTCCATGGCGAGCCTCACCGCCGGGCTGGCCTTTTCCAACGCCATCCTCGGCGCCACCCACGCCATGACCCACCAGGTGGACGGCCTCATCGACCAGCATCACGGCGAGACCAACGCCTCCATACTCCCCCATGTCATGGAGTTCAACCTGAGCGCCTGTCCCGAGCGGTTCCGGGACATCGCAGTTGCCATGGGGGAGGATGTGAGCGGCCTGTCCACCATGGCGGCGGCGGAGAAAGCGGTTGTTGCGGTTCGGCAGCTGATCAGGGATATCGGGCTGGAAAAGGGGCTGGGGGAGATCGGTCTGACCGAGGAGTTCATCCCGCTCCTGAGCGAAAATGCGCTCAAGGACGCCTGCCTGGTGACAAATCCGCGGCCTGCCACCCGTGAGGACATTGCGGCGATATTCAGGAAGTGTTTGTGAGGCAAACCTGACCACCCCTAACCCTTTAGGCCCTTTTGGTCCCCCTGAACCAGGAGGGGGATTTAAGAGCTCCCCTCCTAGATTAGGAGGGGCCGGGGTGGTAGAAAGTACGAGGAGCAACCGTGGATGACAGGGAAAAACTGCTCGAACAGCTGACCGGCGTCGATTCGTCCAAGCTGAACTACTATGTGGAGCTGAAAAAGCGGAGCCAGGAGGTGCTGAAACAGAACAGCCGACTGGAGATCCTCCACCAGCTTGCCCGCGACATCAATATCGACATGTCCATTGCCGACATCATCGAACGAACCTTCTCGCGGCTCCCGCAGACCCTCCCCTGCAATTTTCTCGGCCTGGTAGCGGTCAAGAACGGCGGTCTGGAACTCAAGGCGCTGATGCCTCGGGATTTCTGCAGGATCGACAACTTCCCGGCCCACTCCCCTTCCCTCAAGGTCATCCGCGAGAAGAAGGCCGGCATCTTCAACCTGCCGCCGGAAGAGCTGAGCCATGTGCAGATCAACCCGGATTATCCGGGACCGCTCAGATGCCTGGCCATAGCCCCCATGTTCAAGCGGGACGAGGTCATCGGCGCCTTGCTTGTTGCCAGCATCACCGCCGACGCCTATGACCCTACGGATCTCAACTTCGTCGTGCATCTTGCCGACCAGCTTTCCATCAGCATCCAGAATGCACGCCTTTACAAACAGGTCTCCCGCGCCCAGAAGGAGTGGGAGGCGACCTTCAAGGCGGTGACCGACCCGATCTTCCTCATCGACACCGATTACAACGTGCTGCAACACAATGACCGGCTCCCCCCGGGGATCAGCAGTTACTGGAACCAGGCGCTCAGCCGGAAATGCTTTGCCAAACTTCACGGCCGGTCAGAACCATGTCCGAACTGCCCTCTGCAGGAGATCCAGAGAACCGGCAAACCGGTTTACCAACGGTGGCAGACCGATGCCGGCCTGGTGCTGGACCTCTCCTACTATCCGGTACTGAATGAAAACAGGGAGCTGTCAGCGGTAACCATTATCCTCAAGGATGTGACGGAGAAGATCAAGATGGAGGGGCAACTGGTACAGACGGCCAAGCTGGCAGCCCTCGGGGAGATGGCGGCCGGTGTTGCCCACGAACTGAACAGCCCGATGACCGTGATCATAGGCACGGCGCAGCTGCTGGCGAGGGAGCTGCAGGAGAACGGCCAAGCGGAGCGGGCCGGTGAGCTGGAAGACATAATCAATTCCGGACTGCGCTGCAAGCGGATCATCCAGAACCTGCTGACCTTTTCCCGCCAGGATCAGCAGCCGGCAACGGAGATCGACCTGAACGCCGAGGCCCGTAAGGTGCTCGGCATGATCAAGTACCAGATCAACCGGAGCCAGATCACGATCGCGGAGCAAATGGTTGAGGATCTTCCCCGCCTGATTGCCAACGGACCTCAGATCCAGCAGGTGCTGACCAATTTCCTCATCAATGCCCGGGACGCCCTGACGGAGGTGGAGCGGAGCGAAAAGGTAATTGAAGTGGCGACGGCGCTGCGGGTGAAAAACGGGCGGCGGTGGGCGCTATTGAGTGTCAGTGACAACGGAATCGGTATCCCTCCGGAAAATCTGGCCAAGATCTTCACCCCGTTCTTCACCAGCAAGGAAGCCACCAAGGGGACCGGCCTCGGTCTCTCGGTCAGCCTCGGGATCGCCGAGTCCCACAACGGAACAATCGAAGTAACCAGCAGCCCGGGCCAGGGGAGCAGTTTCTCCCTGGTACTGCCGATTGACCGGCAATGAGGCCGGGAGAAAGAAGGGAATTATGTTGTCTGTCCAGGTATTGATCATCGATGACGAGGCGGATGTCTGCGGCTTTTTCCGGCGGCTGCTGACGAAAAAGGGCTATGAAGTGACCACGGCCAACAATGAGCCTGAAGTGCTGGCCGCACTGGCCGCCACCAGCTTCAGCGTCGCGATGGTCGATCTGAAGCTGCCGGATACCGACGGTCTGACCCTGCTACGGTTGATCAAGGCGAGGCAGCCGGCGTGCGAGGTCATCATCATGACCGGCTACAGCACCGTGAAGACGGCGGTGACAGCCATGCAGCAGGGGGCGTACGAATATCTGGAGAAGCCGTTCGACGATATCGGCGAGATCGAGGCGCTGATCGCCAGGGCTGCCGCACAGGGAGTCCCGCAGCGGCAGGGAGAGCAGGCCAGGGAGGAATGGGCGGATGTGGCCGCTGGCGTCGGTTTCCAGATCGGCGGATCACCGCTGATGCGACGCCTGGTGTCGCTGGCCTACAAGGTCGCCGGCAAGAACATCAATGTGCTGATCCAGGGGAAAACCGGCACCGGCAAGGAGGTGCTGGCCCGTTTCATCCACGCTGCTTCGCCACGGGCAGAGGCGGCATTCATCCCTGTGAACTGCGGCGCCCTGCCGGAAAATCTCCTGGAGAGCGAACTGTTCGGCCACGAACGGGGAGCCTTTACCGGTGCCAACCAGACCCGGCGCGGTATCTTCGAACTGGCCAACCATGGCACCCTGCTGCTCGACGAAATCGGCGATGCCAGCCCGATGATCCAGGTGAAGCTGCTACGGGTGCTGGAAACCGGCGAATTCATGCGGGTGGGAGGCGAACGTCCGATCAAGACCGATGTGCGGGTGATTGCCGCTACCAACGTGGATCTGGAAGAGGCGATCCGCGAGAAGACCTTCCGCGAGGACCTGTACTACCGCCTTAACGTGGTTCGCCTGGAGATCCCCTCCCTGAAGGAGCGGAGCGAAGACATCCCGCTGCTGGCGGAGCACTTTTCCCGTCAGTTCAATCCCAGGGTGCGGCTCTCGCCGGGGGCGCTGCGGCTGCTGCAGAATTTCAGCTGGCCGGGCAACATCCGCGAACTGGCCAATGTCATGCGCCGGGCCGTGGTGATGTGCCCCGACGACACCGTCCTCCCCAGCCACCTGAACAACCGCTTCCAGAGCGCTGTCGTGACCGCGGCGACCGCGGCGGCAATGGACGCCGGCGGGGGGGCTACGGAGTTCCTGATGGCCAGCGAGCTGTTTCGGGAGCAGGCAACGAACCCGGACGCGCTGGAAAAACTCACTCCTGACGAGCTCGATCGTCTGCTCCAAGCGCTGCACGGCATCGAGGCCGGTGTGCTCTCGGCCATGCGGACAAGCGGGATACCGGCGGCCCCCCGGAGGGGCCTGAAGGAAACAGAGGCGGAGACCATAAGGCACGCCCTGGACCTTAACCGGTGGAACATCACGGAAACGGCCAGGGCGCTGGGGATCGGCAGAAATACGCTTTATCGTAAAATCGGGCAGTTCAAGTTGTCGCGCTGACCAACCAGCCACAGACTTTCAGATGGGGATCCTTCTCTTCTTGCAGTAGGCATTGACGACCACCTCGGCCTGGTGAAGCCGGGAGAGCTTCATGTTCCGACCCTTGAGAGCCATGACGTCATCCAGCGAAATCACCTCCTGACGGAGTTCACGGGCAACAATGCCGATATGGGCGACAATGATCTTGAGGTCGCCGGGAGTATACAGCTTCAGCATCGGCGGGGTCAGCATGAAATAGCCGCCGGCAATATCCTGCGCCAGTTTTTTGGGACTACCCGAAATCGGCATAGCAACTCCCCTCACTCGTTTTAGTCAGGCGAATTCGCGTTCACAGCTTCTCGACCCGGTAGGAAACCTTCCCCTTTGCGATTCGGCATACAGGATGGCTCCGGCCAGACAGTCCACCTTTATTCGCACTTCATCCCGCCCTGGATCCAGGCGTTGACCTGCTCTTTCCATTGGATCATCCCGCCCTTGACCAGATCGGCCTCTTTCTTCTTGCCCGGCAGCTGACCGCTTTCGGGTGTGGCGCCATCGATCCCCCAGAGAACCCGCGGGTCTTCGAACAGGTGTTTTTCCATATCGCGCCTGTTGAGCGCCTTGCTCTTGAATTTCGCGTGCATTACACTCTTTATCGCCTCGCAGGTCTGCTTTGCATCCATACCCGACGTATAGAGCCCGCTCATGGCGAACCAGTCCTCAGGATGGCTGTAACCTGTAACACCCTGCTGATGACAGACGACACACATCTCCACAGAGCGTCCCTTGTGGTCCTTGAACGAAAGACCGCCCCGCTCCTGCTCATAGAAATCGTGACACTTGGTACAGGATTTTACCTGGAACTTGGCAAACAGGTGGGTACTGAACAGGGAGTCATCGGCGAATGCCGGAAAACTCGAAAGAAACAGAAAAACAACCGCCAGATTCAGAATCATATATTCCCCCTCTTTTTAAAACAGGATTCACCACAAAGACACAAAGGACACAAAGAAATTCAGAGAAAAAGACGAAATAATATTTAAAACCAAAGGCTTAGTGTAAATGTTTTTCTTAGTGTTCTCGCTTAGAAGCGCCTACTTTTGGTTGTGTCTTTGTGGTTCAGAGAATTTATTCCGTCACGTCCAACGGAAGCGGAACCTGATCCATATCATCTCCCGATTCGGCCAGCTCCTCGATCTCCCGGAGAGTCGGCAGGCTAGCCAGATCCTTAAGGCTGAACGTCTCCATGAACTCTTTGGTCGTTCCGTAGATGAGCGGTTTGCCGGGAATATCCTTTTTGCCGATGATCCTGATCAGCTTTTTGTCCAGAAGGCTCTTGAGGATGCCGCCGGAATCGACTCCGCGGAGATACTCGATCTCGGCGCGGGTGACCGGCTGCCGATACGCGATTATGGCAAGGGTCTCCAGAGAGGACGGGCTGAACCGTGCCGGTTTGACCCTTTTGAGCCGCCGGATGTAGTCAGCCAGTTCCGGCCTGCTCCTGAACTGGTACCCACCGGCAACGAGAACAAGTTCTACTCCCCTGCCGTTTTCCCGGCATTCGGCTGTTACCGCTGCAATCGCTTCCCGGATCTCCTCGCGCTCGAACTCTTCCAGGATCGAACAGAGCCGGTCGAGAGTGAGAGGCGAATCAGAGACAAAAACGATGCTCTCGACGATCTGCTTTAACGATATATCACTCACCAGTCACCCCGAATTTAAGCCGCTTCCTGGATAATGGCACTTCTGACGAATATGCTGCCGTAGTTTTCGAACTGCGACAACTTGATCATCCTGAGCTTGCAGAGCTCCAGCACGGCAAGGAAGGATGCCACGATGAACTCACGCGTATTGGTGCCGACAAAGAGCTCCTCGAATTCTACAGACTCTTTCCCTTCGAGAAACAGGAGAATATCGGCGATCCTGTCGGCTATGCTGATATTCTCGGAACCGACCTCGTGAAAACTGTCCTTGGGTGCCTTGGCAAGAATCCTCCTGAACGCGTCCACCAGCTCGAAGAGATCTATTTCCGGGAGCGCATCATCAGGGGCCGGGGTATCCAGTTCGGGAGGAAGGAATTTGCGGGCGAACACGTCCCGGTCGAGTATTTCACGTGATGCAAGGAGGGTAGAAGCTTCACGATACCGTTCATATTCAAGGAGTCTCCTCACCAGCTCTGCACGGGGATCCTGTACCTGATCCTCATCTGCTTCCGGGTCTGGACTGAGCGGCAGCAGCATCTGGGACTTGATCTGGATCAGCGTCGAAGCCATGACCAGGAACTCGCCGGCAACGTCGAGGTTGAGCTCGCGCATGAGATCCAGATAGTCGAGGTACTGCCGTGATATTGCGGCAATCGGGATATTGTAGATGTCCACTTCATTTTTCTTGATGAGGTGGAGCAGCAGGTCCAGAGGCCCTTCAAAGGCCTCTGTGCTCACAAGGCAGGCGGTTGAATCATCGTTCGGGAAAAGAGGGTTCTGATCCGGATCAGCAATCATATCAGACCTTTATGGCATCCCTGACCAAGGCCATCGTCTCCGAGGCACTTTTAGATGCTTTCGCCGCACCATTGGCCAGGATCTCGTCGACGATTGCGGGAGACGCCAGCAATTCATTGCGCCGGTTCCGGAAAGGTGCCAGAGCTTCGATAAGTGCCTTTGCCTGGATCTTCTTGCAGTCGACGCAACCGATGGCTGCGGAGCGGCAGGCGATATTGATCTCTTCTTTTTGTTCCTCGGTAAGATACAGGTGGTTGAGGGAATAGGCGACACACCGGTCCGGGTCGCCCGGATCGACGCGTCTGACCCTCTGGGTATCGGTCACCATCGACATCACCTTTTTCTGCGTCTCTTCGGCAGTTTCGGAAAGGAAGATCGCGTTACCGTACGATTTGCTCATCTTCCTGCCGTCGAGTCCGAGGACCTTGGGGGACTCGGTAAGCAGGGCCTTCGGTTCGGGAAAGACCGCACCGTAAAGATGGTTGAAGCGACGGGTGATCTCGCGGGTGATTTCCAGGTGGGGAAGCTGGTCATGACCGACCGGGACCTTGGTCGCCCGGTAAAGGATTATGTCGGCACACATCAGAACCGGGTACCCGAGAAAACCGAAAGTCGAAAGATCCTTTGCCGTAAGATTCTCCTGCATCTCCTTGTAGGTAGGATTGCGCTCAAGCCAGGATACCGGGGTTATCATGGAGAGGATCAGGTTCAGCTCCGCGTGCTGG
>Ga0134124_10003115_pt1 | contig 13322 bp, 10 predicted proteins | sample KB304_FD_96880 | JGI IMG/M metagenome (GOLD analysis project Ga0134124, IMG submission 96880) | Terrestrial soil microbial communities without Nitrogen fertilizer from Kellogg Biological Station, Michigan, USA - KB3-0-4 | ecosystem: Environmental > Terrestrial > Soil > Unclassified ... | reverse complement strand
TGATCTCGCACTATGGCCAAAGATGGAATCGCAATTAGTTGCGAATGTCGAGAATATTCTTAGAAACAGGATCTCTGAAGATGCTGATAACCGTAAACCGATCACCCGAGAAGGACTAACGGCAGCCTACGAATACCTGATTGCTACGCTCGAACTACCAGTAGAGTGGATGCAGCCTCCGGAGTTCGCGATTCGCTCGTATACGCACTTTAGAGATCCAAATCCGCCAGAGCCGATTCTGCTCAATAGTTTCTTCCTGGCCGATCTCTCATTGGCCAAAGTGTTGTTTGCCAACGATGAAACTCCACATAACCTTCGACGTTATCTTGGTGTCGAACGTCCAACGCAAACTCAGGATCTGCTTCTCGACGATGAAACGCTCGAGAAAACAGTAAGTCCTCAAAACACTCCATTGGCTAGATGGCCTGGTCCGGGCCACAATCCTCTCGTACTGCTGCAGCAAGCCGCTATCAATGTCGCTTTCAGTGAAACAACATCGAATGGATTGATTGGAATCAATGGACCACCGGGCACGGGAAAAACCACACTACTCCGCGACCTGGTTGCAGGTATTGTTACTCAGCGGGCAGAGGCTATGGTCAAGTTTGAAAATCCGGAAACCGCCTTCCTGCCGACTGAGTTAAGACTGAGTGTCGGTCAAGCTTGGATTCATCTCTACGAGTTAAGTGATTCGCTGAAAGGATTCGAAATTGTAGTCGCCTCGTCAAACAATAAAGCAGTTGAAAACGTAAGCGCGGAACTACCCGGCCTAGATGCAGTCGCGGCGGATGTCCACCTTAGCTATTTCAAAACGATTTCCGATTCGATACATGGCCGCGAAACGTGGGGACTGATCGCGGCTATCTTGGGAAACGCACAAAACCGTTATCGTTTCAAACAGCTTTTCTGGTGGCAGGAAAACAAGGACTTCAATTCCTATCTGCGCGCCGTGACTGGTTCGCTGCCTAACACCAAGAATACAGAACAGCCTCAGCCTACTATTTGGGACGAAGATCCGCCGACCACACGTGCGGAAGCACTGAAGCGCTGGGAGACTGCACGTGAACGATTCCGCAGAGCCTTGGATGAGAGCCGGCGATGGCAGCAATTGCTTAAGAGCTTGCGCGATGACGTGATTGACATTCCGAGACTGGCGAAGGCACATGAGACTACGACGCGGCAATACTCAGAAGTTGTTCACCGCGTGAAACGTTTATACCAGCAATACCAGTACCTTACACGCGATCTCCAAACTGCGAGTGAAGAACTGCGCATTCACGCATTAGCAAAACCCGGTTTTTGGGCTCGCTTATTTAGAACTAAGGCGGCACGACAATGGAAGGAAGTGCACACCGCTCTGTTAGACCTAAAACAAAAGGAATCAGCCTGGAACTCGGCTCGTGCAGAGCATGAGAGAACAAAACACCGAGTGGTTGAGCTTCAGAAAAAGCATGGGATCGAGATTGCCGATTCTGCTTTCTTTGAAAAGGAACATTGCGAGAAGCACCAAGCCACACCATGGTGGCCCCTCGCTGCTCAGAGAGCGCGCGACGAAGTTTTCATTGCCGCTGTAGCGCTTCACCGCGCATTTGTAGATGCTGCAGCAAAACCTTTGAGGCACAATCTCGCGGCTTTGATGAACGTCTTTACAACGCAAACACTTCCAACTGCCGAAAAACAAGCATTGCTTCCTGCCCTGTGGGCGTCTCTTTTCCTTGTCGTACCGGTTGTCTCAACAACTTTTGCTTCGGTCACTCGGATGTTGGGAAGGTTACCAATGGAGAGTCTCGGATGGTTGCTTGTTGATGAAGCCGGCCAAGCATCACCTCAAGCTGCGGTGGGAGCAATCATGCGAACGAAACGCGCAGTTATCGTCGGCGATCCGATTCAAATTGAACCGGTGGTGACACTGCCGGACACTCTATGTGAAGCAATATGTACTCAGTTTGGAGTCAATCCTGAATGCTACTCGGGTCCACGTGCTTCGGTGCAAACACTCGCCGATGCGACATCTGCCTACACTACAGAATTTGAAATGAAGTTCGGTGGCAGTCGCCCTGTAGGCGTTCCCTTACTGGTCCATCGACGATGCTCTGAGCCGATGTTTAGCATCTCAAACAGCGTCGCATATTCCGGCTTAATGGTGTTCGCGAAAAAAGATGAAAAGCCATCCGGCATCAGGCAAGTTCTTGGTCCGTCACAGTGGATCGATATTACAGGCAGCAGCGAGAATAAATGGTGTCCAGAAGAAGGTGATGAAGTTGTTCGGCTGCTTTATCGGTTGGCACAGGCAGGTGCGACTTCGGATTTGTACGTTATAACGCCCTTTATAATCGTTGCCGACGGGTTGCGCTTGACCATTCGCAATAGCGGAGTACTGCGCGGCTGGGTCGATGAGGAATGGCGCTGGCTTAACGAACGCGTGGGCACTGTACACACGGCTCAAGGACGTGAGGCGGAGGCAGTGATAATCGTGTTGGGCGCGCCCAATCCGTCACAAACCGGAGCACGTAATTGGGCCGGTGGTCGTCCGAACATACTGAACGTTGCTGTAACGCGAGCGAAAGAAGTGATCTACGTTGTCGGAAATAGGAAACTGTGGCGTGAAGCGGGCGTATTTGCTGAACTAGATCGACAACTTTCATGACCTCTTTGGAAGAACGATATGATGAAGTCAATTACCCTCTTGCCGGTGATCGTTGCCCTCACCTTACAGGTTACAGGCCGGACATCGTCACGATTCGAAGATTACGAAGTAGTCATGTGCGATCGTCAGGTGCAAAAACCATCACCAGAGAGATAACGCCGCAACCATTCTCCGATGGTCAAGCCCTAGTTGCAGCCAAACTGACACGAGATTGCTCTACCGCTATTGGGGTAGAGCTAATGGTCACCTCGATTGGTTAAGATGGTCATAGGCAAGTAAAGCTCTTACGCCTTTGTTTGTTTGTCTTTTGCACGAAGAGCGTTGCGCTTTCTTGCGCGCTTTCTAGGCAAGAGCAAAGGCAGGAAAGCAGACGAATTAAATCTAGACTCTTGTAACTTATTGCCTGTAGTAGGTTTACTTACACACAATGCAGTTGGATCCGTTGAGGGGTTCTTTGGGACTTCAAACCAAACAGAGGAAGTGAAGGAAACGATTTGAAAAGTGCTAAACGGTTGTGTTTTCAGTAAGTAACGATCTAATATGCGTGTACATTCAAGAGTGGCCCGCTTGGCTCAGTAACTGGGCTCGCGCTCACAACACGTCGCCTTTCAGTCATTTACAAAGGTAAATTTAAACGTTGACGGGAAGGTTGACGGCAAATAACTTAGCGCCATTCAGCCGTGAAATTGGGACGAACTCAGTGGTACCGAAGGTGAACCCGATGTTCTTTGTTTACTGAGAATTTCACGTCACTTTCTCTTGCCTGCTAAGTGAAGGTGGCAACACCAGTGAGCCAAGCATCTAACCGAGACGGTTAGTGAGACTCTTCCACGGTTGAATGTGAGGTTATGAGAATCAAGGCACTGATTGAACCCAACTAAACCCTATACCGGGTCAAAAGTCACTATCAGATCAATGTGCTGTTTCCTGAATTAGTCGAACTAGATTCTCAATTTCCTCCTCAGCATGAACGTCTACTTCAAACCTCCTCAGCAACGCGCGAATATGTTCGCGACTGTCGTTATCTCCCGGTTTGAAGCTCGCAATAACGTTTACCTTGTAATGTTCGGGAGCATCCTTAAGTTCGACAGCTTCCACGGCGAGAACACTGGCTCTATCTATGTTTCGCTTAACTTCTGCTTCGAATGCTTCCGCTTTCACCAGATTTGGGCGTCCGTTTCGGAACATGTATGAGAAATTTACTTCTCGATCCATTATCGGTAAACGCACGCGCACATCTCGCTGAACTTTTTCTGCGACTCCGCGCTGCTTCAAAAGCTCCTCAAACTGCCAGCGAAGCTGCCTGCGCGCCTCAACTGCACGTGCCCCTCGGAGCCGGCCACCGACTAATTCCTCAAACAACTCGTTCAAAGTCTTTTCGGGATCTAAAACTTTCACAGCACGTGGTTCACTCAAGCGCAATTGATTCGCGCGCGTATCGATGAATGTCCGAAAGTCTTCAATTGTTTCGATCCTACCTGCTTCAATGGAGACTCGCTCTTCAAACATTTCCTTGAACGCATTAATTCTCCGCAGATCTAGTTCACTGCTACGAAAGAACCGTCTAACACGATCGTTTCCACGTGCGGTCTGCGCCTCAAGAAACCTGAGTTCAGGGCAGAACAACACTACTCCGATGTTGGCGCCCTCTCCCCGCTCAAGGTCAGGGATGTAGCGCAGGATAGAGTAGTATCCCCTGGCAGTACTCATGTTTTCAGTCATGGGTGTGCTCCTTACTCCGAACCGAATCAAAGATGAGGCTGATTCATATAGTTGTTAACAATGTGTTCCAGATTATGTACTAAAAACCTCGCTCGCTCCAAGAGGAAGCGGTCGATTGCGTCCCGCGCTTCGTTCGAAAGCTGCCATTCGTTGGGAACTGAAGCTAGAATGTCTGCCCACATTTCAGGTCGGGCTACTTGAAGGATTTCACCAGCCGCAACTATTTGTTCAGAAGTCACATAACGCCTGAAAATGGGAAATAATCCATACAGAAGTTCGTCGCGAATAAAATCGAGATGCGCCAGCCTTGGTGTTAACTCCCGACCGCAAGTCAGTATATCTCCATGGTCAATCGCCTTAAGAACAAACTGACCTGACGGCGCATGCTCGCTCGAAAGAAAAAGGTTATCCAGCCTCATTCGCGGCCGACCACCCTGACCCATACCGCGTGCGTATCGATCGCAGTTCCGGACCCAGGTGTCAAATACAATCAGTAAAGGGATATCCTCTGGATTAATAATACTCGCCAGGACTGCCTCACCACCCACAGGTTCACCTTGTTCGTCTCGTGTCACGAAGCTTGGACCTATTTGCGCCAAAGCGTCACCAAGGGGGATCTCGTCTCCTTCGGTGAGTTCAAGCAGCATGACATCAAGAGTCTGCAAGCCAATCCGTTGAGCAAGATGTGTTCCAATCCAATCGCAGACCAACACATGGGGCCCTTGCGGATTGTTGATGGCTTTTAGATAAGCGGGTCCCGAGTCGGTGACTATTCGAGCGACAAGAGTACTCGAACGGAACGATTCAACATATCGAACGAAGGATGACGGCGGCCATGGGTTGTAAGCCAAATGTCAGTCCTCCCAAACTACATTAATTCCCACATAACTTCTCGTTAGTTGATGTGAGCTCGAGTAAATTGTCCTTCCGCCAGGAATCGCTCACGGTTTCGGGGTACTGAGCGATGACAGCATCGTTGCGACTAAATGTCGGCACATTATGTTCAAGAGTTCATTAAGACACTTACGTGTCCAACGATTCATCCCACTCAGCTCCCATTACCCAAGCAAGTGCAGACATTCTTCCTGACAACAACCCCCACTCGAAATCGTCCCACCCCAAATTCTCTCGGCCGTATTTATCTTCGATTCGCTTTGCTGCTTGTTTGGCGGTCTTCAAAATTGGTTTCTGTGCTTCGGTTAGCGGTTCTTCACCAGTTTTGATTCGATGAAGCCAATTCTGATGTCGATTCCACCATACCTTATCCCATAGTTCGTTGTACTCCTTGAGAATGTCGTTATCGTTGCGACGAAGAATCATGGGCCAAAACTCGCCCTCGTTCTCTTCATCTGGAATCCATTCAACTTTGTCTCCGTTTTCGGTGTATCCAATCTTGTATCCATTTGGGCCAACAGCTTCCTTTTCAACCGGATCTTTTGTTTCAGCTGTTGTTCGATGTCGTCGGCCCTTAAACGTTCTGAGAAACTCGCGATTCAATTCTTCGAGTACTGGTACAAGGTCTGAATCAAAATGGGCGACTTGGATTCCTGCATCAATTAATCGCAATTCGCCCCGTCCTCTAATCCGAGGATTTCTGTCGAGAGCGCCGACGAAAACTTTTCCTATGCGCCGTTCAATAATTCGTTCCGCGCATGGAATCTTTGGATCGTGTCTTGATGTGCAGGGTTCCAATGTTGTGAAAAGCGTTGCTCCAGCCAATGTCTCGCCCGACAACTTCTTCTCAAGTAGGGTAAATTCAGCATGGTCGCCGACGGCTAATTCACCTCGGTATGCTTCTGCAATGATTGCTCCATCTCGTACCACTACAGCGCCAACTTTAGGAGAGACTTTTCCGGGCTCACTTATAGATTTGCGGGCTTGTTCAATTGCTCTAAGCATGAAGCCTCGGTTCGATAGCTCTGATGTCAGTACAGAACCTTGTTTCTTGAGTAGAACTCGTCCGTCTTCGACCGCTTGTATTAGCACTCGGAAATAAGCTTCATACCGTTCACAATGGTGTGGAATACGACCAGCAGTCGTTAAACGAATTTCTTTGTCTGTCTCTTGCTTGATTCGGTCGAAGTTCTCGACTTCATCTTGAAGATTATCGTTAATAAGCCTTCTTGTCTCGATTCTCCACCTTTCATACTGTTCAATCAATTCCAGACCGCAATTCGGAACTAGCTTGGGTTTTAGTCGGTTCAATTTGTCGTTCTGTTGACGAATAATGGCAGTAACCCTATTTACATCTTGGTCCGAACCATTAACTGATGGCATAACTTCTCCTGAGATTTTTAGCTTCATCTAAGCTGAAACAGTTGGTCACAGCATTGGACCAAAAGGTTATTCAGAGATATCTCGTTAGTCAGCTCCCTTAGTTTATTATTTTCTTAATCACCTCAATCAAACCGGCTTGCCCTAATCCCAACCACACTAAGAAGCCATTCAATGCAGCAAGCCAAAGAACGTTAGAAAGTTTTCCCGAAAAGTGCTTCTCGAATTCACTGACGTTGAAACCGGCAATGGACCAAAGCTGTGGATAAGTTCAACTAAGGAACTCGTTCCATATCTTTGGGAAGTACCTATCTTTTAGTAGGACTGATAGCAACAAAAGTGAACTCAACCCAGTTTTGTCCGTAATTCTGAACTTACTTGGTTCCTCAACTATGTGCTGCGCATATTGATAGTCTTCAAAGGTTGAGAGTGTCGGTTCGTGAACAGTATTGGGATAAGTACGGCTTTCATCAGACAGAATTGTAAAGAGTGCGGAGGTGTCTGGGAACTGCCAATACTCGTAGGCCAGCTCAACGGCAGCGAAATCGTTAACAACTAACGAATAGAACTCTTGGTCGTTCGTGAAGGCTGCGAGATCCGCCAGCACGGTCGCAAGAAAGGAACTCGTGTTCTTGTGAACCTTAACAGCGTCAAAAGGATAACCTACCAACGTAGCTGTTTGCTGGTACTCGTCTGCATCATAACTAGCCAAACCAAAACCTTTATCAAGTCGGTCGCACAGCCAAATCACTGCCCGTTTAATCAGGTGGATTGCTTCCTGTCGTTTCTCACATTTGATGAGAGCAAGGGTGGTCCAGACTAACGTAGTCGCATATCTGTCACTTGGAATGTGACCACAACCTGGTTCTTTCTCTATGAACTCTCTTAAAAATCCACAGATACCATCCCGTTCTGTTTGTTCTTGCGCTAGGAAGAAATTAAGAGAGCTTATTTCTAGAGCTCGAGCACACCAAACTATGTAGTGAAGCATGGGGAGAGTGGCAGCTTCACTACCTACTACTGCTAAGAGTTGTTTGTCAGAAGCTTCCCACTTTTCTGTTACTGCTGTCCTAAACTCTCTACACAGAGGGATAATATTTTCATCCAAAATCTGTTGATATACTTCAGTTAGAAAATCGTCTTCTACCTCATACATACAAGACATCACAGTTCTTGCTAGCGCCAAGTATGTTATGAGGGCGTCGTATAGCAAGCCGTTTCCGACCAGCTTGACAGCAATGATCTCAGCTTCAATCGACGCGCGAAGAATTCGTTTTCTATAGTCGAGGTTTGGATCAATCCATAATTGAGAAAAGGTTTCAATTTCCTTATCCGTCAATTTTCCGTCTAACGCTTTACTGTAAGTCAAATAGAACTGTGCAAAGCCTTGGAGACCTTGCGCTGTTAGTTGATGGATGCTCGATAAACCGTACTGCTCAAATAGTGGAATAAGTTGATTCGTTCCCCAAAATTCAACCTTTTCTTGGTGGTGTATCTTCTCTAATGAGTCATTAAAATCTTGGAGGATGTAGCCTGCATTCCCAATTAGTTTTCCGGTCGAAACCAAAATCACCCGACGCGGGAGTGATTTGTCAAACTGTGGATGGGGCAAGCCAACTATGGCGGCTAGGGTTAACTGCGGAATCACTTCTTCGGCACACTTCTTTTGGTTTATGTCGCCTTTTTTGGATTGAATCGCGTATTGATACTCAACTCCTTCTTCAATCTTTTTAGCGATGAAGTCCTTTCCTATTTCTCGGTCTCCATGGGTCAAATGAATGTCGTACCAGCCCATTGCGGCAAGCAAGGACATTAACGGGAAGTCAAAGTCCCGTTCCTGCTTGATGTTGGCGAAATAATCTTCAAGGAGGGTTCGGAGCATACGAGAGAAGTAGCTATCAGGATAGTTTGCGGGAAGGTTTTCTTTCATAGTACTCCCTTCGCTTCCGTTCAATAGCCTCTTCTATTCTTTTGCTTTGCTCCTCCGTAGGAGGGGTCGCTTGTATTTTTTTTGCTGTCTCAGGATGTAAGACGATTTGATAGTTATGATTGCCATGTTCGTCAAACTGCATCTCAGTTGTTTCAATCATTTCTAAGTAGGCGTCCCAAAAGTTTCTATTGTGAGCATCCACAACATTCCCCACCGCTTCGGTTGTTTTGGAAACGACTTCAAGTAGATACTTCTTTTGTTCTCGATGAAAAGACTCAAAAAGATTAAGAATGGACTCGGCAAATTTTTGTGTATCAGTCTCAAGAAATGCTTCCTTATTAATTTCAAACATGGCTGTGCTCTTAACCATGGGCGTTTCCACGACATTTGGACCAGTGACTTGTCGGGTGGTACCGCCGTGCGAAACCACCTCGCTTCGGATCTTTCCTAGTAACGGATCATGCTCAAGGAGACCTTCTCTAATTTCTCCCATCAGCCGAGCCATTGCGGAGTCGTATTCATGTAATCGAAACGAAGGTCTAGCCATTTCTTCTCCCTTGTGGACAACTTTCCTCGAAGCGCTTAATCACCGCAATTTTACTACATTGACGAAACTTATTAATCTGGCCTCAACTTTTGGGCCTTCTTCAGTGGACCGGATAGTGAGTATGCAGGCGCTCGATGACGTTGATCAAACGTTGACGGCTCAGGTAGCGTTGAGAGCGTTAGGAACGTCAAAAAACTGAGGCGTTAAGCCGTTGCAAAATAAGTAAGTCGCGATGTAGGATGCATTTACGGAAACCGACGCCTGCTTGGCTCAGTAAAAGAACGCTCACTCGCAAACTCAGATGTAAAAGACTTACAGTTGCGGCCAAGGATGCGATGGTCTGAATTTGGCCTGCGTCTTAAAATTCGTTCACACTTGCCAACCCCTTAGCCTTCCCTGCTCCGATTTGACCAGTGGTCCATTCCACGCTTTCCTTCGACCGACATTCCTCAACACAACCAATAAGAAAAAAAGAAGCGGATACCGAGTCGGTGATTCACTTAAGAATCTCCAAAAGGAACCGCCGTAATGAGATTTTTACTTGGCGTCCTCGTTGGTTACAGCCTACGAGGCAAACAGAAATTGCTTGTCAGATTTCTTGTAACGCTGGCGCTGTTTGTGTACGTCGTTATACCAGCAATCGCGCTTTTGGGGCTGAGTCTTGATGTCCGACGTGAGCGCCGGTCTAGACCAGCTCAAACTAAGGTGCCAGTGCTCAAAGGACTGCCCTATGAAGACGCCGAGAGGAAGCTTCATGCCGCTAACTTGAAGATTCGACTGTTGGCGACACGTTACGATCCGACCGTTCAACCTGGATTGATTATCGACCAAGCGCCCGCACCTGGGGAGGAAGTAGCTTGCGGCTACTCAGTTGGGGTGACCCTCAGCAAAAAGGATTACGCCGGTCCTGGTCCATAAAAAGTCAAAGCTACCGCATTGGACCAGATAAACCACACGCTGCTTTCTTGGTGTGATCCAGCCTTCCTGTCTCTCAATCGAACTGACACTACAAATGGTTTTGCCCAGAGACAGAGAGGTTTCACGTAATCACTTCCTCCGAGGTTGCTAACATGCAAAATGTTTTCTCTCTTCGCAAGCGTTCATTCCTTTCACCTGTCTCAACCGGATATACGTCGCATATTTTTGCTGAGGTTGAATCCTCCAACGAGGGCGAATATAGGTGGGGGCACAATATGCTTACCATTGCCGATTGTCGACGCAGAGTCCAGATTGAGTTCTTCTTGGGGACTAAACGAGAGCGTCGTCGATCCCTAGCTAAAATCAATTTACTTATTGCCATCCTCACGCGCTTTCGTGACGCGCTCACTAAAGAGATCGCCTTAATCGAGAAGGTCAAAGCCAAATAGGTATCTAGATACATCGCGGACCAACTTGCACCTAAGCCACCCATATTCAGGTGAAAGCTGAAAGCGAGTTGGACCGCGATGTCTGGATTACTTGAGTCAACTGTTCTGCGCGAGAAGAAAGAGAGGCAACTAATGCCAACGACTAAACATGAACTGCTCGATTGGTTAATGGATGTGCCAGAAGATGCCGAAATCGGAACTGACGGGGCTGGACTAGCTTTGCTGGCAATTCTTGGCACCAACGTTCACTTGTTAGAGGTCGGTCGCATTCCCAATGCCGACGAACTCTATGCTGAGGCGATCAATCAAGCAATGTTGGAACGACTACGGCGGATTGATGCAGCAGGTGGAGTAACGGAGACCGGCGTAATCATAGTGACATTTCACGGTTACATCTCAGGCGTTCCGAGTCTGTTTTCTACAGACTTCAACTCGGCGTTCATCTTTAAGAATACAGAACAAGCGGAAGCCTTTATCGCAGAGTTTACAGACGAGCTACACAATCCGCAGATCCTCGATTGCCCGTAATCCTACCAGCGGATAATTTGCACTGAATTGTTCTTGGCTGCGCTAGTAAAAGCCTCAGTCATTCACAAAAACAACCTCTTTCACCGAAATCTAAAAACTATGGGACACTCGCGACCCCGTCCGAAACATCTTGCAAAAAAGCTCCTGCAAATCCGGCGCACCTTAGGAGTGTCTCAAGGAGAAATGATCAGAAGACTTGGTGTTCAAGATCTGATCGACCATACGACTATTTCCAAGTACGAACTCGACAAAAACGAACCGCCGCTCGCCATCTTGCTCGCCTATGCTCGCCTCTTGGGAATTCCCGTCGAACAACTCATTGATGACGAACTCGAACTCACAATTTGATTTCCGTAAGAGCACCTCGATCGTTTGCAACCGCTATTAACTTCCCAAACACCACTCGACGCGATGTTTCACGTTCGATGCTGAAATCCCGCAATCGCTGCTTTCAGTTACTTTAATAACCTCGCTCCGGAACCTTTTACCGATCAAGCAAAGAGCCATACCGGAGCCTTCGCTGCGTCAGCCGTCAAGGGTCTCCGCTGGCGCTCCGATGAACTCCGCGAACTCAAACAGTTCGCTCCGCCCTTGACTGCCTTCCTCGCTACGGCTTAAGAATCGACAAGAGCTGCTAACGCAGCTCTGAAACCAGCGCTTTCAGGTTTATGATTATTATCAAACGGCGTGGACCAAGCGATTTTCGGTGCAGAAAATTGAAACGATGGCTGCGATGTTTACACATAAACAAGTTCCGTCTACGCTGCCCGGACCTACTAAGCCCATTCGAATCCATCATCAAAGGCCTTGTTGAACTGATCGAGAAATGATGTCAGGTTCAAGGACACCCTTGTCTTACGGCTTTCCTTTGCCTTTGCTTTTTGCCTTTGCCTTTTCCGACTGATTCGGGGCCTGCCCGCCTGCCGGAGGGGATTGCTTGCGTTCCTGTTTTGATGCCCCTTTAGACTGCTGTTTTGCCGGGCTGCCTACTTGTTCTCCCTGCGGTTGCTGTTGGGCTTTGCGCGGGGCTTTCGTTTGAGTGGCCTTTTGAGTGGGCTCCTGAGCACGGGTCTCTTTCTTCTGTTGCTGCTCAAGCTGACGCACTTGCTGTTGAGCTTTCTTATCGCCACGCTTGGCTTCGACGTCGGGCCGTTCTACTTCTTGTTTGCGTGCATGGTCCACCTGCTGCGACTCCTGCCGCTCGTCCTTAACCTTGAACTTTTGATTCCTGGCATTGTTGGAAACACGTTCCACGCGCATCGACTTCGCCAGGTCCTTCCTGGACGTCGACTCCCTGATATCGCCGCTGACATAAACCGGCGTGTCCCTGAGTTTCTTCGCAATGCCTGGTGGCAGATCGATCTTACCGCGTCCCCATGCCGAATGAATCACCGCGTTTCGCAGTGGAGTCAGTGTCAAAGGATCGAGCGTTGGCCTTAGTGAGGCCAACACCCGGCTGTCAATCCTTCTGATGCTGCGCGGATCTATCGGGCGACCCCAGGCGTCCACCGGCACAACGGTCACGGCGCCCGGGATGCCAAAATTGATAAATTTTCCCGGCACTATATTCGCGCTCGTCAAATAACGCGGCTGCCAGTTGGCGTCATAATAACGCGGTGCATAAATGTCTCCTGGGCCAAGCGGCAGCCAGCCGACTTGGTTGCCGTCGTTTAGATTAACGAAACCAACGAGGGCCGGGGCATACGCCGGCGTCGTGTTCACGCCCTCAGGAATCCAGTACCACTGGTTATTAACGTTGGCCCAACGTCCATAATGATAGGGCGCGTAGCCCCAAGGCTCACTTGAAACCCAGGTTGGCCCATATGGATAATCATTGGTCCATTGGCCCTGCTGATAGGGAACCCAGCCTGAATCAACCCGCGGCCTCCAGGCATTGCCATAACCGGCAACGTTCTGCCAGTCGCCGTAATAATCCAAGTCGTTGATGCCCGGAATGGTCGAACTCGCATACTTATAACTCGCTCCGCTCCGGTAAGGATCGTAATAATAAGGATCGCTAAGATAAGCGTCGTACTTGTTGTAACGACCGTCGTAAGAATTCGGATATTGATACCGGTAATAATCGTCCACTTGATTTCCGGCGTCCTCGTTATTCAACCGCGACAACGCTACCTCGGTGGCCGCCTGGCCCACGAGCGTAAGCATTTCGCCTTTACTAATTTCCCCGGAACCCGATTGTCCAACAACCCGCGCAAGTCCGCTCAGCACTGAGACGAGCACACCGCCATTGTTGTCAAAACCGAGGTTGTAAAGCCCTGGTTGATCGAAGTTAACCGCGCCGTAGGG
>Ga0134124_10003114_pt1 | contig 13322 bp, 7 predicted proteins | sample KB304_FD_96880 | JGI IMG/M metagenome (GOLD analysis project Ga0134124, IMG submission 96880) | Terrestrial soil microbial communities without Nitrogen fertilizer from Kellogg Biological Station, Michigan, USA - KB3-0-4 | ecosystem: Environmental > Terrestrial > Soil > Unclassified ... | reverse complement strand
CCGATCGATTCGGCCGCCGCCGCAGCTGGATCATCGCCATGCAGCTGGGCATGGTGGCCTCGCTGTTCCTGCTGCAGGCTGTCGGCCTCAACGCCGGTGTCGGCGTATTGACCGCGCTGATCATCGTGCACAACATCTTCGCCGCCACGCAGGACGTGGCCATCGATGCGCTGGCCGTCGGTACGCTGAAGGAAGATGAGCGAGGCATGGCCGGCGGCCTGACCTTCGCAGGCGCCTATCTGGGCCAGGCGGTAGGAGGTTCCGGCGCGCTGTTCCTGATCAAGTACATTGGCTTCAGCAATACCTATTTCTTCGTTGCCGCGGCCATTCTCGCCGTGACGCTGTTCGTCGTCGTGCCACTGCGCGAGCCGATACTGGCGCGTGCCGTCGCGGCTGGCACGGGCCTGAAGCGCGTCAGCGGCGAACTCAACCACTTCGTTCGCCAGGCCTGGGGCGCCTTCACAGAATCCCGTGCCTCCGTGGTGGGTTTGCTGTTCGCCGTGCTGCCAGCAGGCGCGATGGCGCTGGGATTGTCTTTCGCGCAGACGCTGGCCGTGGACCTGGGCTTCGATGATGACCATGTCGCATCGTGGAATCTCTGGACAACCATCTGCTCCGCCGTGGGTTGCGTCGTTGGCGGCTGGATGTCGGACCGCCTCGGCCGGCGCCGCGCGCTGGCATGGTTCATCTTCAGCATGTCACCTGTCACCTTATGGATGGCGTGGACCCTGTGGCAGGCAGGATGGATTCATCCAGTCGATCTGGCAAAGCGGGCAGGAGTCATCGTGCCGGCCGTCGTGGTCAGCACCTTCTGGTTGAGCACTCTGCTTTTCTTCTTCGCCAATGGCCTGATGTATGGCGCCCGTGCGGCACTGTTCATGGATGTATCCAATCCGCGCGTGGCCGCCACACAGTTCACCGCCTACATGGCGCTGCTGAACCTGGGCATTTCGTATTCGGCCACCTGGCAGGGCTGGTCGGTGGACCGCTATGGCTATCCCATCACGCTGCTGGCTGACGCGTTCATCGGTCTGCTGTGCCTGATCCTCCTGGCCGCCATGGGCCCCATCAAGGCACAGAGATCCGCGGTGCCAGCGGCGCGCGTCGACTGAAGGTGCTTTCCGAGTCGAGGATGGCAGTCGCGGACCGCGAGTTCTGCCACTGCTTCCCTGGTGGGCGCCCGGCCTGCCACCCAGCTAATGCGGCGCGGCAACTCCGTCCCACGCATGGTTCGGGATGCGAATAAGAGCGGCGGAAAGTTAAATGGACTGAACTAACAGGGATCTTCTATCTTCCAATGCTTGACTGCGGCCGCTGACGCGGCTGCTGCTTGTGGCTGGACGATGCAGACTGAGACGATGCGGCGGGGGTGGGTGATGGGCGCGAGACGAGCTTTTTCTGGAAATTCACCGAAGTTGGCGCCAGCCATCCTTCCCGGCACCCTGTTTGCGCTGCTGAGCCCGCTGGCGCTCGGCCAGGCGGCGGGAAGCGCCGACGGCCAGTCGGGCTTCAACCCGATGCTGACCACCTACTGCACCAAGTGCCACAACACCGAGGATTGGGCCGGCGGTCTGGCGCTGGACACCATGGATGTGGGGCATGCCGGTGAGGATCCGCAGGTCTGGGAAAAGGCCGTGACCAAGCTGCGGGGACGGCTGATGCCCCCGGCGGGCCAGAAACAGCCTTCGCAGTCGGATATCGACGCGCTGGTGCGCTATCTGGAAACTTCGGTCGACGCCAGTCCGAAGAGCCATCGCATCGGCCATGTTCCCATCCAGCGGCTGAACCGCACGGAATTCTCAGAGTCGGTGAAAAACCTCATCGGCGTGGAGATCGATCCGAAGCAGGCATTGCCCACTGAGGTGGAGGTCGAAGGCTTCAGCAACATCGCGCGCGCGCTGGCAGTTTCGCCCTCCTTCATGGAGCAATATCTTTCCGCGGCACGCCGTGCTGCACGCCTCGCGGTGGGCGAACCCGTGCCCAAGATGGCCAAGGTCACCATTCCGGCCACGCAGTCTGGCGCGACGGCCTTCCCGCTCGGAACCCGCGGTGGCACGCAGCGCGGGGGCATACGCTTCTTCCATGTCTTTCCGGCTGACGGTGAGTACCACTTCAACGTGCCGGAAGAAGACTTTCTCGACATGGGTCTGTATCCGCGCGGCGCTCAGACCTCGGCCACTCTTCTCATCCTGATCGACGGGGTGGAGAAGATCCGCAAGGACATCGGCGGCCCGGAATACATCGACCTCGCCGACCGCGACGGACCTGTTGGACGCAAAGCCATTCTCGAAAAGGTCGCCAGCGCCGTGCAGGTGAACGCCGGCCGTCACGAAGTGACGATGACCTACATCGAGCGCGCACGCAGCCTGAGCAATGACACCACGGCTGGCGGCGGCTTCATCGGCGGCAATTTCGGCGGCAACCTCGGGGGTCGCGTGTCGGATGTACCCATCATCCAGACTGCGATCGAGATCGAAGGCCCGTTCGCGCCGCACGGTCTGTCGATGAGCGACAGCCGCGCCAAGATCTTCGTATGCCAGCCCAAGGCAGAGGCCGAAGAGCGGCCCTGCGCTGAGAAGATCGCACGCCACCTGGGCACGGAAGCCTATCGCCGGCCGGTAAGCGACGGTGACATCAGCACGCTGATGAAGTTCTACGACATCGGACGCAAGGAAGCCGGCGGCTTCGATGCCGGCGTGACTGAGCTGGTCACGGCGGTTCTCTCCAGCCCCGACTTCCTGTATCGCGCCATCGCGACCACACCGCAGAGCGATGAACCCCGCCTGCTCACCGATCTCGAGCTGGCCTCGCGACTGTCCTTCTTCATGTGGGGCACCGGGCCCGACGATCAGCTGCTGAATGTGGCGGGCAGCAAGAAGCTGTCCGATCCGGCGGTGATGAAGGCCCAGGTCGAGCGCATGCTGAAGGATCCGCGTGCCAACACCCTGGTGGAGAATTTCGCGCTGGGCTGGCTGAATCTCGATGAACTGGACAAGGTCGAACCCACCGACGGCGGCTTCAACGCCGCGATGCGCGCGAATTTCGAAACCGAGATCCGGCTGTTCCTGAGCAGTGTGCTGCTGGAGAACCGCAGCGTCATGGACTTGCTCACCGCGGACTGGACCTTCGTCAACGAGGCGCTGGCCCGGCAGTACGCCATCCCCGACATTCACGGCCCACAGTTCCGCCGCGTGAAGCTCACCAACGAGAACCGTTTCGGCGTGCTCGGCAAGGGCGCCTTCCTGCTGCGCACTTCCTATGCCGACCGCACCTCGCCGGTGCTGCGTGGCGCCTGGATCCTCGACAAGATCATGGGCACACCGCCCACGCCGCCGCCGCCCAATGTGTCCACGGACCTGGCCATCAAGGACGGCGCCAAGCCGACGACGGTACGCGCGCGGCTGGAAGAGCATCGTCGCAATCCCAACTGCCAGGCCTGTCACGGCCTCATTGACCCACCCGGCATCGCGCTGGAGAACTTCGACAACACCGGTCGGTGGCGCACCATCGATGCGGCGGCGAAGGCGCCCATCGAAACGCAGACCACGCTATCCAGCGGCATGGTGCTCAACGGTCCGGTGGAACTGCGCAAGTACCTCATAAGCCGCCCGGATCAGTTCCCTACCACGGTGACGCGGCGACTGATGATGTATGCCCTGAATCGTGAAGTGGAATACTTCGACATGCCGCAGGTCCGGCAGATCGTCAAAGACAATGCCGCCAATGGCTATCGATTCACCGATCTGGTGCTCGGCGTGGTGAACAGCGAAGCCTTCCGGCGGCAGGGCCCCGAAGAGCATAAACAGGCGACACCGGCCAAGCCCACTGTGGCCTCCACGGCCGGCGGCGCAGCCGCGGCACAGCATCCTTGAGCGGAGAGAAGCAATGGCGAATTTCCTGACAAAAAAGCATCTTTCCCGCCGCACCTTCCTGAGAGGAAGTGGCGTGGCACTGGGATTGCCGTTTCTCGACGCGATGGTGCCGGCCGGCACCGCACTGGCGCAGACCGCTGCAGCACCAAAGACCCGCGCGGGTTTTTTCTATCTGCCGCATGGCGCCATCATGAACAACACGGTGTATGGCAAGGAGGTCGACACCTGGTCCTCCACCGGCAAGGGAGCCGACTACAAGCTGGGCGCCACGGTCTCATCGCTGGAGCCGTACAAGAAGTACGTGACCACCTTCGACAACATCGAGAACAGCACGGCGCTGGGTTCGGTGCATACGCTCAACCCTGCAACGTGGCTTTCATGCGTGCGTCCGGATACTTCAGCCAAGGGCGCGAGTCTTGCCACCACGCTGGATCAGATCATTGCGCAGAAGCTCGGCCAGAAGACGGCTCTGCCCTCCCTGGAGCTCGCTGCCGAAACCACGGTGCAGATTGCCGCGGGCAATGGCGGCTTCTATTCAGTCACCACTTCCTATGCAGCACCCAACAAGCCGCTGCCGATGGAATACAACCCACGCAAGGTGTTCATCCAGCTGATGGGCGAAGGCGATACCGCTGCGGAGCGCGACGCACTGCTGCGCAAGAACGCCAGCGTGCTGGACATGATCAATGACCGTGCGAAGTCACTGAGCAACGAGCTGGGAGCCGGCGATCAGCGCTCACTGTCCGACTATCTCGATACCGTGCGCGAGCTGGAGCGTCGCGTGAGCATGGCGGGCGCACGCGACATGACCGGCGTCAGCGTGCCCGATGCGCCGGTGGGCGAGCTCGAAGACTTCGACAAGCAGCTGGCGATGATGTTCGACCTGATCGCGCTGGCCTACCAGGCGGATCTGACGCGCGTGGCCACTTTCGTGATGGCTGCAGAAGGCACCGACCGACCCTACCCGAACCTGAAGGTCGCGGGCGGCTTCCATCCCACCAGCCATCACGCCAATCAGCGCGAGCGCATCGCCGAACTGCAGCGCATCCAGAAATATCACGTGGACCGTTTCTCGGGTTTCCTGAAGAAGCTGGCCGCATCGAAGGAAGGCGAAGGCAGCATCCTCGATCATTCGCTGTTCCTGTATGGCTCGAACATGGGCAACAGCAACCAGCACGACAATTACCCGCTGCCGGAGGTGCTGATCGGCGGTGCCAACGGCAAGCATGTGGGCGGCAAGAATCTCGTGCTGCCCGAGCGCACGCCGCTGGCCAATCTGCACCTGACGATCCTCGACAAGCTGGGCATCCAGCAGCCGAGTTTCGGCAACAGCACAGGCCTGCTGTCCGAGGTTTGATGACATGAGTGACCGTAGAAACTTTCTGAAAGCAGGGCTGGCGGGAATTGCCGCCGTCCCGGTGCTGAGCAGTCTTGCCGGCTGCCAGACTGCGCCGGTGAAGCAGGCCAGTACTTCCGGCAGCCAGTCGGCACGCGCCGGCGCAATGTCGACTGCCAAGGTCACTGAACGCGTCCGCATCATCTCTGGCGTGCCCGGCAATGTCATCGTGCTCAATTCCGGAGATGGCCTGCTCCTGGTTGATACGGGCTCGCCGCAGCAGGCACCTGCCGTCCTGAAGAGCGTAGGCGGCAAGGTGCGCACGCTGTTCAACACGCACTATCACGCGGACCAGACCGGCGGAAACGCGCTGTTTGCCAAGGCTGGTGCGGAAATCCACGCGCATACGATTACCAAGCAGTGGCTGGCTGCCGATTACTACGTGCCTGCGGACGACCGCTGGGTGAAAGCGCCTCCCAAGGAAGCCGTGCCCACCAAGACCTTCCGCGGTCGCGGCGAGATGAAGGCCGGCACGGAGTCCATCGAGTTCGGCTACCTGCTCGAGGCGCACACGCGCGGCGATGCCTATGTGTATTTCCGCGATTCCAACGTGCTGGTGGCGGGCGATGTCGTTTCACCGCTGCGCGATCCAGTACTCGACTGGTACGCGGGTGGCTGGCTGGGCGGTCGCGCCGATGCACTGGATGATCTGCTGGGCATCGGCAACGACCAGACGCTGGTGGTGCCGGCCTATGGCAAGGTGATGACCCGCGCCGAGCTGCAGGCCGAGCGCGACTTCATCGCGAAGCTTTACGACACCACGTCCAACCTCTATCACCATGGCAACAGTGCCAAGGACATGATGGATAAGGGCGTGATGAATGGCCTGGCACGGCAGTTCCAGGATCCGGCCAAATTCCTCTACGACGTGGTCAAGGGTCTGCAGGCTCACTACACGAATTTCGGGGGCAACGTTGTTTAAGTCATCCATCCCTGCCCGGGGAATCCGGGCCATCGCCGTGGCGGGTCTGCTGTGCTTCGGCGCAGTTGCCGTGGCCGAGATGCCGAAACAGACGCTGGGTGACCTGGTGCGGGCCGGCAAACGCGATTCCGTGCTCGCGGCGATCACATCCCCCGACGTCAACGTCAACGAGAAGGCGCCCGACGGTTCCACCGCGTTGATGTGGGCCGCGTTCAATGCCGATCGCGATCTGGTGCGTGCACTGCTGAAGGCCGGCGCCAAGGCGGATGTGACCAGCAGCTACGGTGCAACGGCGCTGTCCGAGGCCATCAAGCTCGATGACATCGAGATGGTGCGCACCCTGCTCGACGCCGGCGCCAATGTGAACTCACCCAACCTGGACAACCAGACCGCGCTGATGCTGGGCATCAGCGGCGGTTCGCTGCCCATCGCGAAGCTGCTGATCGAACGCGGCGCGGATGTGAACGCGGTGGAAACCTTCCGCGGCCAGAACGCGCTGATGTGGGCCGCGGGAACGAACCAGCCCGACACCGTCGATCTGCTGCTGGCGCATGGCGCCAAGAACGTGAACCTGCGTGCGAAGTTCGACGACTGGCCACGCCAGCAGACCTCCGAGCCACGGGCGCAGTATCAGTCGCGGCAGACCGGCGGCCTCACGGCTCTGCTCTATGCCACCCGCTCGGGCTGCCTGCGCTGCGCGCAGTCACTGGTGAAGGCGGGCGCCGACGTCAACAAGCCCAATCCCGATGGCATCACCCCGCTGCTCAATGCGCTCGACAACAAGCGCTTTGATCTGGCGATGTTCCTGCTCGACAAGGGCGCGAACCCCAATGTCTGGGACATGAACGGCCGCACTCCGGTCTACATGGCCATCGACATGAACTCCTTCCGCGGTGGTGGCGGATTCGGCGGCGGTGGCCGCAATGGCTTTCCCGCGCCTGAGGGCGATGCGGAAAACCAGGCCGCTGCCAGCAAGACCACGGCGCTGGACGTGGCGCGCCGGTTGATCGACATGGGCGTGGACGTGAACCACCAGCTCACGCGCAAGCGTCCGTATGGCGCCGGCCGCGGGCGCTTCCAGGATTACGACATGCGCGGCGGTGCCGGCCCATTGTTCGTCGCGGCATTGAGCAATGACTACGATGCCATGCAGCTGCTGCTGGCACATGGCGCAGAGGTCGACCTGGACAATGTGCTGCAGATGACGCCGCTGATGATCGTGGCTGGCATGCGCGGCACGGGCCGCGCCGCTGGCGGCGGCGGCGCGGGGCCGGGCGGCGGTGATCCGCAGGCGCGCACGATCAAGAGCATCGATCTGCTGCTCGATGCAGGCGCAGACATCAATGCGCGCGTCACCAACAGCCGCACGCACACGGCCAAGATCATGGCCTACGTGCAGGGCCGCGATCAGGAGGGACGCACTGCGTTGTTCGCCGCAGCGGAAGCCGGATCGGACAAGGTGGTGAAGCACCTGCTGGAACGCGGAGCAGATCCGACGCTGCGTGACGCCGCGGGCAAGACGGCGCTGGATGCCGCGCGCGCACCACCTGCCGCAGGCCCTGGTAATGGCGCCGCAGGCGGCGATGGTGGCGAGCGCGCTGCCGCCGCCCGCAAGGCCGCCAAGGATGCAACGATTGCCATGCTCGAGGCTGTAACGCCGAAGACGGCGCCGGGCCAGAACGCCGCATCTCCGGCCGCAGCGGCGAAGTAATTCGTCAAGGCCGCTGTAGGAAGCGGCCTACCACCTGATGATGACCAGGATGCTATCGGCCGCTTTTGCGGCCGTTTAGCTTTATCGGTATGGGAATACTAAGAATATTGGGCGCTGCCCTCATCGTGCTGTGGCTGGTGCTATGGCTGGCTGTGAAGATCACCTTTGGTGCCATTCACCTGCTGGTTGTGCTCGGCGTAGTCATGCTGGTGATGGGCTTCCTGAAATCCTCGACGCGTTGAACGCGCGAGGCGTCAGCCTCACGCGTTCAATTTACGGTGTGGATCAGGGAGAGCGATTGGCTGCTGGTGCGTCCGGCGGCTCCTGATAGCCATTCCGGTTCAATGCCACTTCGGGTCGTAGCCCACAGGGCACGCAGTCCGGCTGGTGAAACTCGGGTACGCGTCCGCTCACCGGGTTGGTGTAGGTGAACCACATGGGCAGGATGGACGGCCACTGCAGCTGATCCCCGGTGCCGCCCCAGAAATGCTGCTCGCGGCGCACCAGTTGCTTGATGGGAACATCAACATCCGCATTCGCCGCAAATGTGCGCGGAGTCGCCGGATCCTTCGATCTGGCCCACACACCATCCTTCCACGCCACGGGCACGATATAGGGCTCGTCGAGCGTGAGCTCCCAGATCTTCCATGCGCCGTTCTCCAGCACGTAGCGGTCGTGATACATGCCGCCCCAGAACTGCGCGGCCAGGAAATCCCCTTCCTTGCCGACCGTCTTGCCGGTGCGCGGCTGGAACAGCTTGAAGCGACCCGTGGCAGAACGTCCATCGTCAGAGACCAGCACCATGGGCTGCAGCAGCCAGTGATAGGAAATGCCAGCCTGCTTGTCCGGACCCTTGCCGCGCACGCGGGCCGCAATCAGCCGCTCGCGGCCTATGTGGTAACCGGCGAATGGCGTCTCTTTGAATCCCTTGATGGCCATCGTATTGGCCCAACCGGCGGCATTCGAATCGTCCACGTAGTAGCCGTAGGCCGCCGAGATATTCGCGATGCCGTCATAAGCCGCCGAGCGCGCCAGTCTGCGCCGCGCCTCATCCAGCGCAACTGGCGCGTGTTTGCCGGCGGCGATGGCGCCGGTGAGCAATTTAGCCGCCACCAACTTCGCGTTACCGGCCGGCTTCAAGGCCTTGCCCGTAACAGGATGTACCCCGAGGAACGCCGGCATGGTGAGCCCGGCGGCAGCCACATCGGCAGCCACATCGGCAGCCGGCAGCGATGCATCAGGTGCATGGGCTCCGGCGGGGGCGGCTTCGACGATGCGGTTCCTGCCCCAGCCCTGGAAGATGTCGGTCTTCATGAGCACGAAGCGCCGCAGCTCGCGAATCTTCCACACACCGTCTTCCTTGACGAAGCGATTGCGGAACACGGCCACTTCCCACCAGCCCTTTTCCTGGTCGGCCTCGCCGAGCATGCCCAGCTCCAGTCCGCGTGCGAACGCCTCGTTGCCGCCCGCTGCGATGGTGACCGTTACATCATGCTGCAGTCGATCGTTGAGCTGGCCATGCGAGAGCCCGGCCTTGCCGATGCTGTCCAGCCACTTGCGCACACCGGCAGCACCGTGCCAGACGCCCTGCCCACCGACCTCGACCACGCCATCCTTCGCAAACAGGTCGACTACGTCATCCCACATCCTGCGATCGGCGTAGTAACCATAGGCCGACTGCAGATTCCGCACCCTGTCGATGTCGTTGAGCGTGTCCACGCGCTTCTGCAACTGCGCCAGAGAAGCCCTGGTAACGGGTGCCGCGCCGACGGCGGGTGGAATCGGAATGCCCGCGGTCGTGGGGTCGTAGTGATACGGCGCAACCGGAATATCGCCGCCGCCCCAGTTGATCCAGCCGTCTTCGTACGGACCGTCGTACTGGGGGTAGTAATTGACCCTGGCGATCTTCCACACGCCACGCTCGCGTGCGTACTCGTTCACATACACGCCGCCCTCGATGCGTGCAGTGCTTCCATGGCCGTGGAAGATGATGGTCTGCCAGCGCGCCTTGGCGCTGTTGCCATCCGCCGCGAGATTCACCACTGGCGCATCGATGAACATCGAAGACAGGCCATCGGCCTTCAGCCCCTCATAGCCACCGCCGTAGCGACTCCTCAGGAACGCGGCAATCGCGACTGGACCTTTGGCAGTCTCCGCCGGCTTGATCAGACCGTCGAAAACGAAGCTGCCCTCCGGCGAGAACAGCGCGCCCACCTCATTCCACAGACCGAACTGCGCGTACTGCGCGTAATTCGACTGTAGATCCTTGACCGCACGGACACTTTCGGTGCGGTCGACATCGCGTGCAAAGCTGTCGAGCGCGGAATCGGCAAGAACCGGGCGGGCGAGAAGCAGCACCAGCGCTGCGCAGACCAGGGCGAGCGGACGCGTCATGGAAACCCCCGTGAGACTTGATGCCGAAGGTACTGCCCGACGCTGACCTGCCGCAATCACGGAAAGGCAGTGGGTGTGTCTGGCCGCGGCACCCCACAACCGGCAACACGGCTGTCAGGGTTTGCGGTAGTGGAAAGGAGGCGTGAAGCGCGAAGGAAGCAGCTGACCCTCGGTCTGGGATGCGGCGGCCCATCCACCTTGGTAGAGAACCTGCCATGTCCGGTACAGGTGCAGACGGCTGAATTTCCAGATGCCGTCTTCTTTCTGAAATTCGTTTTCGTAGATGCCACTGCCCAGCTGCGGCCTGCCCTGCGCATCGCGCGACAGCTGCAGCAGGCGGCTGCGGATTTTCGCTGCGCGTCCATCAGCGCTGACATGGATGACGGGCTGCAGCTGCAGCTGGCTGTTGAGCGCGCCTTTCACCGGTCCTTCTGGTCCGGCGCCCTTCAGGAAATCGAGAATGCGCTCCTGGCCCGCATACTGGCGATCATCGATCTGCAGTACGCCGCGTGCAGTGAACAACTGCGCCATCTCGGACCACAGTGACTTTTCCGCGTAGTAGCCATAGGCATTCTGCAGGTTTTCGATTTCGTGATAGTCCATCGCGCGACGAACCTGACGCTCGGCGATGGCGATCCGGCTGCCGGAAACGCGCGCTGGCGATGGCGCAGCCGGCACCGAGGACTGTGCTGAGGCATCGGCAAAATGCAGTGGCGGCGTGTAGACCTTGGGATAGGCCTCATACACTACGCTGGGCGGACGGTCAGGTGGCAGCTCGGCGCTTGGCGCGGGCGCAGGCAACGCACTCTTTCCCCAACCCCGATCGTAGTCGGTAAGCAGGATGCTGTAGTGGTGTGCGGCCTTGATCATCCACATGCCGCCGCGGCGCACATAATCGTTCTGCTGCACGTTCTGGATGAGCTGTGCGGACTGCCCGCCACCGCCGACGAAGGCGAGCTCGAAGATGCGTCCAGTGGCGCTCAGACCATCTGCCGATATCTCGACAATGGGTTCGAATTCCAGGTGGTCATTGAGCTGGCCCGCGCGCAGCCCGGGGGGACCGGTGAGCTGCATCGACTGGAAAACGCGTTCGCGCCCCACGTAGACACCACCCTGCCCCACTTCACGCGAACCATCGGGCGCAAACAGATCCGCCAGCTGCCTCCACAACCCACGATCCAGGTAGTACCCGTAGGCGTGCTGCAGGTTCATCACTGCTTGCTCGTCTTCCAGGCGCCGCGCACGACGCAGCAGATCCGCGGCGCGTGCATCGGCGGCGAGATCCAGAGCGTTGATGGCCGCCGAAACCTGCGTCGGTGGGCGCATGCCGCCGCGGTTGGGATAGGGGAATGGCACCACGCACACCGAGACATCCGACTCGCAAGGGTCGATCCACGGACGATCGGCCGGATGCGCGAGATTGAAACGTATCGGTGAAGTGTCGGCGGCGCCCGGCGGTCGCGGCTTGGGCAGAACCCATCCCTGCTCATAGCTGCCGCCGGAGCCCGCGTAGGCGGTGAGCAATTTGATTTTCCACTGGCCGTTCTGCTTCACATAGTCGAAGCGATACAGTGAATCCGCCCAGGTGGCAGAACCGCCGAAGCGGCCCAGCATGCCCAGCACTCGCCAGCGGCCGGTAGCCGTAAGGCCATCGGGCGCCAGATCGATAACGGGCTGTAGAATAGTGTGGTTGTAGATGCGTCCTTCGGACAGTCCCGGCTTACCCTGTCCCAGGTTCTGGACAAACATGGCGCGGATGCTGGCATTGCCGTCGAAACCGCCACTGGGGTAGTTCGCGATCGCATCGGCAGCGAACAGGTCTGCAAGTTCGTCCCAGAGGCCACGATCGGCGTAGTAGCCATAGGCTCGTTGCAGTTTCTTGATTGCACGAAGGTCTTCGGCGCGGGTGACCTCGATTTCAAGGTGATCCAGCCTGGCCTGCATCTGCAACGCAGTGGTCGCGGCGAGGACGGGCTGTGCAAACAGCAGACAGGTCGCCAATGTCCAATGGACAAGACGGCGCACGGGAAAAGCGGGATTGGCGACCATATGGTTGCCGGAGGCTACGACCCGAAGCACTACCTCTGCAAGCCGCAGCTTGACTGTGCAATCCGCGACAACGAGCGCCAAGTCGTCGATATTCGCTATGCTTCCGCCGAATGCAAAATCGACTTCCGCGGCGCGTTGAAGCGCTGACAATAGCTGGCATAGCCTTGGGGCTGTGCCTTTCGAGTGCAGCGGCGGCGCAGGGCGTCACTGCCTATCTGCCCATCGACCTCTCCCCGTTCCAGAGTCGGCAGCTGGAAATGCTGTTTGTGCTGGCCGATCAGCCACTGTTGCGCCGGCCAGTGCCTGTTGCATTGGTCGAAGATGCGATGACTCGTGGCTGCCCGCGCGACCCGGGACTTTGCGCAAGCATGCAACGCTGGTTGCAGCGCTACCAGCAGTCTGCAACCGTCACTGAAATCGCAGCGGAGACGGCACTTTCGGACCACACCAGCGTGGTGCTGCCAAATCGGCGGGGCGAACGCACCGACGATCATTGGCAGCTGTCGGCCGCTGCACAATGGCAGCCCTCGCCGTATCTGCTGCTTGGTGTCGGCGCAATTGCTCGAGAGGGTGAAACGCTACTCACCGGAACGGCACTCAGCGTGGGCAATGCCTACGCGCAGCTGGACGTGGGCTTTCGCGATCGCTGGCTATCACCGCTGGAGAACAGTTCGTTCCTGATCGGCACACAGGCGGCCACCATGCCGTCGGTCAGCATTTCCAACTCCAGGCCGATCAGCCGTATGAGGCTTTCCTACGAAGTCAATCTATCCCGCATGTCTGAATCGGACCGCATCGTCGACAACGGTGCCTACACCAGCGGACATCCACTACTGGCCGGCATGCATGTGGGCATCGAGCCTGCGCGCGGCTGGGCTTTAGGATTCACGCGCCAGATGCAGTTCGGCGGCGGTACCCGCGACGCGAGCCTGAGCAGCCTTTTCAAAGCCTTCTTCCGTCCCAATCACTACGACAACT
>Ga0134124_10003112_pt1 | contig 13325 bp, 25 predicted proteins | sample KB304_FD_96880 | JGI IMG/M metagenome (GOLD analysis project Ga0134124, IMG submission 96880) | Terrestrial soil microbial communities without Nitrogen fertilizer from Kellogg Biological Station, Michigan, USA - KB3-0-4 | ecosystem: Environmental > Terrestrial > Soil > Unclassified ... | reverse complement strand
GCTGCTATCAAGACTGCTCAAATCGGCAAAGCTGCATTGATTGACCCGATTACTGATGCGGGCCGTGCTCGGATCGTTGCTAAGGCATTGCGCCGTGCTGCCTCCAATCCTGAACAAGCTGCACAAAATCTTGCAACGCGTACTGCGGCAACGCCTGGATTCCAACCGACCGCTGGGCAATTGGCTGATGATGCTGGTTTAGCTTCGCTTGAACGTGCAGCCCGCGCTATTCAACCGGCAGAATTTGGGGATATCGATACTTCGCAACAGGCCGCATTGGTTAATGCGTTGCGGGGAGTGGCAGGTACGCCAGAACAGCGTGCCGCAGCAGTTACTGCGCGAGAAGCGGCTGCTGCTCCTCTTTATGAAGTTGCTAAGCAAGCCACATTCAATCCTACGCCTGAATTTGAGGCACTCATGCAGCGTCCATCTATGCAGGCCGCAACTCGCGCTGCTACTGATCTTGCTGCGGAGCGTGGCGGGACGTTTGGTGCCACTTTACCCAATGGTCAGCCAGGATATACCGGCCAAGCCCTGCATGATCTGAAAATGGGGCTTGATACTGCAATCATGGACCCGCAGCAGGGATTCATGGGCGCTAAAAAGGCTGCTGCTGATGCGACTCGCAATGAATTCCTTCAGCAACTTGAGGCACAGATTCCCGAATATGGTCAAGCTCGCCAAACGTTCGCAGAGATGAGCAAGCCGATTAGTCAACAGGATATTGGACAGGAACTGTATAACCGCTTCGTTCCTGCTCTTGCTGATACTGGTGGTGTCCCATTCAAATCCCGTGCTGATGCACTTGCCCAAGCGCTGAGAAATGGCGATCAACTTGCGAAGAATGTTACTGGCATGAAGTCGGCTACGTTGAAAAACATCATGACGCCAGAACAGATTGGCTCATTAGAAGGTATTGTATCCGATGCTGCCATGCGTGCTGCTGCTCAGAATGCAGGTCGCGGGGTAGGTTCGGATACCGTACAAAAAATGTCTATGTCGAACCTGATTAACGAAGCTGGCTTGCCTAGCTGGATTGGCTCGATTGCACGCGTTCCAGGCGGTTATGCCAAAGCAGCAGGTAATTTCCTGTATGGGCAGAGCGATGAGGCTATGCGGAACATTCTCGCCGATACATTGCGCGATCCGCAGAAAGCAGCCGAAGCATTGAGGAATGCTGGTGTCCCGCCAAGTAAGATTGCTGAAATCCTTCGTGTTGGTGCTCAAGGATCAGCGTTTGCTGTTCCTGCCATCGTTCAGGGGCAGCAGTAAGAAGGATTTGAGAGCACAAGGCCGCATATAATGCTGAACTAGCAATTTAATCGGCAATGCAATAAACCCAAGAATAGCTAAAGCTATGAATGGACGAAGAATTAAAGCAATGAGCCACGGTTCCATAAGTATCCAGATGGAATTACAATGACAGCAGTTTAGCAAAGAAAGCGAGAATTGCCATGCCTTATAACGGCACCGGAGTATTCAACCGAATTTATCAATGGGTACAAGATGCCGCTAATGGTATTTTTGTTGATGCAACTCGCACCGATACTGATAGCAATGATATTGCCGCTGGCTTGACCAATTGTGTAACTCGGGATGGGCAATCCCCATGGCTTGCTAATATTCCTGCTGGTGGTTTTAAGATTACCGGGTTGGCAGCTGGTGTAAATACTACTGACTCAACAAATTATACTCAGGTATTCAATAGTCCCGCATTTAATAGTCCGACTATTGTTACTGATCCTGCGCTTACAGATAATAGCTCTCTGATTCCTTCAACACGATGGGTTAATCAAAAAGCATTTCAGGCTGCATTGCCAGCACAAACGCTTGGCTTCCTTAGGTCTGACGGAACAAATGCGGCATTTACGCAGACGCATACTGGTTATGCGCAAAATGAGGTTAAAGGCGCTGATATTGCTTCTGCCTCTACTATTAATCTAACAACGGCCACAGGTAATCTAGTTCATGTAACTGGCACTACAAATATCACAGCAATTACTATTCCTTCTGGGGCGGAAAGAACTGTGGTATTTGATGGAATTCTTACTCTGGTTAATAGTGCCAGCCTAATTCTTCCATCAAATGCCAATATCACTACTGCTGCTGGTGATACTATGCGCGTTCGTGGTGATGGTTCAAATGCTCGCGTAGTAAGTTATGAAACTTTTACCGGCAGAGCATTAGTAGTTACTACGCCTGGCTTGGTTAAAATCGCTGGTCCTACTACTCCTGCTGCTGCTGCAACCGCTGATTTCCTAAGCTTGTTCAGCGGTACATATGACAATTACCGCATCATCATTGACGGCATCACTCCTGCTGCGGATGATGTTTTAATCTTACGAGTTGCAGTCTCCAATGCAGCAGATTCCACAAGTAATTATTATGGCGGTCTTGTTAGTGGTACTGTGATAACTGCTGCTGCTAGTTCGGCCCCAATCACTGGAGGCACAACTACAACGGCTGGTAGTGGTGCATGTTTCACAATTGATATCCTGAACGCAAATGATTCAGTTCGTGCAAAAACAATTGTTGCTTCTGGCGCATCGCAACGAAATGCAACGCCTGGGTTCATTGTCACTCAGCAAAATACACAATTCAACCGTGCTAATGTATTGACTGGGTTCCAATTGCTATGGGCTACTGCAAGTAATTTTAGCGCTGTGGGAACGATTACAGTTTATGGATATTCCAAAGTTTGAGGTTAATATGCAAATCGCTTATTACGATGCAGATAAAAATGAAATGTGCTTGCGTGACGCCACGGAAGAAGAGGCAATTGCTATTCAGAGCGCATCATCTGGAATCAGTTTTGAAATGAAAAATGCTGATATCCTATCGCAATTGGAAGAGATTGATCGCAAGACTATTCGCCCATTGAGCGAAGGTGAAACTGACCGAGTAGCGACACTCCGTGCACAGGCGGCAGTTTTGCGAGCAAAGTTGGTCAAATGATTTTTAACCCGAAAGGAAAAGTATGAAAAAGCTGAACATGGCTACAGGTGGTGGCGGTCAACAACGTCCGCCAGATGAAAAGACTTCTTCGATTCCAGTGAAAACACAAACTCCGAAGAAAACGAAATGAACGGTTGGCGCTCGCGTTTATTGCTTATCGCTGCTTTTTTCCTGGCGGCAAAAGTACATGATTTGATCATGCTAGGGTGTGCGAATACACCCCAGATGATGGCTATCTATCATGGAAGCGCGGGCGCTGTAGATTTGCTTCTGTTGTATGTCGCTCAGCATCACATCAGCGGAAGATTATGCGATCACATACAGGCCTCATGCATTGCCTCTGTGATCATTAATTTCGTAGGTTATCGCCTATATATGGCCTATTCCCCGCCAGATTTTTACAATTATCTGATTGCGGGATTAAGCTATGTGCAATATCTACGATTACTTTATGTGGGCCGCCACGATGCTGACTATTACGAGCACGCTGTGGTTCCTGGCGCTCCTAGTGTCAGGGCTTAGGCTAATCATTAAGCGAAAACGAAATGAACGATCAAATCGACAACGCAAAAGAAGCCATTTTCACAGCGGCTAGTAATCCGAAAGTTGCTACATTTGTTGCAGCTGGCGCTGGTGCAACAGGAGTAGCCTCGAGAATGGAGATTATCACCGGCTGGATGGGATTTATCTCTGTGACATTAGGTATGTGCACAGCCGCTGTTGTATTGACGATTCAGGTCATTAAACTTGTCAGGGAATGGCGTAGTTATCGGCAGGAGGATGAAGCATGAATCGTGAAAAACTGATTGCTCATCTTGTTCAGGAGGAAGGTAAGGTGAATAAGCCTTATCGCGATACTGTTGGCAAATGGACAGCAGGTGTAGGCCGAAATCTAGACGATGTTGGCCTATCTGATGATGAGATCATGTATTTGCTTGGTAATGATATCAATCGAATAGAGAAACAGTTAGACATTAATCTGACATGGTGGCGTGGCATGTGCGATGCAAGGCAAAATGCTCTTGCTTCCATGTGTTTTCAGCTAGGTATTTCAGGTCTTTTGGCATTTAAAAATTCATTGCAATTGCTTCGCAGTGGGCAATATTCTGCCGCAGCCGATGAATTCTTAAATAGCAAATGGGCTATCCAAGTTCCAGCCCGGGCAAAACGTGTTACCGATATGATCCGAACAGGGGAATATTAATGACTGCTGCTGACCCAATTACTGCGGTTCTCAATATCGGAAGTACGCTCATCGAGCGATTGTTCCCAGATCCTGCTCAAAAAGCTCAGGCAAGCATGGAGTTGTTAAAACTCCAGCAATCAGGCGAACTTGCTCAGATGACTGCTGACACGCAACTAGCAACCGCACAGACTGATATTAATAAAGTCGAAGCTCAGAGCGCATCCCTGTTCGTTTCGGGTTGGCGGCCCTGTCTTGGATGGGTATGTAGCTTATCCTTCGGGTTTAAGTTCATTGGAGGCCCATTGCTAGTTATGATTGCCTCGTATTTTGGGCATACCGTGCAGCTTCCACAGTTTGACTATTCTGAGATGTCTACCATTCTCATGGGCATTCTTGGGCTAGGTACTATGCGCACATTTGAGAAGATCCGAGGCGCGTCCAAATAAAAAAGCCCCGTGAAGGGGCTTTTTCTTGTATCCGAATATTATCGGCGAGAAGCAGAATACACGGCAGAACTGAACGAGCAGGAATCAGGCAGAGATTCGCTACCCGCATGCCATGCAATGACCGATTGAGAGCCGACGCAATCTACAGAGGTAGTTTGGGACAGGTTCACATAATCATTGTTGTTCACGTTCAGCTTGTAGTTTTTGGCCGCGTCAGCGAACGTGAATACGTTGGGGTTGCTCCATACGCAAGTATGGACGGTGCCAGCATAATCGGTGACTTTCACTGCGGCCAGATTGGACATATTCACCTTGCGGGCAGAGGCCAGGTCAACGCTCTTGGTTGCCGTGCATTGTGCTTGGTTTGATGCTTGCGTTTGTTGAGCATGCGCAGTGAAGCCCACGGTCATCAGCAGCGCTGCAAATACGATAGAGAAAAACTTTTTCATGTAAAAACTCCTTCAGGATATTCCAGGCTACCGGCCTGGTTTCGGTACAGCAAAATTGTACATCAGCTATATTGCAAGTAACGGTTATTTCTCACCCTGCTGTAGCGGTGCTGCGCGAGCATAGTCGCGCATCTGTTCGGCGATCTTGTCTTGCACCAACTGCCATTTGCGCTGGCGCTCCATTGGGCTGCTTTGGCCTAAGGCGAAGTCATACGCCCAGCTTTCAGCCAATCGCAGAAGTCCGGTATCAATCGGCAGCTGCGGCAGTTCTTGTCCGCTCTCTTGCACATACTCCTCATCCACAGCATCGGAAATGCGCTTCAAGGCGACTTCCGGTGGTATTCGGTCGCGCTGCTCTGCTGCTGCACACTTAAACGCAGTTTCTGCCTTCCACTGGCGGCCATCAGGCGCGGTAAGCACGAACTGCCCGCCCTCTGGCGTGGCTTGTAGTTCCATTTCAGTAAGAAATTGAATAGGCCCTGTATGCTCGCCAATCCCATGAATGCGAATATCTTCCATCAATTCAGCCTCATGTTCTGGTGTCAGTCTTACAAAGCCCTCTGGCTTGGCCGTCTCATTCGGGTCCACGCCGGGAAAACGCAGATCATCACTGGTGACGGTCGCGGCTATTGCCCGCTTTGCGTCGATTCCATGAATGGAACATAGCCATGTGCATGAACCATTACAAATGCACCGTTTGGCATCGATAGTGCTGACCGCTTTGGGCGAAAGATAACGTTCGCGGATGCTTGCAAGGCTTTTGCCGACATCATCAACCGTGGCACGGATTTGGTCCAGTGATGCCAGCATTTCAGGCGTGACGGCTGGCTCTTGCTGTGCAGTGCTGGCCTGTTGCAACTTGTCGGATGGCTGCGCGATGAGTTCAATCAAACGATCAACACTTTGACGTGGGCCGGCGGGCTTGTCGAACATCCAGCTTTGCAGATCGTGCAGGATGGCAACTGCTTCACAGTATTCATCCTTCCCGCCCTCCTGTTGCGATGGTTCTTGCTGTGCCGGAGAGAGAAGTGAAATAGCAGCCTCAATTGTCGCTACATCAGCATCGACCTGCTTGTGCTCGGCCTCGCGGTAGCCCTTCATTTCCTCATGGAAGCGCTGGGCAACTTCATACGCAGCATCGCGGCCAATTTCGAGCGCGTCTTTCAGCTTTTCGGTATCAGCCGCTTGCCTTTCGGCGATGGCCTTGAAGTGGTCGCGTTCGGCTTCGACTTGTTGGATGCGCTCGCTCAATGTGGACATCAATGCGACATCTGTTTCATGCATGTCACGCTTACCTGCGACATACTGCTGAAGCCCGTAGAGCTTGATTTCTTCCACTGCCTCGATGAGTCGATCTTCTGCAAGACTAGTACTTGCCGTCAGCCAGATTGTGCGGATCATCTGAGCAAAATCCGGCGTATCAATGCTCTCTGCTTTGCCAGAGGTGATCTGGCTTTCGATGGTGGGAAGCGCAGCAATCGCGTCCAGCGCTTCTTTAAGTTCTTTGCTCAATTCGTTCTCCCTTAGAGGAATGAATGGGTGGTTAGATGTTTACGGCGTAGCGCTTGACCTGGGCGCTCTGGTTCAGGGTGTATTCGGCATCTACAGAAACGGTTGCCGAGCGTGGCACCTTTTCAAACCGCAGCAGTTCCTTTGCCAGGTCCTCCGCCTCTTCCTGGGACTCAGCCAAGACGCTAAAAGTCACATGCTGTAATTGTCGTTCATCGCTTCTCCCCTGTATCCGCCTGTTCTGGCTTGGTGGTGCGCGCTACGATTTTTGTTTCATGCGTCTTGGCGCAATCGGAGCAGATCACGGCCCAATCGCCGACGCGATCAAGTCTCAGCACCGTTCCGCATGCAACCGCTTGATCCTGCCCGGCGACATGAAATGGTGCAGCGTGGCTCCATTCACTTTCCTCCATCTCGTAATTCAGATGCGCATCGTAAAAGGCCTTTCCACCGCATACGTCGCAACGTCGATAGTCTGCGAGTGCCATGATTAGCCCTCCGCTTTATCAGCGCTTTGCGCGAGTTGAGCGGGCGCGGGTGGGAGTTGCATCCAGTGCGTGGGCGTACGCAGTCCTCGATGCTTTTCCAAATCAACCCAGCGATTGAATCTGATATTGAAGTGTCCCAATTCGAAATAGCTGTCGCAATACAGCAGCAGCGCTGTATCCTTCGGCGCAGTCTTAATTGGCTGCCAGTCCCGCTCTTGCGCTGGAACCTGTTTAGCAAGAGCGGCAGCAGCGTCAACAGGGACAGCAAACAGGCACATGTGAACATCTTTACTGGTTCGCACGAGTTTAAGTTGGAGCGCGTCTATTGCCTTGTTGTCTGGCTCGATGTCCCATGCGCTCAACTCTTCACCATCCACGCAGCCCAGTGACAGACTGCCCACATAAGTCATGGCCGAAGGAAAGGCAGTGGCGCTAGATGCTAAAGCTGCTTGCCACCCTTCCCAGCGATCGGCTACCCCCTTCCAGAAGTACCGACCGTCATAAGGCTTTTTCAGGTCATCATCCGTATGGCCCTGCTCACGCATGTAAGCCTCAAAATCGGCGCGCATCTTATCCATGCTGCACCCCGCTAGCAGAGAGGATGGCGTAAGCCGTGTCCGTAGTTATCAGCCCTTTTTCGATGCCAATATCAAAGCACTGCTTCAGACCGTATCGTTGAGATGGGGTCATCTGCACTACTGCCGGAGCGGGAGAGGTGGCAGATTCAGCGGCTGCGGCCAGTTCAGCGGCAGCGTGGCGAGCGTCTCGATGGCCCTCTTTGTAGGCCTGCTTGGTTGCTCCGTTCATCTCCACTGCTCGGCCCATTTTGCAAGGCAGGTTCATGATGGCGTTGTGCAGATCGATTTGCGCTGCTTGTGGTGCTGGTGCACGGCGGTTCCAGGCTACGACTGCTTCGACTTTGGCCTCATCTTTACTCGACAGCCAGCCTTCTAGTGTCATGGCGTGCCGCCCTTGAGCATCGCAATCGACGCAGTACACGTAGGCATCGTGGAAATCATCAGGCTGTACGCTGTTCGTTTCGATACTTAGGTCAGTGCCTCCGCAAAACGGGCACGGCTTCAGTTCTTTGTTGTCCATTATTCTTCCTTCTTAGATGGTTGGGTGGCGGCTATAGCTGAATCGATAGCAGTATCTAAATCTTTCCCTTCGATGATTAGATTGCTTTCGTTGACCACGTCGAGCATACGAACTGGCTGTGGGTCAGGATTACGCAAATAGTGATAACGCGCGGCGTCCTGCTCAAGTTGGCGCATGCGCGCCACCAGCCCTTGCATGCCGTAGTACAGCAGGAACATGTATTCGCGGTCGCTGTCCGAGAGTGGCATGCTCCGGCAGTTCCATGGCGAACCGCTGTAGTGATAGCGCTGCGCGAGTTCCGACAGCATTTCATCGCTGATCGGCTGGACGTTGAACATGTCCCACGATCCGCCCGATCCAAGCGTCCAAGGTTTCGAAGACTTGTCGCGTGGCGTGATAGCTTCGTGCCAACGGTTGATGTTTTTGTCGCGGCTCATTTCGGCTCCTGTTGCTTGGTCTGTTCTGCTACTTGAGGGGCGGCGGGAAGAGGCATCCAATGCGTAGGCAAAGCGCTGCCGATGCCACAGTATTCGTCGCTATCGTCGGGGAACTCTCCAATCTGCCAGTTCTCCCACAAGTCAAACCAGCGCACCTTCTCGATGCGCTCATAAGGAGAAGGAAGCCACAGAAATACTTCCTCCCCATCCTTTGGTGCAGTCTCAATCGGCTGCCACTGCGGCACTCCCCCTGCTGCTTTGGGTGCGCGAGAGGCTGCAAATGCCTCCATCATGTCGCCTGCTTCGCTCCAGTTATCAGCGTGGCGCTCGATCAGGTGGAAGGCTACTGCGCCGCTGATGCCGGCCCAGTCTTGCGAGTTGTCGGGCTTCGTTTCGTAACCCAATTGCTTATGCAGTGCGAAGACTTGCGCTTCAAGGTCGGCAATGCGAGAAGCGCTCTTAGCTTCTGCAGCATCTTGCATGACACAGAATGCCTCCAAAGCGCGCTCAGGATCGCCTTTGAAGTATTCCCAGTATTCGACGTGAACAAACTCACGAATCAGCGCCATAGCTTCAACTGCGCGATCACCGTAGATATCGAAGCTCATTGCTGAACCTCTTTACGATCGCTCAGAAACTTCTGATACTCTGGGAACAGCGAAGAACGATAGATTGCCGAGCGAGTGCAGCCTGCCTTATTGGCAGCATCGGTAATAGTCATCGTATCTGGATACTTGCGCAGCAGTTTGAATGCTTGGCGCACTTTTTCTGTTGGCTTTGTTGTCATTACTTCCTCCTGTTAGATAATCACAGTATACACACTTGCGACAGGAACGCAACACAAAATATACAACAAAGTGCAAATAAAAAAGCCGCCCGAAGACGGCTTGTTGCTCACTTGGGCCACGCCTTATGCTTAAGCTCCGCTTTCTGCGCTGCCAGCTCGTTAATCTGATCAGCACATTGCTGAATCTGATCTATCGTGGCCCTGGCATCCTTGAGTAATCCAGAGATGTCGCATGGCTCTCCATCGTCAGGTTGCATCAGCCGAAGAATCTGCGAGCCAGCAGAGCTAAGCTGGCCAGTTAGAATTTGCAGGCGCTTGAGTTGATCTTCGTGCGCCGCCCTGATTGTTGAATACTGGCCCCGGGCGATGATTAGCTCTTGTGGGATAGATGTCAGATCCATGGTCAGAATGGACAATCCTGCAAGTCATCATCTTTAAAGGAGTTTTGACTTTGGTTTCCACCAATATGACCTGGGCCTGTGTTACTCAATTTCTTCTTCATTGGCTTATCAGCCAGCAAGCCAATTACTTTAGCCAATTGTTCAGGCTTAGTTTTGCGTGCAAGAATCTCAGATGCCATCAGTTCGGTACTTGCTTGGAACACAGCAAAAAATCCCATGCGCCAGCCATATTCACCGGTAGGCATGCGATCTTGCATCTTTTCGTATTCTTCGGAGCGCAGCAATAGGCCAATTGGCTTATTCATCAGGTCAGGGAAGCATTCAGCAACTTGCAGAGTTTCCTGCTGAGCATCGTTGTCCCATTTCTTAACTTGAGCATTCTTTACTTCGATGCCGCGCAACTGCATGCATGCCATGATGGCATTCAGCTGGTTCATCCCCATTAGCGCTTCGCCAGTTGGCTTCTGTGTCCAGATATCGAAGCGGCATTCCCTGCCATCGTCAGAGCGGAAAGTGAAGCCGATACCATCCGTCCCCTTGTTCTGGCTAACAAGCTTTTCAGCACGAATGAAAGTACCAACGTATTTGCCAGTTTCGTTGATATAGGCACCAATGTTGTCTGCTTTGGATGCGAGTTCGGTATTGAGTTTGTACATGGTTTCTCCTGAGGTTAATTGAGGCCGTAATATTCAACGATGGCCTTGTCTACTGCTGCTAGATCGTTCTCGATATGTTCTTCTTCGAACAAACCAAGAGGCGATTTTGTGGTATCGCTGCCGCTGTTCTGCGTAGCGAAGATATATGACTCATTGATGCGAAGCGTGCGCAGGACAATGGTTACAAGGCCCTCCAAGACGATTTTGTCGTCCAAGAGCTTGCCAATAGTCTTGATCTTCGTTCGGCCCGCTTCGCTCGTCTCTGTGTGACTCAGAATGTATACGCGCTTGTTCTCAGGAAGAGAGGACGCGCACATAAAAACGTCCCAAGCCTTGCGGGCGATTTCGTTGTATTTGGCGAATGCCTGGTTGCCAGTCTCATTGTCGAGAACCCGGCGAAGAAACTCGTTCGCCATCACGTACTGAAAATCATCAACCACGATGATAGACCGCATGGTCTTCTTCATCGCTGCAACGATCTTTGCGCTGTCGTCAGTGACAAGAATATTGCCGCCTTCAGACGAAACAGGCTTCCAGTTTGGAGAGCGGAAGGGGAGGGGCTTTTTTACTGCCTGGATTAGCAGCGTGTCAGTTGGATCTAGATTGCGGAGAGAGGTAGACTTGCCCGTACCGGACTCGCCCATGATGAGGCATGCGATTGACATGGTTTTCCTTTGGTTGTTACTGGTTTAAATGGTTTGAACGGCTATGTTAGAACGGAATTAGTCCTGCTGCAATATCTTTATTCTGCTGCTCCTCCTGTTCTTTAGTAAGTGTTGGCCTCCAGATGTTAGGAGACATTGGAAACTTGCGATCAAGGTAGGCTTGGTGCAATTCCCGCTCTCGGGCCGCGTCAATTTTCATGATCTGCATCATTTGAGTTGCATCCTAATTACATCGAAATCCACATGCAGATCATTGCCATGCTCATCCCAAGCATCAATCGCGAAAACCGTATCTAGTTCATCGGCAATGATATCAAGACGTTGTTCGTTGTCGATTGCTTGCTCCAGAACCTTAATCCACTGGCTGCGAGATACGATGATCCCATTAGCTAGGTCTTTCTTTACTTGCTCTAACTCTTGCAGCGTCATAATCATTCTCCTTTGTATGGCAAAGATGGGTCATAGGAACCATAAGCCCAATATCCGACCACTTTGCCGAACCGGCCACGATACTCAATCTCGGAAGCGTGACCGCCATCAACAGCTTTCACCTTCTCAGTGATTTTGCCAAATCGAATCCATTTGATTAGCTTTTTCATTACTTCCTCCTATGTATTTGAAGTGTATAAGGCAAGACAAGTAGGTTGATCCCCCACTTTTCAGCCATGTAGGACTAAGACTACTTGCCTACACTACTGCTGCCATAAGCTAACGTTCCTTCTTCCAGGCGCCTTATCGCGGCTAACGTCCTATCAACCAACTTGCCTGTTCGTGCGAGGTCACCGTTAAATGCCCGCTGCGCCGTCTTGCCAGTAAGCGCACCGTCTTTTCTTCCGCGCTGGCAACGACTGGGCCACTTGATATCGCTCGGAGTGCGGCTGACGTAGAACCCAAAACAAAAAGCGCCTTATAGGCTGGGTTCGGGTGGAAAGACTCAAGACGGACTAAGAGACATCTTGAATCAGGCCAAACCCAAGCTATAAGGCGCTTGGTAGTTACATCTTAGTCTAAGCCGGTTTCCACGCCAGCACGCAAATTATGTACGAACAGAAACTTGACTGCAAGCACTTTGTTGCTAACCAGCCAGAAGCCTTTCAGCTTCAGTGTAAATAGCCATCGTTTTCTTGAACGGGAAGCGCTCGTTATCAGCTCCGAACTCGTCTTCCCATTCCCTTTGCGCAAACCATTGGGCCAGTGCATAGGCTTCATGGTAAGCCTCATCTTGCTCATGCTGAAGCCGCAGATACTCGTCTTGAGTGACTGTCTTCTTGCTGCCATCAGGATAGTACCAAGTAGGCATTACTCTGCTCCTGTGGCTTTGGCGATGGCTCTGCTAACTGCTTCATAGTCGTCATGCATGGCTGCCGATGTTTCTGATGCAAAGGCAAGAGCGAGGACAGCTCGACGAAGCGCGTCCAACATATCAGGAGCTGCGGCAATTAGGCGAGCGTTAGCCTCTTGAACTTGCTGCCGTTCACCAGTACAGGTTTGGGTTATATACGCTACGTCGCTGTAGTTTGGCGTGTAAGGTGCGCCGTCTGCTTGAGCGATGTATATCGAATAGCTCCATCCATCGCTGCTAGTGCTAAACGTCCATGGGCCGGGCGTATGCTTACTCATACCATCACCATATAGCCAAAAGCACTGGCTGACAGGATCAGGATCAGCAAGCAGGCCGGCACGTTGAGACGCGGGCGAGTGGTGGGGATTTTGTTGTTCATGCTGATTCCTTTTCCCGAGCTTCGATAGCAGCGCAAAGGCGTCGAAGTTCTTTTTCCTGAGCGGCCCAGGCAGCGGCCCCGGCAGCGGCCCCGGCAGCGGCCCAGGCAGCGGCCCCGGCAGCGGCCCAGGCAGCGGCCCCGGCAGCGGCCCAGGCAGCGGCCCCGGCAGCGGCCCAGGCAGCGGCCCAGGCAGCGGCCCCGGCAGCGTCCAATTCTCCCTGTGTGGCTTCGCCGTTTGCGAAGTGTTCAGCGACATTTAAAGCATCCTTGCTGCGCTGATCCTTCATCAGATGCTCAACCTGTCGAGCGCACCATACAGCGAACAGACGAATTTCACGGTCATAACCAGAAACAGCACGCAGACACCACAGCGCATCATCAAGGCCATTGCTATCAATGACTTGGATAATGCTTACCGGTTCATCGTCAGCTTTGGTTTTATTCAGCGAACGCAAAAGCTTTTCCCAGCCTCCAGTGCATGGATGGTTTTCGCGGATCTTGTTCAATGTAGTTTTCAATCTTCTTCT
>Ga0134124_10003111_pt1 | contig 13327 bp, 12 predicted proteins | sample KB304_FD_96880 | JGI IMG/M metagenome (GOLD analysis project Ga0134124, IMG submission 96880) | Terrestrial soil microbial communities without Nitrogen fertilizer from Kellogg Biological Station, Michigan, USA - KB3-0-4 | ecosystem: Environmental > Terrestrial > Soil > Unclassified ... | reverse complement strand
GTCCGTGGTTAAATAAAATCATGGATGAAGCCTTGAAATCCGCCGTGGAGACGCTCGGGATCGAACGGTATCGTCGTCATATTTTCCTGTGCACGGATGCCACGGAGCCCAAATGTTGTCCGCGCGAAGCCAGTCTTGCGTCGTGGGAATTTTTGAAGCGACGGCTGACGGAATTGAACCTGGTGGGACCAAAACCGCTGGTTTATCGGAGCAAGGCCAATTGTCTCCGGGTCTGCACGCGCGGACCGGTGGCCGTCGTTTATCCGGAAGGGATTTGGTATCACAGTTGCACGCCGGAAGTGTTGGAACGCGTTATCCAGGAACACCTCATTGGCGGTCGCGTAGTGCCGGAATTTGTTTTCGCAAAAAACCCCAATTTTTCTTCAAACCTCGATCGTTAGCTGATCGTCTTATTTCGTGAGGGTTGAAAGCGAACCTTAGGACAAGCCTGTGGCCAGACTACTGATCAAAACGGCTGGGCTCGAAAACCGCACGCTGGAATTGCGCCTGGGCATCAATCGGATCGGCCGCGATCCCAATTGCGATTTTCCCCTGGTTCATCCCACCATTTCCAGCATCCATTGTGAAATCGAAGTTTCGGCCGATGGCGTCCGGTTGCGCGATTGTGGATCGACCAACGGCACGTTCATCAACAACGAGCCGGTGAAAGAAATCTGGTTGAGGCGCGGCCAGGAGTTACGCCTGGGCGATGTCGAATTGACGATCGAATCCGTTGAGGTCAACGTCGCGATCCCGAAGTTTGAGCATGATCGTCCCAAACCGCCGGCATTGTTGGAAGGCGGCCTGGTGGCGTGTGCGCGCCACGCGCAGGAGCCCGCCACGTACCGTTGCACCAATTGCAAAGAAGTCATGTGCAACGATTGCATTCGCATCCTGCGGATCAAGGGCGGCCAGTCGCTGTTTCTCTGTCCCACCTGCAGCCACAAGTGCGAGCCGGTCGAAGGCGCGAAGGCCGCGACCCGGAAAAAAGGGTTTTTCGCCCGGCTGGTCGATACCGTCAAAATGCGATTGAGCAACGCGACCCGTCCGCGGCAGCGATAATTATCGCGCGAACGCTGTCACCATTTTTTCCAGCGCGGCGATCCATGCGGGGTGCTCGTTGAGGCAGGGGATCTGGGCGAATTCTTTCCCGCCGGCTTCGAGAAACGTTTCTTTGCCGCGCAGGCCGATTTCTTCAATGGTTTCCAGGCAATCCGAGATGAACGCCGGGCAGATGACGAATAATTTTTTCACGCCGCGCTTCGGCAACTCCGCCAATAAGACATCGGTGTAAGGCTTCAACCATGGGTCTTTGCCGAGGCGGGATTGGAAGGCGATGGAATATTTCCCGGCCGGCACACCCGCCGCTTTCACGAAGTCGGCCGCGGTTTTGTAGCATTGGGCGCGATAACAGGTGGCGTGGACCGGGCTGGGAACGTCGCAGCAACGATCGGCTTTCAAGCAATGATTTCCCGTTGGATCGGCTTTGTGCAGGTGCCGCTCAGGGATTCCGTGGAAGCTGAACAGCAAATGGTCGTACCCGGCCTGCAGATGTTCTGCCGCGCTGGCCGCGAGGGCGGCGATGTAGTCCGGCGCGTCGAAATAGGGCGGCTGCACGGTGATCTTCATTCGCGGCGCCAGTTTGGCGGCGACTTCCTGGACGCGGACCACGGCCGTTTCGTAGCTGGACATCGCGAAATGGGGAAAGAGCGGGATCAACAGAAGATCGTCGACGCCGGCGCCGGCCAGTTTCCGAATGGCATCCGGGATGGACGGGTTTTGGTAACGCATGGCCAGTTCCACCAGAAGCGTCGTGCGGGCCTGCAGTTTTTGTTGCAGGTGCCGGCTGCTGACAATCAGCGGTGATCCTTCGGGCGTCCAAATCTTTTCGTACGCGTGAGCCGATTCCTTTGGGCGGTTGATGAGGATCATCCCGACGATGAACCGGCGCATCAGCCAGGGTGTGTCGATGACCCGTTCATCCATCAGGAATTCATTCAGGTAACGTCGCACATCGGAAACCGATGTGGAATCCGGCGAGCCCAGGTTGACGAGTAAAGCGCCTTTCATTGTATTTACGATTTACGATTTACGATTGCCGATTTACGATTTTACAAAAGATCCTGCGCAACGCTTCGGGTGCGTAAATGGTATATCGTAAATCGTCATACTGGGTTTTCTAAGAGATTTTTCGCAATTCGTTCCGCAATGTTGGCGCCGGAAACGATGGAATCGCCCAGCGAAACGCCGTCGCGGTAGTGGCCGGCGAAAAACAGTTTCCCGGCCCTGGCTTCGATTTCATCCATCAATGTTTTGAAACGGCCGTAGCCGACATTGTATTGCGGGATGGCATGGGGATAAAGCGTGACGTTTTCAAATACCGGGACCCCGCGCGCCCCCAATAATTTTTGCAGGTCGGCGCGGGCGAGTTGGACGAGTTCCGCCGGCGAACGCCGGGTCAATTCCGGGCGCCGCTCGCCGCCGATATAACTGGTGAGGGTCACGCAATCTTTTGGCGTTCGATTGGGAAAAAGTGACGACGAAAAGATGGATCCGAGGATATGGAATTTTTCGATCCCGGGAATCAACATGCCGAAACCGTCGAGCGGATGGTCGATGTCTTCACGGCGAAAGCCGAGCACCACACTGGCCACCGGGGCATAACGGATGCCGGCGAACGCGGAAAAATCCGGGACAGCGGGCGAAGCGATTTTCAGGTCCGGCAACCGATGGGCGGTGCCGCAATAGAGAACGGCCTGGTAATCGGAATCACCGGCGGAGGTCGAGACGCGCCAGCCCTTTTCGATTTGGGTGAGCTTGAGAACCGGTGTGTTCAGGCAGAGTTGATCTGCGATCTCTGCGCCCAGGCGATCGGTTAATACCTGCAACCCGTCGTCGAACGAAAACATTTTCGCCTTGTTGCGGGCCACTTCGCCGCGGCGTTCGCGTTCGCGGGCGCCGAAAATCTGTCCGCGGATCAGTGAGCCATATTGTTGTTCCTGCTCGAACAACCGTGGCAACGCGTGGCGCACGGACAGGTTGTGGGGATTGCCGGCGTAGATCCCGGCGACGAGGGCATCGACGGCGCGGTCCAGGAATTCGCGGTTCAATCGACGGGTCACAAACTCGGCGACGCTTTCCTCGTGACCGTCGCGGCGCCGCGGCACGAAGGGTTCGCGCAGGACGGCCAGTTTCGCGGGGAGTGAAAAAAGCGGGGTGGTCAGGAAGCCGGGCGGCGACGTGGGCATGGCGACGGGTTGGCCATTGCGCACGATGTAGCGGTTCCGGGCGGCGGGATCGGTATAAAGGCGGCGTGGTTCGAGGTCCAGGTCGCGGATCAGGTCGCGAATTTTGGGCGACGTTTCAAGGATGGTATTGGGGCCGCATTCGGCGAGAAAGCCGTTGCGGCGGGAGGAGCGGATGACGCCGCCGACGCGATCGGAAGCCTCGTAGACCGTTGCCGGGATACCTTTACGCTTCAGGTAAAACGCGGCGGTGAGTCCGGTGATGCCGGCGCCGATGATGGCCACAGGTCGCATACGCGCAACCAGCATGGGCTGGGCAGCGGGAATAGACAATGCAATTGCCTCGGCGGATACTGTTGGATGCCGATTGTCTTTTCCCGCCGGAAATATCAGGGGGTGGCAACCGCGCGATAATACCTTCCCGGATTCGAGCGAAAATCCACGCTATAATCGGTCCAGTTGAACGTCGGTTGATCCAGCGTGACGTTGGTGGCGGTGATCCAGTCGACGAAGTTGGTGGAATACTGGATGGCGTAGGAATTTCCGGTCGATCCCTGGATGGTAATTCCTGCGTACACGCCAAATAAAAGATCGGACGGCCTGACGGTCAGCGGCGCGGCGACGTTGGTGACGCTGCCATAAGCGCTGCTGACGACGACCGAGTAGGAACCGCCGTTGGTGAATTGCAGCGATGGGATGGAGTAGGAAGCGCCGGTGGCACCGGCAATGGCCACACCGTCCAGGTACCACTGGTAGGAGAGCGTTCCTGAGCCCGCCGCGGAGACGCTTAAGGTGCTGGGTTGTCCCCAAAGCCCGCTGGCGCCTGTGAAAGGAACGACCAGGCTTGGCCGCATGGTCAGGGTGGCGGAACTGCTTAGCGCCCCGCTATAAGCGTTGGTGGCTACGACGAAGTAACTGCCCAGGTCATTGGTGGTGACGCCGTCGAGTACGAGCGTGCTTGAAATGGCGCCAACAATTTTCGCCCCCTTGAAATACCATTGAAAGGTGAATTCGGGGAAACCGTCGGCCGAAACCTCAAAGGTGGCGGTTTCGCCGTGGGAAACAAGCTGATCGGCGGGTGGCGTGATGATGCTGAGCGGTTGATAAACCATCAGAGCAACGATGGAACTGGTGACGGACCCGCCTGAATTCGCCACTCTCACTGAGTAGCTGCCGGTATGGTTGGTCAGGGCTGGATCAAATGTCAGTGTGAAATTGGTTTGCCCGGCGATGGGAGCGCCGTTGTTGAGCCACTGGAACGTTGCGTCCGGCGTGCTCGTCGCCTGGACGCTGAAGGAAACCGCGGAACCGGCGGCAACTGTTTGGTTGGTAGGTTGCGACGTGATTACCGGCGGGAGGATGTAACTTAACGGCATGAGATAAAGCTGGGTGTTGGTCGAATTAATGGGCAAGCCGCTCGTGGTCGGGAACGTTCCAAAAATGGTTGGTCCGGGGCCGGGGCTGCCGACCGCACCAGGGCTGATATAGCCCACTCGGCTGACACCCAAAAAGGCTTGCGCGGATAGCGTTGCGGATTGTGAATTCAGGTTAGTCTTAACTTCGGCCCATGAGGCGCCGAGGTTGGCGGACCATCCCACCAGGATAATGTAATTGGTATGTCCGGCATCCCAGCCCGCGGGTGTTACTGCCGCGCTGGCTGGTGATACGCAGGCGAGCCTTCCGGCGGTGAACGAATTCGTGGCGCTTAAACCGGAATCGGACCACGAATTTAAATCGGACCAGGTCGTCGGAGCCACGTTGTTTGAACCGTCGTATTGCCTTCCATAAAGCAATTCAAAGCGAAAGCGGGAATTCAGGTTGGTTGAACTGCTGATCGCGCCGATGGCGCCTCCGCCGGTGGCGCCTCCGGCAAACAGGGGCGAATAAAGGGTGGAGTTCGTTTGCGCCGTCATGGCGTTGCCGGTGATGTTCAGCCAGTTGACGGTGCCTTGTCCCCAGGACACGCCGGAGCCAATAACCAAACCAAACCATACGCAGAAGACACGTTTCATAGATCCCTTTCTAATTTAAGCAGCGTGACATTGCTGCCGTGACGGTAAGCATGGCCGGTGCCATGGAAAAATCCTTCGAAATGCTGGATTTTTTAAACGTCAGTCACCGGGCGGTGCGTGAATTTTCCGCGCCCCCGCGTGAGATTGGCGCTGTTACCATCGGCTAGTTGATACCCGATTTCAGGATCGTTCAAGCCTAATGCTACCTCCCCTACGGCTATCAGTAATATATATTAATAGATTTCGGCTAACGGTCGCTCTGTTTATAAGTTTTCCTTTGGCAAAGCGCATGGTGGCATCCTACCCGTTTGCAAATCGCAAAAGCGCCCTGTGTTCATTAGCCATTTCCGCGCATAAACCGCCCCTTTCAACGGGTGGCACGTTTTCGGCTGAATGGGACTTACGAGAACTGACATTAAAAACAACAACACTGACTATGAAGACAAATATTTTGAACCGATTAATACTAGGCGCGGGCGTCTCGCTCGCAATGGCCATGACGGCAGGCGCAGCTGATACCGTTACGGTTAACAATGGAACAACCACTGATACGCCAATGACGACTTCGTTGTCGTCGCAACAATTTGTGAACGATGCCGTGTGGGGCAATGACAAGGAAATCGCCTTGAGCAAGCTCGCGCAGCAAAAAACACAAAATCCGGACGTGCGCTCTTTCGCGCAGCGCATGGTGACGGATCACACGCGCGCGGTGGACAAGATCACATCCGTGGCGGACCGCGAACATTTATACTATCCGTCGGCCAACGCCTTCACCTTTGTGAGCGAGGGATCGACGATGTCGACGACGACGGAACACAGCGCACGGCCTTACAATCCGGGCAGCCCCGATTTGGACAATCCCAAGGGACTTCCGGCGAAAGCTTTGATGCAAAATTCATGGGACGCGCGGACGAATACAGACATCACGACCGTCCGAAGCCTGAGCAGCCTGAGCGGCGCGGATTTTGACCGGGCCTATGCTGCGGAAATGGTCAAGGACCACCAGAAAGACGTTCAGGAATTCCAAAACGCTTCGACCAGCCTGGACGACCAGCAGTTGAAGCAGACGGCGACCGACCTGTTGCCGACCATCCAGGAACATTATCGGATGGCCCAGGATCTCCAGGGCAAAGTGGGCGGCTCAAGCACGACCAGCCCGTACAGCCGGCCCCCAAGCGGCTACTGAGTTTGCGTTCGCAACTTGAATAAAAATCATTGTGAACGTGGACGCCTGCGCTTCGGCGCAGGCGTTTTTCTTTTTTGGGTGTCAGATTGTCCGCGAATGTTTCCGTTCGCCTGCCGGTGCCAGGGTGTTGTCGAAACACATGGCAATATTCCGGATGAACAACCGTCCCTGGTCGGTGACCGTAAAACCGTCGGCCGAAAAACGCACCAGGTCATCTTCCGCGAACGTTTTCAAGGCGGCGAGTTCGTCGGCGAAATGGCTGGCGAAATCAATGCCGAGCTTCTTTGAGATCGCCGCGTAATCCAAAGACAGGTCGCACATGACCCGCATGATGGTTTCGCGCCGGGTTTTATCCTCGTTGGTCAGGAAATAGGCGCGGGACAATGGCGTCTTGTCATTGTCGAGCATTGCGTAGTATTTCGTCAGTTCCTTTTCGTTCTGCCAATAGGCATCGGGAATCTGGGAGATGGCGGACATGCCGAAGGCATAGATGTCGGCATTGCCGCGCGTGCTATAACCCTGGAAGTTCCGTTGCAAGGTCTTGTTCTGCTGCGAGGTCACCAGCTCGTCCGAGGGCCGGGCGAAATGGTCCATGCCGATGTAGACGTAGCGATCGTTGGCGGTCAGCCGCTCGATGACATTTTTGAGCAGTTCTAATTTGACCTCCGGCGAGGGCAGTATTTTTTGTTCCAGGATTTTCTGGGCTGGTTTTACCCACGGCACGTGCGCGTAGCTGAAGACGGCGAGCCGGTCGGGCTCCATTTCCAGGACGGCGTCGAGCGTGCGGTTGAAGGACTCAACCGTCTGGTGCGGCAGGCCGTAAATCAGGTCGAAATTGACGGAACCGAACCCGAGTTCGCGCGCCCAGCTGAGGACACGCTGGGTCATTTCGCGCGGCTGGATGCGATGGATGGATTCCTGCACTTTGGGTTCGAAATCCTGGACGCCCAGGGAAGTGCGGTTGAATCCAATGTCGCGCAGCGCCTCAATGTGCTCGCGGGACAGGCGGCGCGGATCGATTTCCACGCCGGCTTCAATGTCGTCGGAAAAAGTGAAATATTTACGGATGATGTCGCCCAGCCGGCGGATTTCGTCGGGTCGCAGGAACGTGGGGGATCCGCCGCCCCAATGCAATTGGACGACTTTGCGTTTGGTATCCACCTGGGAGGCCATGCGGGCGACTTCGCGTTCCAGGTAATCCAGGTAGGTTTTGCCCTGCGCGTGGTTGAGCGTGATGACGGTGGTGCAGCCGCAGAACCAGCACAAGGTTTCGCAAAAAGGAATATGAAAATAAAGCGACAGGTCGCGTCCGCTCCGGTTATTCCCGGCAATCTTTTCCTCCAGTTCCGGCCATTTAACAGCGTCGATGAACTTGGTCGCCGGGGGATAACTGATATAACGCGGTCCCGCCACGTTATATTTCTTCACCAGCTCCAGGTTGACGTTAAGCGTGCTCATCGGAAAGAACGGGTTATTTAAAAGTCTGAAGCGTTTGAACCAGCGCTTCGATGCATTCCAGTTTTGCGTCCGGCGGCACCCCGTGGCCGAGGTTGAAAATGTGACCTTTGGCGCCGCGCATTTCGATCAGGATGCGCCCGGTTTCGTCCGCTACTTTTTGCGGCGTGGTCAGCAACAAAAACGGATCCAGATTGCCCTGGACTCCCACATGCGGCGGCAACAATTTCCGGGCTTCGGCCAGCCGCATCCCGTGGTCAATTCCCAGGACATTGGCCCCGGTGCCGACGAGCGTGGCCCAGTTGCTGTGGACATCTTTGGAAAAGACAATGACCGGCACGGCATTGCGCAACGCACCAACGATCTCCTTGATCCATCGGCCGCTGGCCTCGGCGAAAGCGTCGCCGGGCAGCAACCCGCCCAGACTGTCAAAGATTTGAACCGCTTCGGCCCCGGCCACAATCTGCATCTCGAGCAATTTCATCACCGCCGTCGTCAACTTTTCCATGAGCAGGGCGAATTCCTTCGGCTGGGTATAAAACATGTTCTTGGCGCGCGTGAATTCCTTGGCGCTGCCGCCTTCGAGCATGAAATTGGCGATGGTCCAGGGCGAGCCCGCAAAACCAATCGTCGCATTTTTGCCGGCCAATTCCTTTTTAACCAGTTTCAGGGCGTTGGGAATGTATTCGAGCTTTTGCGGCAGGGCATCCAGGTCCAGCTTCTTGATGTCCCCGGTGTTTTCCAGAGCGAAATTCATCTGGATGCCGCCTCCGTCGCGAAACTTATAACCCTGCCCAAGGCCCTCGGCAACGACCAGGATGTCGCTGAACAGGATGGCGGCGTCGAAGTTGAACCGTCGGACTGGCTGCAAGGTAACTTCGGCGGCCAGCTCGGGGGTCCGGACCAGGGTGAGAAAATCGTGTTTGGCTTTGAGCGCGCGGTATTCGGGCAGGGCACGGCCTGCCTGGCGCATGAGCCAGACCGGCGGCCGGTCAACCGGGCGGCAATAACAAGCGTCGAGAAATCGCTGGCGATGCGTCGCCGGCTGGACAATTTTAGCTCTTTCCATGGTCACGTTCACTGTTGAATAGCATAAATCCATTAGTTTGGACAGCTTTACAAAAATTGCCCATCGCGGGACATTTTTTGGCTAATCTTTCCTGCAACTTTCCCGCCACCGCGGTTTTTAATGGATACCATGAAAAATGAATGTCCAGACCCGAACCTGGATCGTCAGCTGAGCGACGCCCTGTCGCGGCTGCCGGATGCTCCCATGCCGTCGAATTTCACCGCCCGGTTGATGCAGGCCATTGATCTCGAAGAATCTGCGGCGCAACGTTCGGTTCGTCGGTGGAACTGGCACGCGCTCCTGCCGCGCATCGCCGTCGCCACCGCTGCGATCATGTTCACGGGGATCGCCGTCCGCCAATACGAGGCGTCGAGCCAGCGCCATGCGATTGCCGACAGTCTTGCGATGGTTTCCACCCAGCCGATGCCGAGCGTGGATGCGTTGAAAAATTTTGATGTCATTCGCCGGATGAGCCAACCCGCGCATGCGGACGATGAATTGCTGGCGTTGTTGCAATGAGTTGTTTGCGTCAGGGACATTGTTGGCTGGCCGCCGCGGTCGCGGCGGCCATATTTGCGTCTCTTTCATCAACGGCGCAAACCGGCACCAACGCGGTCCCGCGTAATGCAGCCCCGGTCACCCTGACGCCCCCCGCGCCGCAGGTACATTCGCCGGTCGATTTTTTCCGGAGGTTGCTCGCCATGTCGCCGGCGGAACGTGAGAGTTATTTGACGAACAAGCCCCCGGAAGTGCGGGCCCGCCTCATGGACAAGGCCCGGGAATACCTGGTGCTGGATCCGGATGACCGCGAGTTAAGGTTGCAGGCCACGGAATTGCGTTGGTATTTGCTGCCGCTGTTGCGTCAATCGCCGACGAATCGCGCCGGCCGGCTGGCGTCCGTCCCGCCGAATTTGCGAGGACTGGTTGACTCCCGCCTGCAGCAGTGGGACGCCTTATCGGCGCCGTTCCAGCAGGAGTTTTTGGACAACGAACGGACGCTGCGTTATTTCGCCCGGGTCGACCTGACGAATGGTTTAAACGTGGGGGACGAGCGTCGAGGGCCGGACAGCGACGACCAGGCGCGCTGGAACGCACTCTCAGGCGATGAACAACAAAAGATCACCGGTCAGTTCAACCAATTCTTTTCACTGACGGCGGATGAAAAGCAAAAAACGCTGAATACCCTTTCGGATGCCGAACGCCGGCAGATGGAAAAGACCTTGCTCACTTTCAGCAACCTGCCGCCCGCCCAACGGATCCAGTGTTTGCGCGCCTTTTCACAATTCGCCAGCATGCCGTCGAAAGAGCGCGTTGAGTTCCTGAAAAGCGCGGAACGATGGGCGGAGATGTCACCGAAGGAACGGCAGGCCTGGCGTGACCTCGTTTCCCAGGTGCCCCAATGGCCGCCCCTGCCGGCCTCCATCATGCCGCCGCTGCCGCCGAAAGTCGTGCCCCGCAAATCAATGGTGGCGACCAATGTCGATTGAGCGGTAAAATCCGGTTTCCATTTTAATCCCGCCGTTCTACTGTTCCGCCGTGCAGCCGATCGCATTTCATTTCGGGAAGATCACCATCCACTGGTACGGGGTGATGATGGCCCTGGCTTTCCTTGCCGGGTTGTGGACGGCGACGTTGCGGGCGCGCCGCGAAAAAATTCCCGCCGACCGGATCGCCGACGTTACCCTTTGGCTGATGATCGGCGCGATCATCGGCGCGCGCTTCGTGTACGTCACCACCTATTGGAAGGAGAATTTTGCCGGCCAGAAATTCACGGAGGTTTTTGCGATTTGGAACGGGGGGCTGGTTTTTTATGGGGGATTGATCGGCGCGATCGTTGGCGGGATTATTTATATCCAATGGAAACGGCTGCCGTTGTGGAAAACCGCCGACGTGCTGGCGCCCAGTATTGCCCTGGGCAGCGTATTTGGCCGGACCGGCTGCCTGTTGAACGGTTGTTGTTATGGCCGGCCCACGGATGTTCCCTGGGGCATCACTTTTTCCAGCGAACAGGCGCACGAACAATCCGGTACGCCGTTGGGAGTTCCTTTGCATCCCACCGAAATCTATGACGCGGGCCTGAACCTCTGCCTTTACATGTTTCTTGCCTGGCTGTTCCGGCACAAAAAATTCGACGGGCAGATTTTTGCGACCTACCTGATATGTTACGCCGTGATCCGCGGCGTGGTTGAATTGTTCCGAGGCGATTACACTGGTTTGCATTATCACCTGGGCCTGACGCCGGCGCAATGGGTCGGCGTGCCGATTTTTTTGGCCGGCTTCATTCTCGCGGTGATGCTTTCGCGCCGACCGTTGGTAGGCAAACGAGGATAGAAGATGGAGAATTGAAGATGGACAACGACATCCAAACCTATCCTCCATCCTCCATCCTCCATCCTCGCTGTCTCTTCATCGCCGGTCCCACGGCAGTCGGGAAATCCGAGGTGGCCTTGTCACTGGCCGAAAAAATAGGCGGCGAAATTGTGTCGGTCGATTCCATGCAGGTTTATCGCGGCCTGGATCTCGGCACCGCCAAACCATCGGCCGCGGAACGCGCTCGCGTGCCGCATCATCTCATCGATGTTTGTGACCTGGCGGAATCATTCGACGCCGCGCGGTTCATCCGGCTGGCGCAGGCGGCGGTTGCGGAAATTGGATCGCGGAGCCGCGTGCCAATCTTTTGCGGTGGCACGGGCCTTTATTTCAAGGCCTACCTCAGCGGCCTGGGTGAGGCGCCGTCCGCCGACCCGGCTTTGCGGGCTCAGTTGGAGGCGATGCCGTACGAAACCCTGTTGCAGGAACTGCGCGAACGCGACCCCGCGGCTTATGAGAAAATCGACAAACAAAATCCGCGTCGCGTCATCCGGGCGGTCGAGGTGATCCGGCTGACCGGCAAGAAATTTTCGGAACAAAAAGCGGAGTGGAAAACGGAACAAAAAGCGGAAAGCGGAAACTCCGATAAATCGCGAGCGGGCCGGAAAGCGGAAAACATTTTCGGCCTGACGCGTAAGGCGGAGGATTTGCATGCGCGGATCAACGGGCGGGTGGACGAGATGTTTCGGCGGGGATTGGTGGAGGAAGTGCGGGAGTTGCTGGAACACGGCCTGGACCGGAATCAGACGGCCATGCAGGCGATCGGGTATCGGCAGGTCGTTGAACATCTGCGCGGCGAACGCGACCTGAAGGAAACGGTTGAGTTGGTGAAAATAAAAACGCGCCAATTCGCCAAGCGCCAGTTGACGTGGTTTCGACGATACGGTGATTGCGAATGGATTGAGCTTTCCGGGAAGGAGTTTGCGGAGGTCGCGATGCAAAAAATTCAAACCCGGCTGGCAGCGAACCCCTGATAATGGAACCGCAAAGTTCCGTCAGCGTATGGTGCGTTGGACAAAAGCAGCGTGCCATGGCAGGTTAACCCAACATTCTCATGCTCAGAAAGCACAGGCTGCGAATTCTCTTTCTTGGGATCTTTTTGGCTGTCACCGGATCCAAAGCCGACATTTTCGTTCCTGCGGATTACCCGACCATCCAGGCCGCGATCAATGCCGCGGCGCCCGGCAATGTAATCCACCTGGCGGCCGGCCGCTATTTGGAAACGCTCACTATCAATAAAAGCCTGACCCTGGCCGGCAGCGGCACCAATAACTGCGTCCTTTATTGCGCGACTAACATTCCTTTGATCGCCATCACCGGGCCGGCGACCGTTGCGCTATCTGATTTTGAAATCAACGGAGGAAACTATGTGTCGGGCTTTTACAACGGCGCCTCGCCGCTCGGCATCACCGCCACGAACACCAGTCTGCTGATGAACCGGGTTGTGATGAACCAGTTCTACAATTATTTCGTCACGGACCGGGACGGGACGATTGCGGCCACCAACGTCGGCTTTTGGACGCGCGACATTTTAATCCAATGTGATATCGGGTTTCAGCTCGATGGTTGCACGGGGACCGTCAGCCGCCTGGTTCATGACGGCAAACGCATCGATCACACCATCAATATCAACGGGCTGTCCGGTCATCGGTCGGATATCACGATCGAAAACAGCACCATCCGAACATCGGGAGGTTCTTATGGCAATTGCATCCGCACCTACGTCAACTCCACCGTGCGTATCACCAATTGTTACCTGTATCGCGGCTCCGACCCTGTGCCGGCCGCGCCGGCATTCAATCACAGCGGCATCAGCATCAACGGATACAGCAATTCAGTGGTCATCGTCGGGAACACTCTCTCCAACCAACCATGGGCGATGTATGTTTATGGTTCTCCCGGCCTGGGCGGCAACCAGGTGATGATCGAAAGCAACACGGTCCTGAATTCGTCGATCGGCGGCATCGTGTGGGACGGCATGAATTACAAG
>Ga0134124_10003110_pt1 | contig 13333 bp, 13 predicted proteins | sample KB304_FD_96880 | JGI IMG/M metagenome (GOLD analysis project Ga0134124, IMG submission 96880) | Terrestrial soil microbial communities without Nitrogen fertilizer from Kellogg Biological Station, Michigan, USA - KB3-0-4 | ecosystem: Environmental > Terrestrial > Soil > Unclassified ... | reverse complement strand
TTGCCTGAAGAGCACGGCTGCAAGGTCTGGCACGCGACAACCATTGAAGAGCTTCTGGCTCTGGAGGAATTCTGCAGGAAAGGAGAAGAAAATGATTGAAGAGGTGAGAAAAGTTCTGGAGACGATCCGGCCTGCGCTTCAGGCGGATGGCGGTGATGTTGAGCTGATAGATGTAACGGAAGACGGAGTAGTGAAGGTGAAGCTCGTCGGCGCCTGCGGACACTGTCCCATGTCCACCATGACCCTGAAGATGGGGATCGAGCGGACGCTGAAGGATAAGGTTCCGGGGGTAAAGGAAGTAATTTCTGCCTGACAGCTTTGATCTGAAACCGGCAGAACTTCAGCCAGCTTGGCAAGAGAGTCCAGATGTCGCTGATCCGTTCAAAGAAAAAATCCAGATTTCCGGAATCCATGAAATTTTTCAATCGGTTCCGGCGCAGTACAGAAGCGAATTTCTCGCGAGGGAATTCGCTTGTGCTCCTGAAAAAGGGGGAGGATTTTTTCAATGAGCTTTATGCCGCCATAGAGCTTGCAGAGCAGTCGGTATATCTCGAATTTTACATTGTCAGGGCGGACGTGACTGGAAAGCGTCTTGCAGAATTACTGATTAACGCTACGGAGCGAGGCGTTGAAGTCTGCCTGCTCTACGATTATATCGGCTGTTTCGATACCCCCGCTTCATTTTTCCGCTCCCTGGAAAGCAAAGGCGTCAGCTGTGCTCCGTTCAATCCGCCACCTTTCAGAAACGGCTTATCCTGGTTCGACAAGAGAGACCATCGCAAGATCGCGATAATTGACAGCCGGATCGGCTTTACCGGCGGGATGAATATCGGCGACGAGTATTCCGGAGTCTCGACTTCCCGTTACTGGCGGGATGTCGGGGTCCGCATAGAAGGTTCGGCGGTAAACGAGCTCAGCAGGCTCTTCTGCGAGAGCTGGCAGGCGGAAGCATCCTCCATGTCGCTGAGCAGCTACGATATCGGTCTGACAACCGAATCAGGCATCGATGAGGTCGCTATCGTGAGCGGCGGTCCGCATCACAACCGTTCCAGGATACGTGCCGCTTTCCGGATGGCCATTGCCGGAGCGACCGAGAGCGTAAAGATCCAGACTCCATACTTCGTTCCCGGGCCACGTTTTATCCGTGCTCTCCTTCGCTCGGTAAAGCGCGGCGCAAAAGTGCAGCTCATTCTCCCTGCTAAAATAGACGTCAAGCTTGTTGGCCTGGTAAACAGGAGTTCCTATGCGACCCTGCTCAAGGGGGGGATAGAGGTCTTTGAGAGGGGCGGCACGATGCTGCACGGCAAGGTCATGCTGATCGACGGCAGATGGTCGGTTATAGGGTCGGCAAATCTCGATCAGAGAAGTTTTCACAGGAACTACGAGGTGAATGTCCTGGCATCCAGTCCGGCGTTCGGCGAACAGGTGGATGAAATGTTCGAGGACGACCTTGCTCTCTCAAAGAGGATATCTCTCGAAGCGCACGAACGCCGGGGCTTTGCAATCAGATTGCTGGAGCGCCTGGTAGCGCCTATCAGCTGGTTCCTCTAGCAGGCTGGGAGATACAGAGATGACACTTTTATGGCGCCTGATTACCTCCCTGCTGTTCCTGCTTCAACTTGCAGCCTGCTCAAAGACACCCCAGATCCCGCCGCTGGCCGCAGACGCAGTGATCCTTGCCTTCGGCGACAGCCTTACCTACGGTACCGGTGCAGGGGAGAGCGAAAGCTATCCTGCCGTTCTGGAGAAACTTATCGGCAGGCGGGTCTTAAATGCCGGGATCCCCGGAGAGCTGTCTGAAACCGGCCTGCAGCGCCTGCCGGAAATTCTTGACCGGGAAAAACCTGCCCTGCTACTTCTTTGTCACGGAGGAAACGACCTCCTACAGAAGATTGACCGGAGTGTAACAGCCGGCAATCTCCGGGAGATGATCCGGATTGCGCGCGACAAAGGTGTTTCGGTGGTTTTGCTCTCTGTCCCCGCTCCTGATCTGTCTCTTGCTCCTCCGGCATATTACGCGGAAATAGCAAAAGAGACCGGTACTCCGATCGAGTCCAGAGCGCTTCCCCGGATTCTCGGGAAAAGCGGTCTCAAGTCGGATCACATTCATCCGAATGCGGCCGGATACAGAGTGCTTGCCGACTCTGTTTACGACCTGCTCAAGAAGAGCGGGGCTTTATGATGCATGCCAGAGGAAATATTTTTGCCGATATCCCGGCAGAGTCCGCGGAAGAGCTCTTCGAAGCGATCCTGGAGAAGTCCGGGACCAGGATAGAGCGGATAATTTCATACGGGCAGAGCACGCCTGAAGGAGAGTGGTACGATCAGGAGCATGACGAGTGGGTGCTGCTTCTCAGCGGTTTTGCCGAGCTTCAGATCGAGGGGGAGATTGAACCGCGGCGACTCCGACCGGGCGATTATCTGTGGCTCCCTGCCCGTTGCCGTCATCGTGTGCACAGGACAGACACGGATGAAAAGACGATCTGGCTTGCAATCCATATCTGTTCGGGAGATTGAGCCGATTTGCTCCAATTCTATCCGCAGGACCGCATGATACGGCATTATAGCTCGATAACCCCACGATAACCTCTGCTGGTTCTACTTCCCTGTTTTGGTTGGGCTTTCCTCTGCCTTCCCGGTGATCCTGTCGGCAAAGAGCTCCAGCCCGCTCTCCTTGATTGTCTTTTCTATGAACTCTCCTGCTTTCCTGTTCTCGTGTTCTTTCTTCAATAGCTCAGCGATGTACGCTTTTGCCTCTTCAAAACTGGCAGTCCGCTTTTCACTCTTTTCATCTGCCTTGATGATGTGAAGACCGAACGGAGTCTGCACGATCTCGCTTGTTTCTCCGCTCTTCAGGGCAAAGACAGCTTTTTCAAACTCTTCCGAATTTGTCTTCCCGGGGGTAAGCAGTCCGAGCTCTCCCCCTTTTTTCGCTGTATCAGCATCATCAGAACTCTCGGCAGCGACTTTTGCAAAATCCTCCCCCTTCTTAAGCCGGGCAAGGATCTCCTCGGCCTTTTTCTGAGCAGCAGCTTTCTCGGCTTCAGCTGACTTGGAAGGCAGCTGGATGAATATATGCCGTGCCTTTACCGCCTCGGTAAGGAGGAAATCCTTCTCATGTTCATTGTAGTAGTTCTTCATCTCCTCTTCCGGAACCTTTATGTCAGCTACAACCACCTTTGCCAGATATTCGCCAGACAGGAACTCGTCAACCAGGTACGAAAGCTTTTCCCGGTATTCGGGCTTCCGGTCGTACCCCTCTTTTCTTGCTTTCATGGCGATGGCTTTTTTCAGCAGGAGTTCCCGTACGAGAGAAATCCTGAGTTCCGGTTTCCCCTGAAGCTGTTTTTGCGCCTGCGGAGGCTGACCGGCGATCAGCCGGTCAAGGTCTGTTTCGCGGATGGAAAAGTCACCGACTTTGCCAAGGACCGGGTTTATCTCCTCGGCAGCGGCATATGGCGCGGCAAGAGCCACGAGAGCGGAAATGGTTACAAGCGTCTTTGCATACATCAGTTTCACCTCTGAGAAAAAAATAATCACTTCTGCCGCATTTTATCCGAGCGGCGGGAGAAGGCAAGCGGCAATTTGCTGTTTATTTTAATCTCTTTGTATTACGATTGGCCGCAGCAAGTTCGAGGGCCTCATGGAATACATCGCCGATCTCCATACCCACTCTCCTTACTCCCGGGCAACGAGCAAGGGGAGCACTCTTGCCGGTCTGTACGGCTGGGCGAAACTGAAGGGGATCAATGTCGTCGCCAGCGGTGACTTCACCCATCCTGCCTGGGTCTCCATCCTCAAGGAGCTTCTGGCGCCTGCTGAACCGGGACTTTTCCGGCTGAAGGATGAAGCCAATGTCAGTTCTCCTCTTCCTGAAGTAATCCTTTCACAAAAACCCGTCCGCTTTCTCCTCTCCGCCGAAATCAGCTGCATCTACAAGCGGCACGGCAAGGTCCGAAAGGTCCACAATCTCCTGTACGTGCCGGATTTCGCCTCTGCCGAAAGGGTCAACAGGCGCCTTTCCGTAATCGGCAACATTGTTTCCGACGGCCGGCCGATATTGGGCCTCGACAGCCGCGATCTGCTTGAGATCCTTTTGGAGGAGGCTCCTGAAGGTTTCCTCGTCCCGGCACATGCCTGGACCCCCTGGTTTTCCATCTTCGGCTCGCGCTCCGGCTTCGACAGCGTGGAGGAGTGCTTCGGCGATCTCTCTTCACACATCTTTGCCCTTGAAACCGGGCTTTCGTCCGATCCTGCCATGAACCGGCTGATATCTGGGCTTGACAGGTATTCACTCATCTCCAACTCCGACTGCCACTCCCCTTCGAAGCTCGGCAGGGAGGCCAATCTCTTCGACACCGGGTTCGATTTTTTCTCCATGCGGGATGCGATCCGCGGCAACCGCCGGGGCAGTTTCCGAGGGACGGTGGAATTCTTTCCGGAAGAGGGGAAGTACCACTTTGACGGTCATATTGACTGCAATGTCTGTCTTGATCCGGTCGAGAGCAGGAAACTCGGGGATATCTGCCCGGTCTGTTGCAAGCCGCTGACCGTCGGAGTGCATCATCGGGTCATGGACCTGGCGGACAGGAAGCAGCCTCTGTTCGTCGCCGACTCGCCGGAGTTTTTCAGCCTGATCCCGCTGCAGGAGATGCTGGGTGAGATCCTGGGGTGCGGTTCGGCAACTAAAGGGGTGGTGAAGCAGTATGTCCGCGCGCTCACCCTTTTCGGCTCCGAGTTCGAACTGCTGCTGCGCACCCCGGTGAGTGACATAGAACGGAGAGCGCCGTTGCTTGCAGAGGCGATCCGGCGGGTAAGAGAAGGAAAGGTTATCCGTCAGCCAGGCTATGACGGGAGATTCGGGGTTATCAGGGCATTTGGGCTGGGAGAGATAGGCAAGAGTGCTAAAGTTTTTATCTCGTAAGCCGGCAGTTGAACGGTTGCGCGATCTATGACCACAGGCCGTCCATCTGCCGGCGCTTTTCCTGCCGGGAACCTTACTCTTTGATCTTTTTCATCAGCCAGGCCATGTTTTTGCCGAGATCTGCCATGGTCTTCATCCCTTCCTCGTCCTGTTCCACTTCGCCGATGTTTCGGCCCACGCCGATGTTCCAGTAGGATGAACCTGGCATGATCATTTCGCCGATCAGAAAAAAGTGATTGATGGAGTCGAAGGCGTGGATTGCTCCACCTCTCCGGACCGCTATGATTGCCGCCCCTGCCTTGCGGCGGTAGAGGTTGTTGTTGGCGCGTCCGACCATCCCGGCCCGGTCGATCAGGGCCTTCGTTTCGGCCGAAATATCTGCAAAATAGGTCGGAGAGGCGATAATGATCCCGTCGGCTTCCACCATCTTTGCGATGCAGTCATTGACCGGGTCATTGATGATTGCGCATCGCTGATCCTTTGTGCCGAAACACTTGTAACAGGCAGTGCAGCCGCGGATGGTCTCGCCGGCCAGCTGGACCAGCTCGGTCTCTATCCCCTCTTTTTCCAGTTCGACAAAAGCCTGCCGGACCAGGATCGCGGTGTTGCCATCCTTGCGGGCGCTGCCGCTGAATGCTACGACTTTCATATTGTTCTCCTTTAAAATACGGTAATTGGTATCTGCCGATACTCGAGCTGACGTGCTGTTTCTTCAATTCTAAGCTCATTGCGCTACAGCAGATAAACTCGCTACGCTCAGACAGTATCTGCTGCTTTACGCTTCATTTCGCCAAGAATTGAAACGAAACAGCCCTGAGGCTCTCATTCCGGCAGATACCAATTACCTGAAAGCAAGTTAAAACGGATAGCCCAGTCCCACGAACACCGCCAATCCTTCTTTACCCCACCCTGCATCAACCCTTCCGACTATGTTCGGACGGACTACTGCCCGCAAGCCCAGGCCGGGGTTGACTCTATAGCTTTCCCCTATGAGAGTTCCCATAGAGCCTGAGACAGCTCCGATATCGATGAAGGGTGCGAACTCCCAATCGGCATTCACATCGAACACAGTCCATCTGAAAAGCCTGATTCTCTCCTCCAGATTGAATATCAATGCGGTCGAATCGATGAAGCGATTTCTGCCGTAGCCGCGCAAAGTGGTCTCACCCCCCAGGGAAGGTCGCTCCATGAACGGTACACCGCTTCCAGGAACCTGGCTGTAGAGAAACCTGGCAGCGGTTATGAAACGCTTGTCCGCGTCTTTCGGAATAATACCTTTAGCCTCGAACTCGTAACGGAGATAGTCAGCCTCGCTCCCGAGCCCCTTTGCACTACCTTCCAGCGACAGCCTTGCATACCAGCCTGAAAGCGGCATGGTAACGGAGTCGAGAGAGTTATACAGAAGGGCTATCTTCTGGGCATGCGCTGTGAATCCGTTCAAGCCCGGCGCACTGCTCTCCGTGAATCGGTCTTTGGTGAAGGGGAGGTCTCCGACTGCACCGGGTTTTATCCTTGCCTTACGGAGCCGCTCACCCAGCTGAAAGTAGACATCGCCGAACAGAGGATATGCGCCTGTATAGGTGAAACCGTCTTCGACTCCGCCAAAGTTGGTTTCGCTGCTTTCCAGTGTGCCGGGCCCCAGGCCGAAAAACCGGGATGATCCGTCAGTGAAGTGGTAAAGGAAAAGATTGGTTTCCAGCTTTCCGCCCAGTAGCGTAAGGTCCCTGATCCTGGCTTCGTAATCCTCGTTCACATTTGTCGAATGCGAGAGGTTGAACTCGACCGTTCTTGATGGGGAAGGATAGAAAACGCCATACAGGCTTACGGTTGTCCCGAAGTTCGGATTAAAGTTGATCTGGGGAGCTACCAGTGAGCTCACTTCGTCACGATCGTTATGAACCAGAAAGGCGGTCAGCGCTCCGGTCGTCACCCCTTCATTAGGGCTGGAAGCTATGACCGGGAGCGGGATCGTAACGACCTTGACGTTCTCGGCGCACTTCTTTGTCGCAACCGGATAGGAAATTGCGGTAGTAACTATCTCGGCATGTTCCGCGCACTCCTTTGTGACAATCGGATAAAAGAGGTTGTCCCGTGGTACGAAGGAGGTGCAGCCGGTGAGCATCAGCAGCGATATGGCCAATAGTGGAAAAGTAATTGTTCGCATCAATTCTCAGTGTTTCATTATTCCGAATTTTTCCAGCCGATACTGAAGGGTCTTGTAGCTCATCCTGAGAAGCGGAGCCGCCCTGCTGATCGTCCACTCGGCTCTCTCCATGGCTTTGATGATCAGCTCCTTTTCAAGCTCTTCAAAAGATATTCCGCCCGGCGGGAAGTCGAAAGGAAGAGACATTCCTCCTGTGACGGTCTCATGGATTTCCGAGGGGAGGTCTTCAGGCAGTATGGTGTTCCCCTCGGCCATCAGTACACCCCGTTCGATAATCGATTCAAGCTGGCGGACGTTGCCGGGCCAGGTATAGTTGAGAAGCAGCTTGAGAGCCGGCTTTGAGATTGACTGAACCGACATCCCGGTTGCCTGGGCGTATTTCTTGACGAAGAAGTCTGCGAGGGTGACGATATCGCTGCCGCGTTCCCTGAGAGGGGGGAGGGTGATCTTTATGACGTTCAGGCGGTAAAAAAGGTCCTCCCGGAACAGCCCTTTCTTGATCTCGGTTTCAAGGTCCTTGTTGGTCGCGGCAATTAACCTGACATCGATGGAAATATTGACCTTGCCGCCCACCCGCCGAATCTCTTTTTCCTGAATTGCCCGGAGCAGTTTAGCCTGCAGCGAGACATTCATTTCTCCGATCTCGTCCAGAAAAAGCGTGCCCGCCTCTGCAGCTTCGAACAGTCCGAGCTCGCGGCTGTTGGCGCCGGTAAAGGAGCCTTTCTCATGCCCGAAAAGCTCGCTTTCGATGAGCGCTTCAGGAATCGCTGCGCAGTTGATGGCGAAGAACGGCTTGCCGTTCCGCGGGCTCTTTTCATGAATGGCCCGTGCGACCAGCTCTTTTCCGGTTCCGGATTCGCCATACACAAGGACGGTAGAAGTCGTAGGCGCGATCTTGTTGATTACCCGAAAGACCTCCTTGATCTTCGGATGATCACCGATTATCCCCTGGATGGCGGCACTCTCTTCCAGCTTGCGGTGCAGAGCCGTATTCTCGCGCAGAAGCGCAATATGCTCGCACGCTCTTTGGAGGGTGAAGAGGAGATGTTCTCGGTCCAGAGGTTTTTCGAGGTAGTTGAAAGCTCCTTTTCTGGTAGCTTCAACGGCCGAGTCGATAGTGCCGTGTGCGGTCATGAGGATCACGCACTGCTGGGGATTCTGATAAAGCACCCGCTCAAGCAGCTCCATACCGGACATCCCCTGCATCTTGAGGTCGGTAAGGATAAGATCGAATTCGTCATCTTTCAGCTGCTCCAGGGCATCATTTCCGCTCGCGACCGAAACCGTGCGATACCCTTCGCGGCTTAAGATGGTCTGCAGTATTTCCCGCTGGGCTTTTTCGTCGTCAACTACAAGGATGCTGCATGGCATATTCGCTTCTCCCTGCAAATCTCATGATTTTTCCGGCAGCGTTACCGTAAAAGTGGTGCCGCTTCCTTCTTCACTGGTTACTGCTATCTCTCCGCCATGTTCCTTGATGATCCGCTCGGTAATGGCCAGCCCGAGTCCGATGCCCGCCTCTTTTGTCGTAAAATAGGGCTGGAAGATCTTTTCGAGGTCTTCTGAAGATATTCCTGTCCCCTGGTCCGAGAAAAAGAGCCGGAACATCCCTTCAGAATACTCTGCGCCGACGGTCAGAATCCCTCCATCAGGCATCGACTGTGCACCATTGGTGATGAAGTTGAACAGGCAGTTCCTGAGCAGTTCCTGGTCGCAGTACAATGGCGGGAGATCGTCCGGTATTTCGAGCCGGACAGTCACTTTCTGCTCTTTCAGCTTGTCATTCAGGACCGTAAGTGCTCTTTCAACAATCTCAGGATAAGAGATGTCCGTCCTGCGCAGCTTCAGGGGGCGGCCATAGTTCATGAAGTTCAGGACCATGTAGTTTGCCTTGCGAACCTCAGCCTTGATGTTTTCCGCGATTTTTGATATCTCCTCCTGTTTTTCAGGGGAGGAACTCTTTATCTCGTCTTTCAGATGGTCGATGGCAAGGCTGATGTAGTTGAGCGGGTTCCTGATCTCATGGGCGATACCGGAGGCTAGCTGACCGACCTTGGAGAGATGCTCGGCTTCGTGCAGTCGCTCTTCCAGGGTCTTCCTCTCCCTCAGCTGCTGTACCATCTCATTGAAGCTCTGCCCAAGCTCGCCGATCTCGTCCGAGCTTTCTACCGGCACGGTTACGGAGAGATCACCGGAAGCGACCTTTTTCACTTTCAGGACCAGCCTCTGGATCGGGTAGGTGTAGCGTCGGGCAAGGAAGATTATCAGGACGGTCCCGAGTCCGAATATGACGCAGGTCGCCAGAAGGCGCCGGACAAAGTTGTCGTGCTGAATCTCGCGGATGTTGTCGAGAAGGAGATCGATTTCGACATACCCAAGCTGTTCGTCTCCGACGATTACCGGCACTACAAGGTTGTACGGTTTCTGGGAGGACAATCCGCCCATTCTTTTTCCCGGTGCAGCCTTCAACCCCTTCTCGAGTTTTTTCAGGTCCCTTTTCTTGCCGATCTTCTCCGGATCGGAGGAGTCAATGATCTCCCCTTCGGTGTTGACGATATTTATCTCGTTGATCCCTTTCTGCCGTGCCTCTTTCAGGTAATCAGCCAGCTTGGAGGTCTCAACTTCGGTTTCCGAGGTGAGATCCTCGACACTCTTCTGGAGGATTTCGGAGATCGCGGTGGAACTCTCCTGAATCTCGCTTACGAGCTTGGTCTGGCTTATCTGGTTCAGGGTGAACAGCGTCAGCATCGCCAGGATCAGCAGGGTCAGCATTATGATGACAAGTTTTGCGTTAAGATTCACGAGGCGTCTCCTGCTGCCATTTATACATCAGGCCGGGTGCTGAAACAAGGCGAATGTCCGATTATCTGTTCTCATGCAGGTCTCTTTCTGCTAACATCAACGGACTAATCAATCCGGGTAAAGGACTTCCGCATGCACGAACTTTCCATAATGCAGGGTGTCGTCGAGTTATGCGAACAGCACAGTGGCGGTCGGCCTGTTCTTGCCGTTACTCTTCAGATCGGCGCCCTTTCCGGAGTCGTTCCCGAGGCGCTGGAATTCTGCTTTGAAGCGGTCACTAAAGGCTCTCTACTGGAGGGTGCCCGGCTGGAGATCGAAAGGATAGAAGCTACCGGCTATTGCAGCGAATGCGGCATCCTTTCACGGATTGATACATATTTCGATTCCTGCCCGTCCTGCGGGGCACTGTCGCTGACGCTCCGAACAGGCGAGGAGATGCGGGTAAAAGATCTGGAGGTAGAGTAGCTATGTGTACAACCTGCGGCTGTCCATCAGAAGAGCACGTTCATCATCATGACCACGGAGAGCATATCTCCGGCGGAAAAATTTCAGTAGAGACCGATATTCTGGACAAGAACAACCGGTATGCCGGGCAGAATCGAGCCCTGTTCAGGGAGAAAGGGATATTCGCCCTTAATCTGGTCAGTTCGCCCGGCTCGGGAAAGACCACCATTCTGGAGCGGACGCTGGCCGACCTGTCCGGAGAACTTCGCTGTGCGGTAATCGAAGGGGATCAGCAGACCGACAACGATGCCCTCAGGATTGCTGCCACCGGAGTCCCGGTCAGGCAGATAAACACCGGCGCCGGCTGCCATCTCGATGCGCACATGGTCGGTCATGCTCTGGAAGAGCTGTCGATTGCAGAACTGGAGATCCTTTTCATCGAAAATGTGGGGAATCTGGTCTGCCCGGCAGCGTTCGACCTTGGCGAGGCACACAAGGTTGTGGTGCTTTCGGTTACCGAAGGGGAGGACAAGCCGCTGAAATACCCGCAGATGTTTCATGCAGCTGATGTAATGCTGCTGAACAAGACCGACCTGCTCCCGCACCTCGACTTCGATGTCGAAAAGTGCCTGGAGATGGCGCGCCGGGTCAGCCCCGGCATCAGGATCTTCCGACTTTCGGCCAAAACAGGGGAGGGGATGGCGGAATGGTATGAATGGCTGCGGGGGAAAAGATAGAACAAAACTTTTTGTCAGTTCAGAGACGCTTCTGTCTTATAATAAAGATATGAAGTCAAGTATCTCCTTTAGGGAGGTGAAAGAGATGAAAGGAAGAATTTACGATAAACTTTGTGCGATCGACGATACTGGTCGGGCAAGTGCACTTTCAGCAGAAGCAACGGTTTTCTGCGGCCAGTGTGGCGCTAAAGCATATGATCAGGGGAGTGTCTGCGAACCGATAGCGTTAGCGGAAAGAAAATAAGGGAGATTGCAAGTAGCAAAGAAAGGGCCTGAATTCAGGCCCTTTCTTTTTGCAATGATCTTTCTGTGCTCTCATCCCGGTTCCGTAAACTTGCCTTGGCAAGGGAATCAAGGGTCTGCAAGGGTGCTAGCTGTGTTCCCTGGTCTCCAGGAAATTAAGCTCTTTCCAGCTCTCCATGGTGTTCTCCAGCCGCCACTGGCTCCCGGCCAGGTAGGTCAGATTACCCTCCCCGTCGATGTAGCAGCTCATGGCCTCTTTCCGCTGGAACTCGTCCAGCTGTTTTTTGTCACCGGTCACCCATCTTGCCGTCACATAGCTGACAGGCTCGTAGGTGGCCTTCACCTTGTATTCGTGCTCAAGACGGTGCATGACCACGTCGAACTGCAGCAGCCCGACCGCACCGACGATCCAGTCGCTTCCCATCTGCGGGCGGAACACCTGCGTGGTTCCCTCTTCGGCAAGCTGCACCAGCCCCTTTTCCAGAGCTTTCGACTTCATCGGGTCGAGCAGTCTGACCTTGCGGAAGTGTTCCGGGGCAAAGTTCGGGATGCCGGTATACTTGAGGTCCTCTCCCTGTGTGAAGGTGTCGCCGATCTTGATGATGCCGTGGTTGTGGATGCCGATGATATCGCCGGGGAATGCCTCCTCCACGTTGGTCCGGTCCTGGGCCATGAAGATCGTGGCGTTGGCGATCTGCATGTCGCGGCCGAGGCGCAGATGGCGCACCTTCATGCCGCGGGTGAACTTTCCCGAGCAGATCCGGAAGAAGGCAATCCGGTCCCGGTGGGCCGGGTCCATGTTCGCCTGGATCTTGAAGCAGAAGCCGGTGAACGGCTCTTCGAACGGGGAGACCATGCGGCTGACGGTCTCTCTCGGCAGCGGCGCCGGGGCCTCGGCCACGAAAGTGTCGAGCAGCTGCTGCACGCCAAAGGTGTTGATGGCACTGCCGAAAAATACCGGAGTTTGTCGGCCGGCCAGATACTCTTCCTTTGAAAACGGGTGGGCTGCGCCTTCCAGAAGCTCGACATCGTGGCGCAGTTCTTCCACCTGGCTCCCGAGCAGCTCGTCCAGACGGGGATCGTCCAGTCCCTGGACTGTGATGATCTCGCCGACGCCGCGGTCGGCCTCGGGGTCGAAAAAGGTCACTTCTTTGGTGTAGAGATGGTATGTCCCGCGGAACCGCTTCCCCATGCCGATCGGCCAGGTGATCGGGGCGCACTGGATCTTCAGCAGGTTCTCGATTTCGTCGAGGAGCTCCAGAGGCTCGCGCCCTTCGCGGTCCAGCTTGTTTATGAAGGTCATGATCGGGGTATGGCGCAGGCGACAGACTTCGAGCAGCTTCTTCGTCTGGGTTTCGACCCCCTTTACGGAGTCGATCACCATAAGTACCGAGTCAACAGCGGTCAAAACCCGGTAGGTATCTTCGGAAAAGTCGTTATGACCGGGAGTGTCGAGGAGGTTCACTTCGTGGTCGCCATAGGTGAATTTCATTACCGACGACGTAACGGAGATTCCTCGCTGCTTCTCCATCTCCATCCAGTCCGATGTGGCATGTCGGGCTGCCTTGCGGGCTCTTACCTCGCCGGCCTGCTGGATTGCGCCGCCGAAAAGGAGCAGTTTTTCCGTAATGGTCGTCTTGCCGGCGTCCGGATGGCTGATGATGGCAAAGGTTCTTCTGCGTTCTATTTCCTGCTGATAATGCTTGTCCACGTACCTGTACTCCCGGGCAAAAATAAAAGCGAAGATCTGCTCTTCGCTGTAGAAGAATAATGACACCGGCGCATGAAAAGGGCAACAGAAAATGAATTTCCGGGTTTTCCGCAAGCCAAAAAAACTATTGACGATGCCATCGTTTCCATATAAAGTCTAAATACAATATAGGAGTTATGGATTACTATGATTTCGATGAGAAGCAAATATGCGCTCAAGGCGCTTGGCTACATGGCACGGACCAGCGACAAGGAGTCGTTTCTGATTGCCGATATTGCACAGGCGGAAGGGATTCCCAAGAAATTTCT
>Ga0134124_10003109_pt1 | contig 13334 bp, 15 predicted proteins | sample KB304_FD_96880 | JGI IMG/M metagenome (GOLD analysis project Ga0134124, IMG submission 96880) | Terrestrial soil microbial communities without Nitrogen fertilizer from Kellogg Biological Station, Michigan, USA - KB3-0-4 | ecosystem: Environmental > Terrestrial > Soil > Unclassified ... | reverse complement strand
GGGCGTGATGGCCGTGGTGGCGGGCGACGTTCACGCCGCGAACCGCGTCCGCAAGTCGCACACGTATCGGCTGCAGGCATTCGACAGCGGCGACGCCGGGCCGATCGCACGCGTGGAAGAGGGCGGGGTGCGACGCTTCGCCCCCTGGCCCAGGGGCGAAGCCCTGGGCGTGGCGAGGCTGGGCGCATCAGCCGCGATGTGGCCGCGAGTGGAAGTGGTGTTCAGTCACGCGGGAGCGCGCGGCGACCTCGTCGACGCACTCGTGGCGCAGGGGGTACGTGGCATCGTCGCCGCCGGCACGGGCAACGGCACCCTGCATCACGCGTTGGAGGCCGCACTCGAGCGTGCGCGGTCGGCGGGCGTGGCGGTGATGCGCAGCACGCGCGTGGCCGGCGGGCCGGTGATCGACGCGCCCAGCGCCCGCTTCGCAGGCGCGGGCGAGCTCACCCCCTGGCAGGCGCGGGTGGAGCTGATGCTCGCGTTGATGACGGCCTGAGCCGGGCCCTTCAGGCTTCCAGTTCGTCCAGGCTCAGGGTGCGCACGGGCGAGGGCGTCAGCTCGCTTCCCGTGCGTGCGGGCCACGATTCCAGCCTGACGTGACGCAGCGTGGGGGCGTCGTCGTGTTCGTGGTCGTAGCTGCACTCGAAGAAGTGCGTGACTTCCTGCTGGCGGACGCGCTCGGTGATGAGCAACGTGGAGCATCGGGTGCCGTAGCGCCCGTCGGCCGTGCGGATGAAGCTGGCCGACAGCGCGCGCTCCAGCTCGAGCGGGATGCCGGTGGCGGGGAGCTGCTCGTCGGGTGCGATGCTTCGATCGCCCAGCGCGTCGAGCAGGCGTCGCGCCAGCAGCTCGGCGCCTTCGCCGCCGCGGCTGCTCGTCGTGATGGCCGCGCTCACGCGTGCCTTCAGCAGCGCGACCTTGGGCCAGGGCGTGTCTAGGGCTGCATTCGAGAGTCCGTAGACCCCGCGCTCCAGCCGCTTGGGCAGCGTCTGCATGTTGCTGGCCCAGAACCACTCGTTGCGGGCGACGTCGCCGGCGATGACGTTGAAGCCGTTGTAGCCGGAGAGCGCGGCCTGCATCCAGAAGCGGTCGGCGCCCATGGTGCTGGTCACCCACAGCGGCGGAATTGCGCCGCGCGAGGGTGCGTCGGGATCGTTGCTGCCGGGATTGCGCACGTTGGTGACCAGGGCCACGCGACCGGCCGCGCCGAGCCCGAACCAGGTGCCGCCGCTCTTCAGGTCGCGGCCCGAGAGCATCGAGGCGACGCCCGCGCGGGGCCACCACCACGACAGCGGTTGCGTGGGACGCCCGAAGAATTCATCGCGATTTGACGCGATGACCAGCGGAAACCGTCGATCCTGATCCAGCGCTAGCGCGACGAGACACATTCGAATCGCTCCGTTTTTCTCATGCCCTCGATCCACGCGCTCAGTTCGGCGCGTGCTTCCTCTTCGATTTGCGTTTCCAGGGTGGCGTCCACGCCGGCCGGAGGCCGGGCATAGATCTCCATCCACGTTTGCGGCTCGCTCGCGGGCGTGCCGGGACGGCGCAGCAAGGCCGTGTGCAGGCCGCTGTGGCGCGCGCGCAGTCGCGCCTGCAGCGCGAGGGCGCGCGGCACGAACGCATCGGCGCGATCGGCGGCCACCCGGTAATAGATGTAGAGCTCGTCCACCTTGGGGCTGATGCCTCGCGGGGCGGCTCAGGCCGCGGCCGCGTCGCGCGGCACGGCATAGGGAAGGTCCAGCAACTGCAAGATGGGGCCCCCGGGGCTGCCGAGATGAAGCGTCGCGCCGTCGAGCGCCGCAAGCTTGAGCTCGGCCACGGCGTCGAAGCCGCCTTGCGGGTTCGCAGCACTTGCGGCCACGATGCCGCAGGGCTGGGCTGGATCGTTCTGCCAGAAGACCTCCTGGCCCGGCGTCATCGCCTCATCGCCGTGAACGAGGAAGCTGCGCCGCTTGAGCGTGCCGCGGTACTGGCTGCGCGCAACGATCTCCTGGCCCGGATAACAGCCCTTCTGGAAATCGACGCCGCCGACGAGCTCGTAGTTCAGCATCTGGGGGACGAACTGGTCGACCGTCTCGGCCTGGATGCGCGCGACGCCGCTGCGTACCTCCAGCCAGCTCCAAAGCGACGACGAGATCGGCGCGAGCGAGGCGAGCAGGTCCTGGGACTGCGCCGCGGGGCCCACCCACAGCGCGCGAGATTGCCCATTGCCTTGCGGCAGTCGGACCACGCTGGCGTCGCCCCTGTCGAGCTTGCTCCAGGGTGCGGACCCTGCCGATTCCAGAAGCCCGTCGGCGGCACTGCCGGCCAGCCCGACGACGCTCAGCGCGTCGCCTGCATCGCTGAGCCTGGCCTTCGAGCGCAGCACGAACATGCACAGGCGCTTGAGCGAGGCGGGGAGGGTGGAGCGATCGGTCACGAGCCACACCGACTCATCTTCATCGCCCACGCGCGGGCGGCGGAATGCGACGAAGCTGGCGAGCATGCGGCCTTTTGGCGACAGGTAGGCCGCGAGCCGCGCCTGCGAAAGACCCAGCACCTTGAAGTCCTGCGTGAGCTGGCTGTGCAGGAAGCTTGCGGCGTCCGCACCCTGCGCGCGCATGACGCCCAGGTGATCGAGGCGCACCGCACCATCGATTCGCAACAACTCGGTACCGGAAGCCGAGAGGGGAAGGTTCATGCGCTGATTATCATCAGCGGCTCGAAATGAATTCTCGTTGGGGCCAATGAAACGTGCGTTCATCACGGGCATCCTTTTCTTGCTCGTCGTGGCGGTCGCTGCGCTTGCCGGCGCCTACTGGTGGCTGAACCGCCCCCTCCCGCTCAATGGCGAGAGCGTCGAGGTGTCGATCGAGGCGGGCAGCACGCCGCGCCAGGTCGCACAGGCCTGGACGGACGCGGGCGTGCGTACCCATCCGCGCCTCCTCTTCGAATGGTTTCGCTGGTCGGGCGAGTCGAAGAAGATCCGCGCCGGCAGCTACGAGATCACCGCAGGCACCACGCCGATCCAGCTTCTGAACAAGCTCGTGCGCGGCGACGAGAGCCTGGCGACGGTGCGCCTGATCGAAGGCTGGACCTTCCGCCAGTTCCGCAACGAGCTCGCGCATGCCGAGGCGCTCAAGCCCACCACCGCCGGCCTGAGCGATGCCGAGTTGATGGCCGCGCTCGGCGCCCCGGGCCAGCATCCGGAAGGCCGCTTCTTCCCCGACACCTACGCCTACAGCAAGGGCAGCGCCGACATCGCCGTGCTGCGCCGCGCCTACCGGGCCATGCAGCACAGGCTCGACCTCGCCTGGCAGCAGCGCGACACCAACCTTCCGCTGCGCGGCGAGGACGACGCGCTCGTGCTCGCCTCGATCGTGGAGAAGGAAACCGGGCAGGCCGCCGACCGCGGGAAGGTCGCCGGCGTCTTCCTCAACCGCCTGCGCGTGGGCATGCCGCTGCAAACCGATCCCACGGTCATCTACGGGATGGGCGATGCCTTCGACGGCAACCTGCGCCGGCGCGACCTCCAGGCCGACACGCCCTACAACACCTACGTCCACGCCGGCCTGCCGCCCACGCCGATCTCCATGCCCGGCGCCGCATCGCTGCTGGCAGCGGTCAAGCCGCAGCCCACGCGCGCGCTGTACTTCGTGTCCCGAGGCGACGGCAGCAGCGAGTTCAGCGAGAACCTCGCCGACCATAATCGCGCGGTGAATCGATATCAGCGCAGTCAAGGCGGCCGTCCTGCAAGCTCGGCCGGAACGCCCCCGTGAACCCAAACCAAACCGAGTCCTTCACGCCAAGCGGCCTGCGCGGCCGCTTTGTCACGCTGGAAGGCATCGACGGCGCCGGCAAGTCCACCCACCTGGACAGCATCGCCAGCCGCTGGCGGGCGCTCGGGGCCGAGGTCGTGCAAACACGCGAGCCGGGCGGCACTCCACTGGCCGAGGCGTTGCGCGAGCTCGTGCTGCATCGCTCGATGGACCCTCTCACCGAAGTGCTGCTGATATTCGCGGCGCGGCGCGACCACCTGCGCCAGGTCATCGAGCCGGCGCTCGCGCGTGGCGCCACGGTGCTGTGCGACCGCTTCACCGACGCCAGCTTCGCCTACCAGGGCGCGGGGCGCGGCTTCGACGAGACCATCCTTCGCACGCTCGAGCAATGGGTTCAGGCGGGCGAGGGCGGTCATGTGCGACAGCCCGACCTGACCTTCTGGTTCGACCTCGACCCCGCCGTCGCCGCGCGCCGCGTGGCAGCAGCGCGCCACGCCGACCGCTTCGAGCAGCAGGAGCTCGCGTTCTTCGAGCGGGTGGCCGCGGGCTACGCGCGACGCTGCGGCGAGCACGGCGCCCGCTTCGCCCGCATCGACGCATCGCGCGCACGCGAGGACGTCGCGGCGCAGATCGTCGACGTGCTCAATCAGCGAGGCTGGTGATGGACGCCGTACTTCTGCCCTGGCTGGAGCATCCCCTCGCGCAGGCACTCGCCGCGGTGCGCGGTCATGCCTTGCTCGTGCACGGGCCCCAGGGCGTCGGGCAATTCGAATTCGCGCAGGCGATGGCGGCCGCGTGGCTGTGCGAGACGCCGCAGGCGTCGCGCCGCCACGGCATGGCCTGCGGTGAATGCGCGTCCTGTCAGCTCGTGCGCGCGCGCACGCACCCGGACCTGCTCGTGCTTCTGCCCGAGGCGCTGCAGGAAGCGTTGGGCTTCGCCGATGGCACCGAATCCGAATCCGCCGACGGCAAGAAGGCCAAGCCCAGCCGCGAAATCAAGGTCGATGCACTGCGCTCAGCCGTGGCCTTCGCCCAGCAGACCAGCGCGCGCGGCGTGGCCAAGGTGGTCGTGCTGCATCCGGCTGAGCGCATGAACGCGATCTCCGCGAACACGCTGCTCAAGACGCTCGAAGAACCGCCCGGCGCAGCGCGCTTCCTGCTGAGCTGCGCTGCACCCGAGGCGCTCTTGCCCACCATCCGCAGCCGCTGCCAGTCGACCCGCCTGGCGCTGCCGGCCCCGGACGAAGCACTCGCCTGGCTGAATGCCCAGAAGGTGGCTGATGCCGCCATCCTGCTTGCCGCCGCCGGCGGGCAGCCGCTCACCGTGATCGAGCGCAGCGCGACCGGCGTAGATGCGACGGCCTGGCGGCGAATCCCAGGCGAAGTGGCTTCGGGGCTCGGCGCAACGCTCGCCGGCTGGGGCTTGCCGCTCGTGATCGACACCTTGCAGAAGCTGTGCCACGACACGCTCGTGAGTTCGCTCGGCCAGTCTGCGCGCTTCTTTCCGGCCGAGAGCCTGCAGCCGCTCGTCGGCCACGCCGACCTGGGCGCACTCACCGCGTGGGGCAAGGCGCTGCGCCAGGCGGCGCGGACCGCCGAGCATCCGTGGAATGCATCACTGAGCGTCGAGGCGCTCGTGCTCCAGGCGCAATCGGCGTTGCGCCCGAACGCCAAAGACGCCACGCGAGGCGGTACTCGCGTGCCGGCGCCGCGTCAGGCCAGCACTACACTGCGGCCATGAGCGAACTCAGCCTGCGCACCACCCCTGCGGCCTCCGTCGGCGCTCGACCGAGCGTCATCCAGCTGGTGTTCCGCGAGAAGGGGGCGCTCTACGCCGCCTACATCCCCTTGTTCGCGGAAGGAGGCCTCTTCGTGCCGACCACGCGCGAATACAAGCTCGGCGAGGACATCTACCTCCTCCTTTCGCTGCCCGACGACCCTCAGCGCTACCCGGTGGCCGGCAAGGTGGGCTGGATCACGCCGCCCAACGCATCCGGCGGGCGCACCCAGGGCGTGGGCGTGAGGTTCCCCACCGATGAGAAGACCCGCCTGCTGAAGCTCAAGATCGAGGAAATACTGGGCACCACCATCTCCTCGGCGAAACCCACGCAGACCATCTGAGCCTCATCCCTGGTCCCCTGCGCTATACCGACGGCCGCCTCGCGGCCGTTTTTCATGCCTGAAGCCGTTGCCATGTACGTCGATTCGCACTGCCATCTCACCTTTCCCGAACTCCACAGCCAGATCGACGCGATCCGGGCGGCGATGGCGTCTGCCCAGGTCGACCGTGCGCTGTGCATCTGCACCACGCTCGAGGAGTTCGAGGACGTGCACGGACTCGCCATGCGCTTCGACAACTTCTGGGCCAGCGCCGGTGTGCACCCGGACAACGAGGACGTGCGCGAGCCGAGCGTGGACGACCTGGTGGAGCTGGCATCGCGCCCACGCGTCGTCGCCATCGGAGAAACCGGACTTGACTACTTCCGGCTCGGCGATCGCAGCCTCGCCGACATGGAGTGGCAGCGCGAGCGCTTTCGCGTGCACATCCGAGCGGCGCGTCGCTCCGGGCTGCCGCTCGTGATTCACACGCGCAGCGCCAGCGACGACACCCTGGCCATCCTCCGCGAAGAGGGGCAGGGCGAGGTTTGCGGCGTCTTTCACTGCTTCACCGAGACACAGGCCGTGGCACGCGCGGCGCTCGAGCTCGGCTTCCACATTTCCTTCTCCGGCATCCTGACCTTCCGCAATGCCGCCGACCTGCGAGAGGTCGCCGCCGAGGTGCCGCTGGATCGCTGCCTCATCGAAACCGACAGCCCCTATCTCGCACCCGTGCCGTTTCGCGGAAAGACCAACCAGCCGGCCTACGTGCCCCAGGTCGCCGCGCAACTGGCCGAGATCAAGGGTGTCTCAGTGGACGAGGTGGCGCGACAGACCTCGCGAAACTTCGAAACCTTGTTCAAGGTTTGAGCTATCGAGAGCAGCTCGACATTGGTTTTGAAAACACATGCAAGCCATTGATATGAAACAGGAAAGATGCTTTGACAAGGTTTTGTCCAGCATGCGTGGCGCGCATACCTCAAGTGCGGTGATGAAAGGCATCCGATTTGCACTGCAAATCATTGTCGCCATTGGAGTTTCTTCTGCGTCAGCCGGTCCGACCGAGTCCTTTTTCCAATCCCTCGTCAGAGACGACGGTGAAGAAGCACTGGAGTGGGTGGCCCACGGCGTCGATCCCAACAGCCGCGACGAGCGGGGCGACCCCGGCATGGTGGCGGCGCTCAAGGCGAACTCCCCGAGCGCGGCGGCTGCGTTGATGCGTGCCCCCGGCATCGATCTCGAGGCGGCGAACCGGGCCGGCGAGACCCCGCTGATGATGGCCGCCATCAAGGGCGAGACGCAGCTGTGCGCGCAACTCATCGAGCGCGGCGCGCGCGTGAACCAGCCCGGCTGGACGGCGCTGCACTACGCCGCCGCCGGCAACAGCCTCGATGCCGTGCGCCTGCTCCTGGAGCGGGGCGCCGAGGTGAACGCCGTGTCGCCCACCGGCCGCACGCCGCTGATGATGGCCGCGGGCCTTGCGAACGAGCGGGTGGTGAATGCGCTTATCGCCGCGGGGGCCGAGGTCGACTACCTCGACAAATCGGGCGCCGGCGCGGTCGACGCGGCGCGCGGCTCGGGTCGCGAATGGCTGGCCGCCAAGCTGCAGGCTCTGCGAAAGACGCCCCGGGAAGCGGGCAAGCTCCAGCCGCCCGCGCAATAGCAGACGCATCGATCCCTTGAAAAGCGGGAGAACTGACCGTCTTGTCAGAGGATTTCCGACACGCGGTATGGCTGCGCGATGACTGTCGCCACGCCGGCGCGACTTCTACATTGGGCTCACTCGCACCAGTCCTTTGAGGGAGTCCGTCATGTCGACACTGGAAGCCGCCGCGAATCCTTTCGCACTCATGCTCGAGCCCGAGGCCGTGGTCCTGGCCATGGAGCGCTCCGACCGCCTGGGCCGGCTCAAGAGCCGCATCTGCCGCCCGCTCGACAAGCCGTTGATCGCCCATCGTGACCCCGACGCGCAGGCCCACGACCTTCGCGTGGACGCCGCCCTGGACGAACCCGTGTCCGACGGCGATTGCGCCGACCGATCGTGACGGAGTTGCACGGCGCCCCCTCGAGCAAAGGAGGGCTGCCGCGCGCGTGCGTGGGCATCATCCCGGCCCATGCGTTTCCTGAATCAGTTTTTCGCGCGCCAGCGTGCCCGCCGCCGAGTCTGCGATTCGGACCTCAGGCTGAGCACCGTCCATGAATCGCACTACCGAGAGCTGTTCTGCGTCTGGCGTGAGTTGAATGCGGCCGAGGTGGCGCAGGGCCAGTTCGAGTCGGCCTCGCAGCGGGTGTGCAAGATGATCCGATTCGACGAGGAGCTGGTGGAGGAGATGCGCATGCTCAGCGCGCTCGACTCGGGCGAAATGCCCCCGCGCGAACACTTCGCCCATCACCGCAACCTGGAGCTGGCCGATCTGCAGTTGCTGCTCGAGGCGGCCGGCGCGCTGAGCAACGAGGACATGGCGCGCCAGGCGCTCGACGCGATCCAGCGCCTTCCTCAACGCCGGGCCGCGCAGTAGCGCACGGTCAACTGCCGCGCAGTTCCGCCGGGCGCACCGACAGGTACACGACTTCCGGCGAGGTGTGCCCGCGCAGCACGCGGATCACCGATTCGCGCCCGATCCGGCTCCCGTCGAGCGCCCGGTGCAGGTGATCGACCGACTCGATGTCGATGCCGTCGATCCCGATGATGAGATCGTCCACCCGCACTCCGGCCTGCGCCGCCGGGCTGCCGGGCTCGATCGCCGCCACGCGCACCGCGCTTTGCACGGCCAGACCGTGGTGCATCACCACGCGCCGATGCAAGGGCACCGTCGCGCCTGCCACGCCCAGGTGGCTGCGGCGCACGCGCCCGTGCTGCAGGAGCTGCGGAATCACCCAGGTCGCGATATCCACCGCCACCGCAAAGCTGATGGATTGGGCGCCGCGAATGATGGCGGTGTTCACCCCGATCACCTGGCCCGCCGAATCCAGCAGCGGCCCGCCGGAGTTGCCGGGGTTGAGTGCGGCATCGGTCTGGATGACGTCGGGAATGAGCCGGCCGGTGCTGGATCGCATGCTTCGCCCGAGCGCGCTCACGATGCCGGCCGTGACCGTGTGCTCGAAGCCCAGCGGGTTGCCGATGGCAATGGCGATCTGCCCGCGCTTGAGCTCGGCCGAGCGTCCCAGCGGCGCCGCGGTGAGGGCCCCGCGCGAGCTGCCGTCGACGCTGAGCACGGCCAGGTCGGTGTCGGGGTCGTCGCCGACGAAGCGCGCTTCGAAGTCGCGGCCATCGGGCAGCGACACCCGAAATGGGCCGCTCGGCCGGGCGTCGACGCGGCCCGCGCGCACCACGTGCGAGTTGGTGAGGACGAAGCCGTCCGGCGTGAACACGAAGCCCGAGCCGCCGCCCTCGCTCAGGCGTACGGCGGCCACGCTCGGGCCGATGTGGTCGACGACGTCGACCACTGCGCGGGAATAGCTGTCGAGAAGGAAGGAATCGGTCGCGCCCATGGGATCTCCAGGCCTGGAAATCTGGGGCCGCCGCGGGGCGGATTCAAGGCGGGCGAGGGCGGGGCGCGCCGCGCTCACCGGCGGCAGCCCGGGTGAAGTTGGATCACGCGCAATCGCGGTAGACGAAATGCAGCGGCAAGGGAGCCCTGCCGCTGCAAAGTGCCTCACTGCAGCTTCTGGCGCAGGTCCTCGCTGGCCTGGTGCAGGGCGGCGCGCACCGCCGGCACGTCGGACAGCGCGTTGAGCAGCCCGAAGTCGTGAATCATCCCTTCGTATCGGGTGCCCACGACGTCTACGCCGGCGGCGTCGAGCTTGTGCGCGTACGCCTCGCCCTCGTCGCGCAGTACGTCGTCCTCGGCCGTGATGACAAGCGCGGGCGGCAGACCCTTGAGCTGATCCGTGCTTGCCTGCAAGGGCGATGCGTAGATCTCCGCGCGCTGCTTCGGGTCCGTGGTGTAGGCGTCCCAGAACCACTTCATCATGTTGCGGGTGAGGAAGTGACCGTCTGCAAACTCGTCATACGACGGGGTGTCGAAGTTCGCGTTCGTCACCGGCCAGAGCAGCACCTGCGTGCGCAGCGCGGGGCCGCCGTGCGCCTTGGCCATCAGCGAAACGACGGCCGCCATGTTGCCGCCCACGCTGTTGCCCACCACCGCCATGCGCTTGCCATCGACCTGAATTTCCGAGCCGTGTTCGGCGACCCATTTCGTGGCGGCATACGCCTGGTTGATGGCCACCGGATAGTGCGCCTCGGGCGAGGGCGTGTAGTTCACGAAGACCGCTGCCGCGCCGGAGTCGACGACGAGGTCACGCACCAGGCGTTCATGCGTTGGATAGTCCCCAAGGATCCAGCCGCCACCGTGGAAGAACATGAACACCGGCAGCACGCCCTTGGCACCGACCGGGCGCACGATGTCCAGCTTGATGTCCATTCCGTCGGCGGTGATGGTCTTCTCGCTCACCTCTGCGGGAGGCAGCTTCGCGCCGGCCTGAGCCTTCACCAGGACCTGCCGCGCATCCGCCGCAGTCATGGTTTCCATCGGCGGGCCACCCGCTGCGGCCATTGCATTGAGGAGGTCTTGGGTGTGGCGCTCAACGCTTGGGATGCCTGCGCCAGGCGCGGCAGTGGCAACGGTAGTGGCGGCGGCAAGTGCGGCAGCGGCGACGACTTTCATGAATTCACCTCGAGAGACTGATTGACTGAAGTGGTCCGCGCCGAATGGAGCCGAATCGGTCGCATTCGATGCGCCACGCGAATCACGGGAGAGTCGCGCAAATACGAAATCGCGAATCTCGCCGATGCCGTCACTCTGAAGGGGAGTCGTTGCGGCCGAATTGCTTGCGCTGAAACACGCGTTACGCGTGTATCGGGGGTCGATTTCACTTGGAATGGCGGCATGCACGTCGCCACGTGACTTAGTCAGATCCAACCCCCGAGAAGGGCGCAAGACGCAGCCTGTCGCCTGTAATGAGCGTTGATACATCCCACGCGACTGTTCGATGCATACCCTTCGAAAAGGCTTTCTCCTCGGCATGACCTTCCACCTGCTTGTCGCTGCCAGCGGCACCGTGCTCGCAGACGAGGAGGAGATGGGTGCGCCGCCCGAGTCGATTCCCTCTCCCTGGCTGGTGCTGCCGACCCTGCAGTCGAGCCCGAAACTCGGCACTTCCGTGGGCGCCCTGGGCGCCTACCTGAAGAAGTTCGACATGCAATCGCAGTTGTCGATGTTCGGTGCCGCGGCGCAGTACACCTCGACTGATTCGCGGGTTGCTTCCGTATTCGCCAGAACCTCCTTTGGCGCCGACCATCATCGAATCTCGGTGGTCGCCGTTGGCGGAACGATCAAGAACGACTACGACAACTTCCTCGGCACGGGACAGCCACTCAAGTCAGAAGATCACCTTCGTGCACTGGTGGCCAGGTATCTCTACCGCGTGGAGGATGACTGGTTCATCGGCACGCAGTTCATTTCGACCCACTATCAGGTCGAAGGCCAAACCTCGCTCGACAGCGACATCCTTGGCCTGCTCGGACTGACCGGCTTCAATGCGGGCGGCATGGGAGTCGTTGCCCAGCACGACTCCCGCGACCGTCAGGACTCGCCCACGCGAGGCTGGGTACTCGACTTCAACAACATCGCCTACCGCCGGGGCCATGATTTCGATGTGTACCGCGGCGACTATCGGGGCTTCTGGAGTCACGGCGATGGACACGTGCTTGCCGTGCAGCAGAGCAATCAATGGACAGTCGATGCGCCGCCAAGTGCGTATGCGCCGGTCGTGCTGCGCGGCTACACGGTGGGTGAGTTCCTCGGAAAGAGCATGTCCTCGATCGAGGTGGAAGAACGCCATCGCCTCGCTGCGCGCTGGACCACCACGCTCTTCGCCGGCTTGGCCTGCCTTTATGGCGGGGAGAAAAGTTGCGGCGAGTCGGCGAACACCTTTCCAAGCCTCGGCGCCGGCCTGCAGTACATCCTCAAGCCCGAGCAAGGGATCGTCGCCAACCTCGAGTACGCGCAGGGCAAGGACGGCAACCGGGCCGTGCTGTTCAAGATGGGGTACGGCTGGTAGCGAGAGCGCTGCGCGGTCCGCGCCCAGGGAGCCTGGGCCTGCTCCAGCCACGCGGGTTGGATGGCCATAATGGCTGTTATGTAAACCAAAGCGTGGACAAACCTAGCCAGCCGCGCCGCCGCCGCAGCACCGCCCCGCAGACTCCTGCATCGGCGGGCATTTCACATTGCCGTACGAACAGAAGACGCAGCAGTCGCCGGGCTTCGGGCGAAGGAGCGTTCGGCAGCTCTCGCACTCGTAGTGCCATTGGCAGGCATCGGTGGGCATCGTTTCGGTCTTCGCGTGGCCGCAGGCGGGACACGTGATCGTCGATTGGCGCAGCACTTCGGACATGGCGTCGTCTCTCAGTTCCGCTGCGCGTGGCAGGCGCACGCGTGATCCTGGGCTGCGGTCATGAATGACTCGAGGATGGCGCACGCATGCGAGGCATCGCCATCGCAGGACCTGCGCAGGCTTACGAGCTGGGATTCGAGCGCCTCCAAGGCCTGGATGCGGGCCTTCACGAGCGCGATGTGTCCATCGAGCAGCTCGTTCACCTGCGCACACGATTGCTCGGGCTGGCGGGCAAACGCGAGCAGCTGCCGCACCTCGGGCAAGGGAATGTCCAGCGAGCGGCAATGTCGGATGAAGTTGAGCCGCGTCAGGTCAGGCTCGGCATAGCGCCTGTATCCAGAGGCCTCGCGCGTGGGCGCCTCCAGCAGGCCTTCGCGCTCGTAGAAGCGAACGGTCTGCACGTCGCAGCCGGCGCGTGCCGCCAACTCGCCGATCTTCATGGGACCTCCAGGGGCTTGACTTGACTCTGTACCCGCTACAGGGTTTGCAATGCTCCCACGCCAAGGAAGGCCCCACCCCGATGTCCGCTCACTGCTGCTCCCACTCCCACTCATCGCCCCCGCCCGTCGATGCCCGCTACCGACGCGTCCTTTGGATTGCGCTCGTGCTCAACGCGGCGATGTTCGCCGTCGAGCTCGGCGCGTCGTGGACGTCGGGTTCGGTCTCGCTCCTGGCGGACTCCATCGACTTCTTTGCTGACGCCGGCAACTACGCCATCAGCCTGGCCGTCCTCGGCATGGCGATCACGACCCGATCCCGCGCCGCCTTGTTCAAGGCCGCATGCATGGGCGCGTTCGGCGCGTTCGTGCTGGGCAAGGCGATGTGGAGTCTCAAGGCGGGCGTTCCTCCGGAGCCCGCCACCATGGGCGCAGTGGGCTTCGCCGCACTCGCGGTCAATGCGGGCGTCGCGCTCATGCTCTATCGATTCCGCTCGGGCGACGCCAACATGCGCTCGGTCTGGATCTGCTCGCGCAACGACGCCATCGGCAATCTCGCGGTGCTGGCCGCCGCCGCCGGCGTGTTCGGCACCGGAACCGGCTGGCCTGACCTGGTCGTCGCCGCCATCATGGCAAGCCTCAG
>Ga0134124_10003108_pt1 | contig 13334 bp, 10 predicted proteins | sample KB304_FD_96880 | JGI IMG/M metagenome (GOLD analysis project Ga0134124, IMG submission 96880) | Terrestrial soil microbial communities without Nitrogen fertilizer from Kellogg Biological Station, Michigan, USA - KB3-0-4 | ecosystem: Environmental > Terrestrial > Soil > Unclassified ... | reverse complement strand
TCCATCACCACGATCGCCGGCTCGGCGATGCCGCGCTCGTGGCCGTACTTGCGCGCCACCTTGATCGCGGCCTCGTTCGCCTCCAGGCCCGAGTTGCAGAAGAACACCTCGTCCAGGCCGGTGATTTCGGCAACGCGGTCGGCGGCGGCCTCCTGCGTCGGGATGCGCCACAGGTTCGAGGTATGGAGAACTCCGCTCGCCAGCCTCGCCGAAAGAGCCTTGGTCAATTTCGGGTGGTTGTAGCCAAGGGTGTTTACCGCGATCCCGGCGAGGGCATCGAGGTATTTCTTGCCCGCTTCGTCCCATAGCCACACGCCTTCGCCGCGGACGAAGGCCACCGGCTGGCGGGCGTAGGTGTTCATTACGTGGGACATGGCGTCCCTCCCAGAATATCAAAAGACCATGCGGTCTGTCCCCGATTTTGCCTTCAGGGAAGACGCTGCAGGCCCTTTTCCTCCTGAGGCTTGAGGACGCGCACGCAGGGCACGTAGCCCTCGTGCACGATGCCGTGCATCTCCATGCGCCGGGTCGAGCGCAGGAGGTCGGCGAGGTATTCGACCACGCCCGCGGTGATGAGCTGTCCCGGCACCAGCACCGGAATCCCGGGCGGATAGGGCACGATCTGGTCGGCGCAGACCGCGCCGACGAGCTTGCGGTTGACCCGCTCGCGCTCGTCGAACACGGGCACCAGCTCGCCGCCGCAGTAGTACGCGTCGCGCGGCAGGTAGCGCAGGCGCGTGAACCCCGGGATCTCGGGCGTCTGCACCAGGCGCCGCGCCTGGCGCCCCTCGCGGGCGATGCGCATCAGGGCGTCGTAGAGGCGCGAGAGCTTCGAGCGCGTGGTGCCGATGGTGAAGAGCAGCGATAGCGTGTTGAAGGTCGACTTCTCGACCTGGATGTTGTAGCGCTCGAACAGCTCCTTCTGCAGGTCCTCGGCGGTATAGCCGCAGCCCGAGATGTCGATCGTCACCTTGGTGGGATCGAGGCGGATGCCGTCGCTTATCACCTCCTCGGGCAGCAGGTCCTCGAGCTCGAGGACCCGGAAGACTTTTGTGGAGTTGATCAGCCCGCGCGCTTCCTTCGCGAGCTCGAGCGTGCGCCCGAGCAGCTTGTAGCCCTCCATCACGGCCTGCTTGCGCGCCACGTCCAGGCTCGCGATCAGCCCGTACTGCGGGCTGGTGGAGGTGTGCATGTTGAAGTTCTCGCGGAAGAGGTGCTCGCGGAATCCGGGATCGTTGATGTGGATCATCGAGGCCTGCGAGAACGCCGAGAGCACCTTGTGCGTCGACTGCGTGGCGTAGTCGGCCCCGGCCTCGAGCGCCGTGGGCCGGAACTCGGGATGGAAGCGCGCGAAGCCGTACCAGGCCTCGTCGATGATCACCTTGATGCCCCGCGCGTGCGCCGCCTCGACGATCGGAGCGAGGTCGTAGCGCAGCCCGTCGTAGGTACAGGAGGTCAGGATCAGGGCCTGCGCGTCGGGATGCTTCTGGATCTGCTTCAGGAGCGTTTTTTTCGGAACCGGACCATAGAGGCCGTATTTCCTGTTCAGCGCCGAATCGAGGTAGATCGGGTGCGCCCCCGAAAGCACCACGCCGTGGTGCACGCTCTTGTGGCAGTTGCGGTCGAGGAGCAGCTTCTCCCCGGGGGCGAGCAGCGTCTGGAAGATGACCTTGTTCGCGGTGGAGGTGCCGTTGGTGGCGAAGTACGTGCGCCGGGCGCCGAAGGCCTTCGCCGCCATCGCCTGCGCTTCGCCGATCACGCCCTTCGGCTCCATCAGCGAGTCGAGCATCGGCACCGACACCGAGAGGTCGGCGTCGAACACGTGCTCGCCCATGAACTCGTAGAAGTCGTTCACCCAGGCGCTGCCGCGCAGCGACTCCCCCGAGGAATGGCCCGGGGTGTGCCACTGGTCCTTCGCCATCCACACGTAGTTCTTGAGCGCGTCGTAAAACGGCGTGCGCGCACGCTCCTGGATCTGCGCGTTGAGGATGCGGTAGATGCCGCGGTAGTCGCGCTCCTCGCGGTAGAAGTACCCGTCGACCGACTCGGCGAACAGGGCGTCGACCACGTCGTCTTCTTTCTCCTGCGCGATCAGGATGTAGACGTCGAGCTCGGGTCGAAAGCGCGTGATCCTCCGCACCAGCTCCAGGGCCGACATCTGGAGCTGCTTCTTGTCTTTTTCCTTGTCCTTGCCGTTTCGCGCCAGCGAATAGAGCGTGTCGTCCACGAGGACGGCCTGCAGGTCGCCGTCGGACTCGATCACCGACAGCGCTTCCTTGGCGGTGGTTACGCCCGTGAAGCTGATGCCGAGGGGATTGTCGAGCGCGCGCGCGGCGGCGTTGAGGCCCTTGACGAACTCGCGCAGCACCAGGTGCTCATCGTTGATGACGAGGATGCGGCACGAGAGCTTGGGCATCAGCGCGCCTCAGTATAATGGCGCATGCCCGAGCCTCGTCCCGGCAGGCTCGAAGAACTTCAGAGTGCTACTTGAGGGTCCTGAGGGCGTGTGCCAGCCGGCTCTTGTGGCGGTCGCCCGCGTTCCGGTGCAGCACACCCTTGGCGACCACGCGGTCGATGACACGCTGCGACGCGCGCAGCGCGTTCTCCGCTGCGGCCTTGTCGCCGCCGGCGAGCGCCTTCTTCACGTTCTTGATCGCCGTACGCACGGCGGTGCGCAGGCTCATGTTGTGCTCCCGGCGCACCTGCGCCTGGTGCGCGCGCTTGCGCGCGGATTTGGTGTTCGCCATGAAGGGTTATGCCCTTGTTACGCCTTCGAAAGGGGCGAAAGTTTAGCATGAACGTCTCTCTAGACGCATGAACCTCCTCAGGGCCCTGGTGACGGTGAGCGGCCTGACGTTCGTGAGCCGCATCCTCGGGTTCGCACGCGATTTCATCATCGCCCGGGCGTTCGGCGCGGGGCTTGCCACCGACGCGTTCTTCGTCGCTTTCCGCCTGCCGAACCTGCTGCGGCGCCTGTTTGCGGAGGGGGCGTTCTCGCAGGCGTTCGTGCCGGTGCTCGCCGCGCAGAAGAACAAGACCTCGCCTGAGGAGGTCCGGTCGCTCATCGACCGGACCGCGACCCTGCTTTTCCTGGCGCTGGTCCTCACCGCGCTCCTCGGCATGGCCCTCGCCCCCGTCGTGGTCTACATCTCGGCGCCCGGCTTCGCCTCCGACCCGGCGAAGTTCGGCCTGACGGTGACGATGCTGCGGATTACGTTTCCGTACATCGCGTTCATTTCGCTGGTGGCCTTTGCCGCCGGGGTGCTGAACACCTGGAACCGCTTCTCCGTGCCGGCGATTACCCCGGCGCTGCTCAACGTGTCGTTCATCGTCGGGGCGCTCTTCCTGGCCGAGCGCTTCGATCCGCCGGTGCTGGTGCTCGCCTGGGCGGTGTTCGGCGGCGGCGTGCTGCAGCTCGCCTTTCAGATTCCTTTCCTCGCCAAGATGGGACTCCTGCCACGCTGGCGCCTCGACCTCCGGCATCCCGGGGTGAGGAGGATCCTGAAGCTCATGGGGCCGGCCGCCTTCGGCGTCTCCATCAGCCAGATTTCGCTGGTGATCAATACGATCTTCGCGTCCTTCCTCGTGACGGGAAGCGTGTCGTGGCTCTACTACGCCGACCGGCTGATGGAGTTTCCGTCCGGCATGCTCGGCGTGGCGCTGGGGACCATCCTGCTGCCGAGCCTGTCGAAATACCACGCCGACGCGAACCACGAGGAGTACGCCCGGCTGCTCGATTGGGGCTTGCGCATCACGGTGCTGCTCGCGGTGCCGGCGACCGTGGCGCTCGCGGTCCTCGCCCTGCCGCTCATCGCGGCGCTCTTCCACTACGGGCGGTTCACGGCCGAGGACGCCGGGATGACGCGCCAGGCCCTCATGGCTTACAGCGTCGGCCTGGTGGGCATCATCATGGTCAAGATCCTCGCTCCGGGCTTCTACGCGCGACAAAACATCGTGACCCCGGTAAAAATCGGCATTCTGACCCTCGTGGCTACCCAGGCCCTGAACCTCGCCCTGATCGGTCCGCTCAAGCACGCCGGGCTCGCGCTCGCCATCAGCCTCGGCGCCTGCCTGAACGCGGCGCTGCTCTACCGCGGCCTGCGCAAGAGCGGGGCTTACAAGCCCGTCGCGGGCTGGCCGGTCTTCCTGCTGAAAGTCGGCGGCGCGGTTGGGCTCATGGCGCTGACTTTGTTTTTTGCGATGGGTCCTTCCGCGTGGTGGCTGGCAGCGGGCTGGGAGAAGAAAATCCCGGCGGTGATCGGATTGGTGGTCCTGGGCGGCGCGGTGTACGCAGGATGTCTGCTCGCTCTCGGCTTTCGTCCGCGCGATTTCTCGCGCCGGGCGGCCGCATGAGCCTTGAGCGCTTCGCGCTGGCGGTGAGGCGCGAAGAGCGCGACATCGACCTGGCCCAGGTCTGCCTGATGATCGCCCAGGACCCCTACCCGACGCTGGACGTGGGTCGCTACATGGACGAAATCGAGCGCATGGCGCTGCGCCTGCGCGCGGACATGCCCGAGAGCATGGATCTCGAAGAGCGCATCGTGGCGCTGAACGAGTTCCTGTACGGCGAGCTCGGGTACCGGGGAAACACGCGCGACTATTACGATCCGCGCAACAGTTACCTGAACGACGTGCTCGACCGCAGGACCGGCATCCCGATCACCCTTTCGGTGCTCTACATGGAGCTCGGCCGGCGCGTGGGGCTGGCGGTCGACGGAGTATCTTTTCCCGGGCATTTCCTGGTGCGGGTGCAGCTTCGGGGCGGGGTGATCGTGCTCGACCCCTTCGCGGGCGGCGCGCCGCAGTCCGAAGCGGAGCTCCGCGCCCGGCTGAAGCGCGTGATCCCTGAAGGGGTCGCCGACGACGTGCCTGTGGCCGAGCTGCCGCTCGACCAGTTCCTCGAGCCGGCGAGCAAGCGCCAGATCCTGATGCGGCTGCTGCGCAACCTGAAGGCCATCTACCGCGACACCGACAAGCCCCAGCGGCAGCTTGAGGTGCTGAACCGGATGCTGGCCGTCACCCCGGAGGCCGCGGCCGAGCTGCGCGACCGCGGCCAGGTCTACCAGCGCCTGGAATGCTGGCAGCCGGCGCTCAAGGACTTCACCGAGTACCTCGAGCGCGAGCCCGATGCCTCCGATGTCGACGAGGTGCGCGTCAGGATGATGGAGCTGCGCGCGCTGTGCTCGCGGATGAGCTGACTTCCTGATACCTCGTTTAACCGCTTAGAATCGGCGCACTCTCAACCAAGAGGACGAGGACATGACACGCAGAACATTTCTGAAGAAGGCAGCGGCCGGAGTCGCCGCGGGCACGCTGGCCGCCCCGGCGATCGCGCAGTCGCAGCCGCAGATCACCTGGCGGATGGCGACGAGCTGGAGCAAGAGCCTCGACACGCTCTACGGCGGGGCCGAGCAGGTTTGCAAGCGGGTGGGCGAGATCACCGATGGCAAGTTCCAGATCCGGGCGTTCGCCGCCGGCGAGATCGTGCCGGGCCTGCAGGTGCTGGACGCGGTGCAGGCCGGCACCGTCGAGCTCGGCCACACCGCGCCCTATTACTACTTCGGCAAGGATCCGGCGTTCGCGTTCGGCACCGCGATCTGCTTCGGCGGCAACATGCGACAGCAGACGGCGTGGTGGCACTTCGGCGGCGGCGCGGACGCGATGGCGCCGCTCTTCAAGGACTACGGCTGCATCGGCATTCTGTCGGGGAACACCGGCTGCCAGATGGGCGGCTGGTACCGCAAGGAGATCAAGTCGGTCGCCGACCTGAAGGGCCTGAAGATGCGTATCGGCGGCATGGCGGGCCTCATCGTCGCCAAGCTCGGCGTGGTGCCGCAGCAGCTCGCCGCGCCGGACATCTACCCGGCGCTGGAAAAAGGCACGGTCGACGCCGCCGAGTGGGTCGGCCCCTACGACGACGAGAAGCTCGGCTTCAACAAGGTCGCGAAGTACTACTACACGCCGGGCTACTGGGAAGGCGGCCCGATGCTCATGACTTTCTGCAACGAGAAGAAATTCAACGAGCTGCCCAAGCACTACCAGGCGGCACTGCAGGCGGCCTGCGGCGAGGTGAACTCGTGGATGATGGCGAAGTACGACGCCCAGAACCCCGAGGCGATGAAGCGGCTGCTCGCGAGCGGCACCAACCTGCGCCGCTTCCCGCAGCCGGTGCTGGAGGCGGCCGAGAAGGCCGCCTACGAGCTCTACGACGAGCTCAAGGGCAAGAGCAAGCACTGGGCGCGGATCTACCCGCAGTGGCTCAAGTTCAGGGACGAGCAGTTCCAGTGGTTCCGCGTGGCCGAGGGGACCTACGACAACTACGTGAGCACTTCGAAGGTGAAGCACGGCTAGCGGCGCAGCAGTCGCGAAGAAAGCCCCGCTCGTGCGGGGCTTTTTTTTGACGCCGCCTAGCGGCCCTGTTTGTACTGCTTCTCCAGGTCGTCCTCGCCGGGAGCCGGCGGCTGCGAGCCCGATTCGTCCGGCGGCACGACGATCTCGATCTTGCTCGGGTCGACTTTCGGCCCGCTGTCGAGGAACGCGGTGACCAGGCCCGGCCAGAAGATGACGATCGCCACCATGATCAACTGCAGCACCACCCACGGGATCGCGCCCCAGTAGATCTGCGAGCTCTTCACCTCGCGCGAGGCGATGCCGCGCAGGTAGAAGAGCGCGAAGCCGAAGGGCGGGTGCATGAACGAGGTCTGCATGTTCACGCACAGGAGCACCCCGAACCAGATGAGGTCGATGCCGAGCTTGGTCGCGACCGGCGCGAGCAGCGGGATGATGATGAACGCAATCTCGAAGAAATCGAGGAAGAAGGCGAGGAAGAACACGAACAGGTTGACGAAGATGAGGAAGCCCACCGTGCCGCCGGGCAGGTGCAGCAGCATGCCCTCGATCCACAGATCGCCGTCGACGCCGCGGAACACCAGCGTGAAGATGGTCGAGCCGATCAGGATGAAGATCACCATCGCGGTGAGCCGCATGGTCGACTGCGACGCCTGGCGGATCAGGTCGCGCAGGGGCGCGATGCGCACCGCCTCCCACATGACGATCGCGAGCGCGATGTAGCAGACGACGAACATCGGCGCGCGGATGGCGTCGAGCGCCGTGGTGGCCGCAGACAGGAGCCCGGGAGGCATCCAGTCGCTCAGCCATACCACCGTAGCCGGCACGGTGACGATCCCGAGCGCCACGGCGCCGATCCAGGCCGCGATCTTGGCGTGGCGCGAGAACTCCGGGCGGTGCAGCACGGCGAGCACGATCGCGCCGACCATGCCCATCGCCCCGCCCTCGGTCGGCGTGGCGAGGCCGAGGAAGATCGTGCCGAGCACCAGGAAGATCAGCACGAGCGACGGGATGATGCCCCACAGGCAGCGCTTGACGAGCGGCCAGCCGCGCATCGTGAGCGACTCGCGCGGAATTCCCGGCACCCATTTCGGCTTGAAGACGCTGACGCCGAGGGTGTAGAGACAGAAGAGCAGCACCTGCACCAGGCTCGGGCCCCAGGCGCCGAGGTACATGTCGCCCACCGAGCGGCCGAGCTGGTCGGCGAGCACGATCAGCACGAGGGACGGGGGGATCAGCTGGGTGATGGTGCCCGACGCAGCAATCACGCCGGTGGCGTAGCGCATGTCGTAGCCGTAGCGCATCATGACCGGCAGCGAGATCAGGCCCATTGCGATCACCGAGGCGGCCACCGTGCCGGTGATCGCGCCGAGGATCGCGCCCACCACGATCACGGCGTAGCCGAGGCCGCCCCGCACCGGGCCGAACAGCTGGCCCAGGCCGTCAAGCAGGTCCTCGGCGAGCCCGCAGCGCTCGAGGATGGCGCCCATCAGCGTGAAGAAGGGAATCGCGAGCAGCGTGTCGTTGGCGAGGATGCCGAACACCCGTTCCGGCAGGGCCTGCATCAGCTGGAAGCCGAAGAATCCCTGCTCGATCGCGATGAAGCCGAAAAAGAGGCCGACCGCGGCAAGCGAGAACGACACCGGGTAGCCGATCAGCATGAACACCACCAGGCCGCCGAACATCAACGGCGCCATGAGGTCATGCGGGATCACTGCAACGGTCTCTCGTAGTGCAGGTCAGCCTTCATGTGGCCGGTGAGCATGGCGAATCGCTTGATCAGCTCGGAGACGCCCTGCAGGCTGAGCAGCGCGAACCCGATCGGCAGAAAGATCTTGATCGGCCAGCGGATCAGGCCGCCGGCATTGCCGGAGTACTCGCCCTCGACCCAGGAGTTGTAGAACACCGGCCACGACAGGTAGGTGAGGATCAGCGTCGCGGGCAGAAGAAACAGGATGCCGCCGAAGATGTCGACACCGATCTGCTTGCGCGTCGAGAGGTTGCTGTAGACGATGTCGACCCGCACGTGTTCGTTCTTCCTGAGCGTGTAGGAGGCGCCGAGCATCACCACCGCGCCGAACATGTACCACTGGATCTCGAGCCACGCGTTCGAGCTCAGGCTGAACGCGTAGCGCGAAAACGCGTTTCCCGCGCTGATCAGGCACGAAAGAAACACCAGCCAATCGGCGATCCAGCTCAGCTTCTCGTTGACTGCGTCGATCGCGCGCGACAGCGCGAGCAAACCCTTCATGACTCCTCCTCGGGGCGAGATACTACCGAACTGCCCTCAAGCCGCCAGCGTCAGATTCGCGTCAGTTGCCCGATCGGGGGCTCACCGCGCCTGCCTGCACCGCGGAGCGCAGGCCGGGCCTGAGGCCGAGCGCGAAGAAAATCTCCGCGCAGAGAAAGATCGGCGCGACGAAGATCTGGAACAGGTTGTCGACCAGCGCGGGCTTGCGGCCCTCGAACACGTGGCCAACGAGCTGCAGGATCCAGCCGGCGACGAAGAGCACGCCGAACCAGGTCCAGGCGCGGGCCGCGCCGCCGGCCGCGACCAGCTCCGCGAGCCAGATGAGCGCGCCGAGCACCGCCAGCATGGCTACGGCGAGCACGAAATCGAGGACGAAGTAGTACGCGAGGAGCGCCGCGCCGACCAGCATGGCCGGGGTGACGCTGAACCCCGCGAGCTCGAAGCGATGGAGGCTCAGGGGAACCAGAAGGGCGAGCATGATGAGCGGCACGCCCACGAAATGCGTCGCCTTGTTGCGCGGGTCGCGGTGATAGGCCGCGTAGATCGCCATCTGCTCTTCGAGGGTCTTCACAAAAGCACTATAATTCAGCGTTTTAACCGAGTCCATGGTCGTCACGCACGGCTCTCTGCAGCGCGCCCCGGGCCGGTGTGCGCTGACGATCGGCAACTTCGACGGCGTGCACCGGGGTCACCGCGCGCTCATCGAGCGCGTCACCGCGACGGCGCGCGAGCTGGAGCTCGCTTCCTGCGTGCTGACCTTCGAGCCCCATCCGCGGGAATTCTTCGACCCGCAGGCCGCGCCCGCGCGCCTCACCCGCCTGCGCGACAAGCTCGAGCTGATCGAAGCCGCCGGGGTCGAGCGCGTGCACGTGGCGCGCTTCGACCGCCGCTTTGCCTCGCTCCCGGCGGAGCGCTTCATCGAGGACGTGCTCGTGACCGGGCTCGCCGCGCGCTGGCTGCTCGTCGGGCGCGACTTCCGCTTCGGCGCGCGGCGCGCCGGCGACTACGCGGCGCTCGCTCGCGCGGGCGCCCGGCACGGATTCGAGGTCGAGGCGATGGCCGACGTCCTGTTCGAGGGGGTCCGGGTTTCGAGCTCCGCGGTGCGTGCCGCGCTTGCGGCAGGGGAGCTCGACACGGGCGAGCGCCTGCTCGGGCATCCGTATACGATCAGCGGCAGGGTGGCGCACGGCGCGAAGCTCGGGAAGAGCCTGGGCTTTCCGACCGCGAACATCGTGCTGCGGCGGCCGCCGCCGCTCTCGGGCATCTTCGTGGTGGAGGTGGACGGCCTCCCCGGTCGATCAAAGCGCGGCGTCGCGAGCATCGGCCGGCGCCCGACGGTGAACCCGGTGCCGCTGCCGCTGCTGGAGGTGCATCTCTTCGACTGGGAGCGCGACCTGTATGGGGAGCACCTGCGGGTGCGCTTCCTGAAGAAGCTGCGCGACGAGCGCAAGTACGACGGCCTCGACGCGCTCAAGGAGGCCATCGCGCACGATGCGCGGCAGGCCCGTGACTACTTCGTGAACCATGGCTGACTACAAAGACACGCTCAACCTTCCCGAAACGCCGTTTCCCATGCGCGGCGAGCTCGCCAAGCGCGAGCCGCAGTGGGTGAAACAATGGCAGGAGAAAGGCATCTACCGGCGCCTGCGGCAGGTCGCCAAGGGCAGGCCGACCTTTGTCCTGCACGATGGGCCGCCCTACGCCAACGGCGACATCCACATCGGCACGGCGGTGAACAAGATTCTCAAGGACGTGGTGGTGAAGTCGCGCTCGCTCGCCGGTTTCGACGCGCGCTACGTGCCGGGCTGGGACTGCCACGGCATGCCGATCGAGGCGCAGATCGAGAAGGAGTACGGCAAGAACCTGTCGACCGCGGAGACCCAGCGGCTGTGCCGCGCGTTTGCCACCGAGCAGATCGCGATCCAGAAGGCCGGCTTCCAGCGCCTCGGCGTGCTCGGCGATTGGGACAACCCCTACCTCACCATGGCCCCGGGCAACGAGGCGAACGAGATCCGCCTGCTCGGGATCCTGCTTGCCAAGGGCTACATCTATCGCGGCTTGAAGCCGGTGAACTGGTGCTTCGACTGCGGCTCGGCGCTCGCCGAGGCGGAAATTGAATACGAGGACCGCAAAGATCCGGCCGTCGACGTCGTCTTTGCGCTCTTGAAGGACGATCTTCCCAAGCTGGAAGGCGCTTTCAAGGCAAGAGCAACGAAGCAGGTGTACGCGGTCATCTGGACTACGACGCCCTGGACGCTGCCGGCCAACCAGGCACTGAACGTCCACCCGGACCTGACCTATCAGCTCGTGGACACTTCAAAGGGGCTCCTCATCCTGGCCGATGAGTTGCGCGAGGCCAGTCTCAAGCGCTATGGCCTGGAAGGGAAGGTCCTCGGGGAGACCAAGGGCAGGAATCTGGAAAACCTCAGATTCAGGCACCCGTTCTATGACCGGAACGCCCCGGTCTATCTGGGCGAGTACGTCACCACCGAGTCCGGCACGGGCGTCGTGCACTCGTCGCCGGCATACGGCGTCGAGGACTTCGACTCCTGCCGACGCTACGGCATGAAGGACGACGAGATCCTCACCCCGGTGATGGGCGACGGGAAGTACGCATCGTCGCTGCCCCTCTTCGGCGGGCTGTCGATCTGGGACGCGAATCCGAAGATCGTGAAGACGCTGGAGGAGAAGGGCGCGCTGCTCGCGGTCGACTGGAAGCACGTGCACAGCTACATGCACTGCTGGCGCCACAAGACGCCGCTGATCCTGCGCGCCACCAACCAGTGGTTCGCCTCCATGGACAAGAAGGTGGCCGGAGAGGCTGGCCCGGACAATCGTACTCGCGGCGAATCACTGCGTGAGTGCGCGCTGCGCGCGATCGATGCGACGCAGTTCTTCCCCGCCTGGGGCAAGGCGCGCCTGCACGGCATGATCGCCAACCGGCCGGACTGGACGCTATCGCGCCAGCGCCAGTGGGGCGTGCCGATGCCGTTTTTTCTGCACAAGGAAACCGGCGCGCTGCATCCCCGCACGCAGGAGCTGCTCGAGGCGGTGGCGCGGCGGGTCGAGAAAGGCGGCATCGAGGCCTGGCAGGGAATCACCGCGGAAGAACTGCTGGGCGCGGATGCTTCCAAATACGAGAAGAGCCGGGACACGCTCGACGTCTGGTTCGACTCGGGCAGCACCCATTTCACCGTGCTGCGCAACTCGCACAAAGAGCAGTCGACCTATCCCGCCGACATGTACCTCGAGGGCTCCGACCAGCATCGCGGCTGGTTCCATCTCGCGCTCCTCACCGGCTGCATGCTCGACGGCCGGGCGCCCTACAACAGCCTCCTCACGCACGGCTTCGTCATCGACATGGAAGGTCGCAAGATGTCGAAGTCCAAGGGCAACACCACCTCGCCGCAGGAGATCTCGAGCACGCTCGGCGCGGAGACCCTGCGCCTGTGGGTGGCTTCGAGCGACTACAGCGGCGAGCTCACGATCTCGAACGAGATCCTGAAGCGCGTGGTGGAGAGCTACCGGCGCATCCGCAACACGCTGCGTTTCCTGCTCGCCAACGTCTCCGACTTCGACCCGGCGAAGCACGCGCTGCCGGCGGAGAAGATGGTGGAGATCGACCGCTACGCACTCGCCATGACCGCGCAGATGCAGGAGCAGGCGGCGGCCGACTACGCGCGCTACCAGTTCCACCTGGTGGCGCAGCGCCTGCAGAGCTTCTGCTCCGAGGACCTCGGCGCCTTCTACCTCGACATCCTCAAGGACCGCCTGTACACGAGCGGCGCCGATTCGACAGCGCGGCGCTCGGCGCAGACCTCGCTTTACCACATCACGCACAGCCTTGTGCGCTTGATGGCGCCGATCCTGTCGTTCACCGCCGAAGAGCTGTGGCAGGTCTTCACCGGGAAGAGCGACGACAGCGTGTTTTTCCAGACCCTGCACGAGATCCCGGCGCCGCCCGACGCGCCGGCGCTGGAGGCGAAGTGGAAGCGCCTGCGCGAGCTGCGCGAGCCGGTCCGCAAGCAGATCGAGGAGCTGCGCATCGAGGACAAGGTCGGCGCTTCGCTGCAGGCCGAGGTGGACTTGCGCGCAGAGGGCCAGGACTACGAGTGGCTGGCAAGCCTTGGCGAGGAGCTCAAGTTCCTGCTCATCACCTCGGCCGCGCGAGCTCATCAGGGGAATTTTTCCGTTGAAGTGAGACCCAGTACCAACGCCAAGTGCGACCGCTGCTGGCATTACACGCCCGATGTCGACGAAGAGGGCCTGTGCGCGCGCTGCAGGTCGAACCTGCGCGGGCCGGGGGAGACGCGCCGCCATGTCTAAGTCGGCTCCCTGGTTCGCCGGCGCTGCCGCCATCGTGCTCGCCGACCAGCTTACGAAGTGGCTGGTGCTCGCGCGCTTCGCGCCCGGCGAGCGCCTCGAGCTCACCAGCTTCTTCAACATGATTCTGGTGTTCAACAAGGGCGCGGCGTTCAGCTTCCTCGCCGCCGCGCCGGGCTGGCAGACGCCGCTGCTCGCCGCTTTCGCGCTCGGCGCCGCGCTGGTCGTCTCGGTGCTGCTGCTGCGCTCGCCGCAGCGGCGCATGCTGTGCGCGGGGCTCGCGCTGATCCTCGGCGGCGCGCTGGGCAATCTCGTCGACCGCCTGCGCTTCGGCCAGGTGGTGGACTTTCTCGATTTCCACGCCGCCGGCTGGCACTGGCCGGCGTTCAACGTCGCCGACTCGGCGATCACG
>Ga0134124_10003107_pt1 | contig 13334 bp, 1 predicted proteins | sample KB304_FD_96880 | JGI IMG/M metagenome (GOLD analysis project Ga0134124, IMG submission 96880) | Terrestrial soil microbial communities without Nitrogen fertilizer from Kellogg Biological Station, Michigan, USA - KB3-0-4 | ecosystem: Environmental > Terrestrial > Soil > Unclassified ... | reverse complement strand
GCCGTCTGCGATGGCCTGCGAAAGTCGCTTCAAGACAACGATGCCAACGCCATCACCACTAACCGTTCCGTCGGCGCGCCGATCGAACGCGCGACAATGCCCGTCAGGCGAGAGGATTCCTTCCTTGTTGTAATAGTAACCCTTCTTCTGTGGCACTCCGATGGAAACGCCGCCGGCTAACGCCATGTCCGCCTGGTGAGTCAGCAAACTTTGACAGGCCATCGAAACGGCGACCAGCGAAGTGGAACAAGCTGATTGGACCACCACTGCCGGCCCCCTTAAGTTCAGCTTGTAGCAAACTCGAGACACCAGGAAGTCTTTGTCATTTCCAATCAGTAGCGGAAAGCCACCAACAGCTCCAGCCACTTCCGGGTTATTCAACAGCCGCAGGAAATAACTACTCATGCTCTCACCGGCGTAGACTCCGATGCGCCCGTGATATCGCTCCGGATCGTAGCCGGCATTTTCCAAAGCTTGCCACGCGCACTCGAGAAACAGCCGGTGCTGTGGATCCATGATCTCGGCTTCCTTCGGGCTGAAGCCGAAGAACTGAGCATCGAAAAGCTCGATGTCTTCGAGAATGCCTTTGGCTTTAACGTAATTCGTTTGAGCCAGCACCTCGGCGCTGATTCCAACTGACAACAACTCTTCATCTGAGAAGTGCGAGATAGTCTCTTTACCGTCTCGCAAGTTCTGCCAGTACTCTTCGACGTTCGCAGCGCCTGGAAAACGACAACTCATTCCGATGATAGCGATGCTGTCATTCCACAGGCCTGCGGTGGTGATACTTTCGGTGGGTTGCAGCGCAGAGCCTTGCCGGTGCCCGTTAGAACGTGCGTGCAATTCGTTGCCTGCGAGCTTCTGGGAAATGAATCCAGCCAGCAGCTCAATCGTCGGATATTTGAAGAGGTCAACGAGTTGTAGCTCGATGGGGAAAACTTCCTGCAGCTCTCGGCCCAAACGCGCCAGCAATAAAGAGTGTCCACCGAGATCAAAGAAGTTATCGGCCACGCTGACAATCTCGCGTTGCAGCAACTCTTGCCAGAGTTGGGCCAGTTTTGCTTCGACGTCAGTCCGCGGCAGAATGGCGGATACTGAACTTGAGGCTGCTTGCGCATTGATGGAGGAAAGCGCGTTGCGATCAACTTTTCCGTTCGGCGTTAGCGGTATCTCTTCGACCGGGACAAAACTGTTGGGGATCATGTAGTCGGGCAGTCTGTCTCTCAAGTCCTCACGAAGCCGGCCGGCGTTCAATTCTGCTCCGGACGCCGCGACAACAAAGGCGACTAACCGTTTAGCTCCGTTACCATCGTCCTGCGCTAAGACCACCGCCTCGTTTATCTGCGCGTGCTCGTGCAGCGCCGCCTCGACTTCTCCCAACTCAATACGGAAGCCACGCACCTTCACCTGCTGATCGCGTCTTCCCAAATATTCGATGATGCCGTCGCGGTTATAGCGGGCCAGGTCGCCAGTCGCGTAGAGCCGCGCGCCTTCGTTGTTGCTGTGTAAGTCAGGTACAAACTTCTCAGCCGTCAGCGCCGGCTCGGCCAGGTAGCCGCGCGCCAGGCCCGCACCTCCCAGGTACAGTTCTCCTGGCACTCCGACGGGCGCGGGTTGCATGCGCTCGTCCAACACGTACGCCTGTGTATTCGCAATCGGTCGTCCAATCGGAATCACCTGCCGCGAACTAGCGCGTTCACAACTCCAGGCGGTTACGTCGATCGCGGCTTCTGTCGGTCCGTAGAGATTGTGCAGCTCAGCATTCAGGCGGTCGAAGAATCGCTCCTGCAAGCCGTGGCTGAGTGCTTCACCACTACTTATCACTCGCCGCAAACTGCGGCACTTCTCCAGGTCACGCTCTTCGAGAAACACCTGAAGCATCGATGGCACGAAGTGCAGCGTCGTAATCTCCTGCTCCGCGATCAGGTTCACGAGATAAGCACTATCACGGTGTCCCCCAGGACGCGCCAACACGAGCCGCGCGCCAGTCATCAGCGGCCAGAAGAACTCCCACACCGAAACATCGAAGCTAAACGGCGTCTTCTGCAGGACGCTATCGCTTTGATCGAGCCGGTAAGCCTCCTGCATCCAGAGCAGGCGATTCAAGATAGCGCCATGAGTGTTCATCGCCGCCTTGGGCAAACCGGTCGAGCCGGAGGTGAAAATGACATAGGCCAGATCATCCGCGGACACGATAGACCGGAGGTTGCTCGTGCTGTGGACGCCAATCTCCTGCCACTCTTTGTCAACGCACACGGTGTCGATCCCTGTAAGGCCTGCTTCCAATTCTTCCTGCGTTAGCACGAGCGATACTTGCGCCTGCTGGACCATGAAAGAGAGGCGCTGCTGAGGATAGTCAGGATCGAGTGGAAGATAAGCAGCCCTCGCCTTGAGAATAGCCAGAAGACTCACGACCATCTCGGGAGAGCGATGCATCAGGACGCCTACCAGCGACTCCCGGCCGATGCCGAGTGAATGCAGGTAGTGTGCAAGCTGATTAGCACGCTCGTTGAGCTCACGATATGTAAGCGACACATCTTCAAAAACCAAAGCGACTGCGTCAGGAGTAACTTCGGCCTGCCGCTCGATCAATTCGTGTATAAAGACGCCGGTCGGGTAGGCGGTTGTAGTGTCGTTCCACTCCGCCAGCATCTGTCGTTCAGAGACATCCAGCAGTGGCAGGTCCGCCACCGCGCGATCCGGCTCCGCAATCACGCCGGTCAGGAGCGCTTGCCAGTGGCCAATCATTCGCTTAACTGTCTCGGCGTCAAATAGCTCAGTGCTGTACTCCATGAATCCTTGAATGGCTGTTCCGTCGTCCACTACTGAAAGCGTGAGGTCGAACTTTGTCGCGTCCCGGTCCTGGTTCATGCCCTGGATCGCAAGCCCCGTGAGTGGCTGTGCCGTCGAAATACCATTTCGCAACTGGAACATCACCTGGAAGAGTGGTTGCCTGCTAAGACTGCGCTCGGGATGCAGCTCTTCAACAAGACGCTCGAACGGTACTTCCTGGTGTGCGTATGCACCGAGGCAAGCATTGCGAACACGACTAAGGACTTCGGTGAATCCGGGATCTCCGCTCACGCTAACGCGCAGCGCCAGCGTGTTCACAAAAAAGCCGATGAGGCCTTCGAGCTCCGTGCGGCCGCGTCCGGCGATCGGAGCACCGACTACGACGTCCTTCTGTCCACTGTAGCGCGCAAGCAAAACCTGGAACGACGCCAATAGAGTCATGAAAAGCGTCGCGCCCTCGCGTCGACTCAACTCGTGCAACTGCCGGCTGAGATCTTCCGGCAGTTTGAAAGATTCGGCCGCGCCGCGGTACGAGCGGAGCGCTGGACGCGGGTGATCGGTAGGCAGCTCGAGTAAGGCGGGGGCACCGGCCAACTGCTGCTTCCAGTATGAGAGCTGGTCTTCGAGGACCTCGCCCTGCAGCCAGTCCCTCTGCCAGACGGCGTAGTCGGCATACTGCACAGGCAAATCTGCTAAAGGAGAGGGCTGGTTCTCTGAGAAGGTGTTGTAGAGCACTGTCAGCTCGCGCATGAAGATGCCCATGGACCAGCCATCTGAGACGATATGATGGATCGTAACCAGTAACACATGTTCCTGCTCCGCGATTGCCACGAGGTGACACCTGAGCAGGGTTTCGTTCGACAGATCAAATGGCTGTTGCCAGTTTTCGAGTGCCAACTGGTTAACTGTCGCGTCGGCTGCCTCCACTCCACGGAGGTCAGTGACGGCCACAGTTATCTTCCTTTCCGGCGTGATTACCTGCACCGGCTCTCCGTCCACTAAACCGAAATTCGTCCGTAGACTTGCGTGCCGCCTGATAATCTCGTTTACGGTTTGCTCCAGCGCAGGGATGTTGAGAGAACCTGTGAGGCGAAGAGCCAATGGAAGATTATAAACAGGGCTGCGGGGTTCGAGTTGATGCAGGAACCACAGACGCTGTTGCGCAAACGAGAGCTTCAGTGGCCCTTCTCTGGAGATTGTTACCAGCGGTTGCTCCAGCGCGCGTTGATTGAAGCCTCCTTCACGGCATGTTCGCTCGGCCAGGCCAGCCACCGTCGGCTCCTCGAATATCACTCGCAACGGCAATTCTATTCCAAGGATCTTGCGCACTCGGCTGACAAGGCGTGTGGCCATCAGTGAATGACCACCAAGCTCGAAGAAACTGTCGAAGATACCGACACGCTCGACTCTCAGCACCTCGGCCCATATCTCACAGAGTACTTCCTCCACGAGAGTGCGGGGCCCCACATAGCCTTCTACCGATTTCGATTGTGTATAGTCCGGCGCCGGCAGAGACATGCGATTCACTTTGCCGTTCGGCGTCAGCGGCATTTCATTCAGCTTCACGAAAAATGCCGGGATCATGAACTCGGGCAGTTTCCTTCGCAGATGCGTGCGCAAGCTGTCTGTCTCCACTTCAGCTGCGGTTGGAACCACATATGCGATCAACTGCTCGATGCCACTATGTGCCTTGTGGACCACTACCACCGCTTCCCGGACATTCTCATGGCTGGCGAGGGCCGTCTCCACCTCGCCCAACTCGATCCGATACCCGCGCAGTTTCACCTGCTGATCGCCGCGACCAAAGAACTCCAACTGCCCGTCCGCCTGGTAACGCACCACGTCGCCTGTACGGTAAAGACGTGCACCTTCTTTTTTCGAGAATGGATCTGGCACGAACCGCTCGGCAGTTAACTCGGGGCGCCCAACATAACCTCTGGCCAGGCCCTCACCACCCAAATACAACTCTCCCGGCGCGCCTACTGGCACCAAGCCCATCGATTGGTCCATCACAAAAGCACGTGTGCCATCCAGCGGCTGCCCAATGGTGGGCCGGCTGTTGCGGCTCATCACTCCGCCCGTTGAGTAGGTTGTGTCCTCGCTCGGTCCGTAGAGGTTCCACACCTTTTTTATTTGCAGCAACCCGTAAACAGCGTCAACCAACTGACCCGACAGTGCCTCACCAGCCAGATTCACAACCCGCACGTTACGTGGCACACCGCCCACTCGCAGCAACTCCGTCATCGCTGAAGGCACAGTGTTGATTAGCGTCGGCGGCGCATCTTCCGGCAGCATCGCCACACCGAGTGCGTTCTCGACCAGTAACACTGAACCGCCCCAACTGAGAGGCGCAAAAAATTCAAAGACTGACAAGTCGAAACAGGTGGAAGTGCTGAATAGCACACACCGCAACTCGTCGTCGGAAAACGCTTGTCGCGCCCAGTGAAGCATAACGGCAGCGCTCTTGTGCGTAATGGCAACACCCTTGGGCCTGCCGGTCGAACCGGAGGTGTAGATAACGTAGGCGAGGTTGGCGCCGGTAACAGTGGTCACCGGATCCTGCTGCGCATCAATCTGCTCGGTCTCAGTATCCACACAGATCACTTTGGCCTCGCTGCCAGCAATGCGTTCGAGCAATGTCTGCTGAGTAACGACAGCCTGTACATGAGCATCATCGAGCATGAAAGAGAGGCGCTCTGACGGATAAGCCGGGTCCAGCGGCAGGTACGCAGCACCTGCTTTCAGAATTGCGAGCAGAGAAACTGCCATTGCAGGAGAGCGCTCCAATAGAACGCCGACAAGAGACTCAGGGCTGACACCCTGTTTCACCAAATGATGAGCAAGCCTGTTCGCTCGTGCATTCAACTCACGATAGGTGAGTTGCTCGTTCTGAAATATGAGGGCGATGGCTTCAGGTGTCCGCGCTGCCTGCTGCTCGAATAAGTGATGAATGCAGACGTCGTGCAGGTCGTCAGTAATTGCTTCATTCCACTCTACCAACTGCTGCTGTTCCGCCACGGTCAGAAATTGCAGCTCGCCTATGCGACTCTCTGGCGCTGACACCGCGCTCTGGAGCAATTGTTGAAAGTGGCCACACATTCGCCGCACAGTCTCGGCTTCAAACAGATCCGTGTTGTAGCTGATTAACCCGCCCAGCCTTTCTCCATCGTCCATTGCGAGGAGAAGGTCGAATTTTGCCGTTTCACTCTTTGCATTTACTCCGTGCTGGGTCAATCCATTTAAGACGACCTGCTCGCGCTCTGCTTCGTGCAAGTGAAACATCACCTGGAAGAGTGGCTGATAGCTGAGGCTGCGCTCAGGACGCAATTCTTCGACTAATCGCTCGAAGGGAATGTCCTGGTGGGCATACGCGCCAAGGCACGCCTTTCGGACACCTGCCAGCACTTGCCGGAAGGTCGGCTCTCCCGAGAGGTCTGCCCGTAGCGCCAGGGTGTTAACGAACAAGCCGATCAGTCCTTCAGTCTCTTTTCGATTCCGTCCAGCGATGGGGCTTCCAACCACGATGTCTTCCTGGCCGCTGTAGCGCGACAGCAGCACCTGGAAGGCAGCTAACAATGTCATAAAGAGCGTCACCCCTTCGCGTTGGCTTAACTGTTTCAGCGCCAGGGTCAGTTCCTTGGGCAGCCTAAAATTCTCACCTGCGCCTTTATAGGTCTGCACCGCCGGACGGGGCCGATCGGTCGGTAATTCAAGTAGCCCCGGTGCTCCGCCTAAGTGCTCTTTCCAGTAGTTCAATTGCTGGTCGAAAACTTCACCTTGCAAGTATTGGCGCTGCCAGGCCGCATAGTCGGCGTATTGCACGGGCAGTTCCGCAAGTGGCGAAGGACGGCCTTCTGAGAAGGCGTTGTAGAGAGCGCTTAGTTCACGGAACAGCACACCCATTGACCAGCCATCGCTTGCGACGTGATGCAGCGTCATTAGCAACGCATGCTCAGCTTCGGCCAACTTTAGTAACTGCACCCGGAGCACTGGACCGCACTGTAAGTCAAACGGTTGACACAGCTCATTCTGTACCTGCCGCCGCGTTTCTGCTTCGCGTTCTTCCAACGTCAGGTGACTGAGATCTGTAATGGGTACGTGCAAGGGTTTCGGCTCAGCAATCACCTGCAACGGCTGACCATCGATACTGGCGAAGCTGGTTCGCAGAACTTCGTGCCGCCGCACGATTTCAGTGAAGGCGTCGCGCAATGCTTCAACATTCAAGGTCCCGCGGAGACGACGGGCAAGTGTGAGATTATAGAAGGCATTTCCCGGCTCCATCTGGTCAATGAACCAGAGCCGCTGCTGCGCAAAGGAGAGCGCCAGCGGCCCCTCCCGCGAGACACGCTGTAACCGCTGAGTCAACGGAGAGTCGTCTTGCGCTTCCAGCACGGTCTCAATATCCCGCGCCAGTTCCCTCACCGTCGGCTTATCGAAGATGCTGGTCACCGGCAGTTCCACTCCGAACACTTCTCGCACCTGTGAGATCACAGCAGTCGCGAGCAGCGAATGGCCACCGACCCCGAAGAAGTTATCCTCCACTCCAACCCGCTCCAGTTCCAGCCAGCCGGCCCAAATCCCACACAACATCTCTTCAACTGGTGTCTGCGGTGCTGCGTAAGCATCTTCAAGATCAGTGGCGCCATACTGCGGAGCGGGCAGAGCATCCCGATCCAGCTTGCCGTTGATGTTCAGTGGCAGCGCGTCGAGCACGACAAAGGAGGCAGGCACCATGTACTCCGGCAAACGCTCCCTGAGATTGTTCCGAAGCTTGCCTGCATTCGGCATTGAACCATTCGTTCCGACCACATAGGCAACCAAACGCTCGGCTTCGGCTGTGTCTCCGCGAACGATTACGGCCGCGTCCGCTACTTCCTTTTCCTCCCTCAGTGCCTTCTCGATCTCGCCAAGCTCGATGCGGAAGCCTCGGAGCTTGATTTGGCCATCAATGCGTCCGAGAAATTCAATTTCGCCATTCGCCCTGTACCGTGCCAAATCTCCGGTTTTGTACAACCTCGCCCCGGCTTCCCCACTGAAACTGTCCGGCACATATCGCTCCGCTGTTAAATCAGTGTGATTCAAGTAGCCTCGAGCAACGCCCACTCCTCCGATGTAGATTTCCCCGGGTACTCCCACTGGCGAGAGGTTTTGCTTGTGGTTCAGGATATAGATCCTGGTATTGGTGATTGGCGTGCCGATTGAAGGCTTAATTTCGCCGTGCAGGCATCTCTGGACGGTAGCCCAGATCGTGATTTCCGTCGGTCCATAGGCATTGAAGAGTTCGCGTTCACCGGCCCACTTTTCGACCAGTTCCGCAGGACAAACGTCGGCCGCTGAGATCAACGTCTTAAGTTCGGGCAAACTGTTTGCGGGCATAGTCATGAGGACTGAAGGAGGGAGGGTCGCATTCGTAATTCGCTCGGTGCGCAGCCACTCTGCCAAAGCTGAGCCAACCAACATCGAGTGCTGGCCGGGCAAACACAGTGTGGCGCCCGAACAGAGCGCCATCATGATTTCGTAGCAGGAGACGTCGAAGTTGAGTGCAGCGAACTGCACGATGCGGTCAGTGGATTGCACGCGGAAACGATGAGCTTGAGCCACCGAGACATTGCAAAGTCCGCGGTGTGGCACCGCGACACCCTTGGGCTGACCTGTAGAACCTGACGTGAAGATGATGTAAGCGAGGTTGTCGGGTATCGCCTGACATATGGGAGTCTGTTCGCTTTCATTAGCGATGTTGGACCAGTCAGTGTCAAGACAAACGATCCTTGCCTCACTTGAAGGAAGCTTTTCGACGAGACGCTGCTGGGTCAGCAGCACTGACGGTCGAGCGGTAGCCAACATGTAAGCCAGGCGCTGTTTGGGGTGCGAGGGATCCAGCGGCAGGTATGCGCCTCCTGCCTTGAGGATTCCCAGGACCCCGATAATCGTTTCGAGGGAGCGCTCCGTGCAAATGCCAACGATCGTTTCCGGACCGACTCCCAGCTTCTGTAAGTAATGAGCTAACTGGTTGCTTCGTTGGTGCAACTCTCGGTAGGTGAGACTTCGGCCTTCGCACTCTATCGCCGTCGCCTCCGGACAGCGTTCTACCTGTAAATGAAAAAGCTCATGAATGCAGCGATTGCTCTCGTAATCGGCCTGCGTGCGATTCCACTCCACCAGCAGTTTGTCACGCTCGGCTTCACCGACGAGACTCACGGCCGAGACGCACGCCGAGGTGTTATCCAGCACTTGATGCAGCACGCAGGTGAAACGTTCGGACAAGTTCTCAATGGTTTCCTTATCAAAGAGACTGCTGCTGTAATGAACAACCCCGGAGAGATTTCCATCCGGCTGAGAGAAGACGAAGGTGATATCGTTGTTGACGCCAGGTAGAGGCAGATGTAATCCGTCCATAACCGCGGCTACTTGAAACAACGGGCAGCGATTGCTTACATCGCTCAGTTTTAGTGTCTCGAGGAGTTGCTCGAAAGGATAGGTTTGGTTCGCATAAGCATCCAGTAAGTTCTGGCGTACATTCGTCAACAACTGTTGGATAGATACTTGCTCGTTGATTTCGGTAACGATGGTGACGGCATTCGTGGGCTGCGAATCTTCCTCTGATTTTCTGCGTGCGGGACTGCCGATGGCAACCTTCGCATTGCCGCTAAACTCGTGCAGGCAAAGCTTAAGGGCTGTTACTAAAACGGTGTAGGTGAGAAGAGTGGAATTGCCGGCAAGCTTCGCTAATTTCGTGAGTGTGTTAGAAGGAATAAATATCTGGACCAGACCATCGTGAGGCGGACAGGAATTCGATCTTTCGTGATCCAGCAAGACATGGGAACCACTCTCCGGCGAGGAGAGCTTATTAAGCCAGAATTCCTTCTCCTGCTTCGATTGTTTACCGAAGATGCTGATGTTCTTGTTCGTCATGCCTGTCCTCGTGATTAGAAATTGCACGAAACGTGCGTCATGCTCTTCTCTGTGCAACAGAGAAGTAGTTCAGTAAATTATTCTGGAATCAGCGGTGCGCCGTGAGGCCCTCGACTTTCTCAGGTCGCGCGTAAGGTTTATTCGCTTCAGCCATCTATCAGTGCCGTCGTATTTCGCCACAAACGGTTTCCGGCCGTGAACGACCCGATAGTTATCTATGAAGACGAAGTCACCCGCCTGCAAAACTATATCGTGAAGGTTTGCTTCAAGCTTTTCAATCAAACTATCCAACGCCGCCTGCCCCTCTTCATCGTTGTCCAAACGTTGCATGAAGTATGGATCGAGCCGGATGTAAGGAGACTGCCGATCGCCGAAGAGGACGGCCAGTTTCTCCGGATCTGTTCTCATACGTTCAATGTTGTCGTAAGCCTTTTCAACGTCGTCATCACCGCCGTTTAGCTGATTTGACTTATTCTTCCTGAGGTGTGACTCGTCCGGCTGAATGTTGAAACGCGGCTGAAATAGAATCTCTACTTCAGCGGGACTCAGCGATATCGCATCAATCGATGCGACGTTCGTGGCAATCCGCTGATTGTTTCGCAGGCACATCATGCCGAGGTAATCGCACCGGTAAGGGTGAAACGCGTCTTCAACATGCCAGGTGAGCAACTCCTGACTGCTGGAACCAAGCTGTTCATGTTCGTGGCCCTTAATAGGCAGCACGTCGTGAATAACGTGCCCGTCCTGTTGCGTGGCCCAGCCCAATGGCTCACCCAGCAGTGAGCCAAACAAGATCAGCAGCATCTCCTCTTCGACCGTACGTAAGGCATCGTGGCTGCACTTCCAGTGCTTCGGTGTGCGTCCGATCTTCCAATCGTCGATGGGATAGCCCGAAATCAGACCAATGCCGGAGGGCAATTCGAGAGACCTGAAATCATTCAGGAAGGTGCGTACGCGGCCCGGTAAGTTATGTGCAAAGACGCCGGCACATCTGAGAAACTCGGGATCGCCGGCCGAAGGGTATCGATAGCTTAGTTCCACCAGGGTTTCGTTGATAGAACTTATTTCTTGATTGGTCAGAGTTAGTTGATTCATAGCTTTCGAGCCTTATCGATGTGACGGGGTTACCTGTCGATGAAATAGAATGCTCTACTTTTCGAGTGCCCTGGCACCGCTTTGGCCAAAGCGCCGACAAGTTGGCGCACTCCAAACTAGAAAACGAATTGATCTTCGAGAGGACTGAGGTCTTTTAGAATGGCCGGCGCACGGTCATTCTGGCTATCGATTGCAGCGAAGGAGAAATCTGTGATGGTTCGTTTGGGATCGTCGACGATACGCTCGAGGAGGAGTTGATAGTGCTCGAGCATGGCGGCGATTGTTCCACTCGCAAACGAGTCGGTATCGTATTGCAGCATTGCCATCAGTCGCTGTTCTTCCTCATTTATGGTCAGGGACAGGACGCATTCATTGTCTACCTCCTGACTCTGGAGGGACAGAGATGTCTTGATGAACCTGAACATTACCTGGAGCAGATTTGGGCGAACCGAGTCAGCTTCAGATTTCAAAATCTCTGTTAAGACGTCGTAAGGTACATCCTGGTGAGCGAGAGCCATCCCGACTATTCCGCTCGCGCGCTCGAGCAGATTAAGAAACTCCGGCCCGCCGGAAAGGTCTGTGCGAAGAGGCAGGAAGTTCGTCGCAAACTTCGACTGTGCTCCGGTTTCAGAGAGACTCAGATCACCGGCCTGACTGCCGATGACAATGTCATCGTTATCGGTGTACCAATACAACAGCGTTTGAAATGCCGCCAGCATGACTGTTAGGAGACTATATCCATACCGGCGACTGAACTCGGCCAACGCATTTGAGAGTCTCGGCGAAAAAACAACCGATTGCTGATCGTGGTCAGACGAAGCCTGAACATTCAGCGGCACGAATCCTCTTAATTGCTCCCGCCAGTATTTATGCGACTCTTGAAAGTCTTGTTCGACGGGTGACTCAATCTCCGCGGCGTTAACAGTGAAAGAATCCGTTCGACCTTTGATGAAATCGTTTGCCGGATCTTTTCTGTCCGGACCGCCGAGGTAAATTTTGCCTTTGCCGAAGGGTCGCTCCGCAACCGCGAATCCTCGGCCACCTGCTCGCGCAATCAATTTTCTTGACTCCTGAAGCTGCGGCGAGTCTTCACCCGTGCCAAAACCAAGCAAGTGCTCGAACCAGGGTTCTTTGCCCATCGCATAAACGTAGATGCGGCGCGCCTTGACTGCTTCCAGCAATTGCAGTGCGCGGCTCCCATTGCAGCCGTGATAACGCCTCGTTTGATCCTGCTCACGCGACGGTCTGCGCAAAAAGTTTGAGCCGTTATGCCAGGTCAACGGCGCGCCCACGCTTTCCGTTCCCACAAACACAGTCTCAATCGGCCCAACAATCTTACGGAGCCGTTGATACATCCGCTGGTCCAGGCAATCAGAATCAGCCGCGAATAGCATTTGCTCTTTTGCCGCACGTACGAGATAGGCGATCTTTCCCGCGGCCAGGTCGCCATGCTCACCCAAAAACGGAATGCCGATAATCTCACCGTCCGGCAGTGGGATCGATTCCAGTGTGTCCAGCTCCACGACGTGCTTAAAACCATTTCTTTGGGCCGCCAGCTTCAGTGAAATATCGCCGAACAGCACTCCGAATGCCCTTGGAACGATCAAACATTCGATACGAGGACGCAATCTTAGGAGTGTTTCCCACACAAAGTGGTCCTGGTGATTATGAGTGACTACCGCGAAATCGATTCGTTCAGGTAGATCGTTGTAGCTGAAGCGGGCCATCCCACCTTCTGAAGGCCGGGGCGCAATACAAGGATCCGTCAGAATAGAAACGCCATTCCACTCGATGAGGACGCAGGCATGGCCGAAGTATTTAATTCGTACCTGGCGCTCGCGCCACTTTTCGGGCAGTGAAGCCGGCTCTTCCGAGAGTAGCGGAAGCAGCAGTCGATCAGCGGCAGCGTCCAAATGCAATAATTCACGAATGCGGGAGAGCGGTTGCGGCTCGATGTCTAACCGGAACAACTCGTCAACCCACGAGCTTTCGAATGGAATACTCCATTCGATCTGATCGTCGTCTTTCAGACGCGGCGTACTCAGGAAAAACGATCGTGAGTCGTGTCGCAATTGAGACAGGCGCAACGACTGGAGCGAATTGTCATAGTACTCGCTCTCATAAAGCATGCCCTCAAGGAAACGCACTGAAGGGTTGTGGTAGTAGTCGTAAACCAATTCGACGTAACCCCGAAGCACTTCAGGTATCTGGTCGTAATAGGGTTCGAGGCACTGCCCGTTGGCTTCGTCGACGAGCCAGTTATGAAAGTCGCTTAGCGCTCGAGCGAACTCCAGATTAGCGCGCTGTTTCTCCTGCGTGGTGGCCAACAGCTCCTGCATTTCTCCGACGCGATGAGGCGGTACGTCGCTGAAAGGGCTGCCGGCATACTTCGGATCGCGGGCCAGGCTGAAATGCAACGCGGGATTTTTAATGTAAGACTGCAGAGTCGGGATTTGATGGTGCAGCAGATGCAAACTGGCGCTCACCGGAGAGAGCAAATGCGACCAGGCCGGCCACTGGTTGATCAGCGGCTC
>Ga0134124_10003106_pt1 | contig 13337 bp, 13 predicted proteins | sample KB304_FD_96880 | JGI IMG/M metagenome (GOLD analysis project Ga0134124, IMG submission 96880) | Terrestrial soil microbial communities without Nitrogen fertilizer from Kellogg Biological Station, Michigan, USA - KB3-0-4 | ecosystem: Environmental > Terrestrial > Soil > Unclassified ... | reverse complement strand
TGCAGCGACTCCGCCATGCGCCTGCGCGCTGCTGTAAGCAGCGAGTTTTGCGGCGTATGGGGTGGCGGCCATGTCGGACATCTCCGTGAGCAGTATTCCTGAGATATTTAACGGCGTACTGCCAAGGGACTTGAGTGGAAAGTGAAGAGGGTCACGAAAGTGACCCTCGTGACCCTCGTCACCCTCGTCACCCTCCGGCTTTCGGCACGCTCGCGAGCTGCTGTGCGAGATAGCTCGACGTGGTCTGCATCTGCGAAAGCAGCGAATCCAGCGCCGTGAACTGCTTGCGATAGCGAGCTTCGACCTGCTCCATGCGCAGCGCGAGCGCTTCCTTTTCGCGGCTGATGTCGTCCATCTGCCGCTTGAGCGTGGTGTTGCGCGAATCGAGATCGCTGCCGCTCTTGAGGCGTGCGTCGATCTGCGCGAACAGGCGAGCCGCAACACCGTTTTCGGAGCCGAACAGATGGGCTACCGCATCCGGATCGTCGCCGAGCGCCTTGCTCAGCTTGTCGGTGTCCAGTTCCAGCGTGCCCGAGGCAGTCGTGGTGATGCCGATGTTCGCGAGCGCAGTGTAGTCGCCGCTCAGGCCTGCGACCGGGTTCGTCAACCCATTGCGCATGTCCTGCTGGACGCTTCGCAGCAGCGAATCGCCGAGCAACGGACCGGCCGTCTTCGTGGCCGCGTCGTAGTTGCCCAGCTTGCCGAGCGCAGCCTGCATGTTGTTGTACTCGGTGACGAAGGTCTGGATGCGGGTCGTCACGCTGGAGGCGTCGAAGCTGACGTCGAGCGTGAACTCCTTGCCCACTTCCGCCTTCAGCAGATTGATCGTCACGCCTTCGATGGCATCGCTGACCGTGTTGGTCGAGCTCTCGACCGGGAAGCCGGAGATCTTCAGCGAAGCATTCTTCGCCTCCTCCTTCTCTTCCAGGTTCATCACGCCAGCGGAGTCGTAATTCAGGGCCGCGAGGCCGCCGTCGCCACCGCTGGCAACGACTTTGATCGCATGGTCCTCACCGGTCTTTTTCGAAGTGAGGATCAGGCGCGTGCCTTCGGTGCCGGTCAGCAACGTCGCCTGCACGCCGGTGTTGTCCGACGCGTTGTTGATCGCGTTGCGAATGTCTTCGAGCGTATTGGCGTCCTGCGGGATCTCCACGTCGAACGAGTCTTCGCCGACGGTGATCTCGAGCGAGCCGTAACCGATCTCGGTGGTCTTGCCGGTCAAGTGAGGCGCGGACGCGAGCCGGTGCGCCGACGCCAGGCTGATCACTTCGACGTCATAGCTGCCCGCCGCGGCCTTCGAGCTTGCGCTCGCGGTAAAACGCGTGGCGTCCGAAGTCGTGGTCTTGCGCACCGAGAACACATCGAGATTGCGCAGCGGCGTGAGCGCGCCTTTGAACTGGCTCAGCGCGCCCTTGAGCGTGCCGAGCGCGGAAATCGTGGTAGTCGCCGCGGCTTCGCGGCGCAGGATCGGTGCCGAGCGCGATGAATTCTCGGCGCTGACGAGCTGAGTCACGAGGCTGTTGATGTCGAGCCCCGAGCCGACGCCGCTTGCTTGAATACCTGCCATTACCGCGTCGCTCCCCTCGTCAGACTTTCTCGTTCACGAGCACGATCGTCTCGTCATGCGCCAGCTCCGCCATGCGCAGGACTTCTTCATTCGGAATCTGCCGGATCAAATCGCCGGTGGCCGCGTCGCGCACGCTGCAGACCATGCGGCCGCTCGCGTCGTCGACGTGGAACTCCAGCGAGCGACTGACGCGCTTCAAGAAGCTTTCGAGCTGCTTCGCCACGGCTTCGATGTCCGCGGGCTCTTGCTTCGGCTTGGCCTGCGTCGGCGCCGGCGCCTGCACCGGAGCCTGTGCCTGCGTTCGCGGGCGCGCCGACTGTGCAGATTGCTGCCCGACCGCGACGGCGGGCGTCGCAGGTGGTTTTACAGTCATGCCGTCATCGCTCATGGGCCTTTGCTCCCATCAAAACCAGTGCAAAAGCGGCGGGCGATGGCAGTCCGCTGACCACCACCGCCCACCGCGTCTAACATCGTCCTGATGTCAGTCAAACGTCATCCCAGGCTGCCCGTTAGCGCAGCAGCGAGAGGACGTTCTGCGGCACCGCATTCGCCTGTGCCAGGATCGCCGTGCCGGCCTGCTGCAGGATCTGCGCGCGCGTAAGAGCGGCAGTTTCCTGGGCGAAGTCGGCGTCCTGAATGCGGCTGCGCGAGGCCGTGAGGTTCTCGGCGGCAGTCGTCAGGTTGGTGATCGTGGACTCGAAGCGGTTCTGGATCGCGCCTAGCGTGCTGCGCAGGCTGCTGACCGAGGTCAGCGCCGAGTCAACGCGCATGATCGTCTCGTTGGCGTCGCCGGCCGTCTCGACGGACACAGCGGTCAGGAAGTCCGTGTCGGCCGCAACCGTCGTGGTGGCAACGCCGGCCAGCAACGTGGCTGCGTCGTTGGCCGTGACGATCGTCAGGTCTTCCGACGAAGCGATCACGACGTGGTTGTCAGAGTCGATCCACGCCGAGGCGCCCGCGACCTTCGAGTTGATTGCATCGACCAGGTCCTGCACCGACTCGTAGTCGCCGGTCAGCTGCACCGCGTCGCCGTCGCCGACCGCGATCGTGAAGTCGTCGTCGATGATCGACAGCGGGGCATCCGCGCTCACGGCGTCGTCGGTAGTCGGATCGTTGTCCGGATCCGTCACGTCGACCGTGCCGGTCGTGATGGCCACCTGGCCGATCGCATCCTTCTTCATGCTGGTGTTCAAGCCGATGTTGATCGTCTCACCGGCGTTCGCGCCGACCTGGAAGGCCGCCGTGCCGAACGAGCCGTCGAGGATCTTCTGGCCGTTGAACGAAGTCTGCGAAGCGACGCGCTCGATTTCCGCGAGGCGCTGCTCGACTTCCTGGTTCAGCGCTTCGCGGTCCGACGCGCTGTTCGTGCTGTTGGCAGCCTGCACCGCGAGCTCGCGGATACGCTGCAAGTTGTTGGTGATTTCCGCCAGCGCGCCTTCACCGGTCTGCGCGAGCGAAATGCCGTCGTTGGCGTTGCGGGCAGCCTGGTTGAGGCCGCGGATCTGCGTCGTAAAACGCTCCGCGATCGCGAGACCGGCGGCGTCGTCCTTGGCGCTGTTGATGCGCAGGCCCGAAGACAGGCGCTGCAGAGCGGTGGCAAGCGCGCCACCCGATGTCGACAGATTGCGCTGGGCATTCAGCGACATCACGTTGGTGTTGATAACCTGAGGCATTAGAGTCTCTCCTGATGTTTACCGTTACTAAAGCCGGGTTGATTTCCGATGCCCATCAACCTGTGCAAGGGCTGTATCGGTGCGCAGCAGGGGAACTTGAGAGTGGGTGGTGGCCTAGCTCGAAAGTGTGAGCAGCATCACAGCGGGTTCGGGGAAATGATGAATGTCCCCATTACCTCAGCCGGCTACCGCAAATAATCGAACAGCGAGAGCTGCGCGATCTTCGAATAGCTCGCCTGCGCCGCCTGCAGTCCCACCAGCTGCTGATTCATCTTCGAGACTGCGTCGGCATAGTCGAGGTCGCGCAGCTGCGAGGTCGTCGTTTCGAGCTCGACCTTGCGGTCGGCCAGTGAGTCCTGCGCACTATCTATCGAAGACAGGCGCGTGCCGACCTCGGCCCGGACGCTCGACAAGTGATCGCCGGCCTGGTCGAGCTGCTGCAGGATCGTTGCCATGTCCGAGTTGAAGTTGGCGCGGTCGGCCTGGGTCGCCGTCGACGATTCGAGTGCGTCTGCCAGCTTGCTCAGCGTCGTGAACATGTCTTCGGAGCGGCTGCGGTCGAGCGTGAACGTGTCGTTCTGCGCCGGCATTCCGGTCATGTTGATGTTCGCGCCGTTGAAGGAAATTGCGCTGTTCTGCGTGTATGTGCCCGTCGCGACGACTGTCGCAGCGCTGTCGAGGATTTCGTAGTCGCCGCTCGCCGAGGTGAAGCGCAGCGTGTAGTCGCCCGCCACCCACTGCGCGGGATCGACGAGCGTGCCGCCGCCGATCACGCCGTTGCCGGTATTTCCTACGGTCGCCGTCGTTACGAATGTCCCGTTGCCTTCGGTGACCGTCATGAAGGCATCGACGCCCGAGTGCCCGTCGACGACGCGCTGATCCGTGCCGATCTGCAACGACCGATTGCCCTGGTCGCCGAAGTAAGTGATCGTGCTGCCGGTCTGTGCGAAGGGCTGCGTCTGAGTCGAGTAGCCCGAGAACAGATATTCGCCATTGGCATCGCGCCGGTTGGCGATATCGACGAGCTCCTTCAACCTGCTGCGCACCTCGGTAGCGAGCATGCGGCGGCTGGCCGGATCGACCGACCCGTTGTTGCCTTGGACAGTGATCTCGCGCACGCGCTGCAGCAGCGTGCCTGTGTCGGTGAGTGCTTGTTCTTCCAGCGTCAGGCGGCTCTTCGCCATGTCGGCGTTCGAGTTGAACTGGTCCGACTCGGCGAGCGCACGCTGCAGCTCCATGATGTGCACGGCCGCGACCGGATCGTCGGCAGGCGTCTGGACGCGCTTGCCCGAAGCAATCTGCGTCTGCGTCTTCGACAGCACGGACTGCTGACTGAGCAGCGATGTCAGCGCCGCGTGATGGATACCTGCAGTCGATATGCGCATAGGACTACCGCTCGGTGGCTGCGAGCAAGGTCTGGAACATCGTGTCGGCGACGCGGATCAACTGCGCCGCCGCCTGGTAAGCCTGTTGATACTTGAGGAGATTCGCGGCCTCCTCGTCGAGGTTCACGCCGGAGACGGATTCCTTGGTCGCCAGACTCTCCTCGTAGACGACGTTCTGCGCATCGCGATTGACCTGCGCCTGGCGCGTCGCGACACCGATACCGCCCACGAACTCGCCGACGGCGGAGCCGAGCGAAGTCGTGCCGCCGTTGAGCACGTTGGACTTGAGCGCGTCCGAGAGCAGCAGCGCGTTGCGGTTGTCGCCGGTGCCGGAGGTGTTGTCCCTGACCGTGAAGCTGTCGCCCGCGGCCGGTGCGCCGGAGATCTGCACGCGCCAGCCGTTGACGTCGATATTGCCGCCACCCGTGTACGCGAAGCTGCCCGCGCCGTTGATCGAGTAGGTGGTGGCCGTGAGGAACTGGATCGTGACGGGCGAGCGCAGCTGCGCATTGGTGCTGTCGAGCACTTCGCCCGCCGAGATCGTGCCGGAGCCTGAATTTCCCGAGACCGCGGCAGCGCGAATCGGCGCCGCAGCGGCGACTTTCGACGGATCGGTGATCAGCACGCTCATGTCGGTGATCGCGCCGCGCGTCGGGCGGATCAGGAACCGGTCACCCACGTCCGCTGCACCACCGACTTCGATTTCCAGGCCGTCGGCAACGAACGGATCGGCAGCCGTGCCCGTGCCAGTCATCGGCACTGCGGTGCCGTTGATGGAATCGCGTAACTGCCAGCCGCTGCCGGTCATTTCGAGGACGTAGTCGCGGCCCGTCAGCGCGCCCACGTCTGCGCGCGTTGCGGCGACCGTCCCGGTTCCAGTGTTGAGGCTGTTGTCGAGCACTTCCGCATCGCCGACTGCGAAGAAGTCGCCGCCGAGCGCTCCCGAGAGATCCATACCCTCGTGGTGCTGCTCGTTCACGACGTCGCTCAGCGCAACCGCGATACGTCCGAGCGCATTGCGTGCCGGGTCGAGCTGCTCGCCGCGGAAAGCCAGCAGTCCGCCCAGCGAGCCACCCGTAACGTTGCGACTGATGTCGACGGAGCTGCCCGGCGTCTGCAGAGCAACGGTAAGCTGCGTCGAATCGTACGGATCCTGGATCGTCGTGAGCTGGTTCGTATTGGCGCCCAGGACCAGCGGCTGGCCGCTGCCGACGAATACGTTCACGGCGCCGCCATCCTGGGGAACGACGTTCACGGAGATCTTCTGCGCAAGCTGATCGAGCAGCTGGTCGCGCTGATCGAGCAGATCGTTCGGCGGCTGGCCGCCGGTGCGCGCGATACCCGCCGTGATCTCGTTGTTCAGCCGGGCAATGCCCTGCGCCAGCGTGTTGACCTCGGCCACTTCGCCCTTGATGCGCGAATTGATCTCATTGCCCATCTGATCCAGGCGCGAGTCGAAGAACTGCAGGCGCTGCTGCAGCGTATTGGCTTCGCTCAGCAGCACTTGGCGCGCCGGGACCGAGGCCGGCGAATTCGCGACGCTCTGGAAAGCGTTGACGAACTTCTGCAGCGTCGGGCTCAGGCCGTTCGCCGAATCCCCGAACATGTTGTTCAGGGTCTCGGCGTTGGAAGCGTAGATGTCGAGGTGCTCGAGATTGCTGGAGCTGGCGCGCGTCTGGGCGGCGACGAACTGGTCGTAAATGCGCGTCGTCGTGTTGACGCTGGCGCCCTGCCCGACCCAGCCGTTGCCATAAGCCTGCGCCGGGCGCGTGCCGATCTCGACACGCTGGCGGCTGTAGCCGTCGGTGCTGACGTTGGAAATATTATGGCTGGTCGTATCGAGCGCACGCTGGAAAGCGAGCAACCCGGACACGCCGGTCGAGAGTAGATCAGCCATCGTTCAGTACCCTGTTCGTAGTTGACGGCGCCGAAGCAGCGAACTTGAGCGCATCGGAGCGCGCGCGGACTTCGCTGGCGACGGCAGCGATCTTCTGTGCGTAGTGCGGGTCGGTTGCGTAACCGCCCTGCTGCAATGCTGTCGCGAAGGCCTCGACGTTGTCGCCGGCGCCGCGGGCACTGGCATAACGCGAGCTGTCGCGGATCAGCGCGGCGTAGTCGCGAAAACTGTCGGCCGGCGAGTCGTACGCGCGGAAGCGCTCGACTTTGCGCACGGGGATGCCTGCTTCGAACTCGAGCGTCGGCACGTTGACCGTCGCGCCCGACCACTGGCTGCCGGCTTTGATGCCGAACAGGTTGAAGCTGCAGTCGCCGTTGGCGTTGCACGGGACCGAGCGGCCCCAGCCGGTTTCGAGTGCGGCCTGGGCGAGCAAGGCGTTGGCGTCGACGCCGAGCTCGCGCGCGGCTTGTTCGGCGTGCGGGCGGAGCTGACGGAGAAAATCTTCTTTGGAAGTAGTCAGGGCTTGGCTGTTAGCTGCTGGCGCAGAGCTGGCGGGTGCCGATATCTTCTCAGTGCTCTGCACACCACCTTGCAATTGCCGCACGAGCATATCGGCAAGGCCAAGGCCTTTGCCCTTCGACAGCTGCATCGCGATCTGATCGTCGAACATGTCCTGATACATGTCCCCTTGATCGCTGCCGAACAACGAATCCTCGCCGAAACTCTTGTTCGCTTCGCGCATGCTCTTGAGCAGCATCTGCGTGAACAGGCTCTCGAACTGGCGCGCTGCTTCCTTCAGCGCCGTCGGGGCCTGTCCCTTCGCGTCGTTCTTCAGGGACGCGAGTCCCTGGAAGTCCGCGAAGAAATTGATGTTGCTCGGGCCGGTCATGATCAGATGACGATGAGCTCGGCGCGCAGTGCGCCGGCTTCTTTCAGCGCTTCGAGGATCGCCACGAGGTCGCCGGGTGCTGCGCCGACCTGGTTCACCGCGCGCACGATCTCATCGAGATTGACGCCGGCGTGGAATACGAACATGCGCGCTTCGGGCTGCTCGACCTTGATGTCGGTGCGCGGCGTCACCACCGTTTCGCCCAGTGACAGCGCGTTCGGCTGACTGACGTCGGCGCGCTCGGTGATCGTCACCGAGAGCGAGCCGTGCGCGACGGCCGCCGGCGTCACGCGGACAGCAGAACCGATCACGACCGTGCCGGTGCGAGAGTTCACGATTACGCGAGCCGGCGCATCGCCGGGCTCGATCTCGATCGCTTCGAGCGTCGAGAGATAGGCAATCCGCTGACTGGAATCCGTCGGGGCCTGCACGCGAACGGACACTGCGTCCATCGCACGCGCAGTGTCTTCGCCGAGCAGCTTGTTGATGCCTTCGGTCAGGCGCGCGGCCGTCGTGAAGTCAGGCGTATTCAGATTCAGCACGACGTACGGCTCGGTCGTGAAGTTCGTCGCAACCGCGCGCTCGACCGACGCGCCGTTCGGTACGCGGCCCGAGCTCGGAACGTTCAGTGCGATGCGCGAGCCGTCCTTGCCCGACACGCCGAAGCCGCTGACGACGAGGCTGCCCTGGCCGATCGCGTAGACCTCGCCGTCGATACCGCGGAGCGGCGTCATCAGAAGGCTGCCACCGCGCAGGCTGCTGGCGTTACCGATCGAATCGACGGTGATGTCGATCGTCTGACCGGGCTTCGAGAACGCGGGCAGATCGGCGCGCACCGTCACCGCCGCGACGTTCTTCAGCTGTGGATTCACGTTCGCCGGAATCGTCACGCCGAACTTCGCGAGCATGTTCCGGATGCTCTGGATCGTGAACGGCGCCTGGCTGGTCTGGTCGCCCGTGCCGTCGAGGCCGACGACGAGGCCGTAACCGATGAGCTGGTTGCCGCGCACGCCGGCCACCGAGGCGAGATCTTTCACGCGTTCCGCGTGAGCGCCCGCCGAGGCCAGCGTGAGAGTAAGTGCCGCGAGGATGCTGAATGTCTTCATTGCAGGCTCAGAACGGCAGGAACGGCAGGTTGAAGAAGCGCGAGAGGATGCCTGGCGAGCTCGCGTTCGCGAGCGGACCCTTGCCGCCATACGCAATCTGCGCGTCGGCAACCTTGAGCGAGGAGATCGAGTTGTCCGGCTCGATGTCGATCGGCCGCACGATGCCCTGGATGCGCACGTATTCCTGACCCTGGTTGATCGCGATCCACTTCTGGCCGCGCACCAGCAGGTTGCCGTTCGACAGCCGCTGCGCCACGGTGACCGAGATGTCGCCTTCGAGGCGATTGCTCTGCGTGCTCGCGCCTTCGCCATCGAAGTCCGCGTCGTTGTTGACCTGCGCGTGCAGGATCTCGACGCCGTTCGCCGTTACCGGGCGGCCGCCGATGATCGGTCCGGGCATGTCGATGTCCGTCGATTTCTTCGTCGAGGTCGTCGAGCTCTTCGACGCGTTGGTGCGCTCGCTGAGGCGGATCGTCAGTGTGTCGCCGACCCGGCGCGCGACCGCGTTCTCGAACAGCGCGACATCGTGACCGGCCTGATAGATGGCGCCGTTCGCCTGAGCCGCCTCGGGCAGCGGCTCGGGCCACGTCGCCGAATAGCTGGGCTCGGGCGGCCCCATCACGCAACCCGAGAGCGCAACCATGGCGCTCACAACTAAAGTCCAACGCATGGTGTTCACTGGCTTCATCACAGCTGGTTCGTGATGTATTCGAGCATCTGGTCGGTCGTCGCGATCGCCTTCGAGTTCATCTCGTAAGCGCGCTGGGTTTCGATCATGTTCACCAGCTCTTCGACGACGTTCACGTTCGAGCTTTCGAGCGAGCCCTGCACCAGCAGGCCGAGGCCGTTCAGGCCGGGCGTGCCGCTCTGCGCCGGGCCGCTGGCCGCGGACTCGAGCAACAGGTTTTCGCCGCGCGGCTGCAGGCCGGCGGGATTGATGAAGTCGAAGATCTGCAACGAGCCGACCTGCGTCGGCGCGGTCTGACCCGCGATCTGCACGCTGACGACGCCGTCCGCGCCGATCGTCACCGACTGCGCGCCGTCCGGAATCGTGATGCCGGGCTGCACGGTAAAGCCGCTCGATGTCACGAGCTCGCCCTGCGCGCTGACTTGGAAGGCGCCATCACGCGTGTAACCCATCGTGCCGTCCGGCAGCAGCACCTGGAAGAAGCCGCGGCCGTTGACCGCGACGTCGAGCGAGTTGCCGGTCTGGGACAGATTGCCCTGCGTGTACTGCTTCTCCGTCGCGACGACGCGCACGCCAGTACCCAGGCTCAAGCCGGACGGCAGCTCCGTATCCTGCGAAGTCGCGGCGCCGACCTGGCGCACGTTCTGATACAGCAGATCTTCGAACACCGCGCGGCCTTTCTTGTAGCCGTTGGTGTTGACGTTCGCGAGATTGTTGGACGTGACGGTCATGCGCGTCTGTTGCGCATCGAGACCGGTCTTGGCAGCCCACAAAGCAGGATTCATGACAACCTCTTACGGTTAAGCCTTCAGCAGTTGCGCCGACGCAGCCGCGTTCTCTTCCGCGGTACGCATGGCTTTCACTTGCAGATCGAAGTGGCGCGACAGCTCGATCATGTTGACCATCGCATCAGGAACGTTGACGTTGCTGGTCTCGAGCACGCCCGAGGCGACCCGCACATTCGCGTCCGCCGGCGCATCGGTGCCGTCGTTGACGCGAAACAGCCCGTCGTCGCCGCGCACGAGAGATTCGGCAGGTGGGTTGACGAGCTTGATGCGACCCACTTGCGACGTTGTTTCCGGACCCTGACCGACCGGCACGATCGAGATCGTCCCGTCGGCAGCGATCATCAGTGACGTGTGCGGCGGCACGCTGATCGGGCCGCCCTCGCCCATCACCTGCAGCCCTGCACCGTTCTTCAGCATTCCGGTCGGCTCGATGTGCAGGTCGCCGGCGCGCGTGTAGGCCTCGCGACCGTCCGCACCCTGGACTGCAATCCAACCCGCGCCGTTGATGCCGACGTCGAGATCGCGTCCCGTGTCCGTCAATGCGCCTTGCGACGCATCCCAACCGATCGTGGTGTTCGTTGCATACGCACGCGACGGAAAACCGGAACCCGCGACCGCACGACTCTGGAACGCGCTGAGATCGGCGCGAAAGCCCGTCGTGCTCGCGTTCGCGAGGTTGTGGTTGTTGACGGTCTGCGCGCGAAGGGTTTCCTTCGCGCCAGTCATCGAGACGTAGAGGAAGCGGTCCATGAGGAGGCTTACCGGCCAAGTTACCGAATATTGATGATCGTCTGCGTGATCGCGTCAGCGGTGCTGATCATCTGCGCGTTCGCCTGGAAGTTGCGCTGCGCAGTGATCATGTTCACCAGCTGCTCGGTGATGTCGACGTTCGACGCTTCGAGCGCGCCCGACTGCACCAGACCGAAACCGGAGTTGCCCGCCTGACCGCGCAACGCCTGGCCCGAGCCGAACGTCTCCGCCCAGTTCGTGTCGCCAAGCTGCTGCAAGCCCTGCGGGTTCGCGAAGTTCGCGAGCGCAACCTGGCCGAGCGCGGTCGAGCGGCCGTTGGTGAAGCGCGCCTGCACGACGCCGGTGGAGTCGATGTCGATGCCGATCAGGCGGCCGGTCGTGTAACCGTCCTGCGTGATGGCGTTGACGTTGAAAGCGCCGCCGTACTGCGTCGTGGTGCCGAAGTCGAAAGTCATATCCATCTGTGCGGCGCCGGTTGCCGGCGTGTACCCCGGGAACGTGATCGTGCCGTTCGGCGGATCGGTCAGTGCGCCAGTGCTGTCGTACTGCAGACGCGTTTGCGTGCCGACGGCGTTGCCGTCCACGTACAACTGCGTCATCCACTCGTTCGCGTTGGTGGTCTTCGTGAAGTACAGCGTCGCGGTGTGCGCAGCGCCAAGCGAATCGTAGGTCGTGAGCGAGGTCGCGTTGTTGTAGCTGTTGACGTTCGCCGGATCGAACACGGCAACCGTCGGCGGCGTCGCGTTCGCCGGAAGATTCAGCGTCACGTCGACAGCCGTGGTCGCGGCCGGCGCGCTTTCGCTGGTGACGAGCTGGATGTCAGACAACGCACCGGTGTTGAACTGCCCATTGGTGGTCGGCGGATAGGCCTGCAAACGCTGCTGTCGTGCATTCACGACGAAGCCCTGGGAGTCGACCTGGAACGCGCCAGCGCGCGTGTAAGCGAGCGCACCGCCATCGTTCAGGATGAAGAAGCCCTGCCCGCTCAGCGCGAGGTCGAGGCTGTTGTCCGTGAAGTCGATGTTGCCCTGGGTGAACTGCTGGGCGACGTTGGAGACGCGCACGCCGTTGCCGATCGCGTTGCTGCTCACGCCCTGCGGAGAGACGGAGAACAGCTCGGCGAACTCCGCGCGCGAGTTCTTGAAACCCGTGGTCGCGGTGTTGGCGATGTTGTTGGCTGTGACGGTGAGATCGGCCTGCGCCGCATTCAAACCGCTCAAGGCAAGACGAAAGGTCATTGGGGTCTCCGATTGCGTTTCGTTACATCACCCGGCGCACGTCGCTGAGCGCGCGCGCACCGAGATCTTGAGTGTTCAGGGTCAGGCCGGTGCTCGGGTCGATCGTCACGCTGGTGACGCGACTCGAGAGCAGCATCTCGAGCGATTCGGATCGGCCGCCGCCGGTGGCGATGGCTTCGAACGTGTAGTTGCCCGCGGCCGCGCGCGCGCCGTTGTCGGCAGTGCCATCCCATGAGAATTCCTGCAGACCGGTGCCAGCCGGCAGCGCTGTGTGGCGCACCAGTGTGCCGTTCGCGTCGCGAATGTTGAGCGTCAGCCCGGTCGCGCCAGCCGGCACATCGAACGCGCCGTGCACCGACCCTTCCGCCTGCAGCGTCGCACCTTCGCTCGCGACCAGGACTTCGCGGCCGATCATGGTCGAGCCGTCGAGCACCTGCGAAGAGCGCATCGAATCCGACAGAGTGCCGAACGCGTCCTGCATCTGCTGGATGCCGGTAACCGTGCTGAACTGCGCGAGTTGGCCGAGGAACTGGCTCGGATCCATCGCCTTGAACGGATCCTGGTTCTTCAGCTGCGCGAGCATCAGCTTCAGGAACTCGTTCTGGCCGAGCTGATCGCTCTTCTTCGTGCCGCTCGACGAGCCAGCGCCTGCTGCGCCCGTGCCGTTGATGATGTCTGCGATTGACATGGCTTACTTCCGATTACTGACCAAGGCGCAGCGTGGCGAGCATCATGTCCTTCGCCGTCTGCATCACTTCGACGTTGTTCTGATACGACCGCGAGGCGGAGATCATGTCGACCATCTCCTCGACCGTGTTCACGTTCGGCGCGTACACATAGCCGTTCGCATCGGCGAGCGGATTGCCCGGCTCGTAGCGCGCGGTCGGTGCCGCCTGGTGCTCGACGATGCCTTTGACGGCAACGCCGGAGCTCGCCGCGTTCTGCCCGAGGCTCGCGCGGATCGCTTCGAACAGCGGGTGCTTCGACTTGTAGACCTGGTTCGGATCGCCGCTGACGCTGTCGGCGTTGGCGAGATTGCTGGCGGTGGTGTTGAGGCGCACCGACTGCGCGCTCATGCCGGTGCCGGCGATTTCGAAGATCTTGAACGATGACATGATGGTTACTGCCCTGTGATCGCCGTCATCAACGCCCGGAACTTCGAGCTGATGAACGACAGAGTCGCCTGGTAACGCACGGTGTTCTCGGCAAAGGCCGCCTGCTCGAGCTGCCCGTCGACCGTGTTGCCGTCGAGCGAAGGCGCGAGCGGCACGCGGTACTTCAGTTCGGGAGCCGGCGTGCCGTCCGGCGCTGCAGTGCCGATGTGCCCGGCACGCGTCGTCGCGAGATGGACGCCAC
>Ga0134124_10003105_pt1 | contig 13338 bp, 10 predicted proteins | sample KB304_FD_96880 | JGI IMG/M metagenome (GOLD analysis project Ga0134124, IMG submission 96880) | Terrestrial soil microbial communities without Nitrogen fertilizer from Kellogg Biological Station, Michigan, USA - KB3-0-4 | ecosystem: Environmental > Terrestrial > Soil > Unclassified ... | reverse complement strand
CTCACCCGACGGCCAGTGAGTCGCTTACGTCGTCGGCGCCACCGACGCGAAAGAAGACAAATCCAACTCGCACATCTGGATGGTCAACATCGACGGCAGCAACGATCGACAGATAACTTTCAGCTCCGAAAGTGAAAGCTCGCCGCGTTGGAGCCCTGACGGCAAATACCTCTCGTTCACTTCTTCGCGACCCGGCAAGGCGCGCGGCAATCAGGTGTGGCTTCTCGATAGGAACGGCGGCGAGGCGATGCAGCTCACGGAGCTCAAGGGCCGCTTGCAGGGACACGAATGGTCTCCCGATTCAAAACGGCTGGCGCTCGTGATCGGCGATCCTGACCCTGAGGCTGAAGCTGGACCATCGCCACAACCCGGCGCGACTCCGCGCGTGCCAAAACCCATCGTCATCGATCGATACCGCTACAAGCAGGATGGCCAGGGTTACCTGCTCAGCGGACGTCACACTTACGTCTACATCTACGACATCGCGACAAAGAAACTCGACCGGCTCACGAAGAGCAAGTGGGACGAGAGCTCGCCCGCATGGTCGCCTGACGGCACTCGCATCGCCTTCATGAGCAACCACGGTGAAGATCCCGATCGCGAGCCTTCTGCACAGCTTTTCGTCGCGGAGGCCAAACCCGGCGCCACTGAGAAAGCGTTAACTCCCGAAACCATTCGCGCCAACCGTGGGCGGCCTGAATGGAGCCCTGACTCAAAATGGCTTGCGTTCACCGACACTGATGAGAAGAAGTACGGCGCGTACAGCATGGAGCATCTTTCGCTCGTTCCGGCAGACGGCAGCAGCGCACCGGCACGCTTTAAAGCATCGGAAGATCTAGACCGCGGCGTCTCGTCACCTAAATTCACTTCAGACGGCAGGGCAATCCAGTTTTTAGTGACTGACGATCGCTCGGTCTATCCAATGAAGGCAAGTCTCTCGGCCGGTGCAGCGCAACGACTGCTAAGCCCGCCGGTCGTCATGGGTAATTGGAACTTCAACGGCGGGCGCGTGGTGGCGATTTCGGGCGGTGACACGAAGGCCGGTGAGATAAACGTTTGGGAAGGAAACTCGCTGCGCCAGCTCACACACCAGAATGATGCTCTCTTTGCTGAGCTCGATTTCGGGGCTACTGAAGAGGTCAACTTCCAGAGTAAAGATGGCACGCAGGTCGGTAGTCTGCTTACGTATCCGGTTGGTTACGTTAAAGGAACGAAGGTTCCACTGCTGCTCAGAATTCACGGTGGTCCAAACGCACAGGACCAGCATACGTTCAGCGCCGAGCGCCAGTTTTTTGCGGCGAATGGTTACGCCGTTCTCGCGGTGAACTATCGCGGCAGCTCGGGTCGCGGGCAGAAGTTCTCGCGCGCGATCTTTGCCGATTGGGGCAACTATGAAGTGCAGGATCTACTCGCGGGCGTCGATCACGTGATCAAGATGGGTGTTGCTGATCCGGAGCGGCTCGGTGTCGGCGGTTGGAGCTACGGCGGAATTCTGACTGACTATCTGATCGCGACCGACACACGATTCAAAGGAGCGACGAGCGGCGCGGGCACCGCGTTTACCGTCGCGTTCTACGGCACTGACCAGTACATCATTCAGTACGACTACGAGATTGGACCACCGTGGAATCCGAAAGCGTGGGAAACGTACGTGAAGATCTCCTACCCGTTCCTGCACGCCGATCGCATTCAGACGCCGACGTTGTTTCTCGGTGGCGAGCGTGACTTCAACGTGCCCGTGCAAGGCAGCCAGCAGATGTACCAGGCGCTGCGCAGTCTCGGGATCGACACGCAGTTGATTATCTATCCGAACGAGAATCACGGCATTCAGCGCCCAAGCTACCAGCGCGACCGCATGGAGCGCTATCTTGGGTGGTACGACAAGTACGTGAAGAAGACCGCTACGCCTTCAAGTACCTCGACGGCGCAATAAGTCTTATCCGCAATCATGCCCAGGATTAATAGCGATTCGGGGTTCGTGCTTTCTTGTATATGATTCGTCGGACACCTGGATCTTAGCATGTGCTCTTTTATTCAAGGCGACTTGCCGGTTCATTTCTACGCAGCCTGAATAAACTCATGGATACTCGACGCGCTTTGAACTACCCGACTCGATCATTAAACAAAAAGGATAGTGATAAGGCGACGAATTCTCCGAGTAGCACATCTCTTGCTGGCATTACCACTGCTGGCAATCATTTCCTTTTCTGAACAATTACCCGTTAAGAAGTACACGGCTAGCGACGGGTTGCCGCGCGATGCCGTGACGCTCGTTAGACAGGATTCGCGCGGCTTCATCTGGTTGGCTGCGGGCGATGGGCTATCGCGCTACGACGGTTACAAGTTTACTAATTACACAACGGACGATGGACTCGCGGATCGTCGCGTGAACGATCTACTTGAGACGCGCAGCGGAATCTATTGGATAGCAACTGATGCTGGATTGTGCCGCTTCAATCCGACCGGGTTATCGAAGCGGGGACGCAAATCCGTGTCTGTTGCTTATACCGACGAAAGGGGTTCAACAATTGAGCCGATGTTCGTCGTTTACAGTCCTACTGAGAAGCCAATAGCCTTTAACGCGCTGCTCGAAGATGAGACCGGAGCGATCTGGTGCGCGACAAGCGAAGGCTTGTACCGACTTGAGGTGTCGGCAGATGGCGGCGTGCTGTTTCATTTGATTGAGCTTGGAGATCAGCCGGGCAAAGTCGTCAATCGAAATGTGACTGCCCTTCTCAAAGATCGTCACGGTGTTTTGTGGTGCAGTGTGGGGGCGACGCTAAGCAGGTTATTGCCAGATGGTCGCGTCGAACAGTATTCCCGGAAACAAGGGCTGACGGCAGGGGTAATTACCTCGCTGATCGAAGATCAGGAGGGCAGTATCTGGGCCGGGACACGAATAGGCCTTGAAGGTAATTTGCTAAAACTGGTCCCGGCGCCAGATCCGTCGCATCCAGTCGTCGCGCGAGTATACGGCCCAAAAGACGGGCTAGCGGCTGGCTGGATCAACAAGCTAACGCAAACTCGGGACGGAAAGTTGTGGGCGTCCACGCTTAGCGGGCTCTGTTTGATCTCGTTCTCAGATGCGGGCACGTTACGGTTTCAACTCTACAACGCGAGTAACGGGCTCTGCGTTTCGACCACCGATGTGACCGATGACCGCGCTGGTAACTTGTGGGTGGCCTCGGCGTGTGGCGCGCTCAAAGTTTCGCGTCACGGCTTTACTGGATATGGTCCATCCGATGGACTTGGACCGACACAGATTAACTCCATCTTTGAAAACCGCGACGGAGCGTTGTTTGTCATTAGTAAGTTCGGCGACCGCAGCGCCAGTGCACGCTTCATCAACAGATTCGACGGGGCATCCTTCACGACCACTTTTCCAAAGCTGCCCTCGAGTACCAGGTATCAAGGCTGGGGTTGGGGACAAACGATCATTCAGGATCACACAGGCGAGTGGTGGATACCATCCTTTGGCCTCTTCCGGTTCCCGAAAGTTGATCGCATCGAAGAACTCGCGCAGGCGCACCCACAAGTCATCAAGACTTTACGTGGAGACTATGATCACACTGAAATCTTTCGCCTGTACGAAGACTCGCGCGGCGATGTTTGGATAGCGATGACAGGATTACATCGCAGCCTTTTGCGTTGGGAACGGACAACCGGCGTTGTTCACGATCATACGGCGGAGGCGAGTGTTCCATCTACCACGGAGTACACGGCCTTCGCCGAAGACCGCACCGGCAATCTATGGATAGGCACGTCTGAAGGCGGCGGCTTGTTGCGTTACCGAGACGGCAAGTTCCAGCGTTTCACAACGGCCGACGGAACGCCACCCGGTTGGGTGATATGGCTTTATGTAGATCATGCCGCGCGGCTGTGGATTGCCAGTCAACTCGGCGGCTTAAACTGCGTTGCTGATACTTCCGCCAACAGCTTGCACATCATGAGGTACTCGACGGCCGAAGGACTCTCCAGCAACAACATCCGTACAATCACAGAAGACGAGTGGGGACGAATCTATACGGGAACGGGACACGGCGTCGATCGCCTCGACCTGGAAACTGGCGCCATCAAACATTTTACGGCCGCCGATGGATTGCCGAGAGGTATCATTGAAATAGCCTACCGAGATCGGCAAGGCGCATTGTGGTTCGGCTCTCAATTCGGTTTGTCGCGCTTCATCCCCGACGAACAGGAGCCGCACATATTGCCGTCGGTTTTTATCACCGGATTACGCATTGAAGGAGTGGCGCACCGCGTCTCCGAAATTGGCGCCGCCGATCTGCCAACGCTGGACCTCAGCCCTAATCAGAGACAGGTGACCGTTGAGTTCGTTGGACTCGGCGCGAGCCTCGGTGAGGAACTTCGTTATCAATATCGCCTTGAGGGTTCTCATGATGCCTGGAGTGCGCCGACAAGCGAACGCACGATCACTTTCGCGAACCTGGCGTCTGGCGCGTATCGCTTCCGTGTGCAGGCCCTCGACGCCGACGGACGCGCAAGTCTAAGCCCTGCGACTTTCGGCTTTAACATTGCTGCTCCAATCTGGCAGCGCAGTTGGTTTTTGACTTTGTCAGCAATTGCTGCGGGACTCACGATTTATCTCGTATATCGTTACCGGTTGGGACGACAGCTCGAGCTCGAACGCATTCGGACGCGCATAGCCATTGATCTGCACGACGACGTCGGCTCCGGACTGTCACAAGTTGCCATCTTGAGTGAGGTGATTGGCAGACGAGTCGGCCACGACGAGGGTGTCGCCGAACAGCTTTCCACCATTGGGTCGTTGTCGCGCGACCTGGTGGATTCGATGAGTGATATAGTGTGGGCCATAAACCCGGTGCGAGATCGTCTCAGCGATCTCTCGTATCGTATGCGCCGCTTCACCAGCGACGTTTTCAGCGTCCACGGAGTTGAGTTTGTTTTTAATATAACTAATCCGAGTCGTGATATCAGGTTAGATCCTGAGCTGCGGCGTGAGTTTTACTTGATTTTCAAAGAAGCCGTGAACAATGTTGTTCGCCACTCGTCCTGCACAGAAGTTCAAATCAGCTTCCTAATCAGCGATCGTGCTCTCGAACTTTTAGTGCACGACAATGGCGAGGGCTTTGAGCCTGAATGTGATAGTGAAGGGAATGGACTACCGAACATGCGCCAGCGAGCTAAAAAGCTAAAGGGAGACTTACGGATCAATTCCAATGGCGAGGGCACAACGGTGCATCTGATAGTGCCGGTGAAGAGGCGCAGGTGGTTCGACCTCGGATTGACGCGGCACCGGAATTAAATCTCCCTCACTACATATTTATGTGGCGGCGATTAGTTAACGACCTGATATGCTGCACTCAAGACCTGCTCTGGTGTCAAAACTTCATTACTGTTAGGAGGAGAGTAAAACGTCCGCCCAAGAGGATCTCAAGGTCGCGATTGTCGAAGATGTACGCCCGCTGCGCGAAGGACTGCGAATGCTGATTGACGGTACTGACGGCTTTAGCTGTGTTGGCAGCTTTCGCACGATGGAAGAGGCGCTCGACAGAATTGGGACCAATCTTCCTGACGTGGTTCTCGTCGATATCGGTTTACCCGGCATGAATGGGATTGAGGGCGTACGTCTTCTGAAGCAGCGATACGTCTCATTGACAGCGTTGATGCTGACGGTCTACGAAGATGACGAGCGAATTTTCGATGCACTGTGCGCTGGAGCCTGCGGTTACCTGGTCAAGAAGACACCTCCGTCACGTCTCCTTGAAAGCATAAGGGAGGCTATGGACGGAGGCGCACCGATGTCGCCCGAGATAGCGCGCCGCGTCGTGAGTTTATTCCGCGAGATTCGTCTTCCCGAACGAACTGATTACCACCTAACACCCCACGAACTACGTCTCCTTAAACTACTGGTCGAAGGATACAACTACAAAACTGCCGCCGCAGAACTGGGCGTGACTTTCAACACCATCTGTTTTCACGTCAAGCAAATCTACGAGAAATTGCAAGTTCACTCCAAGTCGCAAGCAGTGACCAAGGCTCTTCGCAACAGGCTCCTTGACTAAATTCAACCAGCCAACCCAATCCATAATATTTCGTCAAGCCAACTCACTATCCTACCCAAACATGTGGTGACGACTACTCCTCCCGCGCTGTATTTCATAAGTCAATTATGACCTATGAAGTTAATAGGAAATTTCCTGCAACAAAATTTTCGGAGGTAGCAAAATGGGAGATCCGGTAAATGCTCAATCTTTAGATCCTAAAGTGGCGGGCGTCAAAGGCGAAAACATCGGAGCGGGTGGATTTGGAATCCATGGTATTTGCGACACTGGACATGGAGTTCATGGCCAAAGCCGAACTTCAAAGGGAGTAGTCGGCGAGAGCCAGGGATTTCACGGCGTGTTCGGCAAGAGCCGTGACAACGTCGGAGTCGCCGCTGAGAGCCAAAACGCCGAGGCCATGAATGCTGTCAGTCATAGCAGCAAACACGCTGCGTTGATTGCGGTCAACGATGCGGGTGGCGAAGGTGTGCACGGGCGCAGTGGACCAAACGTCGGTCTTTTCGGCGAGTCGCAAACCGGCCGTGGCGTTCATGGCGTGAGTAATACTAACTTCGGTGTGTCCGGCATAAGCAACGGCTTTCCGGGTGTGAGCGGCACGTCGCTGAACGGGCGTGGCGCCGAAGGATTAAGCACCAAACGCGAAGGTGTAGTGGGTATCAGCAAACAGAGCACCGGCGTTTTTGGATTCAGCGAAGCGAGTGGAGACGGTGTGCTGGGCCAGAGCACGAGCGGTGTCGGCGTCCACGGTAAGGGAGGCAGGCTTGCCGGCCTCTTTGAAGGAAACGTCGAAGTCACAGGTAACATCGAGGTCACAGGTAAGGGCAGTGACATTCGTTTGACCAATGCCGATTGCGCGGAAGATTTCGACGTCTGCGGGGCAATCAAGGTTGAGCCAGGAACGGTGATGGTCCTTGGTGACGAGGGAACCTTATTCGAGAGTCAGCAGGCTTACGACAAACGCGTCGCGGGTGTCGTCTCCGGTGCAGGCGATTACAAGCCGGCTATCGTGTTGGACGGTGGTAAGAGTTCCGGCAACCGGCAGCCGATTGCGCTGATGGGTAAAGTTTTCTGCAAGGTCGACGCGCAGTTCGGCACGATTCAGGTTGGCGATCTATTAACCACCTCTCCGACAGCCGGTCATGCGATGGTCGCTTCAGAGCCGGTTCGAGCCTTTGGAACCATCATTGGCAAGGCTCTTCGGCCGCTTGTGTCTGGCAAGGGTCTAATCCCAATTCTTGTCGCGCTCCAATGAGCTTTTCCCGCGTCGTGGGTAGGCAGAAAATCTCTTCATTGACAGCTATCAGCAGGACGACAAATTGATCATCAGCATGCGCCAGACTCTAGCGCCCTCGGTTTCTCAGCCAACAGGAACCGGTATTCGAATGGTCGCCGCCGGACTGCACATGAGTGTTCCAATCAGCTTCCTTCATATTGTCGACCTTCTTCATGAACCGATTAGCTTATCTTTTCAATTGAACGACGGCGCCTGTTCCGGATCCGGCGAGATCACTATGAACATTGATGGGTTGGTTCATTACACGGGCAGAGTCCATAACAGCGGAGCATTAGCCGTTTCTTATACTGCGATCACAAGCTTTCCCTCTCTGGGCGATGAAAAACCCGAGGACATGACCAACTCTCAAGCTGCACTGGTCCCGATGGCTGACATCTTCCCGGTTCTGTTCGCACATGAAGGACATGCCGGTGGGACACTCTCAATCGACTCACGCGACAGCACATGGGACAAAACAACCACAGACGCACGTATCGCGAAGAACTGGCTCGAAGTTAAGGTTGCCGTCGCTTCCACGCGGACAGACTTCAAGACCGGCATAGGCCTGATTGACTTTATTGATGCAATTTTTTCGGGAGCGACGGGAACATTTATCTTCGGACTTTAGCAGAGGACCGATGGTCGAACAGAAGGAGGAAGCCTTGTATGTTGAGTTTAGGTAATGCTATTGAGAATGCGCTTCTGAGGAAGAAAGTAACTCCCTTCAAAAGCGGAAGTACACACGACCTGGCACAGGGACTTCGTATGTCTTTCCCTGTCTCGGTCAAAGACTTGATAGGGGTTTTGGACGGACTTCCTCCAGCATCTATCACTTCCGATTCAGGGCCGCTCACCGCTGGCTTCGTGCACGGCTCAGCTTACCTATTCGTGCAAAGTGACGGCGGAATACAGTGGGGTGGGAAGCTTCACGAGAGCGGCGCTGTTGGTGATAATTTCAGGTTTACCGTTGCACTTCTTGACGTCAAGGACGCTGCCGGCAATGTCCTGGTGTTCGTTCACGAAGATACTCTCGCAGGACAATTGGACATCGGCTTCAGCGACAAAGAGTGGAACGATCCTGGGTTCAATCAGCTTGTCAAAGATAATTGGGAACAGGTCAGGAGAACACGGTTTGACTATCACCTGCACGCAAGTACAGACCCGTTGCAAGCCGTGGAAACCGGGTTCGTTCTTGCAGCAATAGTTGTGGGAGCTATCGTGGGTTCCGACGAAGCCCTCCAGTGTCCTGAGGGTCAGCACTGGAAATGTGGCTGGATCGCTTCAGGTCAACCTCAGGCCAGTCCGGGTGATCCTCGTGATCCGCCGTCTAAGAGTGCGATGTTTGAATGTCATTGTGAGCCTATTTAGATCCTACTAGCGCTGATTTGCTATAGTCGGTCGCATGCGTGTTTTTGCGACGTCGGATCTACATACAGATTACAAAGAAAACTTCCTTTGGCTTACAGAACTGTCTAACACCGCCTACCGCGACGACACTCTCATCGTCGCCGGCGACGTCTCCGATCGTTTAGAAATCATCCGCGAGACGCTCTTACTCCTCCGATCGAAGTTTCGCCACGTTCTCTTCACACCCGGCAATCACGAGCTCTGGGTTCGCAATTCAAAGCTCAACTCGATCGAGAAGTTTCATCAAGTCCTGAAACTCTGCGAATCGATCGATATAGTCACCACACCTCTGCGTATCGAAGATCTCTGGATCGTCCCACTCTTCTCCTGGTACGACGGCGTCTACGATCCCGAGATGAAAGCGTGGGTCGACTTTCACCTTTGCAAATGGCCGGACGACATTCAGTCGCTGCCCGACTACTTTCTTCGTCTCAACGAGCCACACCTCAAGTCGTACGACGCGCAGGTCATAACTTTCTCTCACTTCATCCCGCGCGCAGAGCTGTTGCCGCCGCCGCAATACATGAGATTTAGCTGGCTGCCCGACGTCTCGATCTGCGCAGCCCTCGACGCACAAATCAGACAGCTCAACTCAATGGTTCACGTCTGCGGACACACCCACACCACCATCGATACAGTGATCGACGACGTGCGATACATTCAAAACGCCGTCCGCTATCCAAAGGAACGACGTTTCGAGAGTTTCCCCGTCAAATTAATCTGGAGCACCAACGACTAATCCGCCTGCATCCGTGAAATCCTTGGCACTTTTTGCAGCAAACTCGCGAGTCGCTGGATATCGAATGGTTTGGTGAGGTGGGCGTAGAAGCCCTTGTCGTTAGCGCGTTGCACGTCTTCGGGACGCCCGAAACCTGTTAACGCGACGGCTGGCAGATCTTCCTTACCGGGAATCTGCCGCAGCCTGCTGAGGAACTCAAACCCATCCATCTCGGGCATCGAGATGTCAGACAACACAACGTCAAATTCCTTCTCACGCGCCAGCCGCAACGCTTCAACTCCACTCGTCGCCGCACAAACCGACGCGCCACCGATCTCGAGCAGGCGCCGGACCATCTCCGTCGTGTCTTCTGAATCGTCGACGACCAGCACTGACATCCCTTCAAGCGAATCAATGCCCAGATCATTCGCCGCTGAAGAATGCGATTTCAAATTCCTACTGCGCGGCAATCTGATCGTGAACGTCGCGCCCTTGCCGACACCCGCGGAATCCGCGCTCACCGATCCGCCGTGCAGCTCGACCAGCTGCTGGACCACCGCCAGACCAATACCCATGCCCTGCTGAGAACGACTCGTCCCCGGATCCGCCTGTCGAAAGATCTCGAAGATGTGCGGCAGGAACGACGAATCGATTCCCTGCCCGTTGTCAGACACCGTCAGGAGAATCTTGTCATTCTCTTCTTCGAGACGAACAACGATGCGACCTCCGCGCGGCGTAAACTTCACCGAGTTGTTGAGCAGGTTCCAGATGATCTGCTCGAGCCGCACCGGATCCGCCTGCACAAACAACACATCATCGGGAGCTTCGACTTTGATCTCGACGCCTTTACCGTCCGCATCGATTCGCACGGTCTCGATCGCGTTTTCAATCGAAGCGCCGGGCGAAACAGTCTCACGATTCAGCTCGAGCTTGCCGCTGCGCAGTCTCGACAGATCGAGCAGATCGCGGATCAGTTTCGACTGGGCCACCGCGTTGCGCTTCACCGCGTCAGCCATGCGCTGCAAGTGAGGAGCAGATTTGATCTCATCCATCCGCAGCAACAACTCCGCGTAACCGAGAATCACGTTCAGCGGATTACGCAGCTCGTGCGACATGATCGCCAGAAACTCATCCTTCAAACGATTCGCATCTTCGGCGGTCTCGCGCAGCTCGTGCTCGCGCGCGAGCAACTGTTCGCGCTCTCCTTCCACACGCTTGCGTTCGAGGTAGTCAGCAGTTTGCCGCGCCAGCAGATCCATGAGCCGCAACTCCTGCTCGCTGGGTCGATGCGCGTGACTGAAATGCGTCGAGATGATTCCAAGGGCATTGCCTTCGCTGCTAACCAACGGCACCGATTCAACGGCAAGCACGTCGGCCTCGTGCATTGCCTGGAGCGACGGCTTGCCGGCATAGATCTCACTGTTGTCGATGTTTTCTACAACGACGCGCTGTTTCGAGTGCAGCGCGACACCGCACGCCGAATCTCCATTGCCGCCGCATTCAAATAACTCCAAAAACGGATCGTCAAAACCGACTTGGGTGACCAGCCTGAGCGTCTCCGAATCGCCGTTGAGCAACTGAATATGGCCCTTGTCTGCCCCCGTTATCTCAATGGCGACATTCAGAATCTCTCTCAGACAACTGTCGACGTCGTCTCCATCTTTCGCGCAGCGTGCGCCGATCTCATTCAGGCGTCGCATCGCCTTGAGGTCAGCCGCACTATGTTCGAGGATCCCAAACAATCGCGCTTCACTCTTCCGCAACTCTTTCGTGCGCTCCTCAACCTGGTCTTCGAGTGTGTTCTTTGCGTGGCGGAGTTTTTCTTCGAGAGCTTTCTGCGCCGTCAGATCGGTAACGACGATACTGATCGAGTTTGTTTGCGGCTGAAGTTTCGCAAACGACAGGAGCACCGGAACTTCCCTGTCGTCTCCGGGACTGAGTGTGTATTCACGTCGAAAAGACTGCTGGCACGCTCTTTCAATATCTTCGAGAAATAGATCGCGCATATCCGGTACGATGAAGTCGCCGAATGGAACTCCACTCGCGTTGCTTTCAGTCAGGCCAAGGATGCCGGCGAAGTTGCGATTGCTGTAGAGAATGTACGAGTCGGGTGAAACACTCACCGCGCCTTCGTTCATCTCGTCGATCATGAGCCGGTAAGGATAGTCGGCGCTGGTAAGCGTGTAGATAACTTCGCCCTTTGGCCCCTCGATTACGAGGGCGTCCACTTCTCCCTGCCGGATCGCTCGCAGCGTATCCTCTGCTTCGTCAAGACGACGCTGCAATTCCGATGTTTCGTCTTCTATTCGTTTTCCCATGTCCTTTAAATATTCTCTGTGCAACCTCGGCGTTCTCTGTGTGTATGTGGTCGTTCTTTTTAAGCGTTCATTAACCACAGAGACACAGAGAACGCAGAGACTGCACAGAGAAGCGCGATTACGCGCCTTTTAGTTCTTCAAAATCCTGGCGCTTGTAAATATCCAATCCCACTAAAATCTTCTGCGTGTTGGAAAGATCGCCCACAAACCTTCGGATGGGCTGCGGCAATTTCTTCACCAACGTCGGCGCGGCGACGATCTGCGCCTCACGCGCCGCCTCCGGATCTTTGTAGATATCAATCACTTCCAGATCGTAATCCGGCAGATGCTCTTCACAGATCTTCTTCAAGTTGTAAACCGCTCTCAAAGAGCGCCCCGAAGAACCCGTAACATATAGCCGCAAAATGTATCTCGCTCGCTTGAGCGGGTTCGCTTTAATCGCCTCCTCAAAGCTTTCTGTAGCACTACGTAGTTTGGTTGTTAATGATGAGCGTTTCCCATCGGACTTAGAATTTTCATTTTTTGGCTTTGCCATTTAATACACACTTTCATATTCAACATACTTAACGAGGTTGTATATCCAGCCCAACCAGAACGCGCTCCGTGTTGGAGAGATCGCCGATAATCTTTCTAATCGGCTGCGGCAACTTGCGCACGAGCGTCGGGACGGCAAGTATTTGATCGCCGCGCGCGAGCGTCGGGTTCTCCATTAAATCGATAACTTCAATGTGATACTGGCCCTTCAGATATTCTTCGCAAATGTCCTTGAGGTTTCTGAAGGCGGTGAGCGATCGTGGAGTTTGGCCCGCAACGTAAAGACGCAGGTTCCAGCGATTCGCCGCATCGCTTGCAGCCTGCGACGAATGACCATTGCTGGTCGCTGGTCGTCGCGACTTCCTGGTGGGAGTTTGTTTCATCTGGCAGCTCCTTTCCGCGCTTTTCTGGCGCCATTCTCATCAATTTGCGTTCCGCTGGTATCGGCTTTTCGCAATCGGGCGATCTCAACTCGCTGTTCGCTGTTCGGCTGCTTCCTTGAGCCGTTTCTGTTCTTCTTCCAACTCCATGAGGATTGCGTCACGCTCGGTTTCATACTGGTTCTGCAATGCTCGTAACTGGGCTTCATAAAGCTCCTGCTTGCGCTGCAGCTCGCGTTGCTTGCGCGCAGTCACCTGCTGGCGCTCGCGTTCCGTGGCACGCTCCCGTGCGAGCTGACCCGAGCGCGCGCTGCCCATCAATACGCCATCCGCTCCGATATAAGCATCGATTAGATCGATGCCGTGCTCGGTGAGCAAGAATTCACGCACCTGGTTTGAATGTGCAATGCCGCGGGCCTTCAGGATGTACAGACCGCGATTTCGTTCTCCATTCGACTCGATCGTCCTTACCAGCAACCACGCATCCATCAGCGACGACACACCGACTTCCGAGTCTTCAATCTCACTTTGCGCCGAAGTCAGGCTGGAGAAAAATCCCGTGATCTCCCTCATCTTCAGGAAATCAATGAGCCGGGTCAGCATCGCTTTTGTATCGACCTGATCGCCGACGGCAAGGAAGTTCGTAATCGGATCGACCACG